>Ga0302188_10001115_pt1 | contig 21715 bp, 19 predicted proteins | sample II_Bog_E2_1_FD_198783 | JGI IMG/M metagenome (GOLD analysis project Ga0302188, IMG submission 198783) | Peat permafrost microbial communities from Stordalen Mire near Abisko, Sweden - II_Bog_E2_1 | ecosystem: Environmental > Terrestrial > Soil > Wetlands > Peat | place: Sweden: Abisko...
CAAATAAAAGCTGTAGCATAAGCGGTGTGCCACGCATCAGCCAAATATAAACCTCCATCGCAAATCTCAAAGGACGAATTCCTGATATTCGTGCCAAAGCTACCAAAAGCCCCAATGGCAGCGATAAAGCCAGCGTAATAAAAAAGATCTGTAAGGTAATACCACTGCCTTCTACCATCGGCATGACCATTGCTATAATTTTCTCCATAAATTCCTCTCCTAACCATGGTCTCACTCAAAATACACAAACTCATTATATTAGTGTAGCAAGTAGACCTGTATTCTGCAATACATTTATGAAAACTCAATATTATACTTTATTTGGAAACAAAACGAAGATAAGACCAATGGATTTTCACCATTGGTCTTATCCGTTCGTCAAAATATAGTTTATTTTATAATATTTTTACCAAACCATTTTTCCGATATTTTCCCGCTTGTTCCATCGGTTTTCATCTCATTCATTACTTTTTGTACTTCATCACGAAGTGCCTGATCGTCTTTACGGAATCCGATACCAAATGTGCTAACCGGTCCAACCGGTGCTTCCAAAGCAATGAATTTATCAGGATGTTTACTCATATAATAACGACCAGTAATTTCATCAGCAATAACCGCTTGTAGACGACCATTTTCCAAATCCATAAAAGCTGAAATGTAATCGGAATATTTTTTCACTTCTTTCATGCTGGATTTAAACGTATCGTTACCATCGATATATTCTTCGGCAGAACTGCCGCTCTGCGTACCAACAACTTTGCCTTTTAAGTCGGCAACATCCTTAATAGATGACCCTACTGGAATGAAAATTAACTGTTTGTTATCCATATATGGATCGCTGAACAAAATGTTTTCTTTGCGCTTATCGGTAATATCCAAACCATTCCATAAAACATCAATACGTCCGCTCTTGAGTTCGGCTTCTTTACTCGACCAGTCAATCGCCTTAAATTCCACTTCACGACCCAAGCGTTTCGATGCTTCTTTCGCTAAATCAATATCAAAACCAACAATTTCGTTTTTGTCATCTTTAAACCCCATTGGTGGATAATTATCATCCAGCCCAACAATAATTTTTTTCGCAACACCATCTTTTTTCGCCGTGTCACTACCACAGCCAGCAAACACTACACCGAACATCAAAACCAGCAGAACAACTGCCATCGTTTTCTTCATCATAAAAAAGCCCCCATCCATCATTGTAACTATTAATATCTTTCATAAATAAGATTATACTTTAGTTCGTTAAAATAGGAAACCTTTAAAATAATGCATTTCTAAAATATAAATTGATATATACCATTATTTTCTCATCAAATCACTGTTTTTCGCCTAAATACAGGCTTTCTCATAAAATTTATTTTCGATGAAGAAAAACCGATTCTATTTGACTGAAAAACCCGTGGCTGTTATATTTAAGGAAAGAGGTGTTTTGATGAAAATTTTTTTTATAACAGTACTGTTTAGTCTTCTTATCATAACTGCGCCTTGTTATGCAACCATCATTAAAGGGTATGATACCTTCCACGATGGAATATCTATTGCAAGTGCCTTTACTATTGAAAATGAAAGTATCTTGAAAAAACTGTATTTTCAAAAAACAATTCAATTTGATTCTACACTGTATACGATATTAGCCTATGATGCAAATTTCAAACCCATCTTAACCCCGGACACAAAATTGACTTTAACCATTAATAATACGGATGTAATTGAACTAAAAACAGCTGTTGTTTCCAAAAGACTGAATAACTATCCATTTGACCATTCTACGGTCACTCTCACTGCAATCATTATCCCATCAGAACTGATTCCAACCATTAAAGAAGCCTCCTCTATTGAGCTCAATTTTCATTGGAGCGACCAAACGTTCACTACCTGCACCCTGCCTGTTTCCATGTTAGCCGAATGGAAAAAAGTAATCCTTTTAAACAATTGAATATGCTGCTTCATCACTTCGTCTATGCCACAAGTCCTTTTTCTCTAGGCATATTGTTTCATATTACGTAGCTTGAAACAATTGGGTAGGAAAATCTTTTCACTATGGAGAACATAAGATATATTGACAAAAGCTTATCGAATAAAATTTTACGTTTTTAATTTTCTTATAAAAAATCCTAGTACTTTAGAGGAGGGTCATGATGAAGAAACTCAATATTAGTAAATTACAGCCAGGAATGGTTTTGGCTCGGACAATTATCAATAATCAACTAATTGTTGTACTCGCAGAAAATACAATGCTGACCAAGGCACATATTACCCGTTTAACATTTTTAGGTATTGATTCAGCCTTTATTAAGGATGAATATGAACTGGATTCAACCTATCAGCATGTTGCATCTCTTCTCAATCGCAGCAATGCATTTGTTTCTGAATATGAAGAAGTATTGCATGTGGCAAGTGAAATTTTTAATGCAGCAGCCAAAACAAAAGATATACCAGTCAAAAAAGTTGAAAAAATGGTAAAGACATCTGTCGTTCCGCTTGTTAAAGAAAGCGGTGTCATCGACTATCTTTACAAATTAAAACATATGGATAATGAAGCTTACAACCATTCTTTACGTGTTTCAGTTTTATCAGGCGTGTTAGCTAAATGGATGAATTTTTCTAAAGATAAAATTGAAGATCTTGTTCTCGCTGGTTTTTTGCATGATATTGGAAAAACACAAATGGAACAACGCGTCCTCGATAAACAAATTGAAAATTTAACCGAGGAAGAATTCGATATTTATATTCAACATACTTTAAATGGCTATCATCTTCTCTCAAAAAAAGCCGAACTATCCGAAGGAGTAAAATCTGCCGCCTTGCAGCATCATGAACGGATGGACGGATCTGGTTTTCCATTCAATGTGGCAGCGAACGACATCCACGAATATGCCAAAATTGTGGCTGTGGCCGACCTATATGATACAATCACGACGGAACGTGAAGGATTCCTGAAGCAAACACCATTTTCTGCTATCGAAAAAATAACCAATGAAATGTTTTCCACGTTAGATCCCCAAATCTGTATTCCTTTCCTAAACAATATACAACAAGTATTTATTGGTTCACAGGTTTTATTATCAGATCAGCGTAAAGGTAAAATCATTCAGTATCCAAAAGACTTTGCTGCCTTACCGCTCATTGAAATGGAAGATGGTGAAATCCTCAACATGAATCTTCATCCAAAAATCAAGATAATTGAATATAATCCCGAATAAAAGCACTTGCGAGCAATTATATAGACTATTCGTCTCAAATTAGTGATTTTCTAATGCAATTCAAAGAAATATCGTTTATAATGGTGAGTAATCAAAAAATAGGAGGATTCTTCATGAAAAAAAGTATTTTAACACTCACCGCTCTACTTGCTTTAAGTGCAGGTACGACTGTATTTGCTGCTCCAATCAATAATCTGAGTCCAACTGGCACTGCTATTGGGATCGGTACAAATGAATCATATATTGAACACAAAGTTTCTGATAATTTCACGCTTGGGTATCAATATGTTGATCGTGATGAATATGGCGGTATGAATGATATCTATGGTCAGGTCAATGTGGTTGATCATGTCCGTGTTCTTGTTGGTGGTCGTAGTAATTTACCAGGTGATAAGAGTAATTTTTATGGTGGTCTAGCTATTAATACACCAAATGTAATGGGTGCAGAAGGTTACGCATCCTATGTAGCTGGTTCTGATTTCAACGAAACCCAAGTTGGTGTCAACGTTGCTTTAGTTGCTAATGTTGATCTTAACATTAACTATCATTCTTTCAATCCCGACCATGCTCGTAATCAAAATGGTATTGGTGTAGGCGCTACAATGAAATTTTAATAACTACATAGCAAAAAGAAGCCGACCCTTACAGGTCGGCTTCTTTTTGTATTTTTTTAAGAGCCGCATTCGTTATAAATCTTTCTTATTCATAACGCAGTGCATCAATAGGATCTAAAAGAGCTGCTTTTCTAGCCGGATAAATACCGAAAAACAATCCAATTCCAACGGAAAAACCAAACGATAACACAATTGGTGCAGCTGTAAGCACCGTTGTAAAGCCACCGAATTTAGAGATTGCCATCGCTGCCATGCAGCCAAAAACAATGCCAATGATTCCACCAATTACCCCGATAACTACCGATTCAATCAAAAATTGTATCATAATATTTTGAAATGTAGCCCCCAAAGCTTTACGAATACCGATTTCCCGCGTCCTTTCAGTAACCGATACCATCATGATATTCATAATGCCGATTCCGCCTACAAGCAATGAAATAGCCGCTACACTGCCAAGCAGCAGTGTAATCATCGTAGTAGTCTGCGTCATAGTTTCCATAAGACTTGTTAAGTTTCGCACGCTAAAATCATCATCTTTTTCACTAATAATCCGATGACGCTGACGCAGCAATGTTTCAATTTCACTTTGCACCTGATCCATTTTTTCTGGATCAGATACCTGAATATTAATTGACTTCACATACGTAATGCCCATGAGACGTTCCTGTCCTGTGGTCAAAGGAATAATCACTATATCATCTTGATCTTGTCCAACAGAAGATTGTCCTTTACTTTCAAGTACACCAATAATTTTATATGGCGTATTGTTTATGCGTACATTCTGACCGACAGGATTGTCACTAAACAAATTCGAAGCGACCGTTTTACCGATTACAGCAACTCTATTTCTTGAAGTCAGATCTTGATTGGTAATAAAGGACCCCGATGCGACCGTCAAGGAACGAATTAGCAAAAACTCAGGTGTAACTCCCTGGACGGTCGTATTCCAGTTCTGATTACCATTTACCACCTGATAAGAACTGCTGACTGTTGGTGATACATAATCTATATTTTTAATTTTATTTTTAATAGCATCCGAATCATCTAATTTAAGTTTTACATTGGATCCAGCAGCACCTCGAATTCCACCTGATGAAGAGGATCCTGGTGATACAATCAGCATATTGCTGCCCAGACTGGCAATAGAAGTTTGAACTTGCTGCCGAACCCCCATTCCAATCGACACCATTGCAATGACTGCACCAACGCCAATAATAATTCCCAGCATAGTCAATATAGATCGCAACTTATTCGCCAAAAGAGCCGTAATTGCGATTCGGATACTTTCACTAAACAACATCCATAACAACCCCCTGACCTTCATCGCGCGTAATTTTACCATCACGCACCAACAATTGACGACTTGCATAGGTTGCTATTTCTGGTTCATGCGTAACTAAAATAATCGTCTTTCCATTCTCATGAAGCTTTCGAAAAATCTCCATGATTTCCTTACTGGATTTCGTATCCAAATTACCCGTTGGTTCATCGGCCATAATAATTCGAGGATCGTTTACTAAAGCGCGCGCGATAGCCACCCTTTGTCGCTGCCCACCCGAAAGCTCATTTGGTTGATGATCCCGCCGCGAACCAAGACCAACCGCATCTAAAAAATAAGCAGCTTTCTCCAAACGCTCTTTTTTAGGAACACCAGCATACACTAAAGGTAAAGCAACATTTTCCCAGGCACTAATCCTCGATAAGAGATTGAAATTTTGAAATACAAATCCGATTTTTTTATTACGTGTCACAGCCAGTTCATCATCACCAAGTTTAGCGACTTCTTCCCCGTCGAGTTGATACGAACCAACCGTTGGACGATCAAGGCAACCTAATATATTCATCAATGTAGATTTACCAGAACCAGACGGTCCCATCAAGGCAGAAAATTCGCCTTTTTTTATATGCAGATCGATGCCATCAAGCGCAGCTACAGTCTGATCGCCAATTTGATAAATCTTTTTGATGCCAGAAAGACGAATTGTCATAATTTTTTTCTCCCCCCTATTACATTGGCGGCGGTCCCTGATTTGATGATTTTTTTGTCGTGCTTGCTGTGCCTGCTTTATATTCGATTGAGACCTGATCACCTTCATCAAGCCCATCGACAATTTCGACAAATTCATCGCTGTAAATACCTGTTGTTACCGTTCTGTTTTCAGTTGAACCGTCTGGTTTTACCAACACAACATAAGAACCACTCGTGTTTGTTTTTAATGCAGTTAATGGCACTGCCAATGTATTTTCTTTTTCTGCGGTATTAATTACAACACGGGCTGTCATGGATGGTTTAAGTAGATTTTCCTCATCATCTAAATTCAATATGACATAATAATAGATAACACTCGAAGATGTTGATGTGCTAGATGTTGATGTGCTAGACGTTGTCGAAGAACTATCCGTATCCCAGGTATTATCAACATCAGTTTGGGAAATTTTATCAACTGTTGCTGTGAAAGTTCTCCCTGGATAAGCATCCACACTAAAAGTTGCTTTTTGTCCAACTTTTATATTACCAATATCCGTTTCATCAACTTTTGCATTAATTTGTGTTTTTGATAAATCGGCGATTCTCATAATAACCGTAGGATTGCTGGTCCCCTGTACCGCCATTGTTCCAATGGTCTGAGGTTGTCCCACCACAAAACCATCAATCGGTGCCACAATCACTGTTTCATCTAAATTTGATTTTGCCTCATCCAAACTACTGCTAGCGGTTTGAAAATTGTATAATGCATCTTCTAAATCTTCATCTGATTTAGCTCCAATGGAATGTAAATATTCTATACGTTTATATTTAGCTCTTGTATTCGTTACTTTATATGCAGCAGTATCTCTTTCGATACCTAATTCTTTACCATCAAGTGTTGCTACAACCTGACCTGCCGTAACATGGTCATTTTCTTTAACCGGAACGGATACAATACGCCCTGTAATTTTTGAACTCACTTCAACCGAAGTAACCGGTTTTATTGTTCCAGTTGCGGCAATCGTTGACTTCATATTCATACGCGAAACTACAGCCGTTTCAATTGCTGGATTATTTTTAGCCATCTGGTTTTGGTAATAATAGTAGCCACCGCCACCGATAAGGATCAACAATAAAATGACTACAACAATCCACTTCATCTTGACTTTTTGCATTATTTATTCACCCCGCCACTTAATCCCATAGTATTTTCCAACGTTGCCTTATAACGTGCATAATCATATTGTGCACTAATATAATTCAGTTCTGCTGTTGATAAAGAATTTTGTGCATCTGTAATATCAAGCATCAGGCCTTCACCCGCTTTATATTTTTCACTGGCAATATAATAATCTTCTTCTGCTTTTTGTACGGCATCTTGTGTTGAAACAAAACGTTCTTCTGCTTCTCTCATATTAAGATATGCTTGTCGAACTGCCAGATCTACCGTTTCTTGTGCCTGAGCCAATTCAAGTTTTGCCGTTTCAACAGCAATTTTTGCTGCTTTAATATTTGCATTTGTCACATTACTATCAAATAAGTTCCAACTTGCTGATATTCCCGAAACATATGACATATCATTTTGGCTAGGAAGATCGCTATCCCAGTCTACATCAACAAACGTACTAACTTGCGCTTTTTGTCCGGCTGCAGCAATTGTAACACTTTTTTCAGCTACTTCAACAGCAAGTTGATCCGATTGTAAATCTTTACGGTTGCTTAAGGCATACGTTAGACAATCTGGTAATGTTTGATCAAATGGTTTATAAGAAAAATCATCTGTTAATTTGAGCGGCTCATCACCTGCCATTCGAAGAATATTTCTTAAAGTACTGAGATCTATTTCATATGTATTTTTTGCCTTAATCAGCGTTTGTTTTGCGTTTGATAAATCTACTTCCGAACTAAGAACATCTACTCTAGCTTCACTGCCAGCAGAATAAAGCTGTTGCACACTAACCAAATGTGCCTGGTATTTGTCCACCGCTTCTTGATCTACCTCCACGGTCTTTTCTGCTTCCAGAATATCATAATATGCCGTAATCGTATTCAATATGATAGTTTCTCTGGTCCTGACTGTATTTAACTGACTTTGGGTAACAGCATATTTTTTGCTATCAATCGTCGCTTCATTTTTCCCACCTGTATAAATCGGCAGCGTTAGATCAATACTATTTGCAGCCGTATTATTTGAACTTGAATTAGGTCCCCGATTCATTTGCCAAGAACTACTTGCAGCCACAGAAAACTTCTGTGCTCCCAGGGCCGCATCAAGATTAGCGGCAGCTGTGTCTTCGCCCCTCAGGGCAACACTAATATCCAAATTTTGTTTAAGCGCCATATCAATTGCATCGTCCAACGATAATGCCGCACATGAGCCAACAGATATATTCCACAAAAAACAACCTGCAAATAAAATAATAGCTCGTCTAAAAAAAAATTTTTTCATTGTTTTTTTCTCCACCCCTTCACGTCCCAATTACACTTTCCAATTGCATTTACCGATACGTTATTATTTTATAGAGTATTTCTTTGAAATAGCTTTGATTATAGTTCCAATGACTCATAAAAATTACAACATAAACACATCGCTTTTAAATTGCACAAAAAAGTTTCCTCCATTTTACACAGAGCCTTCTATGATTATAGTACAAAATCAAGCATCCTGCTACAAATTAGAAGGTTTCTACTATACCAATAAAGAAATACATACTATATACATAAAAATAGAAAGGATGTTTTTTACATCTATGCTGAAACAAGCTCTTACAATCTTAAAAAAGTTCTATGGTTATGACGCCTTTCGTCCCGGCCAGGAAAATATTATAATCAACTTGCTGCAAGGTCATGATACAGTAGCAATCATGCCTACCGGAGCTGGAAAGTCAATTTGTTTTCAGATACCAGCACTCATTCTGCCCGGTATTACACTCGTCGTATCACCCCTCATTTCCCTGATGAAAGATCAGGTAGATGCGTTGACGCAGCAAGGAATCCCAGCAACGTATATCAACAGTTCGCTTGCCAGCAGCGAAGTCAGTCGTCGACTTTACGATATCAGTGAAAATAGATATAAACTGGTTTATGTAGCCCCGGAACGGCTTTCTACCGACTATTTCCAAGCAATTTTAAACAAAATAACAATCAGTATGCTGGCAATCGACGAAGCCCATTGTCTTTCACAATGGGGACATGATTTTAGACCAAGTTATCAACAAATCACACCATTTATCCATTCTCTCAAAAGTCGACCGATCATCAGTGCTTTTACAGCGACAGCTACCCCTGAAGTAAAAGACGATATCATCATGCTGTTAGGTCTAGACCACCCCAACGTACAAGTGAATGGTTTTGATCGCCCCAATCTGTATTTCAGTGTATTGCGCGGTGAAGATAAAAAGAAATATATTATCAACTATGTTAAAAATCATGCCGATCAATCCGGCATCATTTATGCGGCCACGCGAAAGGAGGTCGACTCAATTTATGAACTTTTAACACAAAAAGGATTAAAAGCCGGTCATTATCATGCCGGAATTTCCGATATGGAACGAACTCGGCAGCAAGATGATTACCTCTATGATAATATTCAGGTTATGGTTGCTACCAATGCCTTTGGCATGGGCATTGATAAATCAAACGTACGCTACGTCATCCATTACAATATGCCAAAAAATATTGAAGCCTATTACCAAGAAGCAGGCCGCAGCGGACGTGACGGTGAACCTGGCGAATGTATCCTACTGTTCAGTTCCCAAGATACAATGACACAAAAATTTCTTATTGATGTCTCCACTGAAAACGAAGAACGTAAAGCACATGAATTTGGAAAACTGCAAACCATGGTGGATTATTGTCATACGCCGGACTGCTTGCGCAAATTTATTGTCCAGTACTTTGGCGAAACAAAAGCACCTGACACCTGCAATAATTGCAGCAATTGCAATGATGAATCAGAGCTCGTAGACATTACCGTCGATGCACAAAAAATCTTCTCTTGTATCTATCGGATGAATGAACGATTTGGCATCACCATGATTGCGGATGTATTAAAAGGATCACAAAATCAAAATGTATTAAAATTCCATTTTGATACAATCTCCACCTATGGGATTCTCCGTGAACGCACTGTAAAAGATATTAAACTCATTATTCAGCGCCTCGCTGCTACACAATATTTAACATTAACGGAAAGTGAATACCCCGTTGTCAAATTGACCCAAAATGCCTATGCCGTAATGAAAGGGCAAGCCTCCGTGTGGCAAAAAATCAGTAAAGAGCGCAAAGCCAATATTGATTCTTCTTTATTTCAAAACCTGCGCACACTGCGCAAAGAACTGGCCGCTCGGGACAATGTTCCACCTTATGTTGTATTCTCTGATGCTACATTACAGGACATGTGCAGCCAACTGCCACTCACCTTACAAACTATGCGTCAGGTAAAAGGAATCGGCGAACGCAAATTAGAAAAATATGGCGAACTTTTTTTAAAGATTATTTTAGAACAAGCATCGTCGGAAAAAGTTTCTACATTGCAAATTCCCCGCCAAGATGAAATCCACACAGACAAAAAAAAGAAAAAAAGCCCCCCTACTAACAAGCAGGAAAAAGTATCTACATATGAACAAACCTATGCCTTGTATAAACAAGGTTTCACGGCTGAAGAAATAGCCGCTTCCCGTAAGCTAAAACTCGACACGATCATCAGTCACTTTTGCCGATTAGCATTAGAACGACCCGAAGAAAACATCAATCTCGATCAATTTATTCCTGAAGGATCTGAAATAAACATCCTCACTGCCATCAAAAAGATCGGTTCAATAAAAGCAGTAGCTGCTATCAAAACCGCTTTACCTGACACATCATATGGTGCAATTCAAGCAGTTATCGCAAAATATAAAATTCATTAAAATACAAGTATCGAATATTTAATGAAACTTATATATGGCATTAAACATTTTATATGGCAATCGTCAGGAATGGGGTATAGGGATCCGTGGCGTTACGTAGGAAGCAAACGATGCCCTACCCCCATTCCTGGCAGACTGATAGACTGGATGTAATTTCTTTAATGCGTTCTATATAGTAAAAATGAGGCGTGCTATTTTATGCGTGCCTCATTTTTTTATAATTTTTTAATTTTCGATACCACGACGAGCCTGTATCCCTTTTGTATAATAATGTTTGATCTCCTGCATTTCCGTGACGAGATCGGCTCGATCAATGAGCCAGTTCGGAGCATTACGCCCCGTCATGATAATCTCTATTTCTGGTGGGCAAAGAAGTAAGAACCTTTCTATCGCTTTACGTGAAAGAAGTTTAAAAAAAAGAGCTACATTGATTTCATCAAGAATTAACATATCATAGGTCTGTGCCAACGCTGCTTCTACTACTTCTTGAAAACCGGCTTCCATTAATGCTATATAATCAGCGGGCGGTTTCCCAGCGGGGAAAATGACCACATCGTCACCCCATTCTTTTTTTTGTTTCTCTGACAGCATGCCTTCTTCGGCAATAAAAAAAGGTTTTCCCGTCGTCTTCAAAATCAAATTTCCCGAAAGATTTTTTAGTATATTCTGTTCACTATAAGCCAATCCCTTCATGAACTGCATAAAAAAAATCCGTTTATCAGCACCCAGAGCACGAATGGCAAGACCAATAGCAGCTGTTGTCTTTCCTTTGCCAGTACCTGTATAAATTTGAAGCATATCTTCTATCTCCCCAAAAACGACGTTTTCTTAGCGAAAACGTCGTTCATTTTTTATATGATAATTTATTCGCCTAGCGGATGATGTGAACGATATCATCATTTAAACAAACCGTTCCAGGTAAACTAAGCGCCTCTTTATAACCAAAAACACCCGCACACAAAGGAGTATACGACGGAGGGAGACCAATTTCATCCACAATTTCTTTGCCTTCCTTAGAATCAAATAACATTTTCAGTGAATGAGTCCAACACGAACCGATACCAAATTTCTCAGCAGCAAGCATCATACTGCCAAAAACAGTATTGGCAGCATCCTGCGCATATTTTATATCATTTTTACCGGATATAATGAGCAAGGTTGGTGCATTCTTGAGAAAATTCAAGGGTTCTTCACTTTGTCGATCTTTAAATAAATCATGTCCATAGACCAAAAAAGCTTCACTATTTTTGGCATTAATTTTACTGAGTACACTTTTATTTTGAATCACGGTGAAATGCCACGGTTGATTTTTCACTGCAGTCGAAATCAATTTACCTGACTCCAGTATTTCTGTAAGTTCTTCATCTTTGATCTGCCGCGTATCAAAACTATGAATGCTGCGTCTAGTCAGTACATTTCTCAACAAGTTATTCATAAATTCCAACTCCCATACTCTAAACATCCCGCAATCTGATGCAAGAAAACCCTAGCATTATTCCATTTTCCTATAGAAATATTATACTATAGAGCTTATGTAATGAACAGTTGTGTCCCTATCATAGCATTTAAGAAAAAATCACTTCAACGATTATCTACACGATCCATCCCCATCAAATCATGCTGTTTAAAGCGGTCCCAGGCTAATGCTTCATACTTTGTTCCCAATTTACCGTAATTCGCATAAGGATCTATAGAAATTCCCCCACGCGGTAAAAATTTCCCCCACACCTCAATATAACGTGGGTCCATGAGTTTAATCAAATCTTTCATAATAATATTCACGACATCTTCATGAAAATCTCCATGATTGCGAAAACTCACCAAATATAGTTTAAGTGATTTGCTTTCCACCATTTTCTTCTCAGGGATATAAGAAATATAAATTGTAGCAAAATCCGGCTGTCCGGTAATTGGACAAAGGCTTGTAAACTCAGGACAGTTAAACTTGACCCAATAATCATTCATTGGGTGTTTATTGTCAAAAGTTTCTAGAATTTCTGGCACATAATCATATCCATATTGCACATTTTTTTGCCCTAGTAACGTAATATCAGACATCTCTTCTTTTTTTCTCTCTACCATAATTCTCGCTTCCTCTAAATTACTTTTACATTTAAGTTTTCTTGATCAATAATAAATTTTTGAACAAAATCCGCTTTTGGTACCGGTCGACCAAATAAATAGCCCTGAATCGTATCGGCCTTGCACTGATCAATTAATAACTGATATTCTTCCTTCTCTTCTACACCTTCGATACAAACGGTCATACCAACACTATGACATAATTTGACCGTATATTCAATCAACATTTTATCAAAATCATTTTGCAAAATTTTCTTAACAAATTCACGATCAATCTTCACAATATCCGTTGATAGATTTTTGAGATAACTCAGGGATGAATACCCTGTCCCAAAATCATCCATCGCGATATTGACACCCTGCTGGCGAAAAAAATCAAACTCCTGATTCACAAATTCCCAATCCGAAACAATACAGCTCTCCGTAAGCTCCAACGTAATCGATTTAGGTATTATATTGTACCGAGCCATACAATCCTGAACAAATTCCTTGAATGTGACATCCTTTAACTGCTCATATGATACATTGATGCTCATCGTAATATCGGGAAGCAATGCTTGCCACTCCTTACAGACCTTTACAGCCTCTTCAAAAACCCATTTTCCTACTGGAATAATTAGTTTAGTCTCTTCCAAAAGTGGGATAAAATTCATGGGAGCCACCATCTTCCCCCGACTATTATGCCAGCGCAGCAAAGCTTCCGCACCTTTTAAAGTACGATCAACCGCATCAACCTGTGGTTGGAAAAACAATTCAAATTCTTTACAACCATTTTCAACACTCACTTTTAATTCATCTCGAAGCGCAATCGACTTAACCCAACGATTATAAGTTTCTTTTGAAAAAAAGCACAGCTTGTTTTTACCGCTTTGTTTTGCCAACTCCAAAGCCACCTCAGCATGTTTATGCAACGATAAATAATTTTTTCCATCTTTCGGAAAAAACACACTACCAGCCGAAATCGTACAAAGATATTTTCGGTTGTCAAGCTCATGCTGACTATTGGTATAGCGTTGCAACGACTGAAACAAATCCACAACATCCACGTTGATGGCTTTCGAATAAATAATCGCAAACTCATCACCATCCAACTTATAAAGTTTAACACCAGCTGGCAGGATATTTTCAATCTTACGGCCAATTCGATTCAGCACCAGATCACCAAAAAAGCGATTATACGTTTCATTGATGATTTTAAAATTGTCAACACCAAATATGACCATTGATCCATTTTCACCGGTATTCCGGCAATCATCTAAGGCTGCTTTGACATCTATTTCAAACTGATATTTATTTAAAAGTCCAGTTACCATATCTGCCCGACTTTTCCGTACCAGCCGAGACAATGCCCCGACAAACAGCGCACACTCTCCAGATGAATCACAGATCATTTTACCATGGCAATGCATCCATACATATTCATGTTGTCTGTTTTTAACACGATATTCCATCTTATATTCATCCGTCTTATGTTCGAGAATTTCTTGCGTACTCGTTAAATAATTCACTACATCATCAGGATGAATCAGCAGTGACCATGACTTGATTATATCCGGCAAAATATCTCCCGGTAACTCAAACTCTTGTACCAATTTTGGTGAAAGCATTGTAATATTTGCCTGCGCATCATAAACGAAAAGATATTCCTCACAAGTTTCTTTTAAAATATCAAATAAGAATTTACCTTTTCCCATCATGCTTTCAGGCGGAATTTTTATATGCTGTTTCATTTTTATTCCATCCATGTTCTGATTTTTTTCTAACCATTCAAATAAAATCAATAGATCCTCTTTAAATAATATACAAAATCCAGGCTTTATTCAATCATATAATCAAAATAATTGTCATACAGCTTCAAATCGAACAAAAATAAGACTATCATCCTAAGACAATAGTCTTGTTTTATATAGTATTATTAACTGATTCTATATAGCTATAAATTTTTCTCAATAAATATAAGTCATTTTACCTACTCTTCACAAAGACAAATACTCAACAATAGACCTATTGTCAACATTCACAAGAGAATCTTCTAGCTTTTGTCCATTAATAGAGACATTTTTAAATCGCAGTCCCTTCACATTACGTAAAACTGATTTTTTCTCAACCCCATTCAATACTGCATCTTCAATCGTAACATTTTCAATTGGGGCCTTCGCAAAACCTTTTAAGTACAAAGCATTTTTAGCATCGATACTACCACCTGCGGCGGTCTTTATATTCGACAATGTAATATTTTTCAAACTTGGCATAAATGTACCGTTTTCACCTTCTTCATAAAAGAAATCCGCATATACCACTGCGACTTTTGACTTATTCACTACACTGTTTTTTATGTAAATATTTTCTAGACATCCACCTCGTTTTGCATTGGTTTTAAAACGGATAGGATAGTCAAGTTCCTTGCTGTCAAAATAATTATCATGCGCAAAAACATCATGCACGCCACCCGAAATTTCACTACCAATCGTGATCCCACCATGACCATTACTAAAATGATTATTACGGATAATAACATTTTCTGTTGGCACGGCAATCCGTCGTCCTTCATTATTACGTCCAGATTTGATGGCAATACAGTCATCTCCAGTTAGAAAAGAGCAATTTTCAATAATCATATTACGGCATGATTCAGGATCAACCCCATCATTATTATACAAATCTGTAGCAATGGAAATATGCCGTACCTTGATATTTTCACATAATACGGGATTAATTTCCCAAAATGGTGAATTTATTATGTTAATATCTTCAATTAATATATTTTTCGATTTATAAGGCTGAATAAAAGGCGGTCGTAGTGTTGAAACACTCCCATCAAAAATGCGTTCTGTTTGCGTGTCACAACCTAGTTCCCCCAATTCAAAAAGACGTTCCCGTTGAATCTGTTGATCCGTTTGACCAAAATAAGCAAATTTCCATGGCATCCAATTAAACTCATCCGCCGCACCATTCAAAGTACCTTTACCGGTAATTGCAATGTTTTCTTCTTCATAACAATAAATAAACGGTGAAAAGTTCATGCATTCGACGCCTTCCCAACGACTATAGCGCAACGGATAATATTCATTGGTTTTATTTCGGACAAATTTCAACACAGCATGTTCTGCAATATGCAGTTCCACATTACTTCGAAGATAAATTGCGCCTGTATAATAACATTCCTGCCCATTATCCGGTACCATGACAATGCCGCCCCCAGCCGCACTCGCTTCATCAATAGCAGTCTGAATGACTTCCCCATAATACGAAATCATATGCGCATGTTTTTTTAACTTTTTCTGATTATAAACAAGATCGGTTTTAAGCTCTGCTTTCGTTCCCAGATAGGGACCATCAGGATGTGTAAAATAAATTTCCGTGATTTTCCGAATAAGCTTTTTGTATTTAGCATCCGTTATGCAATATACCGTTCTACCTTTAAAATCTGGCATTGCCTGATCCACTTTATTGTCAATCCTTGCATACAACGCTTCATTCCATTCAAACTGCATTACTATTGCCTCCCCATTTATCTACCAAACAACGAATCAGAGTGTTACACCATCTTTAAAAATTACCAGTTCATGCTTATCAAGCGCTTCCGATTTAGCCCGCTTTGTGCCGGATGCAATCTGTAGAACAAACTCAAAAAAGTCGGCTTCTACCTCGGCCATTTTTGTACCTTGTAAAAGCACACCCGCATCAAAATCAATCCAATTCTTTTTAAAATTTGCCAAGGCTGAATTGCTTGAAATTTTAATTGTTGGTACCGGACAGGCAAATGGTGTTCCGCGACCAGTTGTAAAAAGAACCATATGTGCCCCGGATGCAGCCAAAGCATTCGCTGCTACTAAATCGTTTCCTGGCGCCTGCAATAAATTCAGTCCCTTGCTGGTCACTGTTTCTCCATAGCCAAGGACATCTTCAATCACAGCACTGCCACCTTTTTGGACACAGCCCAGCGATTTGTCTTCCAGTGTCGTAATCCCACCTTTTTTATTTCCCGGCGATGGGTTTTCATTGATTTTTTCACCATAACGCATAAAATATTCTTTAAAATGATTGATCAATTGCACGGTCTTATCAAAAACAACTTGATCTTTGCAGCGATTCATCAAAAGCGTTTCTGCACCAAACATTTCTGGCACTTCTGTCAAAATAGACGTACCGCCTTCGGCAATAATCTGATTTGATAACTGCCCCACAAGCGGATTTGCCGAAATGCCCGAAAAGCCATCCGAGCCACCACATTTAAGACCAATAACCAGCTGATCCACACTACAAGATTCACGTCTAAACGAAGCCGCATATGCACAAAGTTCTTTCATCAGCGAAAGTGCGGCTACAACTTCATCTTCATGATCCTGACAGACCAAGAATTTCACACGGGTTTCGTCATAATCACCCAACATGTCCTTCATTGAATCAATTTGATTATTTTCACACCCTAAACCCAAAACAAGCACCGCGCCAGCATTTGGATGTTTAATCAAACCGCTTAATATCTTTTGTGTATTATGATGGTCATCACCCAGCTGTGAACAGCCATGCGGATGACTATAAGCATAAATCCCATCAATTGTATCGGTCATAAATTCCTGCTGCGCAGCTGTTTCAATACATCTGGCAATCGCATTGACACACCCCACTGTAGGCACGATCCAAACTTCATTGCGTATACCAACACTGCCGTTTTTTCGTTTATAACCCATAAACTCATGTGATTTTTGTTTTTTTATCACTTCAAATTCAGGTGTATAATGATACTCTAAAATTTCTCCCAGTCCTGATTTCACATTATGGGTATGAACCCATTGACCGGCTTCGATATCCTGTTTGGCAAAACCAATTGGTGAACCATATTTGATAACCGGTGAACCTGCTTCAATCAGCAGTAAAGCCATTTTATGACCCGGTAAAACCGCCTCTTTTGCCGTAACACAAAAACCATCTACCTCGATTTTTTCACCTTGTTCTACTGCCTGTAAAGCTACAGCAACATTATCTTTGTCATGAATACGAATCATCTTTTTCATAAATACATCCCCCCTAAAAAAACTGATATACCTGTGTCTACACGTTGCCTTCCTTACTTCAACAATCGAATATTAGCAAAAACCAAACATATTTTCTGCCGACAAATTCCCACTCGCCCAATGGTACATTGTTTCAATTGCTTTACGAACAAACGTCTTTTTGCCATCAAAATAATACTTGAACCAAATGTGAGTCCCATGAGCGATAGTATTGCCGAAGGCTCTTGAAACTGTTGCCGAAAATCATCAGAACTTTTCATAGTCAATCGACTCCTTACTAAGTTAAATTTGGATCTTTTATTTTATAAGGTTTGAAGCCATCATAAATAATACAACAAAATTGCTTTATCGCAAAATATTCTGTCATTGTTAAGTCTTATATAAAACACGAAGTATGATAATGAATATTTATGTAAAATATATGTTTATTTCTTGTTTGTAATTGCTTACAATTCATTTTAGCATTTGTGGTATATATGTCAACATAATTTGTATTGATTTAACAAGTTTTCATTTTCACATTCTTTTATAAAATTTATGATACCGCTTTCTTTCCTAGAAAGCTTAGTGCCCATTGACTATTCAGCATAATTTTCATAAAATTTATCTACTTTATGTAAGCGCGAACAAGAATCTTACATTTTCTATTGCTATTGTATAAAAATTCGGTATACTTAAATATATACTAAAATCCGAGGTGACTTATGACTATTTATGATATAGCAAAATCCTGTGCCGTTTCTATTGCTACGGTTTCACGCGTTTTAAACGGCAGCAATAAAGTCAGTCCTAAAACACGTGAAAAAGTCTTAGCAGCAATGAACGAACACAACTATAAGCCAAACCCATTTGCCCGTGGACTTGGACTAAACTCGATGAAAATGATTGGTATCCTCTGCACCGATGTATCCGATGCATTTTTTGCCAAAGCCGTGTCTTTAGTTGAACATGATCTTAGAAAACGCGGACTTGATGTTATTTTAGGTTGTACTGGCAATGAATTATCAGACAAAAAGAAATATTTGCAATTGTTTCTCGATAAACATGTCGATGCCATTATTCTAATCGGCTCGCCATTTCGTGAAGAGCAAGATAATTCGCATATTGAAAAAATCGCGAAACAAATTCCAATTATTACAATCAATAGTCTCTTGGATGTACCAAATATTTATTGCGTCCTATGTAATGAAAAAGAAGGCATGCAAAAAGCTATCGAGCTTTTGGCAAAACGAAACTGTAATGATATTTTATATCTGTACGATTCGCTATCTTATAGTGGACAGCAAAAATTGGCTGGTTACAAAGCCGGGATCCAACAGTATAATTTAAACAAAACATCACACTTGATCCAAAAGATACCGCGAACACTCGAAGCAGCAGAAGCCATTACAGCGAAGCTCCTAGACAGTGGAATCGAACTTTCTGCCATTGTCGCTTCGGAAGATTTACTTGCTGTTGGTGCACAAAAAGCTCTATCGGCTCGTGGAATTATTTTACCAGTAGTTGGCTTCAATAATTCAATTCTAGCTGAATGCTCTACACCTTCACTCACAAGTATCGATAATCGGCTTGATGTACTGTGTCCAGCGGCTGTTACGATTCTAGCACAAATTCTTAATGGTGATTTTGCGGCTGCCCCATCAAAAACCGTTTTCCCTTCATTACTCGTTGAACGAGAAAGTTTTTCACACAATAAGCCTAACAAAAAAAGAAGCTGACATATAATAAATATGCAGCTTCTTTTTGTTACAGCGAAATTTGAAATTTTATTATACAAAATCTTTGCGCCTTGGCGTAAAAGTATGAACCGTATTTGTCAGTCCCACCATGTTTTTTATTCTACAATCAAATCTTTAATCACTTCACCGGCAATAATGAGTCCTACAACCGATGGTACAAAAGAGATACTACCGGGAACGGACCGGCGTGCATCGCAATTTCGCGCACTGCCCGGCGGACAGATACATTCTTTGCCACAACCGCCCTGTATAACCGGTTTAATTGGCTGTTCTTTTGAATATACAACTTTCAATGATTTTATATGGCGGGCTTTTAATTCTTTACGCATCACCTTAGCCAGCGGACAGACACTTGTTTTATAAATATCAGAAACCTGAAAAGCCGTGGGGTCCAATTTATTTCCTGCCCCCATGCTGCTAATAATAGGAATATTTTTTTCTTGTGCTTTCACCACTAAATCAATTTTGCCTGTTACAGTATCAATCGCATCAACAATATAGTCATAATCATCCATAATAAATTCTTTGGCATTTTCCGGTAGATAAAATTTTTGAATCGTAGTAACCTCAACTTGTGGGTTAATATCCAATATCCGTTCCTTCATGACGTCAACCTTAGGGCGACCAACCGTTTTGCTTGTCGCATGAATCTGCCGATTGATATTTGTTAAACAAATCGCGTCATCATCAATCAGAACTAACTTACCAACACCACTGCGGGCAAGCCCCTCAACAACAAAAGAACCAACACCGCCAATACCAAATACTGCAACTTTGCTATGGTTCAATTTTTCTAAACCAGTTACCCCCAGCAAAAGTTCTGTGCGCGAAAATCTATGTAACATAAAATGAATCTCCTCTATTTTTCAACTTAATCATTTATCTATATAACGAATCAATACCTTATACATCATCAACCCTCTGAAGCGATGTTTTTTAATTCGTTCTATATATTCTAATATGAATAGACGTTCTCTGCAACCATAAGCAAAAAGCATATCCATTCACGAAAACAAACTGAATGAATATGCTTTTTGCTACATATGATAAGAACCTCCGCACTGCTAGGTTTTAGAGCGATGAAAAATCGGGATCTTCTCAGCTAGATCCGTTGAAACAAATTTGGGCACATCCAGTGTTTCAGCTTTATGTACAAACATTTCGACAGGATTGCCCAGCTCTTTAACACCACTCACAAAATCCGTTGCGATAATTGTGGCTCGAACCGTATCACCTAGAGTATCATCAATGACTGTACCAAAAATAATATTCACATCCGGGTGCGTATGGGCATAAATATATTGTGTTGCCTCATTCACTTCATACAAGCTCAAATCAGTACCGCCACTGACATTCAAAATGATACCGCGCGCGCCCTCTAAGGACCTTTCAATAAGTGGACTCGAAATAGCCTGCTGCACCGCTATAATTGGACTGGCATCCCCCTCGCCGATACCAATCAGTGCATCCGGACTCGTACTTTGCTGAAAAATTGACTTCACGTCAGCAAAATCCACATTGATGACGCCGATTGTCATAATTAATTCCACAATGCAACGAATGGCCTGTTTGAGGATACTATCCGCTGCGGCAAATGCATCGATTAATGATAATTTTTGACTGCCAGTCAGTTTTAATAAATTATCATTTTTTACAGAAATTAAGGCATCGATATGTTCCTGCAATTTTTCTATACCAACCTGCGCAATTTTTTTCTTACGTGACCCTTCAAACGAAAATGGCATAGTCACGACACCAATCGTCAACGCACCCATTTTTTTAGCAATCGCTGCAATAACTGGCGCAGCACCCGTACCTGTTCCACCGCCCATACCAGCTGTAATGAAAATCAAATCAGCTCCATTAAATAGTTCTTTGATCTGCTCTTCATTTTTTTGTGCAGCTATCTCACCCAATTCATGTTTCGCCCCAGTGCCGAGACCTTTCGTTAAGGAAGCACCAATCTGCAGAGTTTTTATATTAAATGCTTTTAATTTTTCTAATTGTTTCGCATCCGTATTTATACCAATCAATTCTATATTCAATAATTGTTCTTGGGCGATTCTTTGTAAAACACTATTTCCACCACCGCCGACACCAATTACTTTGATCTTGATAACTGCTTCATTTATTGCATTTTCCGCCATAAAACCGCGTCCTCTCTCGTTATATACTGG
>Ga0302188_10001116_pt1 | contig 21715 bp, 16 predicted proteins | sample II_Bog_E2_1_FD_198783 | JGI IMG/M metagenome (GOLD analysis project Ga0302188, IMG submission 198783) | Peat permafrost microbial communities from Stordalen Mire near Abisko, Sweden - II_Bog_E2_1 | ecosystem: Environmental > Terrestrial > Soil > Wetlands > Peat | place: Sweden: Abisko...
TTCATCCTGCCTGAGCTGCCCCTAAGCTATTCCCAACTGCGCCTACTGCCAAATTCAATGGTAAGATCTTGTGAGGTGCGTGGGATGTGAGGATAATTTCTATTCCAGCAACAACACCTGCATCAGCTGTCAAATTTAGAACTGTAAGTATTGCAAACCAGTCAACAGTAGCATCCAGTGTACTAAATGTGATGACTAGTTGTTTTTGGTCAACAACACATGCTTCACCTGCTAACAGGTCCTCAGCCATTGCGATTATTGCTATCGACAATCGACTTAGTCGAATATCACTTGCTCCTGGTGTGTGGAAAACTATTATCACAAATCTAACACTTCTTGCGTCACCTGTGAGGAAGCAATTTTCAATTGTCTAAGCTGCTAAGAGCCCAGCCGATATCTTGTAAAGTGTGATCGGTGCGATGACGGTTATTACCTCAACAACAACACCTGCGTCAGATGCGAAAGTCCAAATTGCCCAGCTGACTCCCAAATACTGATAAACGAAGAAGACAGGACATCCAGTTCGCGAGAGTCCCTCCCTTCCCGTGCAGCTTGAGGGCGAAGAGTTTGATTCAAACACAATCCTAATTACATTATAATTCCCAACTTCCAACCCAAATGCTATTGATTATATTGGGACATAGCAGTCTACATCGAGTATGTGAACTCCATCATTATTGCAGCAGATTTGAATAGAATATTGGTAGGTTATTTATCACTGCTATTTATCATTATTAACCCTGAGTAGGTAATCAAACATTGCTATACATGAAGACAGCTCTCCTCTGCCTGGGACTCTTCTTCCTGATTGCCAACAGCTTCTTTATTGAGGCCTCTGACGACAAAGCCATTAGAAGGTGCAAAGACCGGCACTGCTCAGTGTGCCTCTCAAGTCCTAAGGTCTGCGATGCCTGCAAACAGGACTACTACGAAGTCAAAAGTGAAGGGCGATGCAAGACTTGCGCAAACGCTATTGATCATTGTTCAATGTGCAGCCAACCCTCCGTCCATGACCCTATCACTTGCACCAAATGTGAAGTCTCCTACTACTACAGAGACAATACCTGCATTGACTGTTACAACTCTATCTACTATTGCCTAAATTGCAGTCAGCCCACCACAACCGATATCATTACTTGTTATAAATGCGAGGTAACTTTATACTTGGTGGACAATTCCTGCCGATGGTGCACCAGTGCTATCAATGGTTGTCAGGAATGTTCGGTATCTGTGAATAGTAAGGTCATCTGCAGCTTGTGCTATAGTGGTAATTATTATTTGCTCAATGATACCTGCATTTATTGCAGCGATCTCATTGATAAATGTGAATACTGTGAGACATCTACTGGTGCTATTCCTGTCTGTACTAAATGCCCCCAATTCTACTATATAGGAAATAGTATCTGCCTGTCCTGCTAAATTTAGGAGTGTCGAAGCTGTTATGCGAATAGCACAACTAATGCTATAGTCTGCACCGATTGTGGAGGTTACTCATACGTACTTGTCGACAACACCTGTGTGCGCTGCTCATCTGTCCTCCCCAACTGCCAATATTGCACTCAGAATAGCATGTACGACAAAATAACGTGTATGCAATGCAACTTTCCTTATGACAATTTTAACGGCACCTGCATCGCATGTGAATAAGAAATTCCAAACTGTTTGTGGTGCGCCGTCATCAGTGGCATTTTGTCTTGCACCACGTGCTAAGCCTCTTTCTACTTCAACGATAACATCTGCATTGCCTGTGGAATTGACAACTGTCAAACATGTTCCCCAGTGAAGGGTACACAATAAATAATGTGCAACAGCTGTTACATATATTACTATTTGTAAAACAACACCTGCCACAGCATTGGAATTTAGAACTGTTTTCAGTTTTAATTTGTCAATAACACCATTCAATGCACCAGATGCTATGGACTCCTCAATCTTATAGATAACTCCTGCATCGATTGTCCAAAAATCATAAGCCATTGCTTTAGTTGCATTCAATAAAAATTTTATACACCTATCACTTGCCGAGGATGCAACACGGGCTACTATCATAACTCCCCCAACTCCTGCATTACATGTCCCTAGGCCATTGCTAATTGCGCTTGGTGCCAAGAATAGAGTGAATATAGAATCCAGTGCGTCGGTTGCTATACTCATTTCTACCTTAATGGCAACACCTGCTTGAGCTGTGGAATTTAGAACTGCAGAAAATGCTAATCAGCCAATAATATTATCCAATGCATTGAATGTGATGACTAGCACTACTACCTAAATAACACTTGTCCTAGCTGTGAGATCTAAAATTGTAGGTCATGTAAATCCACAAATAATCACATTGAGTGTCTTGACTGTCCTTCCCCGTTCAGGCTCTTAAACAACTCTTGCATTCGATGTGCGTAAGCCATCAGTCATTGTATTAATTGCTATTAATAATACTCAGCTATGGTTTGCTATCAATGTGATCATAGCTACCTCCTTAACTCTTCCACCTGCATTAGCTGCCATGAAGTGACTCCCAATTGCGGTTTATGCAAAATTCAAAGGTAAGACATTGTCAAATGTATCGGATGCGAGGTTAGTTTCTACTTCAGCAACAGCACCTGCACTAGCTGCGGTATTTAGAATTGCAAGTAATGCAAGCCAGTCAATAGCAGCATCCAGTGCACTCAATGCTCTGAAAACTTGTACATCCTTAACAACACCTGCGTCACCTGTCAGCAAGCTATAGATCATTGCAATTACTGCTCTCAATAATGGTTTGCCTCGAATGTCACTTGCTCTTTCTGTGAGAAGAACTACTACCACTCTGGCACTGCTTGCGTCGCCTGCGATGAAGCAATTCCCAATTGTCTAAACTGCTCATAAATTCGTCGATCCCTTGCCAGGTGCGATCGATGCAATGATGGCTATTACATCTACAACAATACCTGCCTCAAGTGTGAAATTCCTAGCTGCACCTCTCATATCCAAATCCTGATGAAAGAAGAAGAAAAGCCAGTCAGCCAGCAGCAAGACTTTCTCCCTTTCCATGAAACTTGAAGCCTAAAGTTTGATTCAAACTCAATCCTAACTTATATTATAATTATCAATATAAAATTCATTCTTCATCTCCTCTCCTAAACTGTATTGGCAGAGTTGTTCTCCATTTCGATTTGTCCCTTTCCAAAACTTGTTATTAATTCTATTTGAATGTTTCCTCATCCAGTAGTCTTTTTCTTAATTCGTAGATCATTCCACAGATTTATCTTTACAAAATAAATCTCAATGAATTGTCAATATGAAAAAAGTCATATTAAAAAGTACATCAATATGATAAAACAATTTTTATGCATCGGACTCTTGATTTTGGTCATCCACAGCTCGTACAGTCATAATGTAAATACCAATACGGCTGGCAGCTGCATTGATCTGCACTGTGTTGTTTGCAAATCGAGCAACGCCACTTGCGATCAATGCTAGCCCAATTACTATGAAGTCAAAACTGATCATCAATGTAAACTCTGTGGGGATGCTATCACTAATTGCTCCGCCTGTTAACAACCCACAGTCAACGACACCATCACCTGTTCTCAATGCAATTCCAACTTCATTTTGAGCAACAACACATGCTTATATTGTGGGACAGTCATCGACAAATGTACTACATGCACTTCTACGGCTAACAAAGTCACTTGCACCAAGTGTATCCTTTGGTATTTCATAAAAAATAATATGTGCCTCTACTGTGGAACATAAAATTGTGTAGATTGTAAAGTATCCACAAATTTTACCTAATACACCTGCAAGACCTGTGCAGCCAACTATTACGTTCTTCCCAACAATACTTGCATCACCTGCCAACAAGCCGTAATAAATTGTTCGAAATGCAGCCAGCCAAACGCAATCATCATTTGCAATGAATGTAATATCTCTCTATATGTGGTCAACAACATGTGTGCCAGCTGTGGGATAGATGATTGTTGGCATTGTTCAGCGGCAAATAATATTGAATCAACGATTTGCAGCGAGTGCGCCCCATCTTTTTATTTAGAAGATAACACCTGCCTCACATGTGGAATATAGAATTGTGAGAGTTGCCAACCAGCCTCTGATATTGTACAATGTCTTCGCTGCTCTGGTCTGCTCTATTATTTGGACAATACCTGCATCAGCTGCTCAAAGGCCATCCATCATTGCAATAGCTGCGAGCAAACATCAATTAGTTAGACTATTACCTGCTTGTAATGTGATACTAACTACTACCACAGATCTTCTGTCTTCTGCGAGACATGCGGCCAAGCCGTTCCCAATTGCCATTACTGCTAATAGAATAATACTGCTGCTGGTGAGTATTCTGTTTCTTGCCAGCAATGCAATGATAATTACTATATCAGCAGTAGTAACACCTGTATCACCTGCAGCCAAGCAATATTAGGCTGCAACAGCTGCTTACAGGACACTACAACTAAGATAACCAAATGCTCTGCCTGCAGCAAAGAAACTTCGGTTAGCAGTGATCAAAAATATTGTTTTTGCACCGATAAAACATCGTTTCTCGCCCCAAATGGCATTTGCCGCCCTTGCACTTAAGCCATAACAGATTGTACCACATGTTAGCAGAATTTTGCCAGTATTACTGTGATTTGTTCATTTTGCGGCAATGGAAAGATTGCAAGCATGGATGGAAAATCCTGCTAGTGTAATAGCACCTCATTTTTAACGAAAGATAATACTTGCAACTCATGTGGCTCAGCAATAACAGATTGTATTACATGTACGCAGGGAGTTGAGACATTAGCTGTCACCTGTTCGTCTTGTGGTAATGAAAAGACTCTGAGTGGCGACCACAAGTCATGCTAAGATCCTAGCAGTTCAAACACACTTATAATTGTACTATCGGTTGTGGGTGGAGTTGCTGTAATTAGTGGATTAGGTAACTAATGTTTTATTTAGTATTAACATTATATAAGCGCTGGAAAAAGAAGAAAGGACAGTCGCTCAACGAAGGTCTTTCGCTCGTACAGGAAGAAAGTCTCATTCCTGATTGATAGTCTCCCCTCCTCATCAATTTGATAGATAACTATGATTTGAAATAGATAAATGGATGACAGCAGGATCAAGTCAAGCGTAGTGGAATTTCATCTTGAAGAGGTATCGGCACTTTATTTGACTCACGTCGTATACGATGTACTCGTTATAGAGGAGGGAGGACTATATTATAGGGATAGTACGTTTTGAATACCGGTGGATACTCCCTATCCGCAAGGTACTAACACATTGCCAAGCATTTCTCCTTATTTTGGAGCTGTCTTTCCGCATCCCTTGGTTGACATCTTACCCTCGGGAAGTAGATTGGCGTAGTAATCAGCATAGAACTTTTAATTCATGCTTCCCAGAGCCACTTCACACAGCAGCATCAACCCTATATTGTTTTCACGAGAAGCGAAACAGTAGTTACCAGATTTAGTGACCATATCAGCAAAATAGACTCCCTTTCCGAACATATAACCGGTCACTGGTGCTTCGGGAGGAGCAATTCTCATCCCCTGACTGAGGATACCCACGAAATTGGTCAACCTGGATCCATGCCACAGCAGCTGCTTGTTGTCAATGTCTCCGCGATATCTTTTGACTTCCGCTTATTTCTCTAACTCAAATATATCCAAGACTTCCAGTTTGTAAGCAGTATGAGTAGAGGCATGAGTATTCTTCACGTATTTCACAAGCAACTGGTAAGTCTCCGTCTTGCTGTCTAGAGGGGCTATGATCATATTGAGTTTAAGGTAGTTGGAGTCGAGTTCGTTCATATCAATATCTGCACTACCCTAATCGAGCAATTTCGTAAATATTTGGATGTCTTCCAACGATTGAAGCATCTCTAGCTTCTCCTTGACCAGCTTCTCGCTCTTCAGCACAAAGTTTGCCATTTTCTTAAACCCAAAATCATGAGGAATCTCACTATAAAATTATCCGCTGAGTTCTGATAGTGTATCCAGGCGACACTTCCCCTTAATTTAATCCATAAGCTTTTTCAGTATCTCATATCCTTTCAGAATACTTGCCTTCGCCAATTTTCCCAGTGGCATTTTCTTGGCGTCATAGCCAATCTCTTTCATTTGGTTGGTAATCATTCGCATATCAAAAATGAGTCGCACCAAGTCCTGCACCTTGCCAGGTAAGGTGGACACGGGCTGATCTTTTTTGATAACTTCTATCTTCTCTACTTTATCGGTCTTCTCTCCCTATTCGTAATTCATTTCCACCTGTCGGTATGTTTTCAATTTTTAGGCTAATTTCTTTTTGTATTGCTTCTTGGCCATATCCAGACCAAAATGCTATTAGCTCTGCTGACCCTGAACGCCGACTCGCCCCCATCGAGTAAAAAACACTATCTGTTCTGGGTTGGCCTCGTTCTGTAAAATTTGGAGAATATAAAATTTGTTGTTATTAGCCTGAATATTGGCCTGGTTGAGAGTTGCAGTATAGATTGACTAACTATCGCTGTAGACTTTAAAAAGAGTAGGTTTTGAGAAATATTGATCTACGGGAGCACTACCCTTCAGGATAACCTTTTTAAGCTCGCTTTTGCCTTTTTATTTTTCGGCTTTGGTATCTGTTATAGCTGGGTTAGACTCGGGATCAGGAGTGATAACCTTTTCGGGTGTTTATTTTGATTATGATTTGCCTTTTCCCTTCTTTGGAGATTATGGTTCTGGTGAACTTTCTCTCTCCTTATTTTAATTTATACCTTCTCCTTTTTTCCATTTTTTCATTCTCTTCTTGGGTTGCGGATCGGTTTTAATATCAGTGGGTAAAGTAGTCTTTTTGGGTTTAGGTTCTTCCTCTTCATCTTTCTTCGCAGATTTACCCTTGGATGAGGAAGGCTTTTCTTCTGCTTTTGTTTTGGATTTGGCCTTATTTTTGGGCGGCATGTTTGCTCAGTTAAAATGTGTCATTTTGTCTACAACGACTATTATAACAGAAAAAGGCTCTTAAAAACTATCACAGGCTTCAACTTTCCACCCTGCAGCCACCTTTAAATTTTATAAATTAGCATATCCTCTATGAATGCTTATATATTTATTGATTTATCATTATTGGACAATATTCGAAGCCACCATTCGAGGAGTGATCACTCTGTTTGCAGTAGAATACTCCACAGCCGTTTTTTAAATTGTCCGCTCATTCTTCTTCTTCTCTTGCACCAGAAAGTTTTTCAGTTTGTCCTGGTTTGACACTTCTCGTTTAATATAGTATCCCTCATTGCCTGGAGCAACTACATCACCATAGAATTACCTAGACTCATTATATCTTCAGCCAGCACTATCACAGTCACAAATCCATGCAATTTATGAAGACAACACCCAATTCCGATAAATTTGAAGATTGGATTCAGCAAAGTCGATCGGCGCTTTCGACTAGTTAATCCATCATCGATCAGCAGCCATTCGACCACCTATTCACCCGTTGACCCTCCAAACTCACATACCTCACTGATTTTTCCCTTCACCACTGCGTATTCCTTCACTCTATCAGGAAGGGCCTAATGATCAGCACTCCCTTCAGTGGTCAGCAACCCACTTACTCCCAATTTCTTCGCTTGAGCATCCGCAACCATATGCAGTCCAAAACTCCATCTAAGGGGTTGTTCGATTCGACTTCTGCCCTTCAAATCGCGAAACAGATCGTTTAGAGCCTCGACCCCCTCCCTCGTCTTGATGGTATCCTTATAAATTTTGCCTTCGTATCTATTGACAGCTGATCCGTATTTATCAATGAACTCTCCAGGGTTGCTTCTAACTCGATTAATAAGCTGGAAGATATCATCGATATTCTTATCCAACTACATTTACTGGACCAATTTAAATATTATGATCGATAAACTCTTGATACATTTGATACACACTACAATTGATAAATCAGGAGTTACCCATTTCGTCAATCAGTTTGTCAATTTATACCTTGTGGGCAAGCAGCAACTACTTCGTTAGGATTTTTTTGTTTAGGAGAGGCACGAATGAACGGTTTATCTTTGTTTTTAATTTACGCAGGTTTACTTGGGAGGACTCAACTGGAGGCTATTTCGAAGGCAGAGAGGAGTTCAATAACTCACGGATTTACTATCGCTGGCGGATTGATACTTATAACCACCTTTTGACGTCTTACTCATTGATCTCGCAAGAAAATTTAGATAGTTTGGCTGGAGCAGGCGTGGGTATCATGCTGTATTGGTTCATACTGAAAGATCTGGGCGAGCCCAAGTCTAAGAGCAGGTCAGCGGGCAGTAAATTTCCTTTGCTTCTGGATTTAAAGTTAAAGGGGTTAACAAAGGATCGTGGAGTGTCTTGACCCAATTGTAGTCTGAGCTGGTCCAATTATTTCCTATAGTCGCTCATCTGCCTGTGCAAACTACGATTAGCCTGTTGGAGTTGTTCATTGATTTTGTTTGGTTCTCCTTGATTAGGGGTTGTATTTTTCTCCTTGCTTTTGCGACTCGACCTGAGAGGCGCATTGCCTTTACTGGACTCAGGCGAGTTGGTAATGATTTCCATCAGACTTGGGTACTTCTCTCCGATTTTGGTGATTAGAGAGGTGATGAAGGCAGTGGCCACTTCGTTTTTAGTCTTTTCAATCTGGTATAGTTGATAGTAGGCCTATTTCTATTCTTGAAAGCGTTTCATCTCCGATAAAACTGTTTGGAGAGTCTACTATGGAGAACTGATCTTGTAATAGACTGAATTCTTCGGCTAGGGACTATCTGCCCTCTCTGAATCCTTCTTTATTTTCGATTTTTATTTAATAGGAGTATTGCCGTTAAGAGTTTCATCTGCTCTTCGCTGATTCATGTAGATGGTTCCCACAATATCGTTACTATTTCTCTACTTACTCAAACTGTAAGGGCTTTTCAGCTGATCAGACAATACTCTGCGAATCGGATTGTTTTCGGAGGACATTAAACTAATTTTGAGTTGCACCTAGATCTCGGCATTTCTGTCCTCGCATTGGGTGAGTCTGTATACATTTTGAATTTAGTTTTTATCTTTTGGTATGCTGATCAGCGCAATTCCAAGCACTCGCTTATCTCCTTTTTGATCTGCATGAAATGCGATGGAGCACTAAATAGAACAGTTGGTACTCTCTGATTTTCGAGGATTCCGTCAACCTTCAACTGCAGGGCGGTGGCTAGGTCTACTGCTGTGGTGAGAGTGGAAATAACGACTGTCTGCATGGTTGAGTTTCTACCTTAGTTGCAAGTTGATTACCAATGCGGAAAGTAATTTGCACATCCCCCTGCGGCAGTGGGTTTATTTTAAGTCGTCCAAGTTGTGCCTCGACTAGGTAAATGCCAGTAGATCTCATATCAATAATAAACTAGTTAAATTTTATCCTGCCAAAATCGAGAAATATTATGGGATACGCCCTAACAAACAATCTCCATCTTTGGTGAGCTATTAAAAAGGGGATTATAAGATAAACGAGAATTTATGATCATCTTAATCGTAATTGCAAATGATGTTGTACCAACTCAAAATTGTCAGTTTACATGGTCTTGTCGGTAGTAAAGTTGCTGGGAAGTCTTAACAGGTACATCATAATTTTACTGATCTAGCTTTCCCGATTAATTGCCTCATAAGACTAGAGTTCGTTCTCAATTAACCAGATGGCTTCGATATCATTATCGTTGCTCAACTCCTCATTGATGACGTTGGTGATGGTGTCCTCCGTCATGTTGGACAGATACTCAGCCACATATTTGAAAAACTGTTCATATTCGCTATTGCCTCCCCATCTAACAATGATTTTTGAAATTCCGTAATTCATATTGACCAAATGACACAAATTATTCAAAAGCATACTTTTCTCGGCAACAGTCTCATTGATGGCATCAAAAAGCACATCAATCTAATTCAGCACAAATGCGATTATCTTTCGATCGAGGTTAATGATCTTCGGCTTGCAATCCTTCACCTTCTGCAACTATCGATGGATCAGAGTAGTCATTTCCTCAAGGAATTTATTGTAACGCGTGATTTTGTTAAGCCGAAGGTGGTAGCTGGTTGAGTTTTAGATTACCAGGATTAGTTAACGAGTATGTAACTCTTCAAGCTTTTTTGTGATTGACAACAGATAGTATTATCTCACAGAGGATTCTAGGTAGTAGTCATCTAGGGTTTTTATTACACTGTTTATTTTTTACTAAGAGAGTCGCATTGTATCCACGATCTTCTTCAGGTGCTGTTCGAATACACCAAACAGCATTAATTTGCATAGTGTTACACCTGAAGATTTTTCATCTTTCAAACTCGATGAGATAGCATCCTGTCTATCTTGACTCATTCTATTTAAATCCAGCCCTTCCTTAAACCAAGAATGCTCCTTCAGTGTCAAAATCGAGACCCTTTTTTGGGCATCCTTCTCAAGGCACAAATTGATAAATTATTTACCGCTTGCACTTACTTTCACCTTATCATCGAATCTATGAGGGCGATTGATGACTGCGTTAATAATCCCAGGGATACCGACTCCCTCCGATTTGGTTGGGAAAAAGGGAGGTCGATTGTATAACATCATGAAGGTCAATACTCCGAGCGACCATACATCGCATTTAGATGTGTACTTTTCCCTTCTAAGAATTTATGGAGCCATCGACATGGGCGTCCCACAGAAAGTAGTATATCCCTCCTCTGAGTCTTTAGAAAATCCGAAATCAGCCAATTTGAGTTGGTAGTCATCAGTAATGAGTATATTGGATAGTTTAAGGTCTCGATGTGCAATATTCTTGTTGTGCATAAAGATGAGTGCCTCCAACACGCACTTCACGAACAGTTTGCAGTGGTATTCTGGTATTTTACCTAAATATCTAGAGACTTACCCACCTTCTTCTTGTATTCCTACATGTCTCCCTTGCCGCAGTATTCGAGAATGATATACCACTAGCCTTTATACCTGAAGTTGGTGATGTACTAGACTATATTTTTATGGTGGAGACCATCCATGATCTGAATTTCCTTGTTGGTCATCTCTACCGTCTAAATAACAACTCATTTACTGTTTTAGTCAACCCCTTCATCTTTTTGATTGCGACCGTTTGATTGTTTGCCATCCGTCTGCCCCTAAAAACAGTTGCATATGCTCCATGCCCAATCTCTTCTAGCACTTCATAGACGTCCTTATCACCAATGAGGTTTACTTTCGGCATAAATAGTACAATTTAAAAATATTACCTACCATTACCGATTAAGAAAGTATAACACTCTTATGATAAGAATCGCTCAGATTCATCAATCATATTATATTCCAATCTCAATTGATAAGAACAACAACTGCAAGTTATATACTTATAGACATTACGGTGACTAGATCACAGCAGAAACTTGTCTCGCTCCTCCTTCTTCAAAGGGTAAGTAAATTTCTTCATCTCGATGAATAATTTGTTGCAAATTTAAAATTTACCCTTCACAAGTTAGCGTGACTCAAGCATTGAATTTATGATCGTGTTCTCTTGTCGACTTGGGTTCCACATCGCGTCAATTAGGTCGAGTCCCGACACAATCTCCTTGAACTCGTTCTATATCAATTTATAAATACCGGATTTCTCTCTTCCAGCCCTCGATATTCATCGTGATAGTTCTTCTAATCGATAAGTGTAAGGACCTCCTCTATTTTGGTCTTATCACCGGTGGAAATTGCTTGAATGTCATTGATCCAAAAGATAGAGTTGATCCATAGCATCTTCTCATCCTATGGTCTAAGATACTTCAGGAGGATGATGGTTGCCATCTGTATTTTCTCAATAGAAGCATCATGCTTCTACACTGCATCACGTTCAGCCTCAAACAGCAATCTTACCACAAACACCTTCAACAAAGTACGAGCCAGCCAGTTGAAGTAGTCTTGAGGATCACTGCTGAGAAGCTCTCGGAGGAGAATAAAAATAGGGTGGTAGTGCTCCTGGTCGATAGCTTCAAACAATCTCCGCGTGGTTATAGCCCAGTAGCAGCTACTCACAAACAAATTCTGATACTTTTCATTGCACTGCCATTTCTTCGGGCGTTTAAAGTCATGGAAACTGCTTAGCTTCTTTTTGAGTTGCTCATCGAATACGACTGAAGCTTATTTTGGTCCATATTCTTTGATGGCTTGTTATATGAGTAACGCCTTGTACTCCTCCTCGTCCAAAGCCTTGACGTAAATGGGAAGACTCGTGAGGAGAGGCGGTGAATTTTTCTTCTTTTCGATTTTTGTCTTTCGGAATATCTCGTTGTAACTCTAAAACTTCTTGGCGTAAACATCTACCACTCGATTAGCGTAGGCACCCATCTTATGTTGTTCGATTTAATTGTACATTTGGTGATTATCAATGGCGACTGCGGCACGCTGCTGTGGCGAAAGGAAGGATGAATAGTAATCCTGCATGTAGCCCTATTCGCTGGATAACTTGAAGTTAAGTTTGTCACCGGTTACTCCTGCAGGCACAAGCACTTCACGCTGCGCGTAGACAATGTAGTAGGCGCTTGTCATGTTAGTCCCCTTTGCCTGTTTCAAAACTTCAGGTTCTGTTTATTAGGTGATGTTCATATCGTTATACTTCCTCCAACGAGATTGCTGATGATCGTAGGTGTAGCTGTAGTAGTGTCCGCTGTCAGCACCTCCCTCATGAATAAGTAATGAGTAGAGGAAGTAAGGAGTTGAGTTGATTGCGCTGTATGATTTCTCTATCTAACGGTCGATTTAATCTATTTTAGAGGTGTAGTTGGCCACGCGTTGTTATAAACTCTTACGATAGTCAAGTAGCAACTGGGAAAAATTGGGCTTGATTTGAGACATTAGAGATGGAATGAAGATTGGGTTGTCAATCTATTGTTAGACTTACATTTGCTGACTTTGCTCCTTCAAAAATTTGGAAGCCTCTCCCAGTATGTCGATCAAACTATACTACTTTTCACCATATTTTTGGATGGTTGTAAGAGCTTTGACATATTTTTATCTCTACTTTCGCAGCCCTCTCACTGCCTTCTGAATCTGAAGAGCACGGTCCTTGTTTTTGAGGAGGAAAGGGTCAACATAGAAAACAGTCGGAAAGTCAAAGGGGTCATTGATTTTCTGAGGAGTAAGAGTAGTCTGATCATAGACAACTCGGTCAATCTGAAAGAATAGAGTCCTTGGGGCCTACTTAATCCAAGTATGCTTATCGACTCCAATAACCTCCCCCTTTTCATTCCTGTAGTCCTCAATATGGGAGATGGTTATTTACTCACAAGCCTTATATAACTCTTTATTCTTAACATTCAAGAATAACAAACTGAAAAGCTCCTACTCCGCCTTGCCAATCTAAATGTCAGATATAGTACCCCTTCTTTTTAATTTATAAAACAGTTCTCGATCTTACCGATAAACTCAGAAGCGATTACTGATTACTCACGAATTCGCATGCTGGAACGCCTCATCAAGGACTACTATCCGAACACGTTCATCTTTGATTCACTCTCTTCACTTTTAATTTCACTTTACATTTTACGATCCTTGCGGGCTTATTCAAGACCGTCCTCAACACGACTCAAGAAGATTAGATTGAACTCCCCAATGTCTTTCTGATCACCAACCGCAATCTCGTTCCCATAGTCGTCGACAATTGATGATAAAACCAGTGTAGGATCCAGATACCGTCTGTCCGAAGCGATAAGCCCACAAAATAGTTCCTTGAGGTTTTATACCAATCTGCAACTCACCATTTTCCTTTTGAAATCGAAGTCTTCCTGCACCCTTTTCTGAATCTACTCATCTTTCACGCCCTTATAACGATTAGGGATCTAGTACGCGAGAATAGCACGCACAAAGGCCGCGTTTTGGAAGTAAGTCTGCAGTAGGGAGTTGAAGTAGCAGGCTGGATAAGAAAGATTTTACTATTGCCGATATTCTTAAGTCCAACTGGGACTCCAGATTTACGCACACGTTGTTCTGGGTTCATTAGGTCCAAGCTAATCTTTTTCTCTTTGGCTTCGTTCATGGATATTTCGATGGCTTTGCTAAGCTGTGCATCTTCGTCTTGATGGTTGGTCGGTTTCTGTTTATAAGAGTGGTACTGTGGGATATGAGGATGATTCCTGCTGAAGTCGAAATATCTCCTCAATGATGCGTTCCTCGTTGCCATTGACGTTACTGTATGCGATTTCGATGACAGCTTGCTCAAAGCCCAGTTCTTTATGGTCCTTAACAATTTGTTCAAGGCTCTTCTTGGCCATTTAAAAATAATTTAAATACAAACCTATTTCGATTATATGCGTAAAAATCAATCATCTTCGTCCTTTAAGAACAGTTCATGGGCTAATAAAAGTACGTATAATTAGAATTAGGTGGTATTACTCGAGAGGCTAATGGCTCGCCTGTGTTTGGGCTGAACCCTAATCTTAACATCGAGGACGAGTACATTTAGAATTTGCTGAAACAAGTTCATTTCATGAACATGGAGATTAAACTACTAAAGGAGAAGCAGAAGCAAAGCGAAGGCAACAGTTTGTGGGGCATCATAAACCGGTCGAGTTAGCCCCTTGTTAAAAACATCGTCGATTCGAACCAAAAATTTCAGAATATGAAGAAGCAGGTTGATGGTGACTTGAATGTATACGTACTGTGATACAGAAAACTGAGTATGACAACATCCGACTGGCCGATCATCAAAACGCAATTATTAAGAAGATGGATTACTTGCATACGAAGATAGAAGCATTGCAGCAGACCAAGCAGGACATGGTGCAGACTGCGAAAGCAAAGTAGGATAAAGTTAAAGAGAGAATTGGTGAGAATAAATGCAGACTTCAACATTTGCATAGCTAAAATTAAATGGAGAGTAAACGCAACAACGATCTGTCGGAACAGTACGAAAGCCTGCTGCTGGAGACAGAGAAAGAACAATTCACTAGCAGAAACGACGCGAACAAAATTAAAAATGATGAGGACATTGAGAGCAGCATCGAAGCGGATCGAATCAAGGACATCGATACAGTTAAAAACAAGATTGTAACATCTATCTAATACAGTTACTACTGACACAGTCCATATAAAGCAGTCAGGAGTTCCAAAGAGCCAAGGAAAATCAAGCCACTATCAGAGATAACATAACTTTGGCAACTAAAAACATCTCAACGGCTGAATTTTAGCTTTTGCAGTTGACTGAATCAATTAAACTGGCAGAGCGAGAAAAGTAAAAGGAGGTGTTGTAGCGTAAGAGGCTAATGGAGTAATACTAGTCATTGAAGGTCGTACTCAAGGAAATCCAAACTCTGAATTAGACGAGGATGAACCAAGAGGTGCAGGTCAGGAAGAGAGAGTCCATCGATATTCAGAAGGGAGAGTATCAGACAAAAAAACTGGAGAAGAATCTGGATGAGATCAAAAAGAAGTTGACGAGGTCGGAGGAGTCGGAAAAGATGCTGAGACAGGAAGTGGAGCATATGGAACATCAGCTCGAAAAACTGAAGTAAAGAAGGGAGGAACTCAACCAAATAGTTACGAGGATGGTCACAGTCAATGACCAGCAATAAACTACACTGTCCAACTGTCGTAACGAATATAGAAAGGTGCAGGACCAATCAGAGAAGATTGTCAACAGCGAATTTACTTCAACTTGCGAGTTGAATGAAATCGAGAGTGAGATCGTGTTTCTCCGGGAGAGGAAATAGTACTTATCATAGGCTCTAAACCTGAAGTAGGCTTTGAACCAAACCAAACTATAGTAATTGCAGAAGGTGGTGCAAAAAAACAAGGACGTGAACTAAACCGTAAGTTTGCTGATGTAGAAGTGGGAGTAGATAAAGAGTTTCAGCAAAATTTGATCAAATAATACCGTTTTATGTCTTGGTATTAACAATGAGGATATTAATTATAACTAGTTCTACATGTTAGTTGGGAGATTAATCATCGTGCTGCTGGTCGCTGTCGTGCAGACCAAGTTGTATCAGGTTGTCAGTCTGTTTCGACATGGCGCACGTTATCATATTAATAGCTACTATGACGGAAATTCGACCAAAGAAGTTTGGGGGGAACTCACCGCTGTAGGTATGCGACAGCATGAAACTTTAGGCAAAATGCTTCGGAAGGAGTATATCGACAAACTTAATTTTATTGGCAGCACCTACAAACATGGGGAGATCGAAATCTACACCACAGACGTCAATCGGACTTTCCAAAGCGTAATCAGTCAACTGTACGGTCTATATCCCCTCGGTACTGGTTCGAGGATGCCCTTTGTGGACAAATAGTATCATATCCCGCCTTACAGTAACAAAACAGACGCCTAGTAACAAAATCTGGCATTACCATTGGGTCACCAACCCATCCCAGTGGTAATTGACAATAATATTGTCATGACATCATGTGACAACTACGACAAATAAGTGCAAAAAAATATCAATAGCCAATTGCTGACTTACCAAGAAATGAATATGACGTACTACCCCTTCCTCAAGCGAATGGGCAACTTGTTCGACATCCCTATAGCCAGTATGAACTTTTCCAAAATCAGCTCTCTCTATGACACTCTCACAGTTGATAAATATCTGGGCCGGTCCATGCCGAAGCAGAACTTTAGTGAAGATGACTACACCAATATGCGTCATCTCCACTACTGGTTTAACTTCTTTAAAATATCGTTCAATGTCTCTCGTGCACTCAATACTGGTAAATTCAGTCGGATACTCGATGATTTCGATGATAGAAGAGCGCATCTTTAAGACAAGAAGGTTAAGTGGACCTTTATGAGCGCGCATGATACAGACATATCTGCAGCTATGCTCGATCTCAACATTTCATCAGCCCAGTGTATCGAGTAACTCTATCGAAAGGGGTCGACAACAGCATTGAACTGTGACCCTGCACAATAATACGCGAGCAGTCTAATCTTTTAGCTTCATTCCGACAACACCCATGATTTCTATGTGAAAATCAGACACGATGGAAAGTATGTGAATCTCTGCCAGCAAAACAGCACAGTTTGCACCTACAGTCTATGGAAGAATAGGATCAAAGACGTCCTAGTTAATATTGACACTGTCTGCAATGGAAAGACCACCACCAGCAAAGCAAGATTTTAATCATCTTTCGAATGATCTAATCATCAAATAATTAATAAATCATGTGTCATAGTCGATTCGGAAAGATGCAGGTCAATTGACAGAGTACTGCTTTGTTGTTAGAAACTTGTCAATGAGCATGCTGACTCTGTTTTTGCTCGTATTCTATTGACAGACAACTAGGGAAGAACAATTGAGTTTTCTGTTAAGATATTTTGGTTGGGAGAGAGGAGGAATCACCAAACTGGCACTAGGAATCGTGCACTCACTTTTTGACTTTAATTTTATTACTCTTCGAGTTTACTCGTCCTGATGCAGTAATATGGTAGGAAGAAGGCTTTCCCTGATTTTTCTTTTGGGAGTAGAGGCGAGTGATTATCTTTCCATGAGTTAAATAAATTTACTGCAGCTGTAATCGAGATATTCTTTGCGATTGAACATGAGATAGCTGGGGTCGTTTGCTAGTTTAGGGTTAAGATGAGGATGTTTTTCTAAGATTGTTTCTTTAATATAAGCTCGGACCTTCTTGTCGTATCGCTGCTAGAACTAACCAATTTAGTAGTAGTTGCTATTGCAAGTGATCATCAGGTTGTAGGGATGAGATTTATCTCCATTTTTGACGAGCACTAAGGGCAACCATTTACGAATTGGAGGCGGTCTTTCAAAGATAGGCAGACTGTTGGCACTTTCATAGGCCTAAATTCTAATCTTAAAAAATTATTTAAGCTGTTCAGGCGAGCAATCTCCTCTCAAATCCTGTACTTCTGCCATCCTATTTTGCACGGTTTGCTTCTTATCCTTTAAGATTTGCTGGATCTACTGTTGGGTGTACAGCCCAGTGGCGTCATAGTTGATATGCCTCCTCGATCCGAAGCAGCCATCCAAATATTTCTGAATAATCGAGTTATTCTTGTGGTTTGTAGATGCCAGTTAACAATATACCTCGTTTATCTTTTAAAAGAGGTGCTGATATTAAAACCGTTCGATGATCCTGTTATATCGTTCGAAGAGGGCCAACTATATCTTTGCCTGTGTTGACAATTGTGGCTTCTCTTGAGGTTTATTCTATTGTGGCCTTTCGTGCATCTATACCTGCTTTTTTATTATTATAGTCGGAACGGGTACTAGCTTGGGAATTGAAGGTTTCCTCGCCGATCGAGTCCGCTGGATCTCTTTAAATTTTTCGTGAACGATCTGCCTGAACTATTCTCTACTTAATTAAAGTAAAGTTTTTATTAGATCTACTATTATATAACTCTGAACTAACAATCTTGTACGTTATTGGGCCGAATGATGGTCCGGATGTGAGTGGTATCGACATCGCCCAGCGAATTGTAAAATTCGACAAATAGGTTGATCATCGTTTCAGTATAGTTGCTCTATTAGAAATTGGGCTGCTTGCCTTGCATCTGGTGATAGGGACGCATCATCTCCAGTGTGGTTTAATAGATTAATCTACGTAAAGACAAGCATACTTCTTTTGGTCGAGAGTATGTATCTTAATGTTTTTGAGCACTCGCAGGATCCAACTTTCTCGCTCGTGTCTTTTCCTTTCTTCTTCGATGTATTGCGATTTGAGGGCGAAGCTGTGATTGGTGTGGATGAGGCGAATGGATTATTTCCTCTATTGAATGATGTCTATAAGTTCATTCATAATATTAACTATGTGGCTTAAATATAATAAGTTTGGAGAGATGATAGAGTGTTTGGCCTAATGGACAATTAGATAATTAACCAAGCTAATGCCTTTGGATATATTTCTGAATTAAGTAAAAAAAATAAAGTATTGATGTCATCGGCTATATTTTTCCTCAAAATCTTGGTATGTGAAATAAAGTAAAAAGAGGTTACCACCAGTAATTTCTCTCTAACTCTTCTTCACTTTCATAAAAAGCTTTATAACGAATCATTAAATTATACTTATTTAACAATGATATTAATTAATAAGTAGATTTATGTCAATTAAATTAAATAATAAAACAATAACAAATATAAATACCAAAACTGGATTTAATTTTCTTTCTGGAGATTCTATAATGGATAAAATGCTCATTTGTATATGCCAACGGCATGCGAATGTCTGAGTTTATACAAAAATAAGTATTATAACTATAATATTAGGTGAGGTGATTTATGAACCAAGATATTGTCAAATAATAGGAAAGGAACACTGTTAACCAAGCAGTTGAACAATTAGCATTTTGCTAAGAAAAATATTAAATTGAAAGGCAATTTCGCACACGGATCGGAAGTGAGGAAGTGAAGAAGGAGGAAGATCCATAAGGGGGTGAATACATCCACTTCCAAGTGAACAGAAAACAAAGGGATGCTCATGAGATTGATTGCCACTAAAGACAACTTCAGCTTCGAAAATAAATTGGCTAAGGATCAATCAAATAGACTTCAAATCTAGGCAAGAGTTTCAAGACCATTACTGTGAGTTTTTTACGTCTTTTTCGACGAGCCTCGACCTTTTCCGCCAGGCAAGAAATATAGACTTTCAAAAAATTCAAAAACAGCAACGGTGGCACTAAGGACTTTTCGGAGTTATTCCAGAATAAGGCTATACGAGAATTAAGTTTAAATTTCTACTCTTCTAAATTATTTATTGTGAGGATAATGTAGTCACATACGATGAAGGTGCACACTAAACTGGTGTTGCTGAAGTATCTGGAGAAGATGAGGAGTCTGACTTACGTGAGTTCAGCCCGATGGAAGCCGTAGCAGTGATTGTGATGCATTTTTGGTTGTAAAAAATGAGATAAATGATCAAAAGAGGTCAATAATTAACATTAGATTCGATTTGAAGTGATTAATTTTTGATATAAATTAAAAATCATTTTTTATATTTATCTTTTAAAATAATGTTCTTATGAACAAAATTATTAACTATATGATATCAAGTTTATCTTGTAAATAAGCCACGTAATCGGATGATATTGAGAAATCATATTTTATAGGAAATTATTTGCTTAGAAAGGAGGACGGATTCGAATAGTTTAAGTTATGGATACTCTAGAAAAGACTTATTCTATTTCCATTTGAGAATAAATAGGATTTAATTTTATAAATTATTTTCCCTTATATGGTGAACTAATAGCAGAACCTGAAGAAGTTAACAACAAATCAAAGGGGAACTCTCATTAATATACCATACTTAATATTGATTTAATTAAATTTAAAAATGTTATAAATTTTGAATAATTAAACAAAACATAAAACAATAATTTGTCATTATTTTTATGTGAACTTTTCTTATCCCTGGAAGGACAATTTGGTTTATGGAAATTATCATATTTAAAAGTAACTGCTCTTAACTTTATTTGGCTTGTTACTATAATATTTTTATACAATACATAATAAGGATAAAGGGCATTTTGATAAGTATGAGGGATGATATTGTTCGTACGTGATGTAGAGGCATTTTAAATGATTATCACAAGAAAACATTCAACTCTCACCTTTAAAAACAGATCGGAAATTAAAAAGATTAAAAAAATACAGTCAAGACATAAGAATGATATTGACAGAGATAATGGTCTCAATCCAAAACTCAGTGGCCTCTGCTTCGGGGGATAAGGAGACAGCATTGGATTACTTGTTACCATGAGTGGAACCTTTGTTTGTATAAGTTCAATCGATTAAAATAATTCTCTTTTGGTGCATTGCAACAGTGAAGGAACCATCCTATTTGAATATGAGCTGTTTCACAAATAATAATTATACGACCTTAAGTTAATTATGCCTGCTGATAATCAGGTAATTGTAACTGAATGCTCATAAAATAAACTAACTCAAATAAATTTATAAACTCATGATGTCAACTATTTCTTTCACAAATTTACTTACTCGGAGTCTGATCTAATTAGTCTTCACCTCTTCTAATAAACAGATCTACTTTGCGTGTAATAAAAGAGACGAGACACAGACTACCTCAAACTTACTTATTATTCTTTGCCCTTAGTATTGGCAGCAAAACCTGTAGCCATCTATTAATCAAAAGAAGATGAATTCTAATAATAAATGAAAGTAATAAGAGCAAACAATCACTCCATGATAATTTGGTATATCGAAAGGTATTGTTAAAAATACAGATAAGTCCAGTTTCACTTATTTGATTTACGGACCTCGGCATCGGGCAAATATTCTCGAATTTCAATTAAACCCAACCATAACATCTTAGACAGCCATTTACTTCCGGATTGCGACCATTTAAACTGTATTGACATTTTCTATATTTGGTAAAAGAAAATAGGAGAATTTTTATTGTTTACGTGCGAGTGTAATCCCAGACCACGGCTTCGAATCAGGAAACTGGATGTGTAGGATAACTCTATAATCAGGACATAAATTAAGTTCAATATTTCACTCAGAGAATTTTCGCAATTCCACTGTTGCACTTTAAGTGATTTTTTTATTGCTAACATCTGTGTTAAACCAAAGCACTTTGGTTAAAAGCAAACTGACTACACTGTGTACATTAACAGTAAAACATAGGAAATAATTGCAACTGAGAGCAGCAAGTGTTCCAAAGAGAAAGTCAGTTATTTTTTCCCAGATTATAATAGCCGCCTATTATTTAAAATAAAGTATGGATTTGAAAACGATTTTCTTAGAAATAATTTTGTGGTTTTTACGAAAGAAATATTTCACTGGTCAGAAGTAGTTCT
>Ga0302188_10001122_pt1 | contig 21669 bp, 17 predicted proteins | sample II_Bog_E2_1_FD_198783 | JGI IMG/M metagenome (GOLD analysis project Ga0302188, IMG submission 198783) | Peat permafrost microbial communities from Stordalen Mire near Abisko, Sweden - II_Bog_E2_1 | ecosystem: Environmental > Terrestrial > Soil > Wetlands > Peat | place: Sweden: Abisko...
ATTTTCAAAGATTAATATTCTTTGTTAATACAATACAATTCTTTGATTATGAACTCAGAGGAATACTTAAAGTTTAAGCAATCAATCAAAGAAACGCAAGAAAAGGCTGCTCGGGTATATCTTTTATAATTCAGACCTTAGCTCGTATAACTAATACTCTAGAAGGAGTGCAAGACACACTCAAACAGATTCAATAAAATGATGACAATATCACCAAATTTCAAAAGGCATTTGGGGATGTCATGACACAACTTGCAGAAAAGATTGCTGGTTCCTTGGGTGGCAATCCTTTCAAGTAACCCATTCTTAATCTTAGAAAAATATAGGGAAAGCATTACGATCACTTGCCTTAAGAAATACCTATCACAGAATTAGTAAAACGCATGATGAAGCATGAAATAATTTTAATCATCACAGGAGCAGGCGTATCAGCACCAAGCGGAATTCCCACCTTTCGAGGAAGTGGAGGATTATATAGCAAAAAATTTAAATGGTAGGGGCAAGAATATTAACCCGAAGAATTCATTACTTTGGAATTTTACTAAAAACATCCATAAGCAATATGGAACTGGGTAAACGAAATATATAATTTGGCAATTACTTGCAAACCAAACATAATTCACAATAGCATTGATAAACTCGCCAAAGAACTGAGTGCCCAAGGTAAGGCAGTGACAGTAATCACGCAAAATATTGATAACTTGCATATAAAACCGAAGTAAAGTGTTTATGAATATTTTGAAATACATGGTAACGTCAAGTTGGTGAGATGTAGCAATAAACACTTAATTTCTTATTAATCAGTGAAGGAAGTCATTATGAAAGGAAAGGTTGCAAATTGTCCTGAGTGCAATGAACCTTTAAGACCGCATGTTTTATTCTTTGATGAATCTTATGGGCCATTGTATGGAGAAGAGGTTAAAGAAAGGTCATTTCCCTTTGTCTTTGTAATTGGAAGTTCGCTGTCGACAGGACTTTGTAGTAAACTAACTTTACGAGCAGATGAGGTGGTAGAGATAAATCCAGAGCCAGTCATAGAAATAGGGAGGGTGTACCAGTATAAAAAAGATAGCGCGACTGTACTTGAGGGAATTATTAATTCTTTAGGAGCAAAAAAGTAATGAAAATAGATAAGTTAATTTAAAGCTGATTAAGCCAATTTATGAACATTATAATTAATTTTATGGTTTAAAAATATGTCTATTGCGATTAATAATTATCTTTTCTCTTTTAATTCAATTATGTTTATATATATATATTTTACAAATTTAGAAAATGAGTATCAGAAATTATTGCATTTATCAAGGAAAGACCTAATAACTCGATTGTATTGAAATTGTATATTATCACTTCTGTTTATAATTCCCTATATGTTGATAAATTTCGTCCCATCGCTCCCAAATGATGATCAAACTTGTGAGAATTCAATATTTTTAAATATTATACATTTAAAGCATAATTATAAAAAAGAAAGTGTTGTTCGCAATCGTACCTCACAACTGATCAATCCAAAGTTAAATTTTATCCCCAATATTAAATTCACACAATCTAAAATATTATACTTCCTTCCATTAATTTTGATTTTAAAATGGACGGTACCATTTACCTCACATCAATAGGCATTTTACTGTGATCTACAAACTCATCACATTAAAGAGACATTCTGGTTCACTATATTAAAAAAATGTTGCTTAAATTATCCTTTTAACCTTCCGAAAACAACAAAGACCATTTAATTTATCCCTTTATTAATATAAATATACTTCATCCGTCTCACTCGTCCTTTGATAATTTTTTTATATATTTTTGTTGTTGCTAATATTTTTATATATGCATAATCGAATTATATATATCCATTGTTATCTCCAGCATTATAGATCAATATCTCTGAGAAGGGATTTTAGTTGTTGCTGTAGGCATTTATATTCTTTTCATAAAATAAATGTCCCATCTTTTACTTTATTTTTCATATCTAATTTTTCACTGATGCCGTACGACTTATCAAAATATTTTAAGATTCTCGTCGAGAAAACGGAATTTTGTGAAAAGGAGAAAATTATAAATATTATGAGTTTATTTTTGTATTGAATTGCAATTTTTGAGTTTTAGTTTTAGTTAATCTTTGCTGAAAATAAGGATTTCCTGCTAAAGCTTAATTTCTTTGAATTTGGCTTAAAGGAATAAGTTATTTAATTTAATGATTGAGGCTTTGTCCTAAATTTTAAGAAATGAAAATCCATTTGCCAAATTAGTTAAATAATGATTGTTATGATTAAAGTGCATCATCAAAATTAATTTATTTGTTCAAAATATATTAAAAAATTTGAATTTTTAATGATATTGAAAGTTGTTGTTGATATTGATTCAATTTATCAATTAAAAAATGATTGGATAATAGATTAGAACAATATATAATCACTATAATCTAGGCAAACTGTATTTAATATGTTAGAAACAAAAATTAAAATTTATCTTTAAACCAACATTATTTTAGGCTCATTTTCAAAAGCATACAAATTATAGTTAGTAGTTTCTACATCATCATATCATAAATTGTTCACTCATTAGCAGCACCCGGGCTCAGGATCGCTCTTTTATTCATAACTATATTCTTTCAGTATTATATAGACTAGAATCGTGTAGTTTCCTTTTTAAAAATAAGAAAGTTGGTGATCGCTATCGGAGTAAATTACACTTCTATTTTTTTAATTTTACCAGTAAGGTTCCCCAACTAGTTAAACTAAACTAACTCGAAGAGCAAGTTGATAATTTTTGAAATAGATCTGCTTCCGATTGAAAATAATCTTTATATTTGGAGCTGAGGCTTTCTAAGTTACACTGAGTATAAAGGCGAACGAGCAAATGAGAAGTTGATCCGACATATATCTGAAGGCAATTTTGAGAAGAATTTAATAAGATGCAGATCTTATAATCAAGAATTTAAAATATGGGACAAATTTTGGATGAGAATTGGAATTGGAATGGTGCTATCTTATTAATTTTATTTTGATTGAATGGGAAAAGTAATATTTAAAAGGATTCATATTATATTTTTTTATACTATTTCTTCTTAAAAATGTTGATCCTTGGCTGTCAAATCAATACTTTTCAATCTTGTTTCAATTTAATCTAAAGTCACTCTTTCTTTTGCATTTATTTTCAGCATATCATTTATCAGTAATCTGATTTATTTATTAGGCAACTACTGCATCAGAAAATTTATAATTAATTCAAATAATCAAATGATTTAATATAATTTTACTATTTATATGTAAATTCTACAAGATTTCATTGATCCTATTGCTGCCACCTTTTTCGCTAAACCAACTGTCTCTGCATTCACAGCCTATCTCATATATTATACTTATATATGTGCAGCATCAGTATTGATTCCCAGCAAACAAGTCAAAGGACATCCCCAAACCAAAAGAGGCCCTCAATTAACATATTCAATCAACGGATTTAGACTTACAATCCTTGCAATATTTTTAATAGTTACTTTTGGAGGAGTTATTCCGTAGCTAAACGGAATAAGACTCTTTCGAGTGGCACAATTGGTAGAAGAATTTTGGCCTCTTTGGTCTGTAGTAAACATTATTGCATTTCTCATCAGCATACTCCTTTACATAAAGGGTCGATGGGGTAAAAACTTTTTAGGATAATAAGTAGATCTGCATTCACATGGATCATTTGGATTAGATTTTTGGGTAGGCCGTGAGCTCAATCCTCGTTTAGGTACATTTGATATAAAATTCGTGGCATACAGAGTGGCTATGATATTTTGGCTAGTGATTAATTTATCATTCTTGGCTTTACAATGCTAACGTTATTCTCACCCCTCACTGCGCATGGTTCTTTACCAAGTAGCTACAAATTTCTATATCTTAGACTATTTCTGGAATGAGGAGAAGATGTTGACAACTTGGGATATTATCAGCGAGGAGTTTGGTTATATGCTGGTTTTTGGTGATTATGTATTTATACCATTTGCCTTTTCTGTACAGTGTCACTATCTGTTGGACTATCCAGATTTTGATTCTGGTTATCAAGTAATTCCAATTGTTGCTATCTATTTGATAGGCTATTATATCTTCAGGACTAGCAATTCACAGAAAAATTAGTTCAAACGGGATCCAACCTCGCCTGTTTGGGGAAAGAATGTTTAAGCAGTAGGAGGAAAATTGCTTGTCTCTGGGTTTTGGGGATTGGGAAGGCACATGAATTATACTGGTGACATGTTAATGGCAATCTCATACTGTCTGCCATGTGGCAGTCAAATGGGAGGATACTTCTATGCCTTTTATCTTTTCACTTTACTGACACATCGAGCTTATCGTGATGATACAAAGTGCAGAGTCAAATATGAATAACTTTGGAAAGAATATACTCGAAAGGTGCCTCAAGTATTCATTCCGATCGAATTTATTGATGCTTTACTTCGGGGAATAGGAAAAGTTCTCTATACCATCACAAATAAATAGGATCTTAAGTCATCATCTGAAGCAAAAAAATTATGATTAAAACTATCTAAATATGTTTACTATAAGCTTTGTATTTTTAGAAATTATCTGTTCTTTATATGTCTGTTGATGACTGGGTATTAAAAGTGATTATTGATAATTAATTTGAATGCGTCATAAACCCAGTAGTTAGTACCTTCGAAAAAAAGAGGACTGCTTTAAGAAAATCAGTTCACAAAGGACTGCACTAAACAAGAATGAAGAATACGGCAAGGTAAAGATGGAGAATATTAATCATGAAGGACAACCCAATCGCAAGCACAACTCGCCTGATATGAACAGATATCGAGGATCAACTGAGGCTCACACTTCATATAACTAAGTTCGAAAGGACTGGAATTATTTGGAAAATGAAAATGGAGAGACAAGAAAAATTCAAAAAAAGGAAAAAGAAGATGGAATTCCCAATTACTCCAACGGACAATCTGGTTCTAGGGAGAAAAAGCAGAGTCTTAAATCGAAATAACTTCACAAAAATCAAAGTAGTCCAGCGTTAGGAGATAGGAAATTTGCTATGCCCAATTAAAATTAGGACTATCTCAAATTACACGAGAAGCTAAACTTTATCTAGTTGAAAATTGCTGATATGAAGAAACATGTACAAAAGAAGCGCTAGGAAAAACAAGCTCTTATGTAAGCTAAACGTAAGAGAAAAGAACAGCGGGAAAAGGAGTGCAAGGCCATCTAAAAACAGCAATCGCAACAGCAAAAACAAAAGAGCAATAATCTGCAACAATTTATAACACAAGTTCCTGAACACAAATAATTGCTTCCCTTCCAAAAAAATCCTTATTCTCCTCGTCATAATGTCTACTACATATCAGAAATTATAAAAACATATCGAGATGACAGATCTGTCGGCAGATAACATCTTTTAACCTCTCTACATATTTTTAAAGTACTTGAAAATTCACGCTTTGCATCTGAAGAGGAAATGTTCTAGCGGCAAGTAAAACTGCCTCGAAGGCAGGGATATGAAGGTATAAGTAACAATATAAAGGTAAGAAAACGTTGGTGTTCGATCTTGACTAAACTTTGATTCATTGCAACGATAATTTGACCTCACCCTTCGATGTGAAATTGCCAATTACTTTTCCAACAGGAGAGGTTATAGAAGCTGGCATTAATATTCGTCCTTATGCTTTTGACATCTTGCAAAATTTATCTCGATACTTTGAAATAATTGTATTCACAGCTAGTCATTCCTGCTACGCTAACGTAGTATTGGACTATATGGATCCGAATGGCTAGTTTGTTCATCATCGTTTATTTCGGTAACACTGCTACCAAACCCCTTAGGGTATGTACTGCAAAGATCTGCGAGTGATAGACCGGGAACTAAGCGATATTTTGCTAGTGGATAATGCAGCTTATTCCTATGCAGCTCAACCTGATAACGGTATTCCTATATTGCCCTATTATCACGGAAAATCAGACTATGAACTCAAAGCTTTGGAGAATTACTTATTAGGGCTTGTTTTGGCGAAGGACATACGCCTTGTAAATCGTAAAACCTTCCAACTGCACCGCTATCGCAATTATTATGATGAACCAGAACAACTTGTTGAAGAGCTCTATCTTGAGGAAGAAGGCAAATGACTCAATGATTTGTTTATCTTTTCTTGGTAAAAAATGGTGTTCAGAGAGAGTAGAATGGTTTTTAGGCAATATAAATAAAAAATTAATTCAATTTAAATTAGCCAATAATGACCTTCAACTGAGATTAAGGGATAAATAAATAATTGGTTATAATGATCTTCAAAATTTTAGCACGATTACGCTGACATTGTCCTTGCTTCCATTCATTTTGGCATATTTAAGCAAAGTTGTAGCCATAGCACCAGGCCCTTCTAGTGATTTGCAGAGATCTACGGCTTTTTGATCTTAACAAACATCCCAAAGTCCGTCGCTAGCAATTATGAGGTATTGTGTCTTATCTGTTATTGGAAATTATTAGATATTTGGGACGTTGGACACCCCTTGTGTTTTAAGTTAAAGATCACCCAAAGCGCGAGTAATTGCCAATTGTCCTGAAACACGCCCTTTGATAATCACTCCACCCTCTTTTCTTGATAAATTAAGGATTACTTGATGCGCTCAATCTAACTCTGGGCTGTGGGCTTGTGGTCAACACTGACTCTACGGGCAGTTCCTTCAGTGCAAAGTACAGCTCGTGTATCTCCAAGATTTGCCACATAGCACATTTTTTTTCCTCCCTACTTTCTAATGAAGGCCAAACAGCATGTTGTGCCAGTATCACTGGCACCTACAAGTTTCAACTGCTCATCAGTCTTACTAAGCACTCTTGTGATCACTGCCTTTACGTTGACGTTGTTTTTTTACTTGTAGAGCTATTGCTCTAAGATCTAGCTTAATAGAAAGCTACATTTGGGATCACATTGGCACAGTATTAGGATACCTGTGCTCCACCATGACCATCGAATATACCAAATAGTCCTGAGCCGTCGCCATTGAAGTCATCGATACTAACATAATCTGTGTAATGGTAGGGATACAATCCTCCATATTTTGGCGTGCGGGAAAGTTCTTATCTTCGTGGTAGCCTACTTCCTTCACAGATTTAGCGTTTTTGAGATAAAACTGACTTTGTCTAGCCTCCATATCAACTCAATTAAAACAACCAATATCATCTAAGTGATACTATCAAATACAATACAAAGAACCGCTTCACTTACTGCAAAATTGTCAACTACCACTATTTATTAGCTTCAAATATATTTTACATACAAGATCACATGGCTTCCATCACCATCTTCATCAGAGGATCGTAGCTATATCCGATTATGAAAACAGAAATCAAATTGTAAAATAATCGGAACTCAATGCCACTAAGGAATTTGCCTAGTTTCTACTCCCTTAAAATGGTTAATGGTGTCCTCCACAGGTTTGTGTATTTCAATGATTGCTGAGAGGCTGTTTTAGTAAAGAGAACGTCAAATGGGTGGGAAATTATCGTAGAAATAACAGCAGAAAAATAGTAGATGTTATTCTATAGAGGCTTATTCTTCTTCAATTGCAGATTCATTCTCTACATAGACTCACGTACTATTAATAAATATGATCCTCTCGCAATTAAATCTCGCACTATTGCATACGTGGTTGCCAAAAGGAATACTTTCTTGGTTACTTCCATATTCATCGACTTGTTTCCCATTTGTGAACTAATCTTGCTTATATCTATCCAAGTTTTCAGTATGCCTTCTCCAAGAACACCTAAATAAAAATTTTGCTGTCCAAGTGTGAGATAACACATGTTGCCAATTATTAAGGAGAGGTAGCCCTTGAGAAAACCCATATAAGGTGTTAATGTTATAACTTTGTTACGATGAAAGTATGCTATATCTTGAGTTTTACAGTTGGCTATCTTTCGAATCTTAATGGTATCTAAAGGGAATGCAATCAGATGAATGACTGTCGATAGAAATCCTGTATTGACTAACTTGTGAATGATGGTGGGCTACCTTTATATTTGCGGCGGTTTCTCAAGAGCATGTTTGCGATGATACTATTTGAGAATAAACGATTTTTCAACCAGTTTAAGATAGTTAGGGTCGTCTTTCATGATTATAATTAATTAAGATATAAATTATTTGAAGATCCATCATATATTTCAAATGTTTAAGTATGGTTAAGTATGCATTTTAAGAAATTAATGCCATGGATAAGTTAAATATTAAAAAAATTACTCGTTCCTTATTTTATAGTATCATATTGCTTGTTTACTATCAATATTTCAATTTTCTAGTTTTTATTTTTTAGTTCAGAAAAATACAATATGCACGATGAAGTCATCAATTACTACTTCACATATCTCTTTCACTAGGACTTTTGTACTACATTCCCAATAGTCTGAATATGTCCTATTCATTTTCACACCGTGGAATTGCTTATTTCCAAATGACCTTTCTATTCTTTCTTGGAGTAATTTCGTGATCAGAGAGCTTGAGTCCGAGCTTTGTGGCATGCAATCTCATGGATCGATTGAACATAGCACTTCCAGTAAAATACAGCAGAGCAAATGGGTACTAATCGATAGGATAGTGTTTAATGTCAATTCGGTGATGAGGTCCTCCCATTAAGCGACAAACGCCCATATAAGACTGATTGCGTTTGTCGTGATTTTAGGAAGGAAAAGTAAGGTGATTTGTAAGAATCCCTTATTTTTCAAGCTACTGCACAAAGTTCAACAACAAATTTTTATCATAATATCCATCCTTTCTGGCAATGATCATATCAATATCCCCACAGAAAGCCTTTTGCCTTCGAAATGAGCCACATACTTACAAATGATAATCTTTTAGTGATCCCACTATTTTCGAAAACTATTCCCGAATTTTTGTTGCGATAATCTCGACTTTTTATCGAGGAATTTTTTGTTGAAAGTCTTCATAAAATTTAAGTCCGATTCGCATGCTTTTTGTGAGTATTTTGTCGAGATCCTCCCGCTGTCTCAGTTATTATATAGATGTAATGTTCTTACAATAAAGTTCCTCAGCTTTGAGAGGCCCTATTCCCCAAACACCGCATAGATTTTAGCAGGCCTTAGTTTTTTCACATTGTTGCATCTGATGCAATTTTTAAAGTCCACCAGTGGCAAGAATCTCCTTGATTTTCTTTTTAATTCGTTCGCCAACTCCTCTTACCCCATCAACATCAGCAGAGTTTTCAATTTATTTGGTCAAATTTTTTATGGATGACACAGCTTTAAGGTAAGCAATTTTACGTCCAATATCATGGCCTGATTCGTAGATACGCTGCATTTCCATAAGTTTATCGCAAATAAATTTGTTCATTGAAAATGATGGCTTACCAGCACTAGTGAGAGGATTTTCTTCTTTTTATTAGTGTTAAGAAAGAGACTTAGTTTCAGTATCAGTGAGACAATCCTCTTATTTTTAATCGCAATTATTTTAGCTTCCGTAACTTTTGACTATAACTTATCTTTTGTTTCTATCATGATTGTCCTCTTGATATTATAATACCGACTTCGTCTTAGATATTTTTCTAAGAGTTTGAGTGATTGTAATAGTTTTCTTTGAATCCTAGTCCTCTTCTATTTTAGAAGATCCAAGAGTATATGCTGTTATTGCCAATACTACACCTTATTTGAGACAGCAAAGAATGTAGTTAAAATCAAGAATAGCCTTATATTACATTTTGCCTTCAAGTTTTTTTACCACTACTTCTACTCGAATTTTAGGATTAATTAAGATGTAATCAAGTTGTTCATGCATTAATTGTCCACAAAATTATACAATTTTTCCTCCTTCTTTCTAAATAGATTGAGACATGAGTTATATTCGTCTTGGCGATAGATCAATGTCCACGAAAGGAAAACAAAATGATAGACCTTGAAAAAGATCTCTCCCTTTTGATGGTTGTGACTGACTCTGTTGGCTGTTTGTATTTGAAGAAGTTATTGATTTTAAATTGGTGTCTTGGTGTATCGACTCCTCTTTTATTTTTTGGGTGATTACAGTTGTGTTTGTTGGTTGTGATTGGTTATTCTTGAATTGTTTAAGGCTTTTGATTTGTTGAAGTATGAGATTCTTCATGACCCTAAATATTTGTTAACGACTAAATGGTAATATAAATTGAAGTGATATGATAAGTCAAATGTTAATCAGCAAAATATGTCTAATTCTGAAAATAATAACGTCAATATTTAATTGCTCGAAATCAATAAATTCGTTGCATTAAAAATTTCTCTTGCTTTATTGGAAAGATTGATCATCTTGATTAATAATAAACATGAATAAAATTGAGAGCTCCACTGAAAAGTGGATTTAAAAAGGTATTGCTCCATTAAGTTAGAACGTCGCGTGTGGATAACAGCTAAACCACCACTCCCCAATCCATCAGCTGAAGTCTTCCTCGAAGCAATAGTGGCCAATATTCAACCAAAGCAAATATCTGTAAATTTACGCCAAATGGAATAATAAGTGCTTTCATATGGTTCACAAGTCTACAAAGTGAGCTATGAAGACTGCCAAAAATTGACCTACGGTGCCAACGACGTTGCTGATATGGTTGACCTGTAGTAGTTAAATGAGCCATAACTACTGTATAACCTTAAGCGACGTTATCTTATTGACTCTATATTTACCTATTGCGGTCCTACTCTTGTTTTCATCAACCCCTACGCATATATTGACCGACTTTTCAATGATGCCTGCATGCTTGAGTACCAAACCTACGTCTTTCAAGAGAATCTATAATATAAGAATCTATCTCCACACATTTTTGGGCTGACAGCCTTCTGTTTGTGGCAGCTATTTTAAAATTCGAGAAACCAGTCAATCGTAATCAGTGGGGAATCGGGGGCTGGCAAAACTTAAAATACAAAATACTGTCTAAAATTTTTGGCCTCGCTAGGCAAAAATATGCGAGTAAAGATAAGCGAAAGTAGGTCATGTAAATCTCTGCCATTGCGAGCAGTGAAAAGCGTGACCAAAACCAACTCACGTCTACAGGGTATATAGGACAAAATCCTAGGCTGCAATTAAATTCTCGAGGCATTCGGCAACGCCAAGACCATTCGAAATGACAACTCATCACGCTTCGGCAAACTCATAATTTTGCTGTACGGTGAGACCCAAGTAGATATCCGCAGCGCATTTATTATCAGTTATCTACTCGAGAAGAGCAGAATTGTCTCCATCTCAGAAGGCTAACGAAATTACCACATCTTCTACTATATTCTCAAAGGCACTACTGCTCTAGAGAAAAGGGAATACATGCTCACCGACCCCATTAATAAATACAAATATCTCAATCAAAGTACAGTCTATGAGAGGCATGGGGTCAGTGACGAACACAAATTTCAAGAAATGCAGAACGAGTTTAGTCTCTACTTCACCAAATAAGAAACTCGATGCATCTTTAAGATTATCTCAGTAGTACTTAACATTGGCAATTTAATCTTCAAAAAGGAGTTAACTCGAAACAACGAGGAGATGGCAGTGCCAGTTAACAAGGAATGTCTGGCAGTCGTGGCCAAACTTTTATAAGTTGATCTTCCCGCTGTGGAGCATAGTTTTCAATTCAAAACTCGTAAAATGGGATTTAGCGTAATTAATTCCCCTCTTCGTTTTGATGAGGCAGTGGCCCTTCAGAATTCCTTTGCCAAAAACATTTATGAACGCGTTTTTCTCTTTCTAGTGCTGAAGCTTAATTAAAAAATTGAATTGTAAAAAATTAATTTGGAGGAGTAAAACTGTCCCACCTTCCGGAAGAGTATTGGTTTATTGGATATTTTTGGTTTTGAAGTGCTCACTATAAACTCTCTGGAACAGTTTTTTATAAATTTTGCAAACGAAAAGCTTCAGCAGCTCTATGTCTGTTATATCTTCAAAGAAGAGCAAAATTAATTTCTCAAAGAGGGACTAAAATAGTTTTCAAATGACATTGGCTTTCAGGACAACAAGCCAGTCATCGATTTGTTTGAACTCTATCCCCTCGGGCTCTTTCACCTCATCAACTAATCTTCAGAACTCAATAAGCCAGATGAAGATTTACCCGAAGTCATTCAAAAAAATCACCAAAAAAATCAGTTTTTATCGCTACCAAAATCTAAGCGAGGTGTATTCCTCATTTCTCATTCGTGTTCGCCTGTCACTTACAACACTGCGGGCTTTACAAGTCGCAATAAAGACTAATTTCCTCAGCAGCTTCTCTAAGTCATTATGGGAAGTGAAAATTAAGTACTAAAAACCATCATTTTTGGGAATAGTAAACTTGCTTAATCCAGAACAAATACTCGTAGTGCGGCCAAGAAATTTTTGGGATCTAAATTTTTAAATGAAATGAATAAATTGACTGAAGAATTGTATGCTTCAGACTGCCACTTCGTGCGATGCATAAAGCCAAATAGTTTGAAAGCAGCAAAGAACTTTAACTCACACGCCGTACTCCAGTCACTTAGATATTTGGGCGTTCTGGATTCAATTCTAATTCGTAAATTAGGGTTTGTTTATCGTCGTCCTTTCAAGTAGTTTGTGAAGAAGTTTTTTGAAATCGAGCAGTACGTGTTTGGGTACTCAAAATTCATTTCTGGCAAAAATTAATAAGATTTAAAAGAATATAGCAAAAAGTTCATCTTAAAATACTTGCCTGATTAATTTGAAAATCGCTAGATTCTGCTCGGTCATAAGAAAATTCTCATCAAATAATCAGCTCTAAATCGCCTCTAAACTATGGCCAAAGAGAAACGTAAGAAACGTATGCAATGCGCTAACTGTATTAAACACATGTATGAAAGTTCAGTCTTCCGCAATCAAGTCAAACAATTTTTGAGTACGGTCAAAATCCTGAAAAAGCATATGCTAGCATTGGCTCAAGGGATACGTCTCAAGTTGAAAAGAAAGAAATGTTAGAAGATACAGAAATATGTCCGCAGATATTTGATGGACAAGAGACTACTAAAGATCAAGGTTCAAGCAGAAAAATCAGTTACGAAAATAGCATCAGTGATAAAGATGAAGAAGCAAAGGCTTCTGTTTCTGAAAGTGAGAGAGCAAACGATCAAGATTCAGTCTAGCATTCGTTTCTTCTTAACGATGAAATCATACTTTCGAAAGAAATACTGCCGTTAATTAATGATGCAAATATTCGAGCTAAGTTGGTTAAAATTGCAGAATCAAAAAGCTGTGGCTATCCAAAAGTCTTGGAAGGGATTTCTCATTCGCAAAAAATTCAGAATAGTTATAGAATAGATGAAACGCAAACTAAGACTAGCCAAGTACAGATAACATTTCATGCAAATTTTATTCAAAATTAAGTATCAACAATTTATGACACGATTAGACCAGTACAAACGACCAATAATAATGCTGCAAGCTGTCGTAAGGGGTAAATTTGCTCGAGCAAGTTACCAATTGATACGAACCAGTACTCTACTTATCCAGAAGGCTTATCGCAAACATCTGAGTAAAAAATACTTCTTGATAAAATTATGGAAGGACTATCGAAAGAATTTATGCGAGGAGGAGAGGTTAAAGGCAAAAGAAGTGGGAAGGTTGGGAGTATCTGCACTTCGAGTAGAAGGAGTTAAATATTACCCTGAAACAGTTAGTGTCCTGATGCAATTGTATCCTCAAGAGCTACAGAACCACTACGCTCGTGGTTAATCAATAAGACAGGTTTGGCAAATTAATGAAATGATTCTCTTCAATGACAAGAATACTTTTCAAATCTACATTGGCGATTATGACATCCTTGGTACTCAATGCTATCAGGGCAAGTGGTTAGTCCAGTATGCTGAAGTTAAGGAGGAGATGAAACGTAGGAATTAATATCCCGTCAACTTATCATTAGGAGAAGAAACTACCTCAGTTCTGTCCAATAAAGATCGATTATATACTTTCAGCGCAAGGGGAAAATAGGGTGAAAAAACAGTAGATGTAGGTACTGCAGTTTAAATGATGGAAGGTGGAGATAGGTGTGGATATCTATTAACTCAGTAAGGTAAAATGTATGTATGGGGCTCTAACTATCATAAATATCTTGACAAAACACAGAACTAGACTGTTTAATACGGAGAAGTACTATAATTATCACGGTTATAAATTACATCCGTCTCTTGTAAGGGGAGTAAAAGGTACTTTCTTGATGGGGAAAACAGAACTTTTTGTTATCAAGAACCTCAAGGACATTATCAAGAATGGAGATTAGCTTTAGTCAATTTTGGATTCAAAAATACAATTAAAACCGTTGCAGCGTCCTATCATTTTGTGCTCTTTTTGAACATCCAGGGGCAAATATACGCTCAAGGCCACAATAGTAAAGGTGAACTTGGTCTCGGATACACTTCAAGAAAATAAATCATACAACCTGAAGTAATTTCATTTTTTTCGAAACAAACTAAATAGATCATTGAAACCATATCTGTTGGAATGAGTCACGCCGTGGCTAAATCGAAGTTGGGCTATGCTTATACATGGGGGGATAACTGCTATAGGCAAGTGACCCCAAGAAATGTTTAATTCATACATACACCCGAACCAATTTAATCAACAGAGGAAGGAAAATTAAAGGTCTATCAAGCAGTTGCTGGAGCAAGGGCTACTTTCCTGTTAACTGAAAATCTTCACACAGTAGGAATCGGCACGAGCTTAAGTTTTCCAAGTCAAAAGGGAATTTTCAATATCTCCTTGGAGTTATTAAAGGTAATCTATACTTTACTTAGTCAACAAGCAATTGCAAAAATTTAATAGAGATAAAACTGAGTACTCGTTGGATCAGAGAACTATCAATTCTGATGATAAATTCGATAGATTTGAATCATTGTAAGTCTGGTATCAAGCAAGACATTATATTGAAATACTCAAAGATGATGGCTAAATAATGGATTGAAGATAAAGGTACACATGTAAATAGTTAGTTTATCCATAATATCGTGAATGGGCTGATAATATTTTACAACTCAGCGACATTAGAAGATTTAAGTTTAATGGAGGTTCGCCCAATGGAAAAAGTGGCAAAAACAAAAAAACTGAGAGCCAAAACAATCTTGAAGAGCTAAGAGCTTTGATGGATCTAAGAAAAACATCAGCTATTTTCAAGAAGGCAGCAGCTTTAAAAATGACATAGATTATGAAAAGACTAGCCTCGATTCCCGAGGACCTTTGGAGTTAATCAGATATCGAACAAAACAGGTATATAAAGGAGAACGCTAAATACTTAAAATGATCTGATAATATTTCTTTATTCTATTGAATACAATTATCATAAAATAACTACCGACCTATTATTAATATAGAAAATAAGGTTGTAAATAAATAATAATGTGATCATTCCTCAGAACTTTGGTAGCAACATAAACAAACGTTGAGATATTAATTAAATATGCCCATGATGGATAGCCCATGCCTCCTGCGCAGTATCATGACCTATTAATTTGAAATTTCCTTACTTTATTCCAACTTTAGTGAATTTCCACATCCCCAGCACTAAATCCCAACCTATTGTATCTATTTAATTTATTTTGTTTACTAAGCCATATATTTTGATTTATTATAATCTCCTTAACCCTATTTTAAATTATTTTTTATTTCTTGTTCTTTAGGGAAAACATTAACCTTGGGAGCCAATTTGTAGTTGATTTAATAGAAATTCTTTTCAGTAAAAATGAGCTTGTTGCACCAAACAATTAAAAATTAATCGAAAAATCGATTACTAGATACTATCAACTCTAATTTTGCCAATTTGCAATTTGTCAATTTTAGTTGAGTTAATAACTATTTGATAAAATTTAGGCAAAATTTATGAAGCAATTGTTTGTTTTATGCCGGCATAAACTGCTCTTATTCTGGAGACAACCAAATTTTATTAATTTTGCATAAATTCATAATAATATTTGCTTCGCATTCCTTCTTTCCAGATTCAAATGTGTAATAGATTAGATTATTTATTTATTTATACTTTAATCCAATGACTGCAAAATTGTGTTCTGAGTCATCAAGATGTTAACTTACTTGACAGCTGAGGATGAGATTATATTAAACAGTTGTGGGCGCTATAATCTTTATCATTAAAAATTGATGCTCCAAATTTGATGATACTTATAAGATATCCATTGCTGATTGAACTGTTTGATCCTTTTTTCTTAAAACTTTTGATTGTTTTGATGAAAAAAAATAGCTTTTTGGAGTATTTTTAGTTATCTTGACAACAGTTGGCATAATTTCATAATTCTTAAGTTCTGATTGCCAGATATGCTCGATAATATTTATCATCCCACGATTTCGCAAGTAATGTCACTTTAAACTTTAAATATTAGCCTTAATAATAGATGCATCAAAACATAATAACTATCACATTGAAACAAATATTTAGTAGAAAGAGATAAATCTTAGAGGATATAAGTTTACAATAACTTTGTTCCAAAAATATTGGTAGTATTTAATTAGAATACAAATTATTATTTGACTGTGGTCAGCATGGCATATTAATAGTCATCTCTTTATATTTAATCAAACATGAGAAAATCTAAAAGTTTGACTATTCTCAATAAGATGCCTGAAATAATAGCCGCACCAGAAAAATAGGGCAACTACTAATTTATCAATAAAGACTTTTCTCGGTACCTCAAATGTACAGTTTGCAAGTATCTCATGATTAACCCCACTCGATTGCATCCATGTGCTCATACCTTTTGTTTAACCTGTGCTCCCAAAAGTGGTAAATGCCCAACCTGCAACAAAAAAATAGTTGTGGCCCAACCCGATCTGATTGGCCTCAGCCTCATCAACGAAATGACTGTTAAATGCCTTAATGATGGTTGCCCATTCAAAGCTAGTTTTGAGGAATACAAAAAGTTTCATCAAAATAGCTGTAAACTTGAGAAAGGATTGGATGAATGGCTGAAAAAAATTAAGGGAACATTGGAGGATAACTCCAATCAATTTTCGCGATACAAAAATTCTAGTGATTAATAGGCAGGAAAATAAGAGTCATAAAAATAAGAAAAGATAGCAAGTCTGATAATACCAAAGAGTAAATTGATAATTGAAAGAAAATAGTTGGAGTGGAAATAAGACCAAGAAATGTTTTAGAAACATATTAGGAGAGATTTAGAGTGATTGTGGTTTTATAATTACTTTACTTGAAGATTTAGTTATTGAGGTAAAATAGTAATTTTATTATTTGAATTTAAAAAAAAATTGATAGAATAGTACAATATTATTTAATTAATGCTATACTTCGGGAAAATTAACCAACAATCTTAAATAATGTTATTTTGGGGAAAAATATTTTTTAGAAGATTCATCTAATCATGAACTTGTTGTTGTGCTGTTTGAATCTGTAGGAGGAGGTGGAGGTAGTTGACTTCCAGATGATCCAGTTGAGTTTGATCCTGGGGGTGGAGGTGGAGGGAAAGGCTTTCCAGACGCTCCTGGAGGTGGTGGTGGAGGACCACCAGGTCCCTTTTGTTCGTGTGTTGCCGAAGGAGGTACAGTGGAATCTGAAGAAGAGTTTTCTTCATTCCCTTTATGTGGAGGAGGGGAGGGCCTTGAGGATGATTTTCCTGATGAATGTAGCGTAGTGCTGTCAAATTAGCAACCAAGAGGCAAAGGATAAGGAAAAGATTTATCTTACTTCCCATTTTTGATTTATAAGATTCGTTTGATATCACTGATTTAAAGTTCAAAAAAACGGTTATGAGAAAATAAAAATTATTTTTTAATGAAAATGGTTTACACAAGAATTGAGATGGAGTTCCTTCAATTAATAGAGCGGAAATCAATTCTAGGAATTAATTTCTCGTAGTAGGAATACTGACCTACAATTATCTAACTTTGCGCAACAAATCCAGCTTTTGTCTGTTAAATACTCATAATTTATGTGCTAAAGACTCTGGAGATGATAATCTTATAAATTGAATATATATATTGGATGTATTTCTTTCAAGGTCAATTTATTGCTAAATTACTAATTAAATAATTTGATTGTCATCAAAGTGAGGATCAGTTTACTCGAGCTTTTATTGGTTCTTCATTGGAGCCATATTCCTCTCGGATATGCGATTATTCAAAATGAGATTGAGGGGAGTTGATATTCCGATTTTTTAAAGTGATGCACATTTTCTTTTTAATTTTCTTTTATTACAAGTTTTGCTGTTAATTATTATTTACTGCGTTATTCTAGCAAACTTCTTTAACTGGACTCTGTTATTCCTTATTGACTTTTTTCTCAACAGGGGTTTTAACAATTTGAGTTATTTTCATTCTTTGCTTTCGAGTGGGAGATCCGCCTGACTATCTTTTTTGAAGTTCAGCAGCCTCTTTCTCAATTTTTTAATACAGTTAAATTGCCAATTTTTTATCTTAAGTTTATTTTTTATCCTGTAATGAAATTTTGTGATTAGAAAAATTATTCGCTTATTCTGCTTCCTTTTTGGAAGATATTTTTTGTGCTCTAGGAGAAAAGAGTTCGATCTTTACCTTTCTTTGAGAATTTCGTTGTTTAATGTCTTATCGATCGCTGAGTCCCTCGAGATCTAAGGACACTAAAGCATGCGGATTATTTATTTAAGGGCCTTTAAAATTAAAGTCGATTTTTTCTGATGGTATTTAAATTTCTTGGTAGCTCCATCGCCCGTAAGGAAACTGATAAGCATTACCGGATTACCATAGTTCAGAGTTGTGCTATTTCTTCCTCATATAAGGAGCAAATAGATCAATATCATTTAATGAAGTTGGCTGGTTATTTTATTATAGTATTAATTTTGGCTTTCGGATATGTTAGTTGATGAATGAGATTTTACAATTGCTGGACTATCTTTCATTATTATTGCTTTATTTGCTCTTATAGCTAAAAATATTTTTAACGACTTTTAATTCTTATTATATATTGAGCTGATAATCTTCTTGCATGCTGATCTATTATTGCTTGCCAGGGTTGATTGGTTTGGAAACAGTTGTTAAAAATTAATATTTTTATAATTTCTTTCGATTTATTGGCATCTATATCAAACTTTCAATCTTAACTGCTTTATTTTTTAAATGATGGGAAATATCAAGAGGTTATTTTCTGAAGTTCATCGTAAATTATATTTATACTTGCTTTTCTGATTATTAAGAAATTTTATTTATTTACAATTTTTAAACCTTGACTATTTGATCTTTTTTAGGAATTTTCTATCTATACAGGGGATAATAGAAAGGCGTAATTTGAGTTACTTCAGATAGAAAAGGCTTATAAGAAAACAGTTAAGGATTTCGAATAGGAAAAGATTTTGCGATATTTGTGGTTTGACCATTCTAACTATCAATTAAGATTGGTGTCAAACTAATTTATGAAGAAGAAGATATTTTTGTTTGAATTTGAGATGTGCCTCCATTTGCCTCTAAGAGAGATTTGATTGGACTAATATTATTAGTAGGTTAGACTATATCATCGTAATTAGCAGTATTTAGCAATTCTACATCTTTGCTGATTTATTATATCTCTTCAGAAGACAACTTATGAATATCATGCTTACCTTTTATATTTTTGATGTAAGTCACCTTCACTTCTTATAGTTCATTATTTCCTTATCTTTGAAGGTTCCTCATTCTATATGATTCTTGATCATTTATGATAAATGAATCTTTATTTGAATGTAATTAATCATTGATGTTGTTTTATATTCTGAAATGCTAGTGATTTTGCTGGTAGTCATCGATGACTATTTTTTGATTGTTGCTTAAAAATTATTCAAACTATAAAGAATTTAACTTTTCTTCTGATATTTATCTGATGTTTACTTGTTCTTTATATGGAATTTAGTAACTTAATGTTTTGCTTATTTTTATTATTGAATGTTTTTAAGCAAAATTCATTAAATTCTTCAATTTTCCTTATTCTTATTCCTGAATTAATGGTTAATAGTCTTTTGTTTCTCGATCTATTAAATGAAATACTTCTCTTTTCATAAGTTTCATCTATTTATCCTCATTTTATCTCTATGGTTGCTATAGATTGAGAAAATTGACTGGCTCTGTGGTTACTCTAAACTCTTCTTTTCCCTTTAGGATGATTGTTTCACCAGTATTTTCTTCAGCTGATTATTTGTTTAACTTCATTAAATTGATAAAATAATAATTTAATACAATAAATTTATATAAAGATGATCTATTTAAAATTACAATTTCAATAACTTTATCATTATCATTATCAGCCAAAAGCCTCCAGCCTGACAAAATATATTTCCACTACACCGATCTCATTTTTTGGTAAATTTTATAAGGTTTATCTCATATTTAAAATTATATTATTACATATTAATTCAATTGATTCATTTATTAGGGTTTTATTCTTCAAGTGTAAGAATTATACGAGAACTTTTACAGGTGATTATTTAGGACGTAATCCTAAATATAAACATTATTCTGAATTTCTATTTTAATTTGCCTAATTTAAGGTCCTATAGGGAATCTCCTTGATGACGAAAAATATTTTTTGGCATTCTTAATGAAGTTTCTTCATCATCTGGATGACATTTTTTTTAATCAGAATTTATTCTCTTTCATGCTATTACATATATGGTATAGTTGCCAGTTGCTCCATTTTGACTTGTAGCGCTTTCATTCTTTTATTTTCAATATACTATGTATACTTCTTATCAGGGTATTTAATGACATAGGAATAAGCGCCTAAAAGAATGATGAGGGAATGATTGATAGTGATTGATAGTGCCTGTATAATGGAATAGCAAGTGTCAATGTTGCTATTTAGTTCTGCTAACTATCCTTCACAAAGTTTACACATTATAAATGATAAACGAGATTAGCAAGAGGTATTATCAAACAAAGTATAATTATTTATATCATGGTTTTATATTTTATTTGTCACTAATCGTTGATATTCCATAGTCTTTTCCCTAAATATTTTAATTGTTATAGGCATTTGATTGTTTATTATTCATCTAAAAATTTAATTTCCTTGTGTTGCTTCATGACTTAAAGGGCTTATTTTATATTTGACTCCTGTTAGTATAAATTACATAATAAATAACTTGCTTTGAAGCAATCCTTATTTATTTATGAACACATTCTTTTTTAATTTATGGAGCTGATGTTGTTCCTGATACATTCCTGATAATGCTTTTTAGCTTATTAATACTTACCAGCTTTCTAATATACCCAACCCAATAATGAGTCAGCAAAAGCTTCATTTTAGGGTTTGAGCTTTTTATATAATTCAAAGTTTTTAAGTGCTCCTTAATAATTTTTCTTTCCTAATTAGCAATCTCCTTTGAAGAAATATATTTATTTTTCAGGATTTTATCCTAGTATCTCTGGACTATCGTTTTTCTATGATTTAATATGTTCAAGATATATTTGATAACTGTCAAGAGCATTATTCCACTCTTTAGCTTAGCGATAAGCATTTCCTAGTTAGAAAAAGATTCGATTGTGAGTTTTGTTTTTACGTTAATACTCTTTGAGATATTGAATTGATTTCTTATAATCTCCTTTTTTTAAATAAGTTACTCCAAGCTCATATACCCATTCATAATATAAAATCTCGTTCATTGCTCCTGTCTTTAAATCATTATTTAAACTAGATCTAAACAGAGCTCAATATGGATTCTGCCCTTAAATAGGTATTGACGAGTGTAAGATGGCAGTTTTCACTGAGATTT
>Ga0302188_10001123_pt1 | contig 21664 bp, 12 predicted proteins | sample II_Bog_E2_1_FD_198783 | JGI IMG/M metagenome (GOLD analysis project Ga0302188, IMG submission 198783) | Peat permafrost microbial communities from Stordalen Mire near Abisko, Sweden - II_Bog_E2_1 | ecosystem: Environmental > Terrestrial > Soil > Wetlands > Peat | place: Sweden: Abisko...
AAATTGACAGACAATGTATACATGAATTAATCGTTTATTTATAAGCAACTAAGACGTCTATTATTGGCTTATTCTAATAAAAAATAGAAATTATAACAAATATAATCTAATATATTTTAACACTAATTATTTTATCTAAAAATATATATGAAAGTGAAAATGCAGCTGATTCTGATAAAAGAATTATCAACTTATAGATTTGAAGATTCATTCATAAATATTTATGGAAAAGTAAGGAGTAAATTGCAAATATCATCATAATGGCTGAAGTCATTTTAATCCACTAATACATTTGATAATTAATCTTTTCTATATTATGACATCTATTTTATTAGAATAGGCCCTATTATCATATTTTGATATATTTATTGACCAATTAAGTGCTGATTTTTTAATCAATATAGTCATTTATTACAACATCAAGTTTATTGCAATACCATAATTATACTAGACGATAATGATTATGTTATTTGAAAATCATAATTTAGGTTTCTCATGCTTTTTAATCACTCTTTGGATATTCTCCTTTACAACAAAGGCAGATTATGAAATTTTATCATTTATTTCGCATTTTCTGGCGAGTTAAAGGTAATTCTATCATAATACAAAGTTTACTTGATAGGGATCGCCATGAGCTAGAGCTGATCGTAGCAAATGTTATGGAACTAGGAAGGAATCGAGGAGACCAACTAATTGAGGTCGGATTTTATCAATAATATGCTCTTTCAGTCTCATCAAAGAAGTTATATGGGTTGGTAAAATAAAGCCTCCTTCAGCCACTGCTGCTGAATTTGTCAGTATCATATTAACTCCAAAAAGCAGGCACAGATCTGTCAAGATTTACCTATTGACATGATAAGTATCTTTTTCAACAGATACTCTGAAATTTTAGAAAGTATAAAAGATAGCATGTGCCATTCCAGTTCGCTTAATCTCGATTCCCGCAATTTTATTCCATACATCCAAATCACTAACTCCTTCAGGTTTGTTTAACATTTTTTCAGTAACCAAACTGATGCAATGATACACTGATTGAGCAAGCACGATGCGAATGTCGTTCAAAGTCCATTTGGTCCAATCTTCTCTATTAGGGTCCACTCTATTCTCCGTAATATTTTAAAATTATAAAAAGTATTTGACACTTTAGCCCAAATTTTTCTTTTTCGTCAAGGTGTATTTATAATTTTTAAGGAGATAACGAGTAACTTGCAGGTATAGGATAGTATTTTCCCCTTAATAAGTAAGATTGCTGGCAAATTCGCTTAAAGTATTTGGAAGTCCAGAATAATGAGAAAAACCATGTCCTCCACATGCTCTTCTGCAAATTTACATTCCATCATAGCAAATTTCACTATATAAAGCTTTTCCGAGACATAAGCAGACATGAGCCTCATTCATAATCGAAAAATCATTCTTCTGGACTACCAGTTCCAAATTCTTATCACTGATTGCCTTGATAGCATTGCCTCCGCAAATTACAGCATAGTATTCAGCAACGCGAGATATGATTTTATCCTTTTGAGTTTGATAATCAATAATGGGCATTTATTCTTTATTTGTGTTTAAAAATTGTTTACGGAATAATGAATATCTGGCGGAAATTATGATGGGCATGGCATAAACTCTAGGCGTAATGCAGGATATTGTTTGTCGAATCACCATCATTGTGGCATAGCTCACTTTAGGATCTCCTTTTGTCTTTATCTATCCCTTTTTGCTGACAGAAATGAATTTACGGAGCATATTTCTTTTGGGGATTACAATATTGTGCATGATCAAATAACCATTATCTTTAGTTGAAAATCCAATTTTTGGACCAATATCTCCCACTTAAATTCCAGGAAGGGCTTCAAGTGTTGTTGTGTCCCTCACTGGAACAATAAAAGCATGCACTCCATGATTTTTGCCATGAATTAAAAGTTGAGCAAAAACTAAGGCATGAGAGCAGGTGATTCCCAAATCTCCAGGCCAATACTTTGCAGCTGAAATAGTTGGAGTATTAACAATGAAAGTATCGTTTTCTATCACATAGGTTGCAGTGGTTTATAAATTTTGAACATCTGATCCATGTCCAAGTTCGGTCTGAGCATAGCAGCCAATAATTTCATAAGCGACAGCTTTTTTATACCACTCCTCTTGCTGGGTTTCTGTTCCTAAAAATTCGATGCACTTAATAAACATAGTGGAATGTATGGTGCTCGGAGCTTGGAGCACTACTCTCATAAAATAAGCCAAGACATTGTTTTCAGTGAGATCTATAGTTTTCATATAGGGAGGATATATTTTTAACGACTCCTTGATGAGGTCCACTCGACTTTTATTAAAGGAGTTAAAATCATAAGGAAAGCCGGGCTTAGCCAACAATTTTATAATTTTCGGGACTTCCTCAGCGGAATAGAGAAATTCTGATAGTCCATTCACGTCAACTACAACTTTTCTCCTCTCTGCAGTCAAGATTTCCTCTACTGTAGACATTAATAATGACGTCAGATTATTATACAGGCTTAATGATTTTAAAGATCAATGGTCAGCAATGGTTTCCTATTTTATAAATAATATGAAAGGATATCAATATCTAAGTTTATCCCTTAAGCCATGATATCCTAACACGTTTTAAATCGCCAACATTTTTTCACTAATTAGATGAAGCTTGTTTTTTATTTATTTGGTGTTACGATTAAGAGCTTGGCATGTTTGATGCAGAGCGTCAAATCTAAGCATGTCCGATCGCTTTCCTATCATTATCGATTTCTATAATAGTTTTATATCCTGGATCAATTCCGCATTTAAGGGCTCAATTCCTCTCATAGGGAGCTCTTCCTTAAGAAAATTGAGGTGGAGATGTAATGTCTATATCTTATAAGATATACTTTAGTGCCAGTTCTTGTTTGCTTACAATCCTCGAGTAAATAATTGAGGGATTAGCTTAACTTTTAAAGCTTACCTTTTGTGTTTCGAAAGGACGATGAATACGACCTAGTAAAAAGTCCACTCGTCGGGCGAAAGTTATTAAATGTATTTGACGGAAGAAAGGACTCGCCTGTTGATCCAATCCTTGCTCTTTGTGTTTGACTATTGGTTGTATTTGGTCTTTTTTGGCCGTCTGTGGAGTTGAAATTATTGATCCTCTCAAAAATTTTGCTCATCAATTAATTTTATTAATAATTATAATTCAAGACTCACTCTATCTTAAAAACTAGCTCTGATTTGGAACTTGTCTCAAGATCGCCATGATTCTTCGGAGAATTATTTTATAGGCTATTTTTATCTGTACTGTCATTTTTAAATCAATTAATAATAATTTCAAAATATTTAGCATGCTGCAAGATAATAAAAATTCTGCGATAAATCATCAATCGAATATGAATGGAGCGTATTCCTTCGATCTTAAGCTCAATGTTGATTTCAACACGGGGCATGTTCAACTTAAAACGCCTCCTTCTGTACCCTTTGTACGCAAACAACAAATCCCCACTTCAAATGCCATATTTTATCCTCCTCCAGTCTATATTGCACAAAGCGCACCAATAAACCAGCCAATATATCAAATGCGAGTGTAATCTCCTTACTCAAGCAATTGCAAAGTGAGCCAGTCGACAGGAGCCCCTCAATTGTATGGGTCACTAAACTCGACGTATCAAATGTAGCAAACCTTAGAAGCAGTGTAATGCGTTATCTGCCAAAAATTAATTAGAAGTTAAGATTTTAATAATCATCTCGTAGAACATAGAAACCGTAAAAAAGAATATGCAAAAATAAATCGAGTATAATACTCCTTTCAAAATAATTCGTAAATATCCATCAGGGATAAGAATTCATTGGCAGAAGCAGTGGAACTAATCCGAGAAGTTCCTGTTTATAATTGTAATTAAACAAGTAAAAGAAATTAGTAACATTATAGGCTTTCATCGCAGATAACGTTTCAACCACCTCAGCACCATGCTGTTCCACAAACCTCCCGCTAATTGTCCAATCGAATGATGAACAACAGTCATCCTCAATCGTCTTAATTTTACCTTAGCCACTCTTCCGTTAATGATCAATCATCTTTGCAAAGTTTGAATCCTGTAAATTCAATTTCCTCCCAATTTTCTGTTCGAAATAACGCTCCTATTTTCCAGGTGCAAAACGACCCAAGATCTAATTGTAATCAAATGTACACAAATTCTCAAATAAATGCTATTATGCGAGAAGAGAAAAACATGCATCCTTTTGACTTTCATAAAATTGAGTCCGTGATTATTCGTCCTGATTAAAATAAGGGGAGAGATGGTTTTGAAGAGTGTGGGCAAAGCTAGATTTCATGTAACAGCATGCCATCACGACAGTCTTCAGTTTATTAGATTCAAAAGGAGCTTGAACGTCGGTATGAGAATGGAGTAAGTGATATAAATTCAGATGATGAATAGGAGGATTAGATTCGACCTTATTCTGCAAAATCTTATCACTCAGTTGGATGGATGCAGCAAAATAATAATAAACCGGACAATTTACGCAGATCACAATTCACATAAAAGTTATTAAAACCCAAACTACCTTTAAACTATTTGGCCCGATAATAGTTCATTTAAAGCACGACTCATAACAGCTGCAATCGCAAATCCAATGAATAAAAATGATTTTTATGTTTTATTATTGATTTAAAGTCAGACATAGATTTTGAGAATGTTATTTTTTATTTTTATTAATACTAATTGCTTATTTTTATTTACAGAACATATTATCGAGGAAACAATGATCAAAGACATCACGAACGATTTGGAGAACATTCTCATGGATTTAAAAAAACAAAATCATTAAATTAATAGTGCGTTGCAGATTCTTACGAGAACTAAAAGTTTGTAGATCATTTGCAAACCTAATATAGCCAGTATAAGTGCCGAACAAAAAAAGGTAGATAATAAAACCAGGCCTGAATCATCCAGAGTCATAAAATGTAAAACTTTTCATCGGTGTGCTTCCTGTCGAATGCTAACTTCTAAGAATAATTAAGTTGCTAAATAAAAATAAAAGAGCAAAGGCAAGCCTAAGATAATAGATAAAAAGATTAAAAACAAGAGTATGATAGAAGCTAAAAAGAAATCATGCCTATACCTGACGAACTAAAATAAATCAGGAATGATTTGCAAGTATATGGGCATGCTTAAGACAAAGAAAACTAAAATTCTTTGACTTTGCCTAATAATGATATTGTGAAACACTATATGAAAGTATTATCACACAACCATTAATGACTATTATCGATAGCTTTTTATTCTTTGATAACGATTATGGCTGATATGACTAAATTCTACAAAATACCTTTATTTTTATCAATTCATATCAATACTTTATTACTTCATAGACGGTCAATAATTTTATCCTTATGCGCTTGCAACAACAATTTTTTATGCTTGTCTCTTAAATTAATCGCATCCATAGTTATACTTTCATCCCGTTTCACGTCTTTCAAGTATTCATCTTAAAGCAAATCCGAGGCAGACAGACGATTTTCATAACGAATCATTTTGCTAATAAACTTGCTTAACTCTAAACTGATAGCCCATTCTTCAGAAATCTACTCAATTGTTTTTGGTTTTATAGCTTTAAAGGTAATTTTGTTAAAATCAGGCATTTTTGTAACAGAAGGCCAGTTTACTGGAGAAGGGTCTCCGAGGAACTGAGTCATCAAAGCAAGCTGCTAAATTTAGCTTTTACCATTAAAAAGTGGCTCTCCAGTAGCAATTTCCATTAAGATGCATCCCACACTCCAAATATCGGCTTCATATTTATATTGTCTATCTCCAAACAACATTTCAGGACATTTATACCATCGAGTGAATCCCTCAAGTTCATATTACTATCCTGTAGTTAATTAAACAGCTGATCCGAAGTCACAAAGTGCGATGGACCCATTTTCTCGAATGATTAAATTGGAAGGTTTAAGGTCTCTATGGATGACATTGACTGAATGTACAGCTTTGATGCCTTCTAAAATTTGAATAGCAATGTTTTTGATCTTATCCTCGGTAATTGGATAATAACTTTCATTGATAAAATGTGTAAGATCAAACTTTCCTCTCTCCATTACGATATGTGTCAAGTAATTTTATTGAAAGGAGTCATAAACTTCCACAATATTTGGATGTTTGGGTAATTTCTTTAAAATGCGTAGTTATCTTTTCAAATTTTGAGAGGAGCTGTAGACCTGTTTAATTGCAACGATTTCAGGGTATTTATTGGATGTGATATTCTTCAATAGCTTGGCTTAATAAACAGTGCCGAAAGCACCGTCTGATATCCTTTTTCCAATCTTGAAATTATTCATTAATATATAATTCAAAAGGATTATCAATTCATCTAACTTTATCAATATTTGGATTTTATTCATATAATCAGATAATGCCATTATCCATAAAATAATCTCAATCACCTTATTTGTCAACCATTTTCGTTCATCAAACGATCAGTTTATTTTCGTACAATTTAGAGACTGCCACAATCTAACTACTTCATTAGAGAGAGAACTGCAATCAAAATATTTCTGTTGCGATTCATCACTGATTCTTAAGGCACATGAACTGGCTCATTGTAGCTTAAATTTTTATTTACTTTTTTATTGCTGTTTTCTCTCCAATGGCTTGATTCTTTCGGAACATTTTCTTAAATGACAGCCTCTGAAAAATGCTTACTCCTCCTATCATTACTACTCTGAGGTATAATTTTTTGAACCTCTTGAGGTAAAGATGGTTTTTACGAGAATACTTCAGATGATTCCAAATTTATGCCCTTCAATTAAAATTGCAAATTCTGAGAAAATGCCCTCTCTTCTTGAGAAATTATATTATTATCGAGTTTAACCAAATTAGGTAAATGATGGATGATTATTTATCGGTAGTTTGCTATTGTCGCACAGGGATTGTCCTGCAACCATAAAATTTTTAGAAATGGCAGCTTTAGTATATATCTGATTTCCCTGATATCTGTGATACAGTTTTTACGAAGATACAGTTCCTGAGTGAGTCATTTATTACTTGTAGCTTTTGGCAGGTTGAAAAATCTTTTAGAGAGGAAATGCAGTTGACGCTGAGAGATATCACTTATAGATTGGGCATCTTTTCAATAAGCTTGAGATCTTCCAGCTCGTTGCCCCATAGGTTGAGATTTTTGATGGCCTGAATGTTGTCTGATCTTGTTTTATTGAACACCAATTAACGAGTCAATACTTTTCCTTTGATTCCACTCATATTATAAGTGAGTTAATTTAAATGACTCGGGCAATAACTGTAAATCAATTAATGAAGGAATAAATCAAGACAAAGCAATTACAAATAAATACAGAAATATCCATCATTCAACAATCAGAAATCCAGTTTTAGAGCTTAGTTGAAGTATTTCATTGCAACTAAACCCAATCTTTAACAAATCTTTTTAAACTGGTTAGTTGGCTTGACATCTGGCCCCACCATTTTTAACTAATCTTCAGTCAAACACTCGACGTATTTTCTCGGTTATAAAAATCTACTTTCAATATCGAATCTAGGCGTTATCTAACTGTTAATGAATAGTGGAGGGGAATCAGCAACTACTACTACTACCTCCTCCACCTCCACTTTTGGGGGTCTTTATATCATTACAGGTTCAACAGGCTATCTTTAATGATATTTTTATTTTTCAGTTACTTCATAAAAGGAGTCAAAATTATTGGTGTCAGGATTCTTTTCAATCTGCTTCGGAGACAATTCCTTCTATTTAGTGAAAGAGAATTCACATATGCTTTTGATTTCAGAAACAGGCTCTGGTTTTGGTGCAGGAATAGTTTGGCGTTTTTTAATTTTGATTATGCATTGATCTGGATCATATTTTTTAGGACTTACAGTCATTGCTTTATGGATTTCAGATTTTTTGCTTGAACCAAAGTTAAATCTTTCAGGTGGGCATTCCTCATCAACATTTTTTGTGGGTATTTTGGGGGGCTAGATTAACAAAGGACGAGAAGATTCTTATTTTTATCTTTATCTTTGTTGTCTTTGTTATTGTTAGTGCTAATTCTGATTTTTATTGAAATTTAGAAGCAGCTTTATCACAGTATCATTTTTTGGTACGTTTTAGAATAGTTTTGCTTCATTCTTTTCTACTTTCGAAGCAGGCAAATCTATTTTATTTTCCTTTGGCTTTAAAGACTCAGCGAGAATTGATGACTTTTTTAGTATGGTAGGCCGTCCAGTCACACCAGTCAAAGGATCATTTTTTTCCCTATATTATGGCTCATTTTTAGCCACAGGAGGCTGAGAAACAAATTCAGGTGTTTGCTTCTTAGTGTAATTTTGTGTCTGCATTAATGACTTAATTTCCCTTTAGTTGTTTTTAAATTTATCCACTTAACCTGGATTGACAGTATTCGTAGTATCTCTAGCCAAAATTAATTCCTTATAAACATTTTCATTTTTTTTAGGGCTTCTTGTCATCCAATATTTTTAAATTAGGCGCTTCAGTTCATCTTTAAAATCTACTTAAGCCGAAGTTTGTGGGTCTTCGTTCAGTCTCTTTTTCATTCTGCTAACTAACTCTTTCATGTAAGAGTACGCTTTCCATTTTTAAGCGTAAATTAGAATATTATTCCACTCATGCAAGCTCTCCATTGAGAACAGTATGGCCTTTTGGACTGCAGATCTAGAAGAATCTGACTGTGTGGAAAGTAGATTGAAGAGTTAGTTAATAGCCCCGACAGCGTTTCCTTGGTTTCTCTTCAATATTTAGGAGATCGACAAGACGTCTTTATTCATTTGTTGCTAATTTGAATTAATTAAAAATAATACCTTCAATATTTGATTACCCTTGCTCAATATAGCCAACCTAAATTTTAATCCATCATTAAACAATCTTCATTAAGAGATTTAGATATTATGTATTTTTATCAAAGATCAGTCAATGAGTTCTCCCATCGCACCATACAACAAGCAAACCAGCAAGGATGATTGTCTGTTGGAAAAAAAACATTCTTTTAGTAATAATGGGAATTTATTCTAAAGAAGATCTAAGAAAACAGTTACTAACTTCTAATATTTAAATTAATAATAGAATATAGAATTTTCTATACCATCAAATAGGCCAATGTAAACCCTTGCAATCTATAAAACTATGAACTTTAAAGGGCAACCATCAACACAAACCACCATCTTTTCAAAATATGTTTAAGGAGCTGATATCAGTCACTTTCCTTTTCAGCTATTCTCCAAAAGCCAAATGATAAAAGTCAAAAAAGTGAAGGCAGGAGTGAGAGGACCCTATCGAAGATACACTGCTCTGTAAAAAGACCTTATTATTGAGAGGGTATTGAATATTTTATGTTAGATATTGATCGGAGAGAGTTTAAAGAAGATTGCTGATGAAACATTAATTCCCAAAAGAAACCTTATTCGTTGGAAACATATGTTCTTATAAAGACAAAATAAGTTAAATCGTCTTTCTTCTTCACAAGAATAATCCTCCTAGGCTTAATATTCAAGTGGATATGATTTCGAAAAAAAGAATGTTGCGGAGACAAAGGATATTTTAAGTAAGGACGAGATATAAAATGGTATAAATGGATGAGCACAAAGGTTATGAATCATAATTTTAATTTATATTTTCGAAATATCATGTGACAATAATGAATAAAAAAATAGATTTTCGATTCTTTTTATCCTGTAATGGTAGAAAACCTTCAATATTTTCGAAAAATACTATAAGAAGAGATCGTATTTATGTAAGATAAGAATTCAGCAAATAGCAATTTGAAATTTAACTTTAGTGCATCTCTTGTATTCTGAAAAAGTGGAGAAGAGTTATTATTTATTTGAAATAATAATATTACATTTTAAGATTCGATCTTGTTTATATAATTAGATCCATTATCAAATATATTGCATTAGTATATTTAGACATTTTTACATAATTTAGGGAAGACAACATTATAATTTTAAGACACTTTAAGAAAATTGATAGTCTTTTTATGATCTTTTTAGGAATAAATTTGATAGAGTATAGTAAATATTTAACCGGGTAAGATTATATTATGTTTAGCTAGAATTAATCCATAAATTCTTAAATTTCGATCTCCCATTAATTTAGCTATACACTTGAGAATATTACGAATCTCATAAAATATATTTGTAATCCCATGAAAAATATCAATGCCAACAATGAACCAAGTTCTAATTATTAATTAACAAAGTAATATCCATCAGTGACACCAATCTAACTAGACTTTTATAATAATTAATCTTCCTAACCACAAGCCAATGTATCTAAAACCAAATAAATATTCCCTAAAAAAGGAGCATCTGTAATAGCATAAAAGGCCAATTTAAAATTGGTCTTGCCTGAATAACCAATCTTCAAACCACGTCTTTAGACAGTAAATTAAAGCAAACTTAAAAAAAAGATAATGATGGAACCAATTCAAATGGAATAACCAAACCTAAAAAATACTGTCATCAAAATATATGATCTTTTGGAAGAAGAAAGCAGTTAAATAGTAATCCAAGCAAATGTTTACAAGAAGTAAGAGGTTGAAATTAAGCAGAATTAACTTTTCAACCAGCTGGGGGCTAAAATATAATAGCAAATATCATAATAGGCAGATAAAAATTCATTCCTCTAAATGTCATCTCATAAAGGAAAAATATTAGATTTATAGATTCCAAAAGCTAGCAGTCATTAGTAGCAGCCAATTTAACCAATTTAAAAGAATAAATAAAATATCGGAGCCAAAAATAAAGAAATATTCCTCAAGATGAAAGGAGAATACTCTCAGCTCCGCAAAGGTATATTCTTTGAGCATCAGAAATAAAACTAAGACTACGAACAAGAGCAGATTAGCTCACATTCTAAAATACCAATCGACACTGGGCTACAGATAAATCCTCAGAATATTTCTCGAGATGAAGCTTCAACAAGGCAAATGCTCTCCCAAGCAACTTTTTCAGCAAGATACAGCAGTAAAAGGTATTTATAAGTTTAAATAGATTACTTCCTGCTCTAAAATCGTATAAAGATATTAATCAATAAAAGATACATGTTTTTGAGCTGCCAAATCTAAAGAAATAGCGCAAAATATTCGATCAGTTTAGAAATGGTAAATTTGCGATTACTTCCGAGTAAATAACGAATGTTTACGAATTTATTAAAAAGCCTATTCCATGTGGGAAAGTGCTTGAATGCAAACTTATAAGAAATAAAGAATGTGGAAAAATGGTTTATCTTGACTATGATTTAATGACAATTGATGGTAAATTTTTATTGGGAATTAAAAAAATGGCCTTCAAATGTGGCTCAACTTATTATATTTCTTTGATGAGAGAATCTTATAATGAATTTGATGAGTACTATTTGGGTAAAGTTGTTAGCAATTTTATGGGTTCCATGTTTAATCTCTATTGCTAGCTGCCTAACAGTCGAGAAAAGGAAATAGTTGCTACTATTTGTTATAGTTCATCATGCTTTAGTTTGGACACAAAAACTCGATAAATTGACATTTACCTTAAAAATCACTAATGCACATATCAGTAGTTAGAAGGCTCATAGCTATAGAAGGAGAACAATTTAAAAAATTTGTTTTAAATAGGCAAAAATAAAGAAACTAAAAAGATTCGTAAATTAAGCAACAAGCAGCCTAAGTGGATACCTTAGAGTTCGGTTTATGCTTTAAATTTCCATGGCAAATCGAGGATGGGTTCAGTTAAGAACATGATAATAATAGATGCTGATCGTCCAAATTAATAAATGCTACTACAAGCGAAGCAAGATGTGAATGAATTTGCAATTGATATTTCTTATCCTTTCTCTCCCTTAGTGGCTATAGGAGTGTTGATTACCAGTTTTGATTTCAAGTTAATCTCTCAGTGATGTGTTTTAATATCTGTCTATTAGTATATAATGATACAAACATCAATAAAACTCTATCTTATATGGCAATTCGTTATATTCTTTTTGACTTTCCAAGCCTTCATTGTTTTTCTTTTTTTAGGTAGAATTGGCCTCAGTTAAGATATTTTCTAGTTCTGAAATAGCCAGTTTTTAATTAATTAAGCCTATCATATTATCAACCCTTTCCATTAACAATCCACCTCTTGGTTGTTATTTTCCTTTGCTGTTGGAATTAAAAGTAACCTTGATAGGATCTGATTTGCCTATAGTAAGTATGTTCTCCTTGTTAATATAGTTGTAATTTTCCTTATTTTAAGGATTATGATGACCTTGTTCTACAATTTTAGCTATTTTTCTCTTGACTGCCTTCACTACTCGATTCCATTATTTTTATAAAATTAGTTTTTGGAGATTGATAGTTTAAATTTGTTATGATTGAGTTTAGATCGTCTTTTCTTTTTATGATATTTTCTGCTCAAGTTGAGTGATTTTAAATTTGAGTTCATGGTTTTCTTTTTGATGGATACTTAAAAGTGATGACATATGACTGCACTGTTGTTGGATTTTGATTAGCTATTGATCAAAGGAATGACTGTTGTATTAATTTTCATAGTATTATTTCCCCTTTTGAAGGATTTCAACAAGTCTTTTTTGTTCCTCATTAATCTTTAAGTAATGCTCAACCTATTATTGAAGATCCTCTATAATTGAGGCACATTTATAAAGAAGGCTATTGTTGGACTGACCTTTGAGCTATTCTAGTAATGCTGTATTGGATTAAAAATAAGGCATTCGAGTCAACTGTTAAATTTTGAGTTATAATTATACATTTCATTTTGAATTTTATCAATTAAAGACTATTTTATTTGTTTTTTTAATCGAAATATACTTCTTCACAATATCCTAAGCTTGTTTCTTTCTGAATGTAAAAAAATTGTAGCAAAATATTTGTCTTGAGCAAAAAAAGTAGCTGGAAATAATTATAGGCTTATTGGGAGCTAAACACAACATTTTAATTAACAAATATCACAGTAGCAAAAATTTAATTCTAACTGATAGAAATTCCTTTAATTTTCATCCTGTTTTTGCAAAATTTGTATAGGATAAAGTGAAGATAAGACTACCTTTAATTGACTAATTTTATAAATAATGATAGTAAAAAGTAAGGTTTATTAAATATTAACAGATAATTATGTTACCTGTGGATCCGTAATGGATCTGTCAAGGAGACTAAAATAAAACTTTAATATTAAGGCATAATATACAAAATTAATAACTATTTAATAATTATATTGTTCAGGATTGTGAATTGAGTGATATAGAGAATTTATATCATATTTGCTAATTATGATAAGTTTAGCAAATTAACTTTTTTCAAAATGATAAACAATCAATATTTCCAAAAAATTAACAAATAATAGTGAGATTTGATAGGACAGAAGTATCCAATTTGATGAAAAAGCTTTCCAATAATCAAAATGAATTAAATCATCATATTACCATCATTCCTTTTTTAAAATATTAAAGTCATCGCCCTCAAAATTGATCATATTTTGATTTTCAGTATCAAATTTCCGATCACATCCTTTTTCTCAATATTATAAATGAGAGATTCTTTTTGAAGAAAGTCTTAGTTGGACTTAGTCCTTCCTTTTCCAAAAGTATTAGAATCATAGCCTTCAAAGCCTATCATATTTTTTTCTAAAGTATCATTGCATTCGGTTTCCTAAAATTATAAATGAAAGCTTCTTTTTAAGGAAAGTCTTAGTTCGCCTTATTCCTTCCTTTTCCATGAGTATTAAAATCGCAATTCCTCAAAGCTGATCATATTTTTTTCTAAAGTATCATTGCATTCGTTTTCCCAAAAATATAAACGAGAGTTTCCTTTTGAGGAGAGTCTTAGTTCGACTCAGTCCTTACTTTTCCATAAGTATTAAAATCATAGCCCTTAAAGCTGACCTTATTTTTTTTCAAAAATACTGATGTTGATGAATAAAGTAAAAATCCTTCTATGTACTCAAATTCAAATGCAGTATTGGTAAGACCAACACCATTCCAGGGCCAAAATATTCGACAAACAGCTAATGTTTATTAAAAATCAGAGGCATATCGAAATTCTCCCCTTTAACAAATTAATTATAAACTCTTCAATTGATTGAGCCCATAACGCATCTTCAAAATCGTTTATATTTATACGTGAGTAAATCCTATTGCTTATCTTTCGTCAAAATCATCCAAAGCCAAATGAACATGAGTACCCTCTTTGTTGTTCTCCTTTGTCTCTTCGTATTGATTAAATTACTCTAGATCGTTGTATAATCTCCTTCAATAAGAAATATGGTCTTTTACTTAATTGATTCAGATTTAAATCAGGGTAATTATTTTGTCATAAAGCTGTTGCAGTATCTTATATTTAATGAAGAGTGGTAATGCGCGGCTTATTTAGCCTCTCTTTTGACTCAGATTAAAGTTATTTTTAAAAGAATCAGCTGTAGTTAATGTTTTTATTCAGATTCAGAACATAGTAATGGATGAAATATTCAGAGTTGAAAATAATAAATTTTAGATGTTTCAAAAAAAATATTTAGTGTAATCACTAAAATAATCCAGGCGTATAAATATCATTGATTTAGGGTATCTCTTGAAAAAATTAGAAGTATAAATATCCTTGATTAAGAGTAACGTTTTGAAAAAATTAGTCGTATAAATATTAAAATTTAGGGTAACTCTTAAAGAATTTAGAGGTATAAATATGATTGATTTAGTGTAATTCTTTTAAAAAATTAGGCGTAATAAATTTATTAATTAAGAGTAACTCTAAAAAAGAATTAGCTGTATAAATATCATTGAATTAGGGTAACTCTTTAGAAAGTTAGATGTATAAATATCACTTATTTAGGGTAAATCTTTTTAAAAAGTCAGTTGTACTAATATCATTGATTTAGTGTAACTATTGAAAAAGTTAGGTGTATTACTATCATTAATTTAGGGTAACTTCTTGACCAAATTAGCCGTATTAATATCCTTTATTTAGAGTAACTCTTAAAAAAGTTAGTTGTATAAATATGATTGATTTAGTGTAACTCTTGAAAAAAATTAGGCGTTTTAATATTATTGATTTAGGGTAACTCTCCAAAAAATTAGATGTAATAATATCAATGATTTAGGGTAATTCTTTAAAAAAATCAGACGTATAAATATCATTCATTTAGAGTAACTTTTTTAAAAAATCAGCCGTATTAAATATCATTGATTTAGTGTAAATCTTCAAAAAATTAGATGTATAAATATCATTTATTCAGGGTAACTCATTAACAAGTTAGGAGTATAAATTCTATTGATTAAGGGTAACTCTTAAAAAATTCAGCTGTATAAATATTATTTATATAGAGTAACTTTTTTAAAAAATCAGCTGTATAAATGGTATTGATTTAGGGTAACTATTGAAAAAATTAGCTGTATAAATATCATTGACTTAGGGTAACTCTTAAAAAAATCAGCCGTAAAATATCACTGATTTAGAGTAACTATTTAAAAATGTAGTGGTATAAATGTTATTAATTTAGTGTAACTATTGAGAAAGTTAGGCGTATAAATATCATTGATTTAGTGTAACTCTTGAAAAAATCAGCTGTACAAATATCATTGATTTAGCGTAACTCTCGAAAAAATCAGCTGTATAAACATCATCGATATAGAGTAATTCTATAAAAAGTTAGCTGTATAAATATCATTTATTTAGGGTAAATCTTGAACAAGTTAGAGGTATAAATAATATTGACTAAGGGTAACTATTGAAAAAATTAGACGTATAAATATCTGTTATTTAGTGTAACTCTTGAAAAAAGTTAGGCGTATTAATATTCTTTATTTAGGGTAACTCTTGAAAAAATCAGTCGTATAAATATTATTGATTTAGAGTAACTCTTGAAAAAATCAGCTGTATAGATGTTATTAATTTAGAGTAACTCTTTTGAAAATTAGCCGTAAATAATATCATTTATTTAGTGTAACTCTTAAAAAAATTAGGCGTATAAATATTATTTATTTAGGGTAACTCGGTAAAAAATCAGCCGTATAAATATCATTGATTTAGTGTAACTCTTGAAAAAATCAGCGGTACAAATATCATTAATTTAGGGTAACTCTTTGAAAAAATCAGCTGTATAAATATCATTAATTTAGGGTAACTTTTGAAAAAGTTAGTGGTAAAAAAATCAATAATTTAGAGTAACTCTTTAATAAAATCAGACGTATAAATATCATTGATTTAGGGTAACTCTCGAAAAAATCAGACGTATAAATATCATTGATTTAGCGTAACTCGTTTAAAAGTTAGACGTATAGATATCATTCATTTAGTGTAAATCTTCAACAAGTTAGGCGTATAAATATCATATAATTTAGGGTAACTCTTAAAAAAATTAGGAGTATAAATATTATTGATTAAGGGTAACTCTTTTAAAACCTAGATGTATAGATATCATTGATTTAGGGTAACTCTTTTAAAAAATCAGCTGTATAAATATAATTGATTTAGAGTAACTCTTTAAAAAAATCAGATGTATAGATATAATTAATTTAGGGTAACTCTTGAAAAAATCAGCCGTATAAATATCCTTAATTTAGAGTAACTCTATTAAAAGTCAGTTGTATAAATAGTATTGATTTAGTGTAACTCTTGAAAAAATCAGGCGTATAAATATCATTGATTTAGAGTAACTCTTTAAAAAAATCAGATGTATAGATATCATTGATTTAGTGTAACTCTTTTAGCAAATCAGCTGTATAGATATTCTTAGTTTAGGGTAACTATTTTAAAAAATCAGAAGTATAAATATCATTGATCTAGTGTAACGATTTAAACAAATCAGTGGTATAAATATCATTGATCTAGTGTAACGATTTAAACAAATCAGTGGTAGAAATATCAGCTAATTTAGGGTCACTCTTGAGAAAATTAGGCGTATAAATATTATTGATATAGTGTAACTTTTTTAAAAAGTTAGACGTATAGATATCATTGATTCAGCGTAACTCTTAAAATAGTCAGTGGTATTAATATCATTGATTTAGTGTAAATATTTAACGAATAAGTGGTATAATTATTATTTATTCAGGGTACTTCTTTAAAAATTTAGGAGTATAAATATCATTGATTAAGGGTAACTCTATTAAAAAGTCAGTTGTATAAACATCATCTATTGAGTGTAACTCTTGAAAAAATCAGCTGTATAAATATCATTGATTTAGGGTAACTCTTTAACAAAATCAGCTGTATAAATATATTAATTTAGGGTAACTCTTTAAAAAATTAGATGTATAAACATCATTGATTCAGGGTAACTCGTCAAATAGTTAGAGGCATAAATATCATTGATTCAGGGTAACTCTTGGAAAAGTCAGTCGTATTAACATCATCTATTTAGTGTAACTCTCGAAAAAAATTAGCTGTATAGATATCATTGATTAAGGGTAGTTCTATTAAAAAATTAGCCGTATAAATATCATTGATTTAGGGTAACTATCGAAAAAATTAGCTGTATAAATACTATTGATTTAGAGTGACTTTTTTTTAAATTAGAGGTAGAGATATCATTGATTTAGGGTAACTCTCGAAAAAATCAGCTGTACAAATACCATTGATTTAGTGTAACTCTTGAAAAAATCAGCTGTATAAATATCATCGATATAGAGTAATTCTATAAAAAGTTAGCTGTATAAGTATCATTAATTTAGGGTAACTCTTGAAAAAGTTAGATGTATCAACATCATTGATTTAGTGTAACTTTTGAAAAAATCAGCTGTACAAATATCATTGATTTAGGGTAACTCTTTAAAAAATCAGCTGTATAAGTATCATTTATTTAGTGTAACTCATAAAAAAGTCAGCCGTAAAAAAATCAATAATTTAGGGTAACTCTTGAAAAAATCAGTCGTATAAATATCAACTATTTAGTGTAAGTTTTGAAACATTTAGATGTATTAATATCCTTTATTTAGCGTAACCCTTGAAAAAATCAGTTGTAATTTTAATATTGATATAGGGTAACTCGGTAAAAAATCAGCCGTATAAATATAATTGATTTAGTGTAACTCTTGAACAAAATTAGGCGTATAAATCTCATTAACTTAGGGTAACTCTTAAATAAGTAAGAGGTAATAATACTATTAATTTAGGGTAACTCTCCAAAAAATTAGCTGTATTAATATCATTGATTTAGCGTAATTTTTCAAAAAAAATCAGGAGTATCAAAATCATTAATTTTAGTGTAATTCTTTTTGAAAGTCAGGCGTATAGATATCATTGATTTAGGGTAACTCTTTTAAAAAATCAGCTGTATAAATATCCTTGATTTAGGGTAACTCTTAAGTAAGTCAGCCGTATAAATATGATTGATTTAGCGTAACCCTTCAAAAAATCAGTCGTATAAATATGATTGATTTAGCGTAACTCTTGAAAAAATCAGCTGTATAAATATCATTAATTTAGGGTAACTCTTTAAAAAATTAGCCGTATAATATCATTGATTTAGGGTAACTCTTCTAAAAATCAGCTGTATGCTTATGTTGATTTAGGGTAACTCTTGAAAAATTCAGTTGTATAAATATCATTGATTTAGGGTAACTCTTGAAAAAAATCAGCCGTAAATAATAGTGTTGATCTAGAGTAACTCTTGAAAAACTTAGCCGTATACATTTGATTTATTTAGTGTAACTCTTCAAAAAGTTAGGCGTATAAATATCATTGATTTAGGGTAACTCTTTAAAAAATCAGCTGTATCAATATCATTGATTTAGTGTACCTTTTACACTAGCCAGGCTCAACAATCGTATCAGTATCATTGATTTAGTGTAATTGTTTTTTAAGTTAGGAGTAACAGATCAATGACTCAGTGTATCGTTTTTGTAAAGAAGTGCCCTGATCACCTTAACACAATCCTAATCTTCTCATTTGGCTTGATTTTTCATTTATTATTTCTTTAACTCTTTACTATGTATTTTGGGATATCATCTTTTTTAACTGTTATCATCAAACTTAAGTTTAATATCATTATTTTAGGCTTTTATTATTAAATTCAAAATTTAAGAAATTATAAATCATATTTGAAACTTCAAAATGCAATTATTCATAACAAAAAATTATTTTTAAGCAATTAATTTTACATAAGTCATTCCATATATTTATTCATCTATCATAATAATTTATTAATTACTTATTTAAAAATCCTGAACTATCTTTGTTGTCCAAAAGGATGAAATTACGCTAAACAAGTACTTTGATCTTCCGAATATTTCTATCTTCTTAATATTTTCCCCATACGCTCATCGATGGCTCAAAAATGGCAACGACAGATATCTGATATTGAGTCCTTTCGCTAAGAAACCTAGGACTTTCTACATGGTTATTATACTCAGTCAAACCGAATACACAGTGGCCAAAATCAGGCACTTTAAATAATTCATAACCATCTATTTTTGGTTAATCGTGAGGGGTTAGTTATGATTCCCTCAAACGCTTCGGTAAAACAAGCAAATATAAGTAAGCACAAAGACATTATGATTGTCAAGAAAAATATATTTTGATCCATTTTAAGCTTCAAGCAAAATAGAAATCAGGAATCAGGAATTCTAGGTTTAAAAAAAATATGCCAGCTATGAAAAATCTACAACGAGAGACATTTTTAGCACTGCACCAAGATGCAAAAAATAAAACAAGAAAATATCATTTATAGAACTCAAAATAGGTATTTAAGTTTTAAACCAATCCTGCCAAATCAAATTTTAGCCAACCCCAAAACCCATCTAAAATAAAAAATAATGAATGTCAAAAAAGAGAGCAAAAGCTTAATTTCCATAGATCTATGTCTTAGCGAGTTTTAAGGCATAAGACTTTTGTTTCATGATTATTTTTCAATTTTTTAATAAAAATCAAAGAAATCATATTTTTTAAATCAAGCTCGATATATATCACTTAATCTTTGCGGTTCATTGATGCAGAATACAACTTATTCACAACCCATTAGTCTCTGAATAAAAATTAAATGTGCAGTAAAGTAAAATAAAGAAGATCTTCACTTCTGAGATGAAACAAAATGATATACAATGAAATAGCATCTCATCTTAAATCCATTGCTTCTTAACTATGAAATAATTTGAAAAGAATATTTTCAAAATTTCAAGAGGAAAATTAATGAAATTGTTAATAACGTATCAAGCTAAAAACAAAAAAAATTCACAACAACAGTACAATACACAACGCATCGATAATTTATCAAATTATTTGATCAACTTCGAAAAATCAATGATGAAAACTAGGATAATAATAATAATAAATTAGTCCTATACTGGACATCTGGCGACGAGGGCGTATAATCCAATCGACGAAAGAAAACTAGAGACCCTCGACATACCTTTCGGCCGCCACTCGAACTGGTCGGCTTTCCCTGAGGGGCTTACCCGTATTAATTACGAGTGTGGTGCCTTTTATGATGGGCAGTAGCCAGAATAATTTCCTCCTTATTTTCTTATTATTATTTTTGTCAGTTATAACTTGAAATTATGAAATGAAAACTGGAGTATAAAATATCGTTAACCAATGATATAAATCAGTCAAATTCTAAAATACTGGTCAAACCGTAAGTTAAGCAATGAAAATAAATGATAAAGCATTTAAATATCATTAAATCAATTCTAAAATTTAAATTATTAATTTAAAGTATGATTTCATCAAAAGAATTAATAGCAGTCTAGAATTGATTGAGCATAGCATCAATAAATATATATCTTTTAAAATGAAGTATTAGATCCATCATCTTTAAGACCTAAATTTCGATTCAATATAATGTGGAAGGAGTGAAACAGATTCCTCTAAAGATATCTTGGAAAATTAAATGTCATAAAAAAGGAACAATAGATCTATAGAATGGGATTTAGCAATTTTTAAATGTAAAATAACCTCTTCTACAAATGGGTTTTCCTTTTTAAAACTTTCTTTTGTTTTCTTTGAGAAATAATCTCTCTTGGATCAGATTATAAGTTAAATCATAGCTAATGGTTTGGTCATACAAACTTGAAATTTATTGTATTTTACTGCTGATGACACAATAATTCGGGGGATCTCACCTTCTTGGAAATAAATGGATCTAAACTTATTTTAAGGTCTTTTCTTTCCAGCTCTTTTATTAATTAGACAATACTTGAAGTTGTATTTCTTAAGCCCATATTAGACTATATGCATTTTAAAACTTAGATACTATGCAACTTTCCTGCAGTTGCTAATTAAATACGATCTTAGATCAATCTTCTCAACCTAATGACGCTGCTAGTTGTTATAGTGAACTTAGTCATAGACCTCTTCTTCTTGCTTCCATTTTATAGAGATGTTAAGCTTTCTTACTGATTCTTGAATGGTGTTAAGAATTTATAAATTTTATTTGCTGTTCGAAAAGGTAAAAGGTATTGACATATTGAGAATCCAGAAAAATATAGCAATTTCTAAAAAACAATATTCTTAAATCAATTTCGTTGCCAATAAATTAGATTTTATTTTTGTTATTTCTATATTTATTTATTTTTACTCAAGATAAGTTAAAATTGACAAAAAACAAAAATTAAAAAAATCAGAAATAGACTGAAAGAGGCGAGTCCATATTAAAACATTAATTATTATTATATATGGAATGGAAATTTTATTAACTTAGCATTTTTGGTAGATCCAATAAAAATATTTTTGAGCTTAAAATTAAATTATTTCTTCAGTGACTTCTTGTTT
>Ga0302188_10001134_pt1 | contig 21533 bp, 24 predicted proteins | sample II_Bog_E2_1_FD_198783 | JGI IMG/M metagenome (GOLD analysis project Ga0302188, IMG submission 198783) | Peat permafrost microbial communities from Stordalen Mire near Abisko, Sweden - II_Bog_E2_1 | ecosystem: Environmental > Terrestrial > Soil > Wetlands > Peat | place: Sweden: Abisko...
CCAACCCCAACCCCAACCCCAACCCCAACCCCAACCCCAACCCCCAACCCCAACCCCAACCCCAACCCCATCATTTGCTATGAAAATATGATCATATGGAAAATATATTCTTTTAAAAGAGTATATAATGAGTGATTCATAACGAGAGTCAGACGGCTTTAGAAGTCGAGATTAGGAGCTTAAACGAAGGTTATAAATACGCAATAAAATACTTTCCCAATTCAAAAAATAGCATAAAAAAGATAGAGATCATTCACCCCCATAGAAATACATCGGGTTATCACATTCCCTTATGGTTAAAAAATAAGAAAGCGATGAAGAGGAAGTGGACATGTTTGGAGGACAAGTTTAGCAAGCAGGGAGAGGTAATGACATACTCCACCATTAGGAAGTGACTGATGAATCGGGATATTATCACATCTATAGTAACAAGATAGTGGGATCAGGAAAATATAAAATACTATAAAAAATAGGCAAGGGAATGTTCGGAGTGATCGCTAGAGCAGTATAGACCAAGGCTGGCGGTCAATAAGTTGCTCTAAAAATCATTCGTAAAAATTAAATGATGATTATGAGCGGTGAGCGGGAATATAAAATCTTATCATCTTTGAAAAAGCCAGAATACATAATGAAAGGCTTTGATTATTTTCATGAAGATGGACATCTGTTCTTAGTTGTTTAACTTATGGGGTCAGATCTCCGCTCTTTTACTCATAAAAACCAGGACAAAATTACCCTTTAAAATATCAGACAATATGGCATCTCAATGTTTATGAGTCTTTATGAATTAAGAAAGAGTAAAATCATTCACGCAGATATCAAGCCCGACAATTTTTTATTTACACAAGATATGAAAAAGATTAAACTCAGTGATTTCGGAACTTCCTTTACTGTAGAGGAACATAGTGTGGAGGTAGATTATCTTGTGGCGAGGTACTATCGGGCTCCAGAAATCATTTTAGGTTGTGATATGCCAGTCGAACAGAGATATGGAATTGACACTTGGGCTGTAGGATGTAGTTTATTTGAACTCTTTACTGGCAAATTTTTGTTTTAAGGTGGATCTAACAACGAAATGCTGAAGTTGATGATGGAAACTAAGGGTAAATTTAGTGTGAAAATGCTTAAGAAATGTAGAAACTTTGACAAATACTTCGATAGTTAATTTAACTTCCTCTACAACTACTATGACAGTAATACAAAATAAAATACAATAAAAAAGATGCAAATTGCAATCACTCCCGATCAAGAGTTACTCAACCTATTAAAAAAAAATTGTAGATTTGACTAAGACATAAAGACGTTAATAAATTTTAAAGACTTTCTCGAACAGTGTTTGGTTCTGAACCCTAAAAATCGATTGACTCCTGAGTAGGCTTTCCAACATCCGTTCCTAAATTACATGATAAAACTGACCTGAAATATTAATGATATTTAGTACTAATAGAATTGATATATTAGTCAAAACATTTCCATTACTAAATCATTAATGTTCGAACATTTACTTTAACTTTAAGACAATAATTCCATCGATCTCATGATCTGGAATTATCAAGATGGGCAGAGCCAACTTTTTTCAGTCGATCTAAGCAAGGAACCCAAGGATGAGGATTATGCAACTGACCATTGGATGCTTGGATCAGAGTCAGAAGTTTGTTTTGATGGTTTGCTAGAAATGAATGATGAGCTATCATCGATAATAAAGGCCAGAAGAGATCAATTGAAGGAGATATACAACTTTTTGGATCATGCCCACATGGGAGGCTTCAAAAAATATGTTAAAAAATGTCGCAAAGAGATATGCACAAAAAGATTAAGAAACAAGCGAAAAAATAAAAAAATAAGCAACATTGCAAAATGAATGATTTAATTAAGGGTTTGTGTTCCATATTCTATACTTCTCACTATTTGATAATATACACTAATCACATATTAATAGATCGAACTTGAAATTAGATCATTTATATACACGTCTTCTGATGCTTACAATATAATCTAATAAAATAGTACTGAGATGAAGTAGGGCTCTATGGAAAATAATCAGCTGCCCATTTCCACTGAGAATGGAGCAAGTTTTGTTAAAGATGCCAAACAGATGGCTGGTAAAGTTACTAATCGAAAACAAATTCCGCAGATATATCATAACATACACCAGCAGAAGAGGCAAGGACCACCTAACAAGAAAGAATTAAACAAAGAAGGAACTGTGGAATCCAAGCTACCAATGAGAAAGGAGGAAAACTCATTAAAGAATGAAGACAATGCAAAAAATAAAGCCACTCCTACGAAGAATAAACACGTTTAAAAGGGAAAATAAGCCAATATTCCCTTAGTACCCAATGAGTATCATCTGGTAAGTCACTCTCAACGTGATAAAATCGTAAAGGGAAATATGGGAACTCCAATGATGAATGAGGGAGTCCCTCGAGATAGTCATATGAGACAAAAAATAAAATCCGGTTATGAAAACATAAACATTCGTTTGCCTTAGATTAATGAAAACTTGGAGAATATTAAAGGAGATTAAAATAATGCTGTTGATTGCGATCCGCACTAGCACCAAGCCAGTCCCTCTTGCATTGGTACTTAGATATTTATTTAGAATCTGTGTTGAAATCTCCCCTTTAAAAATGATAATAATCTTTCATTTAGAATAAATATTGGAAAATTAACTTAATTATATAATCTTAATTAAATAAGATTTTGTTTAAAGATAGATTCAGAGTATGTATTGACTGCAATTTAAGGATTTTTTTTTTTATCAGGAATTATCGGGGCCGATCAATTCTGACATTTTTTTTTTGTTGTTGATATTATACCGTGCCTCTTCGCTAATTATATTTAATTATTTCTTTGATGAGCTTTGATCTTTTTGAAAACAGTGACCGATATGAGGATTGCCTTCTTGACAACTTTAGGCAGTTAGCTGGAATGGGACTATTGAGAGAAGTCTCCTTAGACTTTCCTTTAAGCTTTGAAGAGCCTATAAATCCTTCTCTTCCTGAGATGCTATCCTTATTCTAGATTCAGTAAAATTCACAGACAGCTGGTAACTCTGAGCAATCTCTACCTTAAAAGATTGCTAAAAATTCAGAAAAGAATATAGACAACGTTTATGAAAAGAACATCTGTGCCTATATTTCCAAGATTGTGTATCAAAATTTTGTGGAATGCAAATACAAAAAAAAAGTCATGAAGATATGTCGTTAATTAAATATTGACTACTAGTCGGTGATGAGCTACTATCGCTCTTTGGTAATCAAGGGATTTGGAATTACTCTGTTGATGAGGCTAATTACCCCTGAAGATTAGGAATAAATCCTGATTAAAAAAGTGTTTTCTACTTTTCTCAACTGGTTTCTAAGAGAAAAGTACGTGCTGTATATGCTACAGTACGGTAAGATGTAGGAAAAAGAGAAGTACATTGAATTCAAGAACAAATACCTTCTCTATATAGTCGAAGTTGAAGATAAATTCACTTGCAACTTCTGATTTTCTCTCCTGAATCAGGTGAGAAAGATACTGATATTCATACCATAAAATTACACTATTCATCTACCATAATTTACTTATTATTTCTGATTTAAAATGATGCATCTCTCAAAAATTAAAGGATTATCTGCTTTTACTACTACTTTACTTCTCTCACAAACCTTCTGTCAGTCCAATACGACGGAATATCCTTTTGTTGAAGTAGTTGAGTACAATGCAAACAATCCTCTTGAAGATCGTCACTGCTTCACGAAACTTAAATCAATTAATGGATTCACTGCTAGCGTATTTGACGGTCATGGTGGCGCTCTTACAGTATGAGTTATACGATTCAGTCAGAATATGCCTCCAAAAATTTGAACCAATGTATCGACGATCGCATCAAAAAAAACAAAAATGAAAAATTATCAATTGAAAAATTGATTGAAAAAAGTTTAATAGAAGCCTATGACGATGTTTAAAAAGGCTTCTTCTCTCTTTTCCAACAAAATATCACGAAAAGGGAGTACCAAACTGTAGGATCTTGTGCTCTCACAGCAGTTATTCTCAAGGATAGCCTACACATTGCTAATGCTGGAGATTGTTAAGGAGTGCTTTTATCTGACAAAGAGGCAGTGATGACTAACTTGAGGCTTAATGCAGGTTAAGAATTTGAGCAAAAAAGATTGGCAAAGAAGTTTCCAGGATAAAAAGATATAGTGGTTTGTCAATCAGCTTGTTATGTCAAAGGAAGATTGCAGCCCACTCGCTCCTTTGGAGATTTTTATCTTAAAAATAAAGAATATAACTTTACTAATATCCGTGTGTTCACAGGCCCTTACATAGAATCTACTCCTTTGGTTACCAATTTTAAACTAACTTCCGAACATAAAAATTTAATCCTAGCTACTGACGGGCTTTGGGATGAAGTAAATCAGTCTTAGATTCATTAAATGTATTCTAAAAATCATAAAAATCTCGGAAGATACATTTTTAATAACGTTCTTAAGCTGATCCTTCAAAGGAACCACCTGAAAAATTTTGAAGATTTAGACAAAATTTCAAACCGAAGAAATCTTCACGATGACATAACGCTGGTAAATATTAGTTTACAGGAATTAAGAAATCTCTTGTGATATTGATTGGACTTTGATATAAATAAATATAAAATTATTGATGATTAAAATGGCTTAAGATTACTTAATTTAAATCGTATTGATAGACTACGATGATAATAAAAGAATATATCTTTCTCTTATGTTAGTTGACTCATTATATATTTTTTTAACAGGCCTGACTAAATGGATAATATACAGAACACTGTCATACTTATACAGAGTGCAGATTCCCTAAAATTGCAAAAGCAATTAACTCCTGATCTTCTTAAAATTGATTAAATGCAAAAAACATCCGATTAAGCACCCTCCAAGCTTTTATAAAATGTGACTTTTGATTCAAAAAGGAATGAACCAAAGGAAGATTATCAAAAAAATATCACCATTAATGTGGTTAAGTGTTGTGTTAGAGAAATGATTAGTCTCCGATACTCCCTAAAGATGACAAAAGTCTGTCAAAAAAAAAAAGTTAATTTTGATGATTTGGTCAAATTTGCCGAACCCATCTTAAAATAAGTTGTCCTGAGTATGGGAGACCTAAAACAATTGTTGATGGAAGGAAACAAAGCTTAATTGAAAATAAAACAAATCTTTGCTTAATTTTTAGAATGGTATATGCGCCACAAGTATCTACAATATCTCGTGGCCGAAGGAAAAATGAGTTTCAAGGAGAGATACATCGAATACAAAAACAAATATGTTTTGTACTTACTTGAATAAATTCGACAAAACCTAAGATGTTAAGCAGATAAAATAAGTGCCAAAGATTCATGATTATTATTGAACATGAAATTTTGATATAGGCGTGAAGGGTTAGAAGGAGTGAATAATCTTTAAAAATAGCTTAATATTACCCATTATAAAAAGCAATTTTTTTATTGTATAATAAAATTGTGAATTTAATTTAATATTATATATTTATTGTTTAATTTTAATTAGTAGGAAATATTATTAGAAAAGCAATTCCTAATCTAAAATTTAATCCTCAATCATTAATCAAATAACAACTCTATTCAATTGAACTTGTTCATCTCATTAACTAATACAATAATTCACCATCATTTGCACTACCATGCCACAGATTGTAAAATGGAAATGTTTGTCCCTGCTTGCTGCTCTACATTGTTCCAAATTTCGCTTACCTGGGCTCCTTCATTCGATAAAAGATAAGGCATACATCCTAACAACACATGAGAATAAAAATTTGAATGCAACTTTCCACTTATTATCTTTTCATGAGTATGTTCAGGAGCTTTAGCTAATATCGGGGCAACTTCCTCTTTCACTTTTTAGGTTTACTCAAGGATTATATCCGGAGAAATTTATTCAAAATTAAGGTATTTGGGAGGTGATCCCAGAATTTGTGTGGCGATATCATCGGCAAACTAATTCACTAACTCTTCAGCCTCCTCATTTTCAATTTCAGGGTCATTGTAAAGCTCAACAATACAAGCTTGCAATCCGATTCCAGGTGTATAAGGTCGATGAACATAGGTTCCATAGCGACCTAAATAAAGATAAATCTACAATGATCGGTATGAAAAGTTATCGCCCTTCTAATGCGGATGTTTTCTTGTAATCTAGAGATGATTAATTTAAACTATTCATTCATATTCTTGATTTCAGAGTCTTCAGGGAATATGTAACCTGGTTCAGTTGATTATAAAATAGTGCTGAACTGTTACTTTGTTTGTTCGACATCTTAGGTATCAACGTTGATACCATCTTAATTATTAAGGAATTTATTGCCCAGATTGTCCACAAATTTTAAAAATAGCTCATTTTTTGCCACAAAATCAGTTTCGCAGTTCACTTCCAACATTACAGCTTTCCTACGGCAGGGTGTAACAAAGGAGGCAATGACGCCTTCTCTCGTTTATTTTGATGATCTCTTATCTGCAGACATTAATCCTTTTTATTTTAGCCACTGTACAGCACGATTGTAATCGCACTATGACTCCTCCAATGCTTTTTTACAATCACCCATGGGAGCGCTGGTTTATTACCTTAATCGTTTTATCGACTCAATGGGTACTTTGAGAGTAGAGAATAATCCTCTAAATAGCGACTTAACCAGCATAAATAAATTTTAATACTGGTTGCAAAGGAAAGATCATAAAGTAAATTAAAATGATAAGCAATGTGATAGAATAGATTCAAGATAAATTATATCAAAATTAATCCTCAAGATTAACAATTTATCTATTCACTGGTTTTCTTTTTGATGATTGCGGCTTTAGAGATATTTCTGAACTTAAAGGAGCATTGTCTGAACTTTCAGCTTCAATTTTGACATCTTTTTAAGACATTTCAGTCAAATTTATGCTTTATTGAGGGTCGGATTTACTTTCAATGAGGTGTTGGTTTTTTGAAAAAGAAATAGAGCTATTGGAATTTAAGATAAAATTGTATGGTCCAAACATTCTCATATCCTATTCCATCATCATGGATTACCACGATTCCCTTTAATTATTTATGCTTTAAATATTTTTACTTGCAAATTTAAAAGTGGACCTCTCTCCACGATCCTTCCTTTCTTTAAATTAGAGCCACCTCTTTTTATTTTACCTAAAATATGATAATTGATAATTGATATCACATTTATCATGTCTCTAATTTTATTATTCGATTATTTCATACTTCCTACTTGGCTCTTCTATTTTTTGTAATTCATTTTCATTTATTTGACGGCATATTTATTTAATCATATTTCTTCTAATATTTGCCTCATTTTTATTGATTAGAATATTGTAGTTTTTAGCAATTAGATTTGGAAATAGGAAATAGGTGGTGGATTCAGGATCGCTATGTGATATTTTGATTAGATCCATCTTCTTGATAGATGAATTAATATCGAATTCAATGTTATCATAAGTATAAATAAGAAGTTATTCATTAACGAGAATCCCCTACGGATGACTATACATCTATTACATAAAGGAAAAGTAATCAATCACATGGGCATATTTAGATGCTCTTTGTATAAATTAATAATAATTTATAGTGGTCATATCGTATGCTCTTATTGTGGAATAAAGAGAGTGGTTAGCAATAGCATAACTCACAAAATGGAAGAGGTGAGTGTGATCCTATCGTGAATTAATATTTAACTCAAGGATATCTCTAATTGCCTCTTGAACTGGTCTGGAAGAAGCAATGAATTGAAGCCAATAGTACTTAGCTCCTTTGGTCCTTCTAAACTATTATTCAATCGCAACAAGTATAATCTTTTTCATCATTTCCTCCTTTTCATAAATGCTTAGTTTTGCTTTTTGTGCTTTTGTCATTGCAGCAAAAGTTTTCATCAAATATAAATATTTTAACAGCAATGTATCATTTACCATTTAAATAATGAAGTCAATAAAAATGAATGAAATAATTGTCAATTAATGCTATAAGCAATATTAGCATAGACATATGTAGCAATAAAATTAAAAATCAACAATAAGAGGGTAAGTAAAGTCACCATAATTAGATCTACTATGTTGACCCTAATTATACTAAAAACTAATCGAATAGTTCCGCTATGATCTGGTTGAAAATATAGTCAGATAGGGAGAAACAAATTTATGTCTTTTACTATTCCTGTATCGACCATTTAATAATATCTTCCATTACCTAAATTTTCTCATTTTTATTTAGTCTCTCTTCTCGAGTTTAAGCTAATAAAGGATGACATGAGTTACGATATATTTATAGCATCTACTCCACAGATTGTTATTCAGTTATGGCTGGACTCGGATCGTTTATATATTTATTTACTAATATGCCACAAAGAGTTGAAGCCCATTTCAATACCTTAAATTGACTTTTTTCAAAGACCTACTGAATATTATCCTCAGCGATGAAATAAAAAGTTAGTGCCTTTTCAGAATTATTCCAAGGATATGGCGGACCATCTGTATAGATAAACAAATACCTATTAAGAAGTAAGGTCTAAAGTAATTTAAAGCCTCATTAAAGCAATCAAAAAGAGCTCGATTATGTATTTTGTCAAATTAAAAGTTAACAAGCCGGGTGTTGCTCATAGTGTTATTGCTCAGATCAAACACTTTTTCGTAAAATTAATCCAAAACCTCTTCAGATATGACAGATTCTAATCCGTAGATAACACCATCTTCATCTTATACAGGACAATTCATATCTTCTTGATAGCCTTGCATAAATTTGATTCTTTTATCGATGTTATGACCATAGGGCATGTTAATTAATCTTAAAAATTAATCCTTATAGTAGACTAAATAAATGGGGAAATACATATATAGAACTTGAAGAAAGCGAGAAGGAAGCGATGAATATTGTTGAGAGATGTATCAATGCCAACGTATTCATCTTTCATTTAAGGGGGAATCTATTCAATAATGACTCCCATCTGTATAGCTGCTCTTTTATCAATCTACATCTTTATCTATTGAGTGATTTTGTATTCATCTAGAAGCTACTTGAATTAAATGTTTATTGGCTGAGCGTTTTGGATATTTTTAAAATTCCTATTTGCAATTTAATTATGCTATATTTGATTGCTCTATATTTAATTCTCTACCTGCCTTTGCTATTCACTTTCTTTCGCTTTTGAATAAATTGAAGGTTTAACATTTTAATTTGAGTTGAAATGACATCCAGTTGATTTTTGTCGACCTATTATAGCATAATTCTTATTCAATTAATTTTCTTGAATTTAAATATCACCATTTATTATTTCTCTTTGAACAGTCACATTTTTGCCAAATATGTCTTCTAACATTTTGGGATCAACTTAGCTATTTTGTGAATCTGCAAACATTTTCAGATCTTCATTAGTTTTTTGAGTCATCAAGTATGCTTTTTAGGCATTCTATCTCAATATCTTTTTAATTTGTTCTATTTATTGCAATTAATGATTATATTTTGCTTCAATCACACTTTTCTTTTAGACATAAGCATTTTTCGTTATTTTGCTATTTTTAAACATCTTTTAAAGTATTTACTGATGAGTATTCATTTGAATCTGGGCAGCCTGCAACCTCATCTCCAGACTATCGTTAAATTTATCAACTGAAGGAGCTTTCTTCTCTGACAAATTAAACTATTCTGCCATTTTGATAGGGCTAGGTTCACACTATCCACTGATTTCCTTCAAACTTCCAAAAATCCTCCCATCTTAACTATCCACATTGAATGAAGATTTTTAATCAAACTCCTTTTCTGGACTATTTTTTAAAGGATTATGAAATAAAATTGGCTTCATTTCACGCTCCTCATGTATTTTTTTAAGCACCTTTCGCATCCATCTCTGAATAATCTTAACTTTGCTCACAATATACTTTTGGACCACGTCTAAATTGTTTTCATAAAAAATAGAGTTGTTGGGATTCTAATTTTTTATCAATTCCTTGTGAACTTCTCTATCAGATTCATCATCTTCAATAAATTTATGAAATTAATGGTCTAAATCTTAATTTTCTTAGTCGATAGGGGAGTTATTCTGCAAACAATGAAATTTAGCGTTGAAATTTATTGCTCTTTATTCTTTAGATCGTTAGTTATCATTTCTAGTCGAAAGCAATTTCTCTTGCAAAAATGTTGCTTATGACACATCTATTTTCACGAAGTTGTTCTACAATAAAATATACTAATCTGTTGAGGGAAAATTCAATTCATCGACAGGATCTAAGTGCTATGTTTTTCCTTTTTTCTTTTACTTTGGCTTTGTTTCTTTCCTATTCGTCTATTGAATACTTTTGCCACTTTTTTTATGTTGAAGTTAACCTATCTTTTGATGATTATCCTTGAAAGATAATCCAATATTTTTTTATTTTTTTGTATAATCAGTTCTTAAGCCTTCTTTTCTTGGGACTTTGGACCATCTGCTGGAAGGCTTGCTGCTTAAAATTTCATTAACCTCCTTACTTTGAGTGAAATTAGTGGTATTCGTTGCATTTTTAGTAGTTTTATTCTTTTTAGGCTCCTCCTCGATTGTATTAAGCTTATTTTCTTGAGTTTTAAACTGTCTTTATAGGTCTGTAATCAATTTTTTCATCTATTCAACTGACTGCTTTTTATGCTTCGGACTAATTTTTCTCTTCGAATGACTTGATTTATTTTCACATTTTTTGCTTTTCACGAAAATGATTGATTAGTACGCATCCGAGGAAAGTTGAGGATCTCTTTCTCGATACAGAAGTTCAAATTACTTTTTAGGAGGGGAATTGATTTGAATGACTTAATTCTTTTTCGAGTGAACATTTTTGCGACTTTCAATATGAAGTTTTTTCATGGAAATTATATTAATGTTTAAAAGGCGTTGGAAATAAATTATCCAATTTGAATAGCATGCAAATTATTTTTATATCTAACTTATCGTTTGAGAATCAATTCATAATAAATTAATAGAAGCACTTAATTATTGGTTGGCCGACCATATTCACTTTTATTATTTTACAAAAAATTAATAAATTACAATGATTACTGGTTGATTTATTAGGTCTGCCTATAAAAATAAAATAGTTATTAAAAAAGTTATGATAAGCAAAGTGAACCTAACAATCAATCTGAGCTGGCTCCGTTAGTGTTTAATTTTTTAAATTGAATATCAGATTTTAATAATTGAAATATGAGTTTATTTGTAAGATAGCGTATAATCATCATAGTTTTTCGGCCTTTAGATAAATATAAATCAGGATGGTTTAAAAAAACTTAATTTTCTAAGAGATCTCCTGCGTGCATTTAAATCAATGATTCTCTTGATTTCTTTGATGGGTTATTCATTTTGTTGCTATCTATTAATTGAATTCCAGTTGGTTTCTTTTTGTTTTTTGGGTATCTTGATCTTCATATTCCTGATAAAAGTTTGCTTCATCTGATCAAGATGATTAATTATGAACTGGTTCTTTAAACTATTTTTTGTTTTCAGCATGATATTCTTTTCCACTTTTTAGATTTCCCTCTCGATAATTTTGCACATCTCTTTGTTATATCTGCTTTATGAGTTTCTTAGCAGCTTTTTATTTTATTAATTTATTTGGGATGGTATTTTGAGTTTGTCATTCAAGTAGTGATGAGAATAAATGATCGGAAATGATATCTGAGAAACAATGGTCTTTTATTTTTATAGCTGATTATCTTACTTCTGCTTCTACTCCTCCTCATCAATGTACATGTATATATCTGCATATTTTGTTTTTTGCTCGCTTTTTGATTATATTCTATTCAAACTTATTCTTTGCGGATACATTTGCCGTTTCTCCTTGTCATTCCATTCGAATAAATAGGTCGTATGTTGACTTAGTTTCTTTAAATTCTATGAAGGGTCTCTTTATTAGGCCATCTATTAATTATACAAAGATAATTAAATCATAACATTTAAAGTTATCCGATGAAGTGTTGCGAGTTTGATAATCCTGCTTCCAAGATTAAAGTCTTGGACTATACCTATAGCTCTGAGCCTTCCATCAATACAGCCCTCCCACTTGAAACATCGAAAATTAAAACTTTGCTCTTCTTTATTGGAGTGATTTTATCCACCGGATTTCTATGGTTACTGACTAAATGGTCAGACAAAAAAAAGGCCATTTTTAGAACTAAAAGATGCAGCTTATAAAGAGCAACATACTATCTCATCGAAGATGAAAATTCTGAAGGAGGCGCCACTCTCGTTGAGAGGATAAACAAATACGAAATTCGAATGAAGCGTTAATGTCCATCATTCATCTATCACGATCGAACTTATATTTACATCTAGGAAAAGTAGGTGTTTGTTCCAATACGATATGAGTAGCTTGGTCTTCATCTTGATAAACTGAAGAAAGACAAATTTTACCCATATAGTTAATAAAAGCGTAAATAACTGCTGAACTACTATGGTGAAAATGTGATGAAACTTAGCGTACAGACAAGATTGGATATATTTATCCAGTAAATGTTAACCCCTTATGAGGTTTTTCAAACCTATGGTATAATTCTGTGGATTTACGAGGAATATTACATTTTCTCATTTGTCCTACTGGCATACTGTCTATATACGTATTGGAGCAATGCCAGCGAAATTAAAACAAATCAAGAAAAGTTAGCCTTCGAGTCATATTTTGATTTCCAGACGAAGGTACTCATTAACGATTCACAAAATCAAATTACCGAGGAAGATGAAGATAAGATTGAAGATGTGTAGCTATGTAACGATACATTAAAACTAGACTAACACAAATCGGAACTGATGAAAGACAACTTCAATGGCGTTGAAACGATTGACCAGTAGATATAAATGACCACTGTCAAAAGACCAGAACGAAAGATATCAAGGGAAGTTAAAAATTATGAAAACTTTCTTATCAACGATAGGAATGTGAAATTTCAGACGATATCAACGCATAAGCTCGTTCCTGGAGATATTATTATACTCAATTAGAAAGATATTGTCCCTTGCGACTGCATCCTTCTCAGAGGAGAGGCCCTAGTCAATTAAAAGTACAGCACTGGTTAAAATTACCTCGTCCGAAAATAGGAAATGTAAAATTTCACATATGTCAAAGAGAACTAAAAAAGTTTTTTGCTTTATTTAGGAACTGAAATTGTGAAGATCAAGAATTGTGAATACAAACACCGGAAATCTCTTGTCGAAGAAATGGAATCATTCTAATATTCTAAAAATCAATAGCAAGTGCATTCAATCAATGAAATAGTTTGCTTAGTTACTCAAACAAACTTCAGTACACTCAGAGGCAAATTTTTGAGGGCAATTCGCTACCAAAATAGACAATAATAAAGGTTTTTCAAATAAACTATTTACTTCATCTACATAATAATGGTGTTGACTACGATTGTGTATTTCATATATTTAGGAGTCGTGGGACAATACACAAGTAGTATAGAATTGTTCAGGATATATCTTGATTTACTTGTAACAGCAATTCCACCAACATTGCCTACGATTCTCAACGTGGGCATGAAATTTGTTCAAAGCAGATTAAAGGCTCAAGGAATCAACTGCATCATTCCAAAATCAGTTCTCACTGGTGGAAAGGTTGATACAATAGTCTTAAAGGGAGAACAGGTTTTTGGAAGATAATTTGAAATACACAGTGCAGCCATTGGTATTAAGGGATAGAGAGGATTTGGATTAACTTTTACTTCTGTATAATAATTTGAAACATATCACACCAGCCACATTGTCCACGCCGATCTTTAAGATTTAAGAAAAAAAAGAAAAGAAAGAGAAGAGTTTTATAAGATTGGAACTGATTTTATCAATGCTTTAACTTGCTGTCATTCTCTTGTTTTCTTCAAAAAGAAATTGTAGGGTTCTATTTTAGAAAAAAAGGTATTTTAATTTTCACAGAGTAATAATGTGATTGAGGATTAATATTAAACCTTTAAGAGCAAGTTAACCATCTTAAAAATAATACGCTTTCGGGAAAAGTAAAGGAAAATTGGAGTATTAGTTACTATTAAGGAAAAGAAAGAGATTCAATGGTAAAGTATGAAGTTTGCCACTGAAAAAAAGTTAGAAGCTTCTCCATTAAAAAAGGTCATGGAAGATGATGAAGATGAAGATGAAAACAATGACATATCGATGAAAGTTCCAAATCCAAAAATGAGTAGTGAGTCAATTAATGAGCAATAGTCATTATAAAATATGTGTCAGTAGAGTAGCGGCTCTAGAACCGTCATTTTTATTAAGGGAGACCCTTAAAAAGTCCTTCATAATTGCAGCGAAGACAGTTATCCTGAAAACTCTTTTGATTATATAGTTGATATGGCTGAAAAAGGGTTCATTCTTTATTGCTACGCCATGAAATAGTTTAGTCTCGATCTTAAAGAAAATTTCGACTATCAAAATTACATCAATCATACTGACTTCACTTTTCTGGGATTCGTCATAATGTAGCAAGTTCAATCATAATAAAATGCCGAAGCCATAAAGGATTTAAATGAATCATAGATGAAGATAATATTCATGAGTGAAAAAAGATAACTATAAACGACTTCAAGGGCTATTTTTAATGGAATTTGCAATAAAAATTAGTTACTCCTATGCAATATTTCCAGGAACAGAGATAAGGTGATCTGCAAAGGACATATCGAATGGTAGTCTTCCTCTACTAATGAGTTTATTTCAGAATTTATCACCGAATTCTAAGAATTTGGTAAAAATTCTAGGATTAGCATTAGTTCATCCCTTTACGAAGAGGTCTTCATGAAAAGAGAGATATAAGCCGCAGAAAATATATTTAACAAATCAATCATATACAACAAAATGGAACCAAAATTCGAAAGAAATTTATATAGTCAACTTTAAAAAAGAAAAAAGATTAGTTGCGCAATAGGAGGAGGCGGAAATCTTTCTGAATGCGCGAGTCTTTCCCTTGAATTGTAGCGATCAGATAGTGCTATGTTGTCCAGTTTTTACACAAACTCAGCTAGTCTAAAATCCATAGTGACATGCCTTAAAATATGCAGAGCTGGTTTGAGCACAAACTTTCAAGGGTTTAACATGATGATCCTGTTTTCCTTAATTCAGTTTACAACAGTGGTGGTATTAAATTGCAATTACTAAACGCTGACAAATGATCAAATGCTCTATGAAGATCTGTTTATCACTTTTCCCATCTTTATCACCATCAACTTAACGCAACCTTCCAGCAAACTGAGCAAAGAACTACCACCTAATTCTTTTTTTTCTTGTAGGCAAATTGTATCTATGACTGGACAGCTAATAATTCAATTTTTAGCTCAGTTAGGCTTTATTCTTTATGTACTTTCAATTGATTATTTTCATGAGCTTAAAGTCTCCTCAGAGGACTATTACATAGCTAATGGAGATTTTTAGGAGGGTTCTGAATTATCTCTAGCCTTATTTGTTTTAAGCAATAATTTGTATCTAGGTATTGTGCTCAGTACTAGTGTTTCTAAGCCTTTCAGGAAACCATTTTACACAAATCCTTTTTATACACTGAATTTAATCCTACTCTGGTGCTACAACACATTCCTAGTAATATTCCCGAACCTTAGTCCCAGTTAAATGCGTTCAAAGCAACTAAACGAAGAATCAGAGTTTATCTTAGTGCTAGCTTTAGTGGTGGGAAATCTGATGATGGTTGTGATGTATCTCTTTTAAAATCTGATTGTTTTCCTCTGGAGTGCATAAAATCCTTGCTTCAAAAATAGAGAATTATAGCACTAATAGATGGAGCAAATACAACCATGATCCCATCTACTGAAGTTATTTGTCAATTATTCATTAATATAACAATCAATCATTTTTTTTGATATGCTAGATAAGTTTTATTGATGTAATAATATGACTAAATATTGTGCATATCATAAAAGAGCATTGTCCTCGGTTAAATTTGTCGTTAGTAATGGCTGTTTCAGTACTTATGTATTTGAAGGAGATTATTCAAGCGAAATCATTATCTATTTCGCTCCTCCATCAGTCGATAAAGTAGATTTACGCAGTTAGGATTGTCTGCTTTCATGATTTAATCTGTTTTTTTCTTCCTTCATAAACCAAACAAGGCCTAAACCTATCAGAAAAACTCCAAAACAAAAAGCCAACCCGCCACCGGTTTGAGCCTTTGATTATCCTTGAACTATAAGTGAAAGAAAGAAGCCCAAAATAAAGCCAGAAAAGTTGCCCATGGCAAATAGCAAGCCAACAGCTGCACCCTCTCCAACCGGAAAGGCGATTTAACAAGAAAGTTACAACATAATGGGCACTAATGGTATGAGGAAGAAAGAGTTATATGCTGAAATAAAACTGGCAAGAGCAAGTACACCGGTCTAAAGGAGAGGATAGAAGAAAATCATTGCTGAGCATGATCCTGTATAAACATAGAAGTACCTATCATACAAATAATGATATATTTTTTAAATTGCCCACTTTTTCGCTGCATCTGACCCAATATAATAACTCCGATGATACCTGATATAATAGGGCTACCACCGACAACTCCCACTGCTAAGGGAAGGTTGCTACTGAACCAAGGAGCCAACATATAAGATAAAACTATCGATATTCCATTGAAGATACCGAAGTAACATCCAAAGGCAATAAGCAAAAGAATGTAGTTTTTGTTGCGAAATAGAGCTGATATGGCTTTTTTGAATGGTTATCTTTTAACACTGCCAGAGCTTGAAGGGGGAGTTGGCGGGTTATTTTTCTGAAAAATAATATTTGGAGTATAGCAAATAGCGGCAAGGATGGTTTGAATTACCATTAATCGGAAGGTTAAATCTTTGCCTGTTTCGATATTTTAAGCAGTGATAGGTTCAATGTCATAACCTTTAAAGACTATACCTGGAATGAAAATTCCTATTATCAAAGACACATTTAACACTAGAGTCAACAATTGAGTAACTCCTCCTCTTGTCTCGGCTTTAAACCAATTCGCTGATATTTTTCCTTGACAATTGAGAATAAAGGGTCTTCCAATGCCTGCTACGATTTGCCCCACGATCACCCATACGAAAGAATGGTTTACTAGCAATCTGAGGGCAGTTCCAATAAGGCAAAGTGCACTACCTAAGCCGATTCCTACTCTTGTACCATAAGTATCAATGACAAAAGCAGCAGGAAAAGTGAAGAGAGGATGCATTAGAGCAAATAAGAGGGCACCAGAATTGACGACTAAGGGATTTTGATCATAGATGATTTCGAGGTATCTAGCGATAGGAGTGAGAGTATTGATGAGGACAGATGTCATTAGTTGAGCCAACGAAAAGAGAAAGACAATGACAAATCTTTTGGGATATACCCTGAACTCGTCATTAATCGGTTCCATCTGTGACAAATTAAACAATATCAACTATAGAAAGTTAACGATATAATTATGTTATTTTGCCCAAGATCAAAGTGATCCTCAATTAATAAAAATGTAATCATGCAACAAACGATAACGAATATTTATTGTTTAATTCTTTTTCGTACATGATGAAGATAATTAAGATCATTGAGCTTTGTAAATGAGGAAAGTTATTTTTTTGAATTAGAAGTATATAAACCGGTTCTTCTCATGCATAGAATGACATCCAAAATTATTTCCAAGAATCACATGCCAATATGGTCTGTAGTTTGCATCCAAAAATTTCTTTAAGTTTTAGGTTACCTACTTAAATGATTAATTACTTGGAGTCCATCCTTATCAAGTTGAAGTTTGTTATCTGTCTCTTGCTTTTTGATTTCTTTAATGACCGCTTCGAGAATATCATCAGGGCAATCCAAGGGCCACAACACTTCCGCTCCAAAAATGGTTCTATAGACTGCCTTATTGGATTATGATTGCTAGCTGGTCATCTGAAATAATTGTAACTTATTAATATATTCAAGTTTATATAAACATATCAATAAGTTATATGTTTTAAAGTAAGCATGCATAGTCTTATCATTGCCTATCAATTTTTTTAACAATTATGGGAGTTTATAAATAAATTAACATTTTTATTTTATAGATATTATTCAGTTCTATCTTCAATATTGATCTATATCCATCTGTCCAGTTATTTAAGCATCTACTGACTAAATTCTCTTATGTAAAACATTATCATTTAAATTACTATTGGCGCCTATAATAACAAGATGAAGGCACTGGGAGGACACATATAATTGATTCTGGGACCTATGTTTTCAGGAAAGTCGTCATAAATGATGCGCAAAATACGAAGATATTAGCATGCACGTAAGAGATGCTTGGTTGTCAACTATCTTAATGATAATCGATACTCATTCGAGGATATAGCCTCCACTCACGATAAGTAATGAATCAGTAACTCAGAATATCAATGAAAGCCGTGAAAACTGCAACTCTAACTGAGATTGTTCCGCGTGCCCTTGCTCATGATGTTGTTGCCATTGACTAGGGGCAATTCTTTCCTGATATTGTGGAGGTTTCAGAGCATTTGGCCAATTCAGGAATTATTGTGATTATTGCGGCTCTTGATGGAACTTTTCAGCGTAAACCATTTGGAAACATTTTAAACTTGGTGCCCCTTGCTGAGCAGGTCACTAAGTTATCAGCAGTTTGTATCGAGTGTGGCAGAGAAGCAGCTTTTACTCGTAGAACTATTGATTCATAATAAATTGAGCTGATTGGTGGAGAAGAGACTTACAAACCTGTCTGCAGAATTTGCTATTTTAGCAATACTAACAATAATAGCAGCGAAGAGAAAGCGGAAGATAAGATCGCCACTAAAAGCAATACAAGCAGCCCTCCTAGAAATAAAGTTGTTTGACAGCAAATTGTTGTTCTTCTTTTTAAATTATAATTTTTCTAGTTAATAGTATTGATTTATCATTGTCTTACTGCAGATACAGGTGATGAATAAACACAAAAATCCAATAAAGAATCAAGCATTATATGTATTTTAGTTGATAGGCTTAAATCCATAGGTGACAAACATTGCATGAGCCTTTTTAATAGTTTCATCTTAGACGTAGGTTTATAAGTTTTTACCAAAACAAAGTTGCATCATCCAATCCACAAACTGCATCAGCCAAAGACTAATCGAAAATTTAATGCTTTGGTAATAGAAATGAATTGATCTTTTAGCATCTGATTAAAAAATGTCTTACTATGAGAAAGCTAAATGGTACTTCCTATAAAGGCGGCGTGAGCCATTATGGCAATGCGATCAGCTACACCTCCATGAAATTTGTTAAGGCTTCTCACCAAATTCATGTTTCTGCTAATAAATAACAGTTATTTTGGAAAATTGATCGTATCTTTCATTATTTACTTTATTTTCCCTTTCATCTCTAACTGCATCCGAATTACATCTGAATTCAATTATTTTTACCTTATTTTTAAACTTTTTTAGTCAAAATTTTATTCTTAGAGTAGGGGCGCATCAACTGCCACCCAGCAAACGAGTCAGTATAATTCATACCCCATTCTTTACATATACTCTTCATTTCTTCTTCCTAAATTATTAAATCACAACATCGTTAAGAAACATAGATTTCCAAAAGTTAGCATAACTTAACCGAAACTTTTATGATATCTCCAAGCACAAACCAAAGTCAAGAATAACAATTTGATGTTTATTCTTATTACGAGGATGGGGACGGATGAAAACATTACCTGGATGAGGATCGCAATGAATAAATCCTGATACAAAGATTTGTTCAGCAAAAGCTCGAATTAAATCGTTCATGATATGTTTTTTGCTAAAATTGTACTGCTTTAGCTTTTAGGTGTCAGTAATTTTAAATCCATCGATCCATTCAGACACCATTACTCTTTCTCTTGTGAATTACTCCATAATATTTGGAACATACAGCTAGGATCTATCTAAATCATCCCTCAATTACTTAGTTTCTCAAAGTTCTTCTGCCCTTTCATAGCATTTTGAGCTTCAATTCGAAAGTCCAGTTATTTTTTAAGATTAGTTTGAATGTCGTCAACAAAATGAAGCAGCGGTAAATCAAAAGATTTTTATATCACCCAGTTAATGACATAATGCATTATCATATCGGATGAAAATTGCTTTTTAATATTTGGTTTTTGAATTTTTACAGCCACCTGCTCTCCATTTTTCAATCGTGCTCGATGGACTTGAGCTAATGATGCCGAAGCTACAGGCTCGGGCTAAAAATATTCAAAAACTTCATCGAAAGACTTCCCGACATCATCCTCAAATACTTTTTTGATTTTTTTAAAACTGGCAGCTTTAGCCTTATCCTGTAATTTGCTAAGATGCTTATAGAAAGGAGGAGGTAGCATATGATCCATAGTGGCCATTCCCTGTCCAAATTTGACGTACAAACCATCATTTTCGATGCAAGCTGAATGAAACAAAATATACTATTGTAAATATCTTCTGCCACGCTATCGTGAATTTCCAAATAATTGTTTTAATTGAAGGCAATCTTATAAGCATAGAGGATATGCAATCCACACCAAATGGTCCGTAAATTGCGAGTAAAGATATAAGTCTAAGTGGATGTTTAGTATATTTTTGCGAGCCCTACTAATCCTAAAGCACCTAAGCCAAATTTTAAAAACATTTTAATTATTAAAATTAATTGAGGAGTGGACTAATTCCCTATAATTTGATCAGAAATTATAATCCTATAAATTAATGATTCTTAAACATAATTAACTTTAATTCGCTCTAAGTGCAAGTAAGAACTACACATTAATTCGCATTATTTTGCCAGTGATTATTTTAAGACGAATCAATCAGTCATATAAATTATATTATCCAATTACATTTATTCTTTTCGACTATTCCGAGCTCTAAACACATATAATGTTTAAATAGTTAGAATTTAGTTTATTATTACTATAAATGATTGAGGATCTTGCTATTGCTGCTAGTGACTTAGTCTGCTTCATCTGCCAAGATTACTTTTGTCGCCCTTATACTGCAGTATGCGGACATAGCTTTTGTCATCTTTGCATCTAAGAGTATTTGCTTTGGGCAGAGGTAACTCTCCTTCATAAAGATCTGTCCAATTTGTTTAAAAAAGATACGAGATAAGCCTACTAATCCAGTCTCTTCCCTCGGATAGTTTGTATAAAATTTTTTGAAATCCAATAAAGTGTAATTTCAAAGATATGAAAAGCGTAAATAGTAAATCAAAGAGTATCTGAAAAGAAAAGAAGTGAAAGGAGTGAAGGTGGGCATAAAACTGGACATTCGTGACTCAAACTATATCTGGAGTGTGGGAATGGTCACGCGAATCGTATCTAAAGCTGGTGAAAATAACAAATTTCTGGTGATTTGCTACATGGTAATTATTTCGATAGACAGAATTACATGTAAAAAAAGTAAGAATAAATAATGGCAAATTCAGACCGATTGGCCAATAGTGGTTTCTTTACAAAGCGCAAAGATATTCCAGGTTATGAAGAAAAATTACCGAATCAGGTCATTCGAAAATATCAAAACTGATAGTATTATGATGCAATCATTTTCCTTTATAGGGTTAAGTACATCATATTCTAGGGGTTGGGGTTGGGGTTGGGGTTG
>Ga0302188_10001135_pt1 | contig 21529 bp, 14 predicted proteins | sample II_Bog_E2_1_FD_198783 | JGI IMG/M metagenome (GOLD analysis project Ga0302188, IMG submission 198783) | Peat permafrost microbial communities from Stordalen Mire near Abisko, Sweden - II_Bog_E2_1 | ecosystem: Environmental > Terrestrial > Soil > Wetlands > Peat | place: Sweden: Abisko...
AAATGAGATACTTTTCCATAGCAATAAAATAAAATAATTTTCATAACGTATTTAAAACATAAAATAATCTTTGATTTATAGATATAGGAGATATTACTGAAAAGAAATAAATTAAGATTGTCCTAATATTTCAATATCATTACTAAGCTTTGCGAAGTGGATGTACGGTAAATTAAATATGAATATATTTAATTGCAACTATAATATAAGATGATTTGCCCCTACTGCCAGGAAAAGCCTCCTCAGCAGAGCGTCCACTATAATATCGAAAACGTTAAATAAAGGTTTATTCCCACCTTTTATCACACCCAAATTTTTGCACCTCTCGATTCTTAGATTCACAAAGTTCGATGCACTGCAACTTTTCACTCCAAGTCCCTCCAAGTTGATGGATATGGGATAAATCCATAATAAAAAGTTAATAGGTCTGGTATTAATCAAGAATATCCACATAATTTAAGTAAGTAAAAGAAAAATGTTGGATAAAAAGATTCTGTAATTTATCGAAATGGAAGCCGAGAAAGAAAGCAAAATGAATTTTATTCGGCGAGAGGTACTAATTATAACAATCGGAATTAACTTTGGTATGACTCAGCTAAAAAAGATTTATTTAGTTGTTTAGATTCTAACGCAATAGATTATAGTAAGGAAAGAAAAATGATAGATTTATCAAGCAATCCAGTCTTTGGAGGGGTAGTAATGGAGGAGCGTCCTGATAGAAATAACCAGCCTTCAAGCAGCTAAAATCAGGAAGAAATACAGAGACCAATGAAATAAATAACAAATGGCCAAATAGATTAAATTGATCAAACGAATCTCATTTAAGATTAACTTTGTCATAACTAAAAATAAACTATAGAAGCAGGGATTCAAACAGAACCAGAAAAGTATATTTAAACCAAAAAGAAAAACATAAAACCAAAGAAAAACTCTAAAATAAAATTTACTGTCAATCAATGTCAAGGTGTGAGCACGCAACCTACTTTTACAATTGTTAGAAAAAAGCCTTTTTGATTTTTATTCACGTCTAGTAAATTATCAATCGGAATTAGATATTTTTTCATCAATTTTAATAATGAGGATCAGTTCATATATCTTTAATTCCTTAGTAATTAACATTTCTTTTTAATCTTACAATTGGGAATAAACTTTAAAAATTAAAAGCTTTTAGATGATTTTTATTATCAAATATGCTGTCTTAATTTTTATTTGTTAAGTATATTTTATTTCTGGAGATTTTATTGCTCGAAAAAAAGCATTAATGATTATTTTTCTCTTTAAAGCATTGAAACTAATTTGTTTTTTTACACAATTTAATGTCATATCATTTTTTAAGAATAAATTATGTTATAATAGACAATAAAAAATTGCATAAGAAAACTACTATTTTCATATTTTGCTAAGTGAACATTATTTTCTGGAAATTATTAATTTGATAGATTAATTAATTTTCTTTAATATTGATGGGAAAATGCAAACTACACAAAATATAAAGCTGATTTTCGTTTAAAAGGATTTATAATTAGAGTTATACTTATGTTTGAATCATCATTAAATTTGGTATTTTAAAAATTAATTATTTAAACCTTCTTAAATTAAATTATTAGCTATACTTGAAGATCATTTTGCACTTTATTAGTGGAGAAAAACATTTAATGCCTAATCTTAACTCTACAGGAAAATATTATCATACTTATTGCTTGTATACATTTAATCATACTTGATGATGATAGTATTGCCTTTTTAACTTTATGCATAGAGGCTTCAATTAATTATTTGCAGTTAATTTAATCGTCAATATTGTTCAATTTTATTGGTAATAAAATGTACAAAAAGAAGCAGGAGGTCTAAATCATTAAAAGTATTTACTCCGTCACTCAGATAGATTGTACTGGGTCTCTGATATCTAACCTCCCAAAAACCTAGCAAAATCCTTCTACTTCAATATAGATGGCGTAGCTAAAAAACTTACTTAGGATCTTGTATACGACAGTTTCAATCAAGATTTTGGTCCTTTAAGTTTAGGGAAGACTTGGCGTTATGTGAAGGAATTATAAAAATTAATGGCCCACCCATAATACAAAACCTGCCAAATAATCCACTATACCAGCATAGAGCCTGATAAAACTGCTAATGCAGCTTATCTTATTTGCGCTTATCAAGTATTCATGTTATTAGTAAGATGATTTCACTGGGACGAACTGCTAAATAAACCTTCGAGCCTTTTAAAAATATCAATTTAAAACCTTTTCGCGATGCTGGCTTTTTAGAATGTACCTACAAATGCACAGTACATCCTTCTGAAATTAGTTGCTAGACTGCCTGCGTGGATTAGAATATGCCATGATGTTGGGATGGTTTGACTACAAAACTTTCAACCTAGCGGAGTATGAGCATTACGAAAGGGTGTAAAATGGTGATCTAAATTGGATCATTCCAAAAAAATTTATAGCCTTTAGTTCGCCTTCGTAAAAGCCGATAGATAAATACGGGGTATATGCTATACAATTTAGAATCGAACCTTTACTCCGCATGACTATGTTCCCATTTTTCGCAAGCTTGGCGTTACTTCAGTAGTGAGGCTGAATAATAAAACCTATGACAATTAAGATTTCATCAAAAATAACGTTCATCATCATGAGCTTTACTTTGCAGACGGTAGTGTACCTTCTCTCGATATTGTTCATAACTTTTTGTAACTAGCTGAAAAATAATAAGGAGCTCTCGCAATACACTGCAAGGCTGGATTGGGTCGTACAGGCACATTAATTGCTTGCTATGCAATGAAGCATTACTATTTTCCCGCAGCCGATTTTATTGGATGGATTCGCATCTGTCGTCCTGGTTCCATTTTAGGCCCTCAGCAAAATTTTCTCATTGAAATATAAAAGCAAATGAAAGAAGAGGGTGTCAAGAGCCCAATCTGGAAGGAGGTACGGCAGCTCGTAGACGAAAGAGAAGTTGTATCTCGGATGAAAGTAGTATTTGGGTTATTTAGAGTTTCAGCTTACAAGATATGAATAAACGATAAAAAGATATAATGACTAATGGTGAGCAGGGGCAGGGCTAAGGATTAGTAGAAGCAAAGATGCGGAAGATTAATGAATTTAGAGAAAAGGCTAGCTCCAGTTATTCAAAAAGCAGCAACAGTTCTACAAACAAATATGGATCACCGGTAATTCTTAGTTTAATACAGAAAAGATGATTTTCATTCCGTTTTAATTCGGGTTTGTTTAAGAGAATATAACTGAAGTGCTATTTTATTTTTATTAATGCGATATGAATAAGTTTAAAAAATTCAATTTGATAAATTATCTTTCTTCGTTTATTTTAATGATTATGCTCAAGATAAAATAAACAATAAGCCCTTACAACCTTTAAGCAACAGATTTGATTTATTATATTATTCCTTCTATAATCAAATATCAATTTTTATTTAATCGAATCATCTTTTGTTAATTACAACAAAATAAATGTTGGTCACAACTCAAAGATAAATTCAGGTCTTTTTGCTAAATGAGTCTTTTTAGATTATTTAATTTGTCATAAAGGAATAGAATAATATTATAGAAGAAATGGGAAGTGTTATTATGACTGTCTCTGAAACTAATGACATGATTAAAGTCGACACATCAAGAGGAATTAGATCAACTAAACAATCCTTTTCCAGATGTAGTTTCTAATCTCGTCCTCAATATCAGACTGCCACCAGCATTATGGAAATTTATTCAAAAAAAAGATTTACAAAATTTAAAGGAGATTAATAAATGAGCAAAATTTAATGCGCACAAACTTAAAGTTTAGTTGATAACTTATTAACTGAGAATTAGAAAAACATAATACAAAATGAAGGGCCTACAAACTCCAATAGTTGTTAATTTAAAGAATTAGAGCATCAAACTAATGATTTTTAGAAGATTGGGTCTAATTTACAAGCATAGACTCTAAATTTTAAAAAGGGCAGCAGTAAGCCAAATCAAGATCAAAATACAAGGATGAAATAAAATCTAAAAACTGAAGAAAAGATAGAGCTTAAAGGAAGTCATCTTAAAGCTAAAAAATCCTCAGCTTTAAATATTATTCAAGAAGATGAGCAAGAGTCAAAAGCTATTAATTATCAAAAGCAAAATTAATTGAATGATATTTAACCACAAGAAGTTAACGATAGTTAAGAGCTATCAAATTCAAAATTGAATTTGTAAACATAAAAATCTTCTCATATTTTCTAAAAGTTTGAGAGATAAAACGTCAATATTACTGATACGTCTGCTATTAAACATGGAAATCATCTGGAAAAATCAAATATTATTATTAAAGAAAAATAATAACAATATTAATAAGATTTACCTAACAGTGTTACTCCTAGCTTAAAATAGGAAGATAAATAGAATCAAATCATAGCCGAAACTCAACCTTAACTGGTTCGGGCAAACATCAACATCATTAACAAATCTTTGATTAAACGATAAAGCCATGCCAAAGCAGATTAATCAGCTAAAATTAACAAAAAGACAGTTAAAGGTAATCGGACTAATAATAACATTAGCGTTGTCTACTCAGATACAATTGAAAAAAGTAATAGTAAAATTATGGAGCATGGTAGATAAAGTAATAAGCTGGTTCATGATTAAGGATAAATATAGTCAAGCCCAATGGATATTGAGGAATATTAGAAAAGAAATGAAGCTGAAAAAATCAAACTTGAATAGAATAAAAGAAAAAGGGAATAGAAGAAAATTGCAGAATAGAAACGCAGGGCATCATAATTAAAAAAGATATAAGATTTTAAGAAAAAGATCAAAGAAGAAGGAAAGAAAAAATTAGATATTGAATCAGGCTAATTGCGAAAAATATATAATCTCTGATTCTAGCATTACCTACTTTATAATTTATATTCTTATATATTCTTAGTGATAAATTAATCTTTAACAATTTGTATAAATTAAACAAATTAAACAGATCATAAATCGAATAATCATTTACATTATTCAATTTACTCTCCAATTTAATTTCAATGCTATTGGACTTATTTTCAGAGAGTTATTCTTGTGAAATCAACTCTGATTCATCAATTAGTGCCAATGTAATATATTGTTTGTCTTACTCTAAGGTATTCATTTATTATTTTACAAAGTTTAGGAACTATGCTTTCTAATAATATTTAAACCATTAAATCTGACTCAAATATCATTAATTTGTAGAGTGATTTATTACGAATAACCATCAAAGGAATTTGAACAAGAGAAAATATCCTTTTATTAATAATTTTATATTCGCATAATGGAATGATGATATTTCTAATAATTTTAGATATTGAGTATTTAGATAATTACAGAAAAATATATAATAAATTGTAGTGTTGAACTGATTTTATTTTAAAAGTTTGATGCATTAAAACAGTGACAAGGCTTATTACCTGAAAAATTATTCTTTTCAAGGATGGGAACAGTCAGAATTCTCAAAAAAATAATCCAAACCAAAAAGTCTCTTCAGGAATCGAAGGGTAGAAGAAATTATTAAAATTTATAGTTCAAATCGATTAAAAACGGAAAATGACGCAACTAGGCAAATAATAGATGATTGTCCAATAAATATTGAAATAATAGGTTGGTACTCTGCCTAAAAGGATAAATCAAATCTGTTTAAAAAATACAAGGGTTTGAGGTTAGCAATGATTAAAAACAAATTATGGTCGAATAGAAAGACAAGATGGCATAATTTTGGACATTCTGAAGATTTAAAATTAGCCACAAACTCTTTAAAACCAATCAATACTCTTTCCATTAAGAGTCTTAAACCAACGAGTAGATATCCTCATTATGTCGATGCTATTCACGTTGCTGATGGATTGCTTTTAGAGAAGCCAATTCGTGATATTGATAATACTGCTTTTGCTAATTTTTTTATGAGGCATAAAACACATAAGATAGCTGTTAGTAAACGGGAATCTCACCGCAAAGATGATTTTGCAAAGTAAAAATAAAAATGGCTTAATCGTAAGAAATGGATATGATTATTAAGGGGAAGATATTTTATTTTATCATCTATTTATGGTATAATTAAAATATAAATTATCTGAAGTAAGGAGTGAATGAGTATCAAAGTTATCATTAACTCATTAATATGACAATTAAGTAATTGTATTGCTTATTACCACTATGTTTATAATCTTTTAGTTACTTTATTACCATTTAATAAACATATATTGCTTCTTGCGATATAATTCCTTTAAAATCAATTATAAAAATATTATTGTTAGAAATATGAGATGAGATTTACAGATTGATTTTTAATTCATTGCATCACTTACTTTTCTTTTAATTGAAATATTCAAATTAATATCTTACATCTTTTATTTATATTTATCATAAGATGCAAATACAGTTATTTAATATTACATAAAAATCACATACTTTTCAGTAATGATCAAATTTAATGTTGTACCGACAAGAAGGGCAACTCGCATTAGTGCTTAGCCAACTTTACAGACAATTTTTATGAAATAAGTGTCCACATTTAACGCTGTAGGCTGTTTAACCAATTATTATCTCATTCAAGCAAATAGGGCACTCCTCAATATGTGTGATTAACTTTTATATCAGTAATTACTTAATCATCCCTATCTATAATCCCCGGTTAATTTTAATTCCATGAATGCCAGGAGAATTTCGACTATCAGCATTAATTATTTATAGACCTTGAACATTGTGACTTAGTTGTGACTGCCCCTCCATCAGTAACTATCCCACTCTATTAAACAACTAAATCCTAAAATTTGATAGTCCTCGTATGAGCGAATTAGTTGGGTCAGATCGAACCATAAGATAGGATGTATTGATTCTCTCTAATTCCTCAATTTGTGTCTAAATAGCCTCCCTATTGGGATAGTTTACAAATTTCATATGAAGCAACATATCTATTTGAGTGTCCATAATGTTTTCATTCATTTAGATATGTGCGAGACGATCAGTAAGATTGATCATGGCTCCTATTGATAAATCGTGGTTGTTATATTGATTTTGTTCCATCTTTTTCCGTCTTTCTCGTTCAATCTCTCTATCTTTTCTGCGCTTGTTTATTTTATCTATCATCTATTTGAGTTATTTTTCTTTTTCTTGCTCTTGTTTCTAAGATTCCTACTTCTATTAACGATTCTTTTATTAAATTTAGTTCTTTAGTTTTTATGCTTCATGATTTTACTACTTTATTTTGTCACTTTACGTACTTTTATTTTATTATCTGATAAATTTAATTATATTTGTTTCAATTGGAGATCCGTTTTGTTTTTAATCCTCTATCTTTAAGATTATTTATGGAGATTAATTATTATCTTTTTCTTATTTTTACAATTCTTTTTATTAAAGTTTCTTATTTTGGTATTCATCTTTTTGTTCTGATTTTTTTTAATTATTGATGATAGGTTAGATTTTTTTCTTTTCAATAGAAGGCTTTATTGCTCCACCAATTTGCTTTCTAAAATGTAATTTGTTTGAATTTTACGAATTTTTGATTGCTTAATTTCTATTTCTGATTGTACATCCTTTTTGTTCATTGATTCTAATAGCTGGTTCCTTAATGATGGGTTTATATATTTTTGTTTATGTGCTGGGAGGTGGAGCAGGTTGGATATAAAATTTAGATATTGGCATTTTGTGATCATATGTTGGTTGCAAACAATTTTGCTTTGCGACTGTTGAATTTCTAATATTTTTAATTCTAAACATTAGTATTTTAGCTCCCAATTATGCAAAAAATTATAGATTAAAATATCTATAAACTTTAATAAAATTGGTAAAAATGTTGTAATTTAATGGATATTTTTGATAACAATTGCAATACATCTGAGTAATATTTTAGTTTATCACCAATAAATACTCCATACAAGATATAGGAGCATATTAGACAAAAATCAAAAATAACAATATTTTTATCTATCATATGATGGTGCCTTGAAATGTTTATGCAATTTAAAAGGAAAAATAATAGAATACCTTGTTTTTTTATCTTAGTCTCTTATTTTTTCAGTCCTGTGTTTTATTTTTCAGAATTTTAAGATCAAAAAGCATTAATCAAAAGATACTGTCTAGAAGAATACTTTTGTACTTTTATTTAGAGCTTAATTATTTTAGACTTTAAAAAGTGTAGCAATAAAAAGTATTATTATTTTATCAATCATGAAAAATGGATGTTATGGGCAACCAATAGGTAATGATTAAGCTGAAGAATACGAACTACCTCTAAAATCTCTCTCCTACGACATTCAGTTAGCCGACAGCATTGCTTGCCTCGAGCTGATCCAACATTATTACAATGCGAGTAAAAACATTCTCGATGTCCAATACATTTTCCCAGTCAATCCTGAAGCAGCAATCATTACATTCGAAGTTTAATTCGGCGAAAACCATATCCGCGGTGTTGTCAAGTCCAAAGAGGAGGCCGAAAGGGAATATGACGAAAATCGGGACGAGGGCCGAGGAGTGGCCTATGGGGAAATCAATGAAAAGAGTAGAGATTTAATGAGGGTAAAGCTCGGCAACATTGGTGTGGGCTAGAACGTAAAGATTAAACTGACCTTTGCACACGAGGTGAATATCTCATACAACACTTTCTACGAATTCAGACTTAGTCCAACGATGACTCCTCGCTACGTGAGCAATCTCCCTGCGCAGGATGTAAGCTTTAATAAGTTCAACTCGGGCAAGGCAATCAAAGGCTGCCAGTGGAACGTGAGGATACTCATCAAGTCAATGAGAAAACTGCTGAATTTCTTCTCAAAATCTCACAGCATTGACCCCAACGCCAAGAAAATCGACCAATTTACCTCTGAAATTGTTATCACTGAACCTAACCTCCAACCGGACCGCGACTTCTCCCTTTGCTACATTTTTGAATCCTCCGAGAAGCCTAATTATCTAATTAGCCACTCTGATAGCAGCTCGGTTGCGACTGTGTCATTCATTCCTCATCTTTGCCCCATTTCAATTTCAGATGCAAAGAATCATGCCCTCAAAGACTTGGCTTACCCCGTGAATATTGAAGCCAGCAAAGCTGAATATGTGTTTATGTTGGACAGAAGCGGTTCTATGGAAGGCACTCGCATCTAACAGGCTAAGAATTCATTGGTTATTTTTTTGAAGAGTTTGCCAGAAGACTGCTACTTCAATGTTATAAATTTTGGGTCTCGTTATACTCCAATGTTTTAAAAAAGTTAAAAAAATGATTTAGAAGTGATCTAAAAAGCTATTTAAAATGTTTAAAAAATGAAGGCCAATATGGGAGGAACTTAAATTTATTAAGCATTAAGATGGATCTTTAATCAGGATTTAATCGAAGGATATCCCAAACAGATTTTCCTCCTAACTGATGGAGCTGTCGATAAAACCAACCCTGTCATCAAGTTTGTGGGAGAAAACACACACCATGCCCGGGTTCACTGCATAGGAATAGGTAATGGTTGCTCCGAAGCCTTAATCAAAGGATGCGCCAAAAAGGGACGCGGATACTCGATCTTTATCTAAGACAAAGAAAATCCATCGCCACCCATTATATCTCTCCTTGAAAAATCACTTTCGCCTGTCATCAGCAAGATGCAACTAACTTATGACAAAACTCAGGTGGAAAGCATAGTTCCCAACCCCGACAAAATGCCCTACATTCTCAAAAACGAGCTCGCCAATTTCTACATAAATTTCAAGAAAGTCCTCAAAGCCCCCTTCCCCATCTAAATCACCTACGAAGATAGCAACGGCTCAGTCTATAAGGGGTCAGTTGAGATAAGTCCAAACAGCCCACTACAGTAGTGTCCATTCATTAAAGCTATGGTAAACTTCAAAAGGATAAGGGCGCTGCAGGACATGCTCAATGGGGAGGAGCAGGAGGACCATATCTACTTCGTGAAGCAGATAAACGAAAAGGAGTTGTAGCAGCAGATCATTCGGGAGTCGGTTGAGAACCAGGTGCTGACTGACCTCACTGCCTTTGTCTGCGTCAACACTCACTCGCCCGATAACGTTAACAAATTGAACCTTAAAAACTAGAAGCAAAGCATAAACATAAAGCCAATGAATCCTGCTGATCATTTCGCAAACGTATAATTTTACAGCGGCGATGTTGATAGAGAGGATTCATTTTCAGATCTTTATATAAATGAGTGCTGCGTCTAAGTGCATGAACGTCCACCTGCTGAAAATAAAAATTACATTAATGTATAATTTTTCCCAAAAACAAATAGACCTGCATTACAAATGTTTGCTAAAAGTGCCCCAGATAATACACTTAAGCCTATAGCTGGCGTTGATACGGAAAAATCTCAATTAAGAATTCCAGAAATGGCTATTATAAAAAAGCAGCAAACAAATGGATCATGGATAAGCAAAAAGCTTTTAGAGAGCTTTTACTCAAAAAAAGATATTAATGATCTTGATAAATATCTGGTTTCAACTTTAAATAAGAATGCCGAAAACTAAATCTTTTGGATAACTTTCCTTGTTGCGAAGCATATTTAAAAAATTCTTAATGGAAATACTCAATATTCAATGATCTTGAGAAAGGCCTACTCCTTTATTACCAAATTAGCTGATGTAGCAAAGCTCTAAGGCATCTATAAAAAAGTATTCAAAAATTGATTCCATAAGCAATAATCTATACTAAATTTCTATTAAAAATAAAGAAATTTATTTCTCTAATTTACATAATAAATTTAATTATTCATTAATATTATTTAAATCATACCCATGCATTATAATTTAGGGTTTTTAAAAAGAGATTTATTATTATTATTTAATTCTTTAAAAAATATTAATTCACTTATTTGTCCTAAGTAATATTTGGTGAATTAAATAATATTGTTAGTTGTTTAAGTGACTTGCAACAAATTAAGAGAAAATACTATTAGATTTATTATATTTTATGAATACCTCATCTATTCTGAAAATGTTAATTTTGAAAAAATATATAAAACATTGAATGAAGATTTGTTTCTGTGCTGTCATCACTATCTCTAAATTAATATTTGATGGTCTGATAGTTGCTTTTATTACGAAATATATAAAAAATAATAATGGACTGAATGCTATTTAGAAAAAGAGCCATTGCAGGTCAAAGGTTGTATCTTATTGTATTAAATTTTGATGGAATTAAACATAAATACATCTTAGTTTATTGAAAAATATTAAGATAAATATAGTTTTATTCTCTATATATATTTTATTGACATTTTTAAATATCAATGCAATAAATTTAAGTTTTTTGTAGCTTATTTTTTGCTAATTAAATTCCTCTTAAACATATCTCGCAAATAAGTATTATTTTAACCAATGGCTAAAAATGGATGCTATGGACTCCCTGTCAACAATTCTGAGTCTGAAGAATATTAACTTCCATTAAAGTCTCTCTCCTACGACATTCAGTTAGCCGACAGCATTGCTTGCCTCGAGCTGATCCAACATTATTACAATGCGAGTAAAAACATTCTCGATGTCCAATACATTTTCCCAGTCAATCCAGATGCAGCAATCATCACCTTTGAAGTTTAATTCGGCGAAAACCATATCCGCGGTGTTGTCAAGTCCAAAGAGGAGGCCAAAAAGGAATATAAAGAAAATAAGAATGAGGGCAGAGGAGCTGCCTATGGGGAGATTAACGATAAAAGTAGAGACTTAATGAGGGTAAAACTTGGCAACATTGGCGTGGGCTAGAACATAAAGATTAAACTGACCTTTGCACACGAGGTGAATATCTCATACAACACTTTCTACGAATTCAGACTCAGCCCAACGATGACTCCTCGCTACATGAGCAATCTCCCTGCGCAGGATGTAAGCTTTAATAAATTCAATTCTGGTAAGGCAATCAAAGGCTGCTAATGGAACATGAAAATAATCGTCAAGTCAATGAGAAAACTACTGAACTTCTTCTCAAAAACTCACAGCATTGACCCCAACGTCAAGAAAATCGACCAATATACATCGGAAATTATTATCACTGAGCCCAACCTTCAGCCAGACCGCGATTTTTCCCTTTGCTACACCTTTGAATCCTCCGAGAAGCCTAATTACTTAATTAGCCACTCGGACAGCAGCTCGGTTGCGGCTGTGTCATTCATTCCTCATCTCTGCACTCTTTCAGTTTCGGATGCAAAGGAGCACGCTATCAAAGACTTGGCTTACCCTGTGAATATCGAAGCCAGCAAAGCTGAATATGTGTTTATGTTGGACCGAAGCGGTTCGATGGAAGGCACTCGCATTTAAAAGGCCAAAAATTCCTTGGTTATCTTTTTAAAGAGTTTACCAGAAGACTGTTACTTCAATGTCATAAGCTTTGGATCTAGGTATGCGGAGATGTTTTAAAAAAGTCAAAAAAATGATCTCAAGTTTATTAAATAGGCTATTGTCAATATCTAGCAAATGGAGGCAAATATGGGAGGGACTGAAATTCATGAAGCATTAAGGTGGATCTTTACTCAGGATTTAATCGAAGGATATCCCAAACAAATATTTCTCTTGACTGATGGAGCTATCGATAAAACTAGCACTGTCATCAAGTTTGTCAGATAAAACACACATCATGCCCGGGTTCACTGCATAGGAATCGGCAATGGCTGCTCGGAAGCCCTAATCAAAGGATGCGCGAAAAAGGGACGCGGATACTCAACCTTCATCTAAGACAAGGATGATCCGTCAGCACCCATTATATCTCTTCTTGAAAAATCACTTTCGCCTGTCATCAGCAAGATGCAACTAACTTATGACAAAACTCAGGTGGAAAGCATAGTTCCCAACCCCGACAAAATGCCCTACATTCTCAAAAACGAGCTCGCCAATTTCTACATAAATTTCAAGAAAGTCCTCAAAGCCCCCTTCCCCATCTAAATCACCTACGAAGATAGCAACGGCTCAGTCTATAAGGGGTCAGTTGAGATAAGTCCAAACAGCCCACTACAGTAGTGTCCATTCATTAAAGCTATGGTAAACTTCAAAAGGATAAGGGCGCTGCAGGACATGCTCAATGGGGAGGAGCAGGAGGACCATATCTACTTCGTGAAGCAGATAAACGAAAAGGAGTTGTAGCAGCAGATCATTCGGGAGTCGGTTGAGAACCAGGTGCTGACTGACCTCACTGCCTTTGTCTGCGTCAACACTCACTCGCCCGATAACGTTAACAAATTGAACCTTAAAAACTAGAAGCAAAGCATAAACATAAAGCCAATGAATCCTGCTGATCATTTTGGAAACGTTGATTTTTACAGCGAAAATTTTGACAAAGGTAAGTCTAAATTTTTGTTTTATATAGATGAGTGCTGCGTTGAAGTCATAGAATCACCCCCTTCCTAAAATAAATTCGTTTAACAAAAGATGAATAAAAAGAATCGTGGTTTACAAATGCTCACTCGAGATGCAGCAAATAATTAAATCAAATTTACAAATGGAGTAGATGTAGAAAAAAAGAATTTACCAGAAATTGAAATTATAAAAAATCAGGAAGTGAATGGGTCTTGGGTCCACAAACAACTCTTAGAGTTCCTTTACTCAAAAAAGGATATCGATGAATTGGACAAACAATTGGGAGCTGTTTTTAAAAGTGATGTCACTCAATAGCCTGTTTGGATAACTTTCCTCGTTGTTAAACGCCTTCACAAAGTCGTTAAGGATAAGGCTTCATTTTCAATGATTTTAAAAAAAGCTGAAGCATTTATCGCAAAACAGGCAATAAAAGCAAAATTAGAGGCCGTATATAGTAAAGTATTCATGAATTGATTCAAAACCAATATTCAAATTTAATATTATCCTAGATAGCTTTTCAATTCTTGAATGAATAAAAATATTAAAATTAAAGTATAATCACTTCCAAAGAAGAAACATCCCGATAAGGGATGAAAATATTGTTAGGTAGCCTGATATTTTAAGGTTAACCTCACCGCAATGGTTTTTTAGCGAACTGTTGTTGTAAGAAGTCACCACATCCATCACGTATTTTATCACTTTTAATCCGTTCTCTAACAGCTTGCTTTTAATTTATTTTTGCTCTTTTTCAGTCTAAGCTCTCTTATTTTTGGCTGCTACATATCGATAAGCATAGATGCACATCCAAGTGAAGCACTCTGCGAAATAAAAATTACTTTCCACCTGCTCCAATTGATTGACAACCCCTGTATATTGACTTCCAGCACACAATTTTCCCCAGAAAGCAGTTAAATCAACAAGATCGCCAGTTAACTGCATCAGCTTAAATATTTTCATTCCAATTCCTTATTTTTTGGACAAGAGTTCAATGACTGTGTCGTATTTGCTCTACCATCGGATCACTCTTCTGGATAGGATGAGCTCTTTATAAAATGCATTATATTTTGTCTTAGGCTCATATGCTCGATAAGTTTTGATGACAGAACTAACAAGTCTGATGTATTTATCACATTTCATCATTGTATTTAGATGCTGGAGTAATAATTTTTATCCTGTTATCTTTTTGGGTTAGGCAATGGATAGCAACTGTGGTTCTTAAATTTTAGTTAAAGGAAATATCGGGATTGGATGTTCAAAGATTGGAGGTTCTTAGTCAGTAGAACTAGATGATTTACTATTGCCACTCTGCTTCCGGAATGCACGAGTGTTTGACAACTTTTCAGCCGACGATAAATCTATGGATCCTTTATGGGAGTTTTACTCCAAAGAAGAAACATCTTCACTCAAAGAGCGTTATCGAGTCACAAAGGTAGTTTTGTTAAGTTCAGAGTGTTCAGCGCACTTCGTGAACTATGGTTGAACAAACGGTTGGGAATTTCTGCGATTAAACTTATTCATATATATTCTTTCTCTAAAAACGGTAATTGAATAACCGTAGCAAAAAGTGTCCGAATGCCAATGAATATGAGTAACATTTACCAAAATGGACCCAGTGACTATAGTGGGAGTTGATTCTTTAAAGAAACTTCTATCATTTTAATTTAATTCATTACCTGTCTTTCATGGAAAGGATTTATTTTATTTATTTCTATTTATCGAATAAAATGTGTCGATACAAATTTGATTATTAAAGATCCTCTATTTTTAGTTAATGATGATATTAGTTTAATCCATACTCAAAACTTTGCCAACTTACCTGCTATTCATCAAATAATATTATTTATTGATCAAAAGTAACTGTAAAAATATCCAAGCAAAGATATAATTATGATTGTTAAATCAAACATTGAGATCAAGTTGTACTCCATAGCTGAATCGATTAGTTTTGCCGAAATCTAAAATCTGAACTCCAAATATATAGCTTCCGTATCCCTTGATGCTATTTTTAACAGAAACAGCGACTTGTCTGTACATATCTGCCCTAACTTTCACAACAGCGCCTCCTTGATCAAGGCATTTGTATAACCATACAGCTGATAAATTATTCAATGCCTTGGTGATAAGATTACCTTTCAGCTGATTTAATACAGAATTACTTCAAGGCCATAGAAATTATTTGTATCATGTTTATGAATCAAATCTAATGTGACATTTTCAAAAAAGTTTTGGGGATTAACTTTTTCAAAATTCTTTCCTCCATTAGATCTAAGGTAGTAATTATTATTGCCATTTTCCCATCCGACCTGTAAGCCTGAAAGATTCCATACACGACCTAAGATATCATAGCAATTGATGAAGCCATAGCTCCATAATCCCTTGCTAAAGGAAGTTTTATTGAATAAAGAGAGACTATTATCACCCTGCTTTCTCAACCTGAAGTTTACAGCAAAGTCATCAAATTTAGTTTAAAGTCCAACTTTGAAATTCAAATCTCCAAGAGATTTTCTGGTATTCAAGCTGCCATAAAAATTGAAAAGAAATCCATGATGGTTAAAGGTTCCGTGGTCATAATGAAATTTGTAGCCATTTTATTTGAAAACTCCATAAAGGGTTCTTCCCTCACGAAAAGGAAACCAAAATTTAAGTTCATTTGAGATTGCGATCTTACCTTATTTTTCGGTGACTGATTATTTGAGAGAAATGGTTGAATCACTGCTCTTCTTAGTGAGTTTAAAGACAGCTAATTTTTAATGAACAAAGTCGTCATCGAAGTAAGAGTAGGAGCCTTTTTAAAGTGCTGTCCAAGGTTAACTTTTGAAAGAATTTGCTTTGGCCATCAACAAATTAATGAATATCAATCTTAATTTAGAAATAAAGCTACGAAATAATTTTAAATTGTTAATATTGAAGCTTACAATATGCAAAACCCGAAATTAACTATTTTCGTTATATCAATTTCCTGCAAATTTATGATAAATAAATAGAATAAAATGGTTAAAATCATATTATTTTATCCTATTTTTATTAAGGGCTTAAATACAAAACAGCACTCTCTTGCTAAATTTAAGGCTCATTGATTTTATGTATGAAAGCAAATATATTTATTACTAACTATCCTAAAATCAGATTAAACATTGTATTTATCATCTATTAACATTCTTAATATTCGTTATATAAATACCATGGACAACTATACTCAAAACGACGATGCCACTCAAATAGATTTTGTACCTCCAGCTTATCGCTATCTACAACATTAACCTTACAATTCAGCATTTTTTAGGGATCATTGTGAGGAAGAATATCAGATACAAAGAGCTTTTAGAGCAGACAACTTCACCTCTCTTAGAAAAAAAATACCAAATCAGCTCAAATACGGAGCCATTCTAGAAGAACGCATTCAAAAAGTGCAGTCAACAGCAGAAGGAGAAGCAGATATTCGCGCAAAAACCAGCTAAAAAAAGGAGGAAGAACGAAAAAGCAGAATTGCTAAGAAAAGAATGGAGCAAGTAGGACAGCTCGGATATTTTTAAGTGTTTCCCTACCAAGAAAGTCTGTACGATATATAACACGAAATAAAGGTCAGAGAGTTACAATAATCCAAAAAAATACAATAAAGAATCAGTTAGTTGGATTTTAGGCCATCGGGTTTTGATCGCAAACTTAAATGTGAAGATCCTTTCTCTCATGTTGATAAAATTTTTGGACCAAACGAAAAAACAGAGTATATTTTCCCATTTCATATTCCAGAGTACAATTTATCTAATCTAGAGATACTTACGATCGATTTCATTAATCGCAACTGAGGAATAGAATTATTCAAGATTCAGGAAAAATTGCTGGGGAATTTACACCATCACTCAATGATCACAGTCTTAGTAAAGTTACAAAATCGAAAGCACCTGAAATTATTCGAGAAATTGAGGTTTTTCTTAAAAAGTTTATACCGCAGCTTGGATTTTTTATTGGTCTGAATCGCAAAGATCACATTGATTTACTATTTCCTGGAGATCAATTAGATAGTCCTAAATTGCAGCTACTTATGAGTAAAATTTGTGAAAGCGAAGCATTGTCAAGATATCTTTTAAGAAGAAATAATTAAAAATGGGGGAAAATTGGTTAGAAGGGCTATCTGGAATACTGTTTGTTGCCGCCATGGGTTAAAGATCCGGAAGAAAAACTAATCAGAGAATGATAATCTATCAGACAGCTATTTTTAATTATAAGAATACGCATATCAAGCTTAGTTTATCGTTTAAGGGATATTTTTTGAAATTTTCATCTAACAATATATTTATATAGTCTTTTAGATTATTTAATTATCCTTTTTTCAGATTGCGTTTTTATTTTCAACTTCTTTGACTATTTCTTGACCTATAAGTTTTTAATCTAACAAAGCAAACTCTTTCTTGAGTTAAATCATATCACCAATTCTTTTTGAGGCTTTCTTAATCTATTTTAATATCATTTTACTGATCAGAAATTATAATCATAGTATTGCTAAACCAATTAAAATTAACTTTGGAGTCAATATTTAGACTAAATTTAAGTTTTTTATCTGATGACCTGAATTAATTTTATTTATTATGTTGTATTTTATAGTTGGATAGCCAATAAAGATAATTATTGTCTTTTAATCATCATGTATAAATTCATGAATGTGAGACTTATATATAAAATTCTCTAATGTCAATAGGCCCATTTTCAAACCATTTTTCCTTAAATGTATTTTGTTGCCAAAAAACTTTATGATTTATAATTGTAGTTGCAACTTAATTTTAATATAGCTTTGATTTTGATTTATACAACTCTTGAGCTCAACTAATTTCAAAAAAAAAAAAATTTGAAACTCATCTTTTTTACAAAAGATTGTAGTATGTTGCCGATTTTATTTTTTAAATTCTTTACTCATTTGTCTTTCTAATAAGTACTGGGGCTTTGAGTCATTCTAATGATGTTGATGATGAATGATGATAAATTAATTTTAAATTTACAAATAGCAAAGCCTCATTTTATTTAGTTCTCTGTTTTGAATATTCATCTTTAGTAATTTGACAGTAATTTGTAGGAATGATTATTTGATGTTGATTTCATAAGGATTAGGATTATCAATGAAAGGAGAACACGTTTGGGAAAAAATTAAATAATTTTTGATTCCTATGTTAAGGCGAAAGGAGCCATACTATCTAAGTTTTCAATAAGGCTATATCAGATATTTTTGACATTGTTTTAAAAAGAAATTATGAAGACAATAATTTTACCAACAAAACAAAAAATGGATCAAAAAATTGATAAACTAAAATTAATTTAGTTTAGGAAAATTAAATGAATTGTTTTTTTTATAATAGAGATAGAATATCTCAAATTTAATGTAAAATCAATAAAGGGTTATATACATTTACCATATTTATCCTGCATATTTTTTTTAAAGAATATAATCTTTTATTATCCAACTGCAAAAAATGTAAAAAACTACAGGGGTTGAATAAATCAATGAAAATAGAAAAAATCAATTCATTTAGAAGGAGAATACAACAGGCTTTGACATTTTTGATGTTATCATGGGATAGGGACATGAATGGCACAGTCAGCCCCATCAAGAAAACATGTATTTTTTGATTTATTTAGTCTAATCTCAGATTCTAGATTGAACTAAATTGAATAAGATGAAGTGTAAGAAGAGAATATTTCTCATTCTTCATCTAATGCTCCCGCAAGGGGAGGATAAAACAGAAACATCTATAAGTTTATGATTAAGTTGCTGAAGAAAGCACTGCTCATCTTTAAAGACCATTTTAACTCTTCTTCAAAAATTAGTGAAATGCATTAATAAATGCTTTCTCAGCTCAACAAACTCCACACTTGGGAAAAGGAGAACCCTGAAAAGAACTATTTGGGAATTAAATATCTAAAGGATTGGCTTTGCTGCTAAGATACTGAAGAAATAAAGCTACGCTCAAGAATTGCTCGCCTAATTGCTCAAAAAGGGATTTGCCGTTTGATTAAAAGTGATGTTTTGCTTAACAATCGAATTACTCAGAAAAGAATTTACCTAAACGCACTAAAAGTCTATCGGCTTCGCCTCAACAACAGCCAGACTGCCTCAAGGTTTACTTCAAAATGATAATACTCAAGCTTCTATTAAATATTTATTGTTATGCATCATTTGCTACGATTAATTCTTTAAAAATCATTTAAATAATATTTAAGAGTTTTATTCTTGAATTTTGATGATAATTTTATTTAATGAAAAAATTAAGCTATCAGATATAATTGAAAAATTTATAAAGGAGTTAAATAGCAAGCTAATATTAGTAAGTTTCCATTTAATTTGTGTTGATAAAATATGTATTTAATGATTATTATTTGTCTTTTATTAATGGTATAAATTTAATATTTTTATAATTTATATCATTTATACTTGGATTTTTAATCGCCATTCGATCAGATTATTTTTATGTTCTTCCCTCCTTTTCTTTTATTTCATTAACTTATAATCTATATTTTTCTTTTATTAAATCAATAATATGCTTTTTTGAAGATATTTAAAGCTTAAATCTTTCTTTTTCATATTTGCTTTGTCAACATTTAAATAAAATACAATTCCTATCAAACAAATTTATCTTTGGATCTACAAAAATACTCAATTTGGTTTTAATGAAAGAATTAATATCACTTTTAGCCCGCCTCAAGTAGATGCCATTAAAATCCAGTTGGCTCGCAATCAAATACCAACCAAAATCTCTATCGGTTAAACTTGGATCAACTGAGAATTTAACTGAAATGTAAAATGGACGAAGAGATAATCTTCGAATAAAATAAGTCTTATAGATTTTATCATTAAGTGATCAATAAGTCGAGATAGAGAGGAACATTACTTGTTCATTGCTCGCTACTGAACAGAAAATTCGTTAACGATTGAATATTAGCATATAATCAGCAATGCTATTATTACTTTAATTAATTTTAATAGATATAATTCTGAAAATTATAAGACTAAGTTTTCTGATAGATATAATTATAATTTGCAATGAAGGGAAAGGGGAAAGTACTTGTAACTGGAGCTACAGGCTACATTAGCTCTCATATCATCTGTTAACTTCTTTCACGGGGTTATGATGTGGTGGGAACAGTTAGAAATCTAGCCAATAAGGAGAAATATTCTTTTCTCTATGACTTTGATCAAGCAAAATAGCATCTTTAGCTTAGAGAAGCTGATCTTCTCAATGCTGAAAGCTGGGATTCAGCCTTGGTGTTAATTTAAAATGTCATTCATACTGCCTCTCCAATTCCTCCTTCTGTTCCCAAAGATGAAGACTAACTGATAAAGCCAGCAGTAGAAGGCACAAGGAATATTATTCAAGCTTGTCTTAAACATAAAGTTAAAAGGCTCATTTTCACTTCAAGTTGCTTGACTGTTATTGTGAGGACTGATGGAAAGAAAGCTAATGAAGATGATTGGTCTGAAGAAAAGTTACTCCATCACTATCCTAAGAGTAAATACCTCGCTGAGAAATTATTTTGGGAGGAAGCTGCAAAGCATAAAGGTTAAATGGAGTTTGTGAGTGTCTTGCCAAGTTTGGTCACTGGTCCTGCTTTTGTTAAACACGGAAACTCTAGTGAAGCCTTTATTAGTGAAATTCTAAAAGGAACATATCCTGGAATTCCCACTCCTTCAACTAAATATGCAGCAGTTGATGTCAGAGATGTAGCCATTGGTCATGTCAAGGCCCTAGAATATCCTCAAGCTAATGGCAGAAGATTCATTATATCAGGTTTTAGTATTTAAACTCATAAATTATTTTCGTTACTACGCGATAAGTATAATCCTCAAGGATTTAATGTTCCTTCCAATTAAATTGACGCCGAAGGAATTAAGAAAAGCGGGCATGGACCTTCTCTGAGAGTTTTGGCATTTTTGGGAAAACAATTTGAAATTGATAACCATCGGACTAATGAAGACCTGGGAATGACATATCGAACAGCTTAAGAATCTGTGATCGATCAAGCTGAAAGACAAATTGTTCTTGGAATTGTTACTAAAAAGGAAAAATGATTGAATTTAAATAGATTCATTTTAATAAATTTATGAATACAATTGTATTTAGTCAAGATTTCTATTAAATTATATAAATAATGAACAAACTAGTTAAATTAGAATATATGATTCATTATAACATCTTAGATGATAATATCATATCCTTATTTATTATTTTACCATGGGGTTGGGGTTGGGGTTGGGGTTGGGG
>Ga0302188_10001139_pt1 | contig 21472 bp, 9 predicted proteins | sample II_Bog_E2_1_FD_198783 | JGI IMG/M metagenome (GOLD analysis project Ga0302188, IMG submission 198783) | Peat permafrost microbial communities from Stordalen Mire near Abisko, Sweden - II_Bog_E2_1 | ecosystem: Environmental > Terrestrial > Soil > Wetlands > Peat | place: Sweden: Abisko, Stordalen...
CCCAACCCCAACCCCAACCCCAACCCCAACCCCAACCCCTATTTTTTGTATAGAAATATAATATTAAATAAATAACCCTTCTATTGGCTTATCGTAAATGATTAGTTTTTTATTAATTAAATGCCAAGGTTTTATCTTTAAATATTAATTCACTATGAAAGAAGATGAATACGAATACGAAAATTAATATCTATATTTTGCGGATGAACTACAATAAATTACTCCAAGGATGATTCCTAGCTCATTTGGTAATATATATTCTCTGACCGCAGGAACGCCGGGTCAACCACTAATTTTAGTTGTGCATGGATCTGGACCAAAAAATTCAGCTGATGAATATGCTTATTTCCTGCATTAGTATCTTGTGAGGATATCTTATATATAAAAATTTTATATTGTGGCGATTGATTGCCCGGGATATGGAAGATCAATTGGATCAAAATAAGCAGTCAAGACATTTCCATTGCAACTATTTAAAGAAATATTAGGATCACTGCGATATAAAAATTACTATGCGATGATGGGACATTCACAAGGTGGGGCTGCTATCTTTAATGCAGTTCATTAAGATCCAACTATAACTGAATTTTTGGTGATGGATCGACCAGTTTGTGGAAATATCCAAAGGTTTCGTGGATTTTCTTTGCCCACTTTACTAATTTATGACATAGAAGATGATGGACATCCTATTTGGCAGGGAAAACTTCTATATAAAGAGCTAAAACATACTTAATTATATACCTATCGAAATTCATTCCATCAGTATTGGGTGCCTGACCATATTTGGTAGAAAATGTTGAATTTCTTTTCAAAGCAAGTCAAGGCCTAAAGAAAATATCATTGGGATATAGAAGGATCAAGAAAAAATAAATCTGAATCCAAATAGAAATTAATTCATTCTTCTGCAAACAAAAAAGGATGCATTTCTGTTGATAAAATTAAATAAATTAAAAAGAAGTAAAAGATGCAAGAAAAACTAGTGCAAATATAAGAAGTGTAAAAATCATAGTTGCTTTCTATTTCTCGCAGTTAAAGTTTTGCTGATTAACATTAATTTGAATTTCATTAATAAGCCAAATTTTATGAAAAGAAAGTTGAACAAAAAGAGAGATAGCCTGTATATGAAGAATAGAAAGTATAAATATTCAGGTTTACCCAAAATAAATAATAATAAACTCCATCAGTTATAAATAAAGTGTAAACATTGAAATAGGAAGTGAAGTAAATTCAAAATATTGTATAAGCCTAATAAATCAAAGTTAAATAACCTGCCTTGACAAAGTAACAACTTTAGAATTAAAATAAGTGTGCCATCTGCTATTAAATCCTATATCGTCCCATAGTTACGAATTGCAATCACATGTTTTGCAATAAATGTATACTTTAATCCATACTCGTTAATTAAAAATGTCCTCTCTGCAGAGCAAAAATCACCAAAAAAACAGAAAATAAGAATCTTCAACAAAAGCTAATTCTTTAAATGAGTGACAACGACATAAAAAGGAGGGAAAATGATTTTAGAAGAATATAAAATATGATGAAGAGCATTATATACGTTGAAATTGGTAACCACTCTCGTTAATTGGAAACAAAAAAATCTATTTTTACAAAAACTAAAAAAAAATTTATCTGGTAAATTTTCGTTAAAGCACCCAAAAATTTTCCCTTATAAGAAGTGGCCTTTAACATCAATATGGGTGATTCAAATGCCAAACCAGTCAGAATTAAAAATGCTCCCTATGTCTTTGAGTCTCGAGGAACCTTTTCTTTTGCCTGTGAGATAACTATTAAACCGAGAAGTAAAGAATATGGAGAACTAGTATCTGTCTATAGAATAGATGTTGAGCCTGGAACTCATTCTAAAATCATAGCTTTAAAAAAAAAATGTTACCAAAAATGATCTTTAAACATATTGAGAATAATACGAGCCATAATTACTCTTTTAAAAGGAATTGATATAATTTCAGGGACTTATTCAATCGTCATCATAATCATCTTCTTTCTCGATAATATCCATTATCATCCTCATGCTTATTATGAGGTGGTCTTTTGCTGCTGCGCATGGCTGTATTATAATTGATATTTGGAACTTTATAATTTACCATTTTTCCACTATAGTTTCTGTCCCCTCCTAACACATTCACTCTATGTGGATCAACAAGTTGTTCATGATGCATTTGAATGTTGGAGGTGCTGAGTGATCTTGGAGTATTGGGCGGAAGAGATGAATTGTTAGCAGCCTGATATCTATTTTGATTTTGCATCTGCGACGGTTGATTTGAGATGCGTTCTGATACACTTTTATATTGATTTTTACCCTTATTTGCAAGTTTAGCATCGAAGTAGCCTGCAAGAGGAGGATTAACTTAAACAAGCTCTCCAATAGCATCCTTATAACGCTCAATTTGGTTTTCGAGAAATTTACAGTATCTCAAATCAATGTTCACCTGAAATTTATATATTTCAAGGCACTTCATTATGCTAGTCTCAATGTTACCAAAAAGGTAGGACATTTTGTTGACGCTGTTTTCATTTTTTACATCGATAAAATTTCCCTTCGTTGGCTTCCAGCAATATTAACATTGAGTGGTATTCTTGGCTTTTATGGAGAAACAAACCTCACAAAGGATGCAATAGCAATCAAGAATGAACCTGCCAACGGCTTTGAAACATCCCTGACATTTATTGCGGTGCATCTGTGGTTCCTTATTCATAGATAATATATTAAACTTAGTATAGTCAGACTGATATATATATAGGTAATGAGAATAAAAAATAAAAAATTGGTAAGCAAATAAGTACCGAAGGCAAATAATATTTAAATTTAACCTATGCGAATTCATAAACTTATTACCAATAAAATGATAATGAATGCAACAATTTTGATTTTTTTTCCGCTTCGGACAAATTTCCATTTTATTATATTAAGTAATTAAATGGGGTGTGTAACAGTCAAAGACAAGAGTTAAATTAAAGACAAACAATAAATTGTAGGAACAGCGAACAAAATCACCAAATAACATTCTAACTCGATAGTAATAAATCAGATAGAAGCAAACTGTGATCATTAAGTCAAATTTTCAAGAAAATTGATTGGAGGAAAGTAATAGCAAACACCACAAAAGATTACATCAACATAGAAACTATCAGATGTCAGTTCGATAGAGTTATTAAAGAAGTAAGGGAGTCATTAGTTAGATATGCGACAAAAAATTGCCCACAGAAATTGTATTGCGTGAACAGTTATCAATACGACACTCTTCTACCTCACAATCCTAAATAATTTAGCAAATCAATAGCAGTATCTCAGCAGCTAATAAACAATGATCCTCAGTGATCGAATTGCCGATTTATCTTTATGAATGTAATTAAGAATTATCAATATGATTTAATTCTGAGAAGATAGTAAATTATAAGCTGATTGAAGAACTAACTATCAAGTTATATTGATCAATCTAAGTAAAAAATATTTCTAATTAATTTTTTACATGATGAATACTATTCCTCTCATGACTGTAATTATATCTGAGAAAGACCTAACATATTCCAAATGTGTTATAATTTTGGATTGAGAATGTTTTGAATATATTATAAATTTCATAACTATTTTTTTATCTTTTTAGTAACCTAATATAAACTATTATACTACTAATATTAATAGTAATTGGATAATATTTACGGAAAAAGAGGATGAATTATAAAAACCAATTGGAAAATATTTCAATCCATCTCTAGGACAATCAAAACTCAATAATTAATTACGCTTTCATTATTAATTGACATAAATTATTTGATTGAAGGTTAAAGTATGGCCATCCGAAAATTGTTTTTTTGTTTAAATGTGTTGCATATTTGACATTTAAACTGTATCAATCACCAATATAATATTTCTGATGGAAGCGAGATAATGTTAATTAATTTCTGGACACCAGATTGAACGCAAAAACCAAAAGAACATCTATGTCCAAAAGATTAATTCTCTCATCAAAATATCCCATGATAATTTGCAGGACGATGAACGATAAATCACTAATCTACTTAATAAGTATTCTTCACATCATTTAGGAAGAAGATCAAAAAGGCAAGATCAGAACGTACATGTTTTGCAATTTAGTGGGCAAAAACGCATTTAAATTATAAAAAAACAGGGAGTCCGCCAAGAAAGCGAGACTCAGGAAAAAACTTTATATCAGATTGCTAGAAAATCAAGTGAATAGACTTAAGGAATTGGCAAGCGAGGGAGAAAGGATTGAGAAATAATCTTAAAAATTTTTAGCAATGATCAACAGGAAGGAGGAGGTGAACTAAAAATCTCTGGATTAGGTTGATCGATATTTATCGCGTGATAATTTAAATGATAACAAAAACGTAACCTTACTATAATTCAGGTTGGACAATAAAGAGAAGACGCTTCTGCCAGAATGGATAAACTGGTTGAATAAATCTGTCAAATTTCAGCTTGTTCCTCGCTAAGAAATATTAGGGAGCTTAGCAGTATTTTTAACTTTATTAAGGTCAAATCAGTCTTGATGATATCTTGAAAGCTTAAACTATGGAAGAGAAGCTGGCCTCAGGGTAATAGCTGCAGGAGATTATAAAATAAGTTATGTTTTAAAGTGAAGAGCTCAGACAGTAGCTTTCAATTGATATAGGATTTACATGGAAATGATGATGGAAAACTAAAAGGTTAAAAAAATAATCGAGGAGAACAATCTGAAAAAGCAGTAGTAATTTCTTGAATAATATCCGCTCTAAAGTGATTCAAATGAGATAAATTAATAAGAAGAGCCAAACCCTTTATAAGTCAAATAGTTTTGTAGCTACCTCCGTCGACCGAATGAACCAAACAACATATTCATAAATCTCGTATAGGCAGAAAGAATCTTAATTCAAGCGACTTCTTTTCTAGACGTTAATGCAAAATTCGAAGAGATATGATTCTAATCATTTTGGTATGAACAGTCATGATAAAAAATCAAGCCTTTTTCCCATTTCGAACTTCACTTACTCTTGGTTTCCATTTGGCGTGATTTCCACTCCAAGTCCATGGCGTTTTCCCTTGAACCAATGACCTTCATACCTAGATCCATCAGCAGTGATGTATATTCCATACCCACTTTTTTATCCTTGATCGTAATTTCCTTCGTACACAATCCCTGATTTCCAGATAGATTTTCCTTTTCCATGATAATCACCATTTTTAAAATATCCTTCGTACTAATGAGTTTTGGTTGTAAAACTTCCATAACCTTCAAATTTTCCATTTTAAAAATCTCCTATATACTCCTTTCCATCATCAAAAACTATTTTCCCTTTTCCATGTTTCTGATTATTTTTAAACTCACCTTCATAAATATATTTTTTATTTTTTATTAACTTCCCTTCTCCATCATATTTATTATCTTTAAATTCTCCTTCATAAGTTTAATTTCTATCATAGGAAGTGTATCTTCCATGAACAATCTAATTTTTTTCAAATATTCCTTAGAAAATATTGCCTTAGAATATGAAAACTCCTTTTCCTTATGCTTCATTATTGTGCCATTCTCCGTTGTAGTATGATCCATTCGGCCAACTCATTTTACCTTGACCTTCTTTTTTTTCATCTTTGACTTAGCCCTCATATATCTATCCTCTTCCATATACTATTTTTAATTTTCCTGACTTAAATTTTTGTATTGTAGAGCATGATTATTTACTTGGAGTTTAAGATTAAGTATATTTAGCATTACTAATAGTAATGGCCTCTCTTTATGAAGAGGCACATAATTTTTGAGATTGAGTTTCCTAAAAAGTAAAACAGCTTTCGCAGATTTAACTGTTGCCCATTGCTAATAAATTAGAAATTAGAATTTGTAATAAAGAAAGCTATTTCGCTCAATAAATGCAACTAATGATCTTTAAGATGAAAAATAAAGTTAATCTTGATTCTCAGCTGACGCATAGATCGTGAAAAAAATATGTATTATCTTTTAGCTGACTATCTGAAATTACTGAACAGATAAATTACCACAGACCAATTTATAATTATAATTTATATCAGTATCGGTAATTATTAAACAAAATAAAGAAATATAAATTGAACCCAACATAAATTTATTTAAGATACACCTATCTCGAATCAAATAATAACTTATCCTATAATATAGACCTTTTAAATTAATTATACATAATACTATTTTGCTCAAAACATTTGCTTCAATTATTCCTCTTATCTTTATTTGCACTCTTTATGCCTATCAATAGTAAAAATAAATAATGATGATACTATGGAGAAATCAAGACATCTGCTTCAGTTTTAAAATGAAAATCCATCGAACTTCTTCCCTTATTCAACCATATCTAAACTGTTTTCATTATAAGACTCCACTGAACAGTTTGTAAAATCCTCGTCAAAGTTAGAAGTATCAGCATCAGAAGTCAAAATGGGCACAAATGGAGCTTTGATAACCTTATTATAAAGGGCGTTCCAATTAACTTTTTAAAACCAGGGATGACTTTTTATTTCATCTGAGCTATTCGCTCCTAATCTATCTTTAGGATTTTTTTCCAGCAATCTCATTAGTAAATTTTGCAGTTTAGGGGAACACTAAATATCATATTTTTTACTTTCGGAATTTGAAGTGGATGATAAAGGATGGATTCAAATAATTCCATCCTATTTTGACTACGATACGGTGGAAATCCAGTCACCATTTCATAGATTATGCAGCCGAGACACCACCAATCTACAGCTTTGTTGTGACCTTGTTTTCTTATTACTTCAGGCGCCAAGTACTCAGGAGTTCCGCAAATAGTCATTGCCTTTTCATCCTCATAGAGAAGGGCTTTGGATAAGCCGAAATCAGTTAATTTAATGTAGCCACTCTTGTCTAAGAGAACATTTTCGGGTTTCAAACTAAGTAAAATCAGCGGTACTCTCTATAAATCACATTTCGTGAGTGTAGTGTTTCTAGTGCTAAGAATATTTGAGCTGTATAAAATTTGGTCTGTTCTTCTGAAAGTTTATCCTTGAGAGAGAGTAATCCAAACAGTTCACCTCCTGGACAATATTCTAGAACAAAATAAAGTTTCTTTTAATCTTGGAAGCACTCCTTCAGTTTAACTAGGAAGGGATGCTGCAAATCGCAAAGAATATTCTTCTCCGTCATGATGTTTTTTTATTGATTTTTTTCAATTATGTATTTTTTTTTAAGCATCTTCATAGCGTAGACCTGCTTGTCAATTTTACTTCGCACCAGTAACACTTTGGCATATGTTCCTTTGCCGATAACGGATAGTGGAGTGTAGTCTTAAGGTGTATGATTTTTCATTTTTATTTTAAGATGGTAAGAATGTAGATATGTGACAATAATCGTAAGAAGGACATATATTAAATTTAATTTAGCAACAAAATAGTTATAAATAAATGCCAAGCATTAAATTTAGTTGAATATTCTTTTGGTATTAAATAAATCAAGCTGACAGAAATAATAATAAATTTGAACTTCAATTATTTTTGATATTGATAATGATTATATTTAAGTTTCGATTGATTTCGGAACATTATATAATAAATGGATTAAAAAGATAAGACCGAAGGATAAGCTCAAATACCTGAAGATCCTCCTGTTCCAATAGCAACTATACCGTCTTCATTATACTCTCAATTTTTCAAGTAAAGTCGATAAATGATCAAAGATCTCTAATCCTAACTTGAATAATCAAATTTTTATGCTGAAATATATATGAACACGTCTAAATAATATCAAGATTTGAGCATAAAGATTATCGAACATTCTTTTGATAGAGAAAGTATAACTGTTGCCGTGGAATATGGCAAAAACATCATTACTTTATCTATTTTATTGGTTTAAGGGGAAAGTCCTGCTCATACAATTGCGGATCCAATTACAAATGGATAATTTGGCGCCATTTACAGAACAAAGCTTTAGGATCAGGAGATTGGTATTAAATGTCAAAAAATTTAAAAAAACAAAACAAAATCAGATCTTGCATTTAATGTGATAAGGTAGTATGCTCTTTTATTTATCGCTTCTAATCTGAAGGCTGGTCCGAATTTACCAAAAATAGAAAGTTATAATCTCATAATTTACTTAGATTGCATATAATTTTCTATGTAATATTGTAAAAAAGATTTTGATCAAGAAGGGAATGAAAACGACCTGAAAATAGCCTTATATTCTTTGCATTCTCATAATATTCTTCACTGTGACATAAAGCCTGATAATATTGCGTACAGTAAAACTTACAATAAATATGTTTTTATTGATTTTGGATTGTCTGAAATAGCCAAATAAAAAATAGGTGAAAAAGCTCGGAGAAGTTTTAAAGGGTCTTTTTAGTATTGCAGTCCATAATATAAAAACAGTTATTATAATCAACAGCAATAATACCTAGATGCATTTTATAACGATGTGCATTGTTTAAAGACATCTTTTGGGCCAATAGATTCTATTAAAAAGAAAAATAAATAAAATAACATTGGCCGTTAAAAAATAGATGAATAAATTTAATAAAATATAGAGGTATAATTAAGATATTTGCTTTATAATATTAAGTTCTATCTCTACCATCATTTGGTCTGTGATTAAAAACTCTATTCACTTTTGAGGAAACAAAAACCAGCAATTAATCAACATTTTTTACCTGATATTTAAAGAATTATAAAGCATATACCATGTAGTGCTCATTTAAAGCAAACATACTCGAAGTTTTTTTTGAACTTACGATAAAAATAAATTTCTTGGTTATCTTTAAGACCTTATATGCTTTTTAGTTTAAGGAAAAAAGAATAATACAAATGTAACGAAAAAATTTAGTAAATATATAAACAGACCTGGAATATTAATTTAAAAGATGAGAAGGAGTAGATGGAGTAATTTTTATCAACTATGGTCAATAGCAAATTACATATTTAAAAATAGAAGGATTTCTTTCTTTTCAACGCTTCCAAAATCATTAATATCACTAGTTTTAAATACAATTTTTAGCAAAAAATGCTAATTTGTGAGAAATTATCGGGATACTTTTCCATTAATAAAAACGTTTCTCGTTAATAGTTGCTGAAAAGTTGCATTAATTGGCTATTTAATTATTCCTTCTCCTTACCAAATAATTAGCAGAAGTGTCATATACTCAAGGAATTAGTTATTTCTACGGCAATTTTAGAAATTAAGTCATAATCATAATTTCTGTAATTATTTGATAGAGTTCTGAAAATGTAAATAGGCTTTGTTGATAAATTATCAATTGTCTTAAATTATTTAGCTGCTGCGGAATGGATAAAATATCGAGTGATTGGTAAGTACGATCGTAAGAAAGTTGATTGTTATTTGTGGAAATCTATTTTCAAATATTATCGGGCCATTACTTCTTGTGATTCATAAATAGAATAAAAATACTTAATTATCTTTGATTTTATTGGTAGGGTCAAAACCAATTCATCTAATCTCATTAAAGCTCTTGCACGTTGTTCATTCATCAAATAATTGAGCAAATCAGCACAAAATATTCCTCCGAACAATCGTAAGCTATTTAATGACCTAAACTCCTATTTAGCATCTCAAATTTATACAATTTTAAGAGATGCATTTAGTTGGAGACTTTACCATATTTTATAATATCTCTAGTATAATCTTTAACGAGCTTTATATGAATAAAAATACTAAAATTTTACTTATCTTCATCTTCTAATGGCATCATAGTATTATGACAAACCATCAATCTATCAATTTAATCAAATAAGCAATCTCTATACCGAAATGTTTCATAATTTTAACTTTTATCAATAATTTTCACTCTATTATTTCTTGCAAATAAAGATGAATAGATTACAGTAGATTAACTAAAAATAACTTCAGTAATCATTCTCGGGATTAAACAAATTTTATGCTTTAGAACAGCTGAAATACTCAGAAATTCTACTTAAAGAAGAATTTAAACAATCAAATATTAGTAGAAATATGATACTGGCTAATTTAGCAGATTAACCATGGAAAAGATGGCTTCGCTAAATATTGACTACAAACCATTAGAACTAAATTACAACCGTTCATAATATGAACCTATAAATTCGGAGGGTAATTTCATCTTTTAAAAGCATCATCAACATTGATCTTCTTGCCTTTTAGCAATTAGGTCAGTCCAAAATTAAATAAAAAGTGAATAGTTGCTGCTAATTTTCTGAATTTTCTCTAAAGTTGTTATAAAAAGTGAATTGTTTCCATTGTAAAATGTTATCTTTGATGTAATTGACCTCCATAAAAAATGTAATCCTTTACTATTAACAAAAATGGTAGTTATTATTCCTTTCCTTTTTAAAATTCCTAATATTCTGCATCAAAAATGGCACTATCAATATTAACTAAAGGATTATTTTCGATTATCAAATGCTTTTGCAGAATGATGACTATAGAAATGTAAGTCTAATGCTCTATCACTAATTTATAAAACATTTTCAATGCTATCGGCTCTACTTGAAGGACAATATTTTCGGAAAAATATATTACCAACTATTTCTCCTTGATAATTTTAAATAATTGGAGAAAATGATTAATAATATCACAGAGACAATTCTGAATGAGAGGGATAATAAAACAATCTTATCGGTGAATGCTGATTTATTTTATAACCAATTTACATATGTGATCGAAGAAGAATGTGTGAATCAAAGTTAAAAACAGTATTTTATTTGCAAACACATAGATTTCTTTAAAATATGGAAAAAAGCTTCAAATCCATATATTGGTCTTTACTTTAATGCACTAGTAAAATATTATCGAGGCTAAATACCGACCAATTGGATTTACTTAGAAATCTGCTATATGCTTAACATATTGGACGAACATAGCCGAAGGCTCATTTTGAATACTTTGTATACTCATAATATCAACCCTCTTAATACTGAAATTCGAAAGAACAGTTTTTTCCAGAAAAGACACTTAAAAAATACAAACCAAAAATATTCAATTTCTTAATGGAATAAGATATTAATTTATCCACATAGAGAAACAGTGAAAAATAGGAAAAAGTATGAGGGATTATAAAAATGTGTAAAAAACTATCGCTTAAATATAAAAAATAATAAAAAAATAAAGTGATAGATTAAGCATTTCGCTTATTGATGAAATACAAATTATTATTAATAATAATAATCAAGACAGCCTTGAAGGTTGTTTATTTCTTGTAATTCAGTTTTGTTTTACGTCACGAATTTAGTTGGTTATTGTGTGCATGTGTTTACTGATGTTCCGGAAATATAGATTTTAAAAAAATGTCATAAATAGGTCATAAAAAATATTGATTACGATATCGAATATGCGAAAAGGAATGCAATTTTAGGAATGTGAAATGGAACCTCATGAATGTGAAATGCAATTTTATGACTCAGATTATACATTTTACAAATATGTCACAAATCGGTCATTGTCATTCTTGGTCAATATTTTTTCTTCTTAGAATTAATTGAGTATCAATATTAATTATTTTAATAAATAGATATTATTAATTATTTACTGATTTATCCTTTTTGTGTACGATTTTAGAACGATTTCACTAAAATTTTTACACTATAAATTAGCATCGAGCTGGTTTGGTAATTCGTATTTTTTGAATTCAATAAATAATATTGCACACATTAATACTGATAAATTAATATGCTTTCTAAAAGGATCATTAACTCTCTGATGAATAAATTTATAAATGCAGCGTTTGGATATCATTTTTGTGTGGCAAACTTCAAAATGAATATATTAGGTTCTCAATATCACCAAAAAGGATCGTCTTAGTTTCAACAGAACAGAACAATCAAAAAATTGCTAAAAAATAATATGAACAACATTTAGAATATTCAAAAGTAGCTAGATAAAAAACGATAAGCTCTTTTAAAACTCAATGGAGATAATACTATTGAAGAGGTTATCAAACAAAAATATTTAAAGAACTAATAAGTCTAAAAGTATCTACATGTGTATGTTGATTTATTAAATATGGTCAAATCTGGTCCCATAAATAACGAATGGATCTACAACCTCATTGGCTGGTATAATATGACTTTTTTCTTTCCTAATTTAATAGACAGACTACTTGACGCTTCCACATAATAATTAATTTATCTGATCAATTCTTTATCATGGATGAAATGTTAATGGAATACAATGTAAAGCATAATCGATAAAGACACCGAAAAGAAACGTAAAAAATTAATCTTTTTTAAAAGATTGTCAGGCAAGTTAGAACTTTCTATGCTTCGTAAACTTTAAAAAGTATTTGTGACTTCAGTTAATTTTTCAAAAAGAAAGTATTATTAAAGCTATGTCGATTAGAACTTATAAAAATTACTCCACAATTTGACAGTGAATGATTCAGATCAAATGGAAGATATTATATGGTTGTTTGAGAAATATGTTTAAACAATGAATGACAATTAATATGCAGTTTCTCGATTTTAACAGTTTATAGCTATGCGCAAACCACAGTTAAGCGATGAAAGCGTTAAGAGACTCATTAATCTTTATACTTTAAAAGGCAAAATTAATAAATTAATCTACCATTATTATATAAAGCCACATTTACTGAAAAATAAAATGGGAGAATTATCCAACCTCATATAAACCATCGGATTTATTATAAACAGTGAATCAGAAGATAATGCCATCCTCAAACAAGTTTATGAGCTCATCGAAATTAAATATAAACCTAGTGATATCATACAAAGTAAACATCTATATATGTTTCATCTATATACCCATTACCTTCGCATCAAAGGCTATAGAATCAAATTACCGAGTTCTTTATAGAAGAAAATGCAAGCTTATTGTATGTAAAGAGCAGAAGGTCGCTCTTCTCTCAATAAAACAATTTTATAGAACAAATAAGTGAACAATAAAATCGCAAAAAGTAAATCAAAATACATAAGCGAATGTCTCAATGTCAAAAATCAAATCTTAAAATAATTCTAGTAGACATAACGCTCTGATTTTTAGCAAAATTTTCATACTAAACTAGCGCAAACTAACCTAAAGGACATGAAAATATATGAAAAACCTATCTTTTGTTGCTTTTAACTCGATTATTGTCTTATTAAGGAAGAAATGTCCGAATTTATCAATGTTGAGATTGAGGGTTTAAGGTATATTTTTACTTCTGGACGACTGATTCGCTAAAAACAAATCAGAGATGAAATTTTAATGTATTATGGATTTAAAATTAATCACTTAGACTTTAATTACTATAAATTAAAGACAAAACTGACTTAAGAAGACTTGGTTCGGAATAAGTCAATTATTGATAACTGAATTATTTAATCTTACAGTTTCAAATTAATTGAAATATATCTTATATTAATAGAGTATATAAATATGATAAATAACATTTTTAATATCAAGTCATTTATTAGTTAAGGCGAATCGGCATATTTTATGAATTTAGTCCGCTCCGATTGATCCTTTTATGCTCTATATGCTTTGAACTCTATCATTTTTTATTGCCAACAGAAAGACAGAGTCAACAGACTCGAATTATAAAGGACTAAGATCCAAAACAAATCTTCCTTCAATGCAGCCGATCATAAGGATGGCATCCACAGCCGAAAGAGTCAAGGGAGCAGACTAATTTGTAAGTTCAACTGACTCCTCATTAGTTACTTCATTGAGGAAAGATTAAAGTTTGGGAATTGAAGTGGAAACAATGGCCTGTTGTATTGAAACGAACAGCGATTCAAATAAACTTAAGTGAGGTTCGGAAAGAATGAATGTTTGAATATGCATTTCCAAAAAATGCTTTTTACTGTTTGGAATCTACAGCTGAGTAAATCCCTTGATTTATTTGTTGATAAAATGCTATTGCAGCAATTGTTGGAGGTACAATAAACAGTGATTCATTTCAGTACTTAGCTTTCTCATTGAAGACAGTTAAAGAATGACTTGATTGGCTGGCTTTTCGCCTTCGCTGCAGCTGCATACCTTAAGTTTGATACCAGTATAAATCTCTGTCTTACCATGATCCACGCACACATACGATGAGCCTGCCAAATTATCAAGAATGTTGCATTTAATACTGACTGATCTTTTTTGATTAACTGCCCGACCATCAGTTCGATAGTTATTGAGAAGGGCTTCTTTTACAAATTATTTTTCAGATGGAGAAAAAGCAAACATGACTAAAAGATTATGACAGGGCAATATAATAGTGGGTATATCATTAAATTTGAAATTTAGACATGAAAGACTCACGCATCTATTTGGATCTATCTATCCAGCTCTACTTGGATCGATATTCTCCTTTTATACTGTTCTTTTGAGGAGAAAATAAGTTTTTTCTATCATGATTCATTTAGGCTAATACTAGTTTTTTCTTGAAGCTTTTAACTTCGTTCTTTGAAAGGGAGTCCTCCATGCATCCAATGGTATCCTCCATTCCCCCCAGTTCATTAATTTTTTTAGCTATTAAATCTGTATGCTTGTCAAAATATTCCTTGGTGTTTATGGTTGATCCTTTGGGCTGTTCCAAAAAGATTAGCTGAGTTTTCAGATAGCCATCATGTTAACTATCAATCACTGGCCGATGAAGAGCAAATTTTACACTTCCCATAAATGGCTTGCTATTTAAACTAAAATCTCTATAAGAGTTTGAGTCAGCATATTTTTTCTTAGCATTTTATGCACGTTGCTTATTTTAAATTTATTCATGCTTTTACGTTTCATCTATCATCTTAATGTATGAATTTGCTAATCTTAATGACAGTTAAAGTACTTATCTTCACACCCAAGAGTTGTTCGCAGCATCGAATCAGTGAGACTGTTGTTTTTGGGTAACTGCAATCTGGCTGCTTTTATCGAAGGCGGTTAGTAAAGTTACTTAGCAATAGGATTGGTTTGATAGTTTAGCGGAGCGTAATAATCGTATAAGCTAGATATGGCTACTGTATACTGCTGATCAAAGTTATTGATTGATCTCTAAAAGCCGAATCTATCCTGATTATTGCCTATTGCAGCTACAAATTGATTAACTAAATCATTATCGGTTGTTGAATTGGCTGCACTTTCCTATTTCCATTTATTCATTTAATAAAATAACTTCTGATTATAACTTCCCATCGAATGGAGTTATGTTATGGAAATGATAGATCCTTGCAAAAACTCAGAAAGTGACAATCTTTAATGCAATAATGGCTAATTTGTCAAATAGAATATATTGATTCCTAATAGAAGATATAAATCATTATTCCTTCTTGGGTTCAGGCACTACATCTTCTTTTGGTTTTTCTTTGATAGTCACTGGCACGTAAGAAGAAAATTGAAATTTGGGTATATCATATAAATTACTCCTAGCAGAATAAGGTACATAATTGAGTTTATTTCCTGCTAAGCTAGACTTAACCTCAACTTTCTCATCCTTGGATTATGGTTTGCCTACTACCTTCTATCTTTCTTATTTTTGTTGTTTAAATAATCTTATGATTGATTCTATATTTTTGGATTCCTATTTCTCTTATTTTAATTAGGTAACTGGCTTTGGCAGCTTTTATGTTTTTAACAATAGATCTGCCATTTGTATTTTTTGCTGCTTCTGCTGAGTGATTATCTTTTCTAAGCGTTTTTATCTTTATGAAAATTTGAACTTCTAAGGTTTCTTTTATTTTTATAGTCGTTCGTATCTCTCTTCCATTTCCTATCTTTCTTGCTTTGCTAATATTTATCTGATTTGATGTTCTTGCTTTTCTAGCATTTAAAGTTTTTATTATTTTTATTATTTTTATTTTTTTTATAGTTTTTCTTCTCTTTCCTGTTTTGGTCGCTTTTCTAAGAATTGCATTCTTTCTGTTTTTTAAAGCTTTTCTTCCCTCTTTTCCTACCTCTTTTCTTCCTTCTTTTATTATCTCTTTTCTTACTTCCTTTCTTCCCTCTTATCTTCCCTTTTATCTTCCCTTTTTTATTCCTTCTTTTAATTACTCTTTTCTTCTGCTTTCCTAAATAGATCTTCAAAATAGGCTATTTCAGACTCTTCATCTGAGAATTACTCTCTATGCTCACTTGGAAGCGAACGAACTTCAAATTCTTCAGACGGTATCCTTGGCAGCATTGGTCTTATTGGCCTCATCATTGGCATTTCATCGGCCAATTAAGGCCCACCATTACATCTGCATGCTCCATATTTTCCACCACAGACATAGCAAAATTGGTATTTGCATCGGCATGTCATATGATCACATCCTTCATTCTTTTCCACCCAAAACTTACAGCTGGGACATTGTTTGTACTTAGCCCCTTTTGCTAAAACCATAAATTTCTTGTCATCCTCGCTTAGGTGAGCCATACTGCGATATTCTTCACAGCTTACTCCAGTATGCATCTCACATTTGCAACGAAGACAATAATGCTTTTTGCATGTAGGGCATTTATAATTAGTCAAAGCTTCATCAAAGGCAAATACTGCTTGACAGCCAGGAGTCGGACACCAACTGGTATCACCTGTGTTGTGTTCCACATAGACTTGAAACATAAATTCATCATACTTATCCCTTTATGCTTTGTTAAGAAATTATGAAATCTCTTCCAAACTGATTTACCTATTGCAACCTTCTTATGGACAGTAGAAAGGGATATTTTTGCCCTCAATCTTTGCCTTTGCGTGTTCATTGAAGCATTACCGATGAAACATATGGTTGCAGCTTAAAAGGCAAAGTGCAGAATAACTTATTTAAACTAAGCAAATGGAGCATTCGATTCCCATGCCTTCGCTCTTTTTTTATATTAGTTTGGGAGGAGGTGCTAAATACTTGTTAGTCAAATATTGATTGTCAAGGGCGAGTTAGTTGATATAGTTATCTATTGATGGGACAAGTCGTTTGCTGCTTGTCTCATAATCTGACATAAAAATTTTAAACCTTAAAACTACCAGTAATTGCAGAACATTTTACGAAGAGATAAGTCCATCCTTCATGAGAGAGATAATGTTGTTTACAGTGGGTTTTATTTAAGGGACTGAGCCACTGGGCAGGGCATAAGCAAGATATCCTATTAGAAAGGAGGAATCTAGGGGAGAAGGTGCGAGTGTATTGAGTTTAAGCAGCTCCGATTAAAGTTAGTCGTCTGCTTTCATGAAATAAGTATTTATAAGTTTGCAATGCGAGAGCATTAATATAAAATCGTTTTAATTAATTCTATACAATTCTATATATAAACGATAAGATAGAAAATATAGGTTCATCTATTTGGGAAACTAATATGTTTAACCTGAAAATTGTCAGGCTTTAATTCCAAAGTCTTTCCATCAATTTTAGATGGCTTGATATTTATATATATTGGTGCGAGTTATATTACTGATATTAAAATTTAAATCTTAGAATCATAAAAATAATATGTATAATTTGGAAAACAATTTGAATCAGCCCCTTTGTATTTTGACAAATGATAATGTTTTGAAAAGATGGTACACAAACTCAGCAGAGGAGGCAATGAGGAGGAATTGTATTTAATAATAGTATATCTATCTCACCTACATCCATCATGAAATTTTATAGGCCTCAATTTTTTAAATAGCTCAACATTAAGGATTAGTTTAGCAATAACTTTATCTCTCATAGCCTCTATATATATCATTTGCCATTAGACTTTTATTCTTTGCGAACTTCCATGACAAGTAAGTTGTCCATGTCAGAATTTTAATTTTAACAAATAATCATGCTATTAGATTCAGGAGAAGAATTAAGACTCAATTCGACTTCCTTGATATTTTGATATTTATAGATAACCAAAATGAATCAATAAGATAAGTTAGGTTTCAGAAGAAATAAATGTTATTTTGAAGAAATTAGCCCAAAATATTTAACCTCTCGAGCCCCCATCACCCTTTTCATCGATCATAATCGTATATGCTTTTAGTCATTTATTTGGAAAAATAAAATCGGTTATTTGAGATTTTATATACTCAGTGTTATTAAATTATTTGTCAAAGCTGAAACTGTCAACTCCCATGCCTCTCCTAGTCACTATCCCCACTAAGCACCGCCACCAAACTCTCACCTCCACAAAACCATCCCTCTTTAGGGCCCATAGGAACCTTTCGGGCAAAAACCATCTCTTCTTGATGGAAAAGGCTGAAACTATTTTTTAAACATAAATTCCAAAAAATCGCCTTCCCTCACTGCGCAAGTAAAAGAAAGAGACCCAATCTGTTTAAATAATGCCTTAATTCTTCTTCAGCTTCTCAGAGGAGATAAAAGATTTCTAAGATCAATATATCTGTTAATAATAAAGTTCCAATTCCAGCTGCTACTGACTGGAACACAAGATCTATACATTACTCTAATTTTTTCTATTAATCTTAATATTTGATTTTAAGCTGCTTGAAAAATTCTTAAAGAACATTGATAAAATAATAGATTGAAGCGATATAATATAATATCAGGCTGTACATTTATTTTATAGATATAAATTTGTTACTTAATCAAAACAAATGACAATAGATAGTATTTACTGAAAAGATCGGTAAATCTCACTCTAATCATTTTAGAATATCCATGCTTTTAGATCAAATCGTTACATTCTAGAAACAACCAATTAATACGGTATCATGCTTGCTCGGATATATGATGGGCTGGCAAAGATTGCAGTTTAGACTTTAACTTATTTCATTCAGTTAAATTTCAAATCAATCATCATTTTTTCAATTATATTTTCATATACAATCATTATAGTGAGCTTATCATTTAGCTTTAAATGTCCAAAGTGCTACCTGACTCTCCATTGCGTCGCAATATGAAACAAAAGTAGACTTATTTAAACTCAGATACCCCCACATGGCTCTCATTTAATTAGTGGGCAACTCGTTCTGCAGAAAAATAATGATTTCCAAAATTTCCACTTTCGATAGACTGAAATAACGACTCTTTTCGGAGACATAATCTACCAAATCATATTTTTTCTTGATTAGAATGAAGGACGGCACAACCTATATAGCCAAGCCAAACTAACTAATTGGAGATATATACTAAAAGTACCGATGTGAAGAAGATTATTTGAAGTTGTAGTTTTTGGAGGAGAGTACCTTCTGAAGTTATCCTATGATTTGTCTTTTTATATCATACGTCGTATCATTCAAATATAAAGAGATGTAAAAATAACTTCTCCACTAAAATTGTATCAGATTTTTGTAAAATAAATTAGAGAATAATTCAAAGTTGAATTGTAAATAGATTAAAAGATGATTGCTATCAAAGCAAATAAGATAGGTGATCTTTTTATATCACTTCAGTTAATTGCATTATAAATAGACTTAAATAATCTCAGTCCTCTCACTCTCGTTATTTGTTTATGTTTAGTTCAATAAACTTTGCAATTTTTGCTGCATTTCCTTCTTTTACATTTCTTACACCTCCTCCTTTGAATCTAAAAAATAATATCTACCCTTTATTCTCCTCACTGCAATCCAATGCCTATTACTGATGTTGAATATTTTGTGAACGAGATTGATCGTGGGTTAGATATACTTATTTATCAAAAATCCTACTAATTCTCTCCCTTAGATGGTCTCTTTAATCTAAAAAGTTTTGTTTCTACGATCAAACCATTTGCAATCGCATTTATGAGAAGACAAAGCGATCATGAGAACGTTGACGTCGTAGTCTCCTCCGAAGATGTGCTTATGGGGATTAATGAAATCATCTGAAAGCTGATAACATATCTAATTCATGGCATTTGTGTCGTATGCATTGCTGCCGAGCAGATTGTTGACTGTATGCAAGCCGCAGTAGAGAGATAGATATGCCTGACGTTAGAAATAGATGTTTTAGTTTTGCATGATTTTAAATTTCTAGTGATAAATAGTGTAATTATGCAATGATTTTTTTTATTATTTATTATTGATGGCTTTAGAGGATACAGTTGCAAAAATAATTAGAAATTTGATTAGAAATTAAACTTATCTAAGATAAAAACATTAATTTAGCTTATAAATTGATATATTTATGTTACCTTCATTCAAAAATAATATTTAAAAATTATTTTAACAATGTACCACCAGCCAACTAAGAAGAGGAATGATCCTCCCTAATAACCCAATCGTAATCAGTCAGCAGAAAAGCCTAATTTTATTCAACGTAACAAAGAACTACAGAGCAAGAAAAGGTTAACGGATAAAAATATTAAAAATGTAACTATCCCTAAACCAGGGACTCAGAAGACAATCCCTCAAAAAATAGAGCATCTGTAAAAAGTAGTAGAAAAACTAACAACAGGAGTATCAAATCCCAACATGCAAAAACTCTTACTGGACTAAATTAAAGGTATTAAATCTGAACTAAGAGAAATTAAGCAACAAATTGGACTTGGTTCGCTTCCAAGCAGCAACAAAAAACATCGATAAGAGGAGGAAGAAGTATAAGAAGAAGTTTAAGAAAATATAGCGCAAATGATACCAAGAGAAAAAATATAAAAAGTTAACCATCAAGAGAGCATGCCTAGCAACAACAGAATAGAGAGTAGACTTGAAGCAAATTAAATGAAAAACTCATCAGTTAAAAATATGACTTTTGAGCACTATCATTCTGCGAAACCCAAAGACATGATCGAAATTGGTAAAATTCAACCATATATGAAGGAGTTCAAGTTAGACGCAACCAAGATGTTATTACCTTTTTATCGAGGCTATCATAAAAAAACATCAAAACCTATAATCGTCAAGTACTGCAGTGAAAATGAAACAATGGACTCCCTGATAAATTTATACGAAAAGTTATGGAAAAACATCGTGAAAGCTAAAAAAGTATGTATCAATAAAGTATATGACCTGAATTAACCTCTGGCAACTAATATAATGGCTCTTGAAATGAACAGGTATCAAATTCAGGAAATCAATATGCCAGCTTTTACCATTGTCAAGGAAGTGCTTCGTGGAATTCAATTTTTTCATGAATGTGGATACCTTTATAGAAATGTTCATCCAGATCATGTGATGACGAATTTTTAAGGAAATATTGTGCTATTGGATTTTAAACTCGTAAGGAGATGGGCTGATATGAAGGGAAAAATCATAGAAGTAAAAGGAAATACTGAGACAGATGGAGTAAATTAATTTATGTCCAATTCTAGACTGAGAAACATGGCAGAAGGTCGGAAAGATGATCTGGAGTGTTTAGGCTACCTTGCACTTTTTTTGCTTGAAGGAAAACTACCATGGGGATTTGCTAATATAGTGCAGGTTCGATCTAAATGCACTTTGCAACAGCTTTATGGCAGATACGAAGGTTTGTTTGAAATGATGGTAATCATCCATAAAATGACAATAGATTAAACTCCAGATTATGATAGACTCTACAGTTTGATGTCCGAATGACTCATGATCGTAGTCTTGCTAATTTTGAATTTGTATGAATAAATATTTAGCCTAGTCTAATCGTCAAGGGGGTTGGGGTTGGGGTTGGGGTTGGGGTTGGGGTTGGGGTTGGGGTTGGGGTTGGGGTTGGGGTTGG
>Ga0302188_10001151_pt1 | contig 21357 bp, 11 predicted proteins | sample II_Bog_E2_1_FD_198783 | JGI IMG/M metagenome (GOLD analysis project Ga0302188, IMG submission 198783) | Peat permafrost microbial communities from Stordalen Mire near Abisko, Sweden - II_Bog_E2_1 | ecosystem: Environmental > Terrestrial > Soil > Wetlands > Peat | place: Sweden: Abisko...
AGAAGAAAGCCGGTTGGTATACGAGTCCTAAGATAACAAATAACTTAAAAAGCCCACAATACATAGTTACAAGACTGATAAGCGTTTCAGAAGATACAAGTGATTTGCACCACAATTAATTTTATTAATGTAGAGGCTCAAATATTTTTATCATATGCATTATTTAATTCATTCATTCTATTCATCATAGCTATTCATCCTCCTCAACAATATGGATGCCCGCTTTTTCAAGCAGATTGATCGTTGGCTCGTAAATGTCTTTGTAAATGGGGCGGATAACTCCTCGTTCGCTGATTGCACCTTGTAGAATAAGCTAAGCTCCAATTGCAGTAGGTGTTGCTACAGTGAGGGCCATCGCACTAAATCCTTTTTTCTCGCCGATCTCAATGAGAGAGCTTTTTCTCAAAATTTTCTTGCCGTTGATTTAGATGACAAATCTATGTTGCATCGCTATTAAATCAGTTTCTCCAGGTTTTAGATTGAGTATGGGCTATAAAAGTTTGACCAAATTTTAAAGATTGCTTAGCTTAATATCGTAAAACTTAATAATGAATACAGTACTTTATTTGTTGTAAGAAGACCAAAGTATTTTAACCCTCGAAGAATTCTTTGGTATCGCTTTTACTGGGTTTGTTCACTGTCCTATTTATAATGTTTCACATTTAGCACCGTTCTGTTCCTGATTTTTTCTTAGAGGGTTGTTCCCTTCTACTGGGCCAATAATAGTTCAGTATATTAAAGCCAATTATCTCCTTGCACAGGTGTTTCAGTAAAATATCCAATTTCTTTAAAGGAGTTTATTAGTTCAGTAAATCCATGATATCTCAATGTTCCTCTTAAAACTTTAGTTGCATCTTTCAAACCATAGGCCTCTTTGTAAGACACACTGTCTCGATTAGGATATCCCTAAAGAGTTAAAGCTTGATTTAGTTCAACAATTGTAGTTGAATACAAAAGATCGGAGGCCTCGATTTAAAATTCTTTTCCATCTTGTATATAGATGGCTTTGTTCTTTAAGGCTCTAAATGCTCCTATCGGAGTCCATGTAAATTTATAGCCCAGAGGATTATTGCAGGAACATGGAGATGGTAATCCACCACACCAACTTTAGTACTATAAGATTTTGCCTCCTTGAGCAGTGACTTCTTCAATAACTTTCATGGTAGCAAGATGATCAATTCCTGGATCTAACCCAAGCTCATTTAAAAAAATAAGGCCTTTCTTTTTAACTTATTCATTTAACGCCAGCATTTCTTTGCTCAAATATGAAGCCGTCACCAGATTTTTGCCAGCTTATAGGCAAGCCTTTGCCACATGAATGTGTAAAAAAGCAGGAATATAGCTTATTACAATATCTGAAGCCTCAACTAATGGTTTGAGAGACGAGTTGTCCTAGACTCTTACTTAGCTAAATGTGCATCTACCCTCTTATTTAGCTGCTAATTTCTTAGCATCTTCAAGAATGTTGCTCGCAATGTGGATGCGGTTCTAAATATTTTGGATTTTACGACAGGATTAATGAGTAAATACGAAATCAGGGATTCAGCCATAAGCCCAGAGCCAATGACTAAAATATTCTTCGTAGATATCATCTAATATATAATGCGATTAATTATTCTGCTACTAATTTCTCATTGAATTTAAATAAAGTATCTTAATAATAAGTGTTAAGGTAAATAGCCATATACTAATCATAGATCAGCACTTTCAATCTTTTGTTATTTCATAGCTTTCATTTTCAGATCAAACTCTGCCTTGTTTTTGAGGTATTCATCTTCAAAGGGACGCTTTTCCTCAGCACTGAGAGTTTTCCACACTTGCCCCATGACATTGGATAGTTAATTTATGATGCAATATATAATAAATAGGTATGAGATGATCATGGAATAGTTGCCGCTGTTATCGATAAATAATGAACAAAATACAATGATTAGCATTTAATTTATAACCAGTCTTTCAACGAATTGCGATGATAAATCATTTATAATTTAATGACTTAAAGAAGTTAATTTATCCGTTTATTTAGTAATTCAAATGAAAAATAACAAAATTAAGAAACAAATAAATTCCTCCTTCGTTACTAATCACGATCTAATCTAAGAAATAAGAAATAAGTCTTTTCTTGGAACCAGAGAAAACAGTAGTCGCCTACATACCAATCCGTCAAAAGTATCACTGATCAAAAAGAAAAGCTACGAACGTCTTTCAACATTGCAGGAAAATAATTCAATGATAGGCAATACCAAAATATCTAATTTCACACCCACTATCGCTGATAAGGCAGTCATGCTACTTCAAGATTGCATGAAATCACTGGGATAAACAAATCAAAAGCTATTTCATAAGCTAAAAATTATCCTTACTTACGTTCGAGAAATGCAGACGACTTACATCAAGGAATATTAACAAAGGAAAATAGTGAATAATCAAAGATAAGCATCACTTTTAATGAAACTCGAACAAATTAATCAATAAAAGACATTAATAAAAAATCAAAATCAAGGATTAAAACTCAAAATCAACGAATACCAATAACAAATTGAAAATCTAAGCAAATAACACATCCCAAGAAATAACCTGTTTGTATATAAAGGTTCATCAAACCTGTAACAGATTATCATTAATCAATCAGAAGTAATAAACAACCAATGTGAAGAAAATTAACGCCAAAGTATATAGCTCCGTCATATCCTTAAAACCCAAGCTCTTTATATTTAGGATATGATGAGAAGTGGGGCTCAAAAGAATAAATTAAAAAATTATCAATCCGCGAACTTAGCCTCTTTAAATACAAGAGGATGATCTTTCAAATTATTTTGTTTTCAATCAAGAGTAAATTATTTTATAAAAAGATTACCACATATTCAGCAAACTAGGAGAAATAAAAATCATTAGTTTTTGTTTTTATAAATAACTTTAATCTATTGACTGCTATTACTCTTAAATGCAAAAAGTAGGACACCAGCCATGATCACTATTAGAAGAATTGCTCCAAATATTGTGGTATGAGAAAGCAGAGAGTTGACAGTTTTTCCTATAATTTTAGCTGCGGTTTCTAAAATTCCAATATTTTGTTTGGAATTTAAAGAGTAGCAAATTTACAACTATCGGCATTTATCCTTCAACACATCAACTGGATTAAGACATCTAAATATTAAACAATTAATTACTCATTCTCTTGATAATCTTCGTAGCATTGCCTCCTTATGATTTAACCAGTACTCATTTAAATCTTTTTCTCGTGATACACATCAATACAAAAAATTGTAATCAGCACAACTATCGAAATTGTCAGAATATAACAACATCTATGATCTGGTCGTTTCTAAATTTTCATTGCCACCAAATCATTGCTTTCATGAGATTATTTCAAATTAATTTTCGAAAGACTGCTAGGTGTATACGTCTTGATCTATTGAATTAGCTTTTGTGGTGATTATGAGCTGCATATTTTAAGCATTTAAGGCTGGGGTATTTTGCTAAACTGCAAAAATTTCTCGGTTTACTAAGTCATGATGTGGTATATTAATAACAATAACAGTTCAATGAATAAATTAGAAACAATGTTACCACTTCGTTTTTAAAATGAATATTATCATACGCAATTTAATAATCTGCCCTTTAATTTTTGATATAGGAATATTATTTTATGATTTGTTGGCTCATCTTTAAACTTCTTATCATTCAAACTTGTCTTTTTGCTGTTATGGTTTCTGCTTGTCAAGACCCTAACTGTATCAACTGTGTGACTGATCCTGCCTACTGCAAAACATGCAAACCTGGATTTCGAGCAACACTTGGCAAATGTGATCCATGTGATGATCCTCTTTGTTCAAATTGCAATTAATCTTAAAGCTACTGTTCGACTTGTACGAGTGGTTATCGTGCAAATGGAGGTCATTGCTAACCCTGTAAAGTAGGTCACTGCGCCAAATGCCCAATATCGGCATCCAGTTGCACTGAGTGTGAGTCTGGATTCAAATGGACCATTAATGGATGCATTTCTAAGGTAATAGTATCTCAATGATGTAATTAGACCTTAATCCTGAATCAATTCTATTTTATATATCCAGAGAAAAGAGCTTAGTTGTAAAATAATAATGATTTAATTCCGCATTACAAAAATGGCTGAATTGAAGGTATTTGATGAATAAATACTAATGTTTGCAATGACGCTAACCAATGATATAGAAGAAAAGTAGATTTAATGACCTTAAAATATTATTTTATTCTTTTCTGGTTGACTCTATATTTTTAATCTTTTCTCCACAATTATTGATCGTCTTTAATTTCTGATAATTTTTCTATCATGTTTGATCTAAATTTGTTATTTCCTATTTATTATTTTTATATTTATTACCTGACAATGGTAAACCTCAACTATTCAGTGCCGTAATAATATGCTGCTTACCACATTAAATAATACACAATTAGACTTGTTTTCTTTTTATACTTACCATCATTGAAGAGGGAAAATTATAAAACTTTTGTTGATTATATTAGAAAGCCAAAAACATCAGTTTTAAAATATTTAATTACTGCAAACTATTCCCCCAGCAAATATTTTTATCAATTAAATGATAATTTAAATTTTGATAATTTTTGTTTAATTCTAGGGCATAGAAAATCGTCATGTATTCAAACCTAAAATTACTAAAAATATCACCAATCATACATATTAAATCTATTATGTCCTGATAAATGTGTACTTGATTTGATAGAAAATATGTTTAACTTTTTTCATTGGTGGCTACTGGAGTTAAATTCAATAGATAATAATATTTCTTTATAATAATTCCTTTCGTGATATAATCTCAAACAAAATCGAACTAATGGTAATTTTACATTTATCAAGAATTTTTTCTATGATTACAGCTTATATAACTATTATATGCCCTTTTATCATGACCTTCTCCCACTGCCTTCAATCATTCCATCGGCAAATGAAAATTAAATTACTAAGCAAAACAGAGATCAAAATCATGGTCAAATTAGTAAGGAGAACGGATAGATGATCTTAAGGCTACCTGAAATTACTTGCAAACTAGAAGTTGAAGAACCAATCTCTATAAATCTTCCAAAAAAAATATCTCTTGATGAGAAAAAAAATTAAACTGATTCCTTTACAGAAAAAAGAAATATCATTCCAAATAACATTAATCATATCCTGGCTTTCGTCCAAAGAAAAAGTAAATCTGAAGCTATCGTAAAGAAAGCAATACAAAAAAATACCAAAAAGTCAAGTTTTACAGTCAAACGGTTTTATTGTTACCAGGCTCACCTCAAGTAAAAGCTCTATGTTCATGTGAATAAATCAACACTATGTACTGTTATAAATCACTTAAACCTGCACTCTGATCTTTTCACTGTGGAGGAGCAATTGTTTTATAATAAAATATGTCGCATCCTCATCTATTATTATCTCAGAGAAAAGGGGATGCTGGTAATCCTCAGTTCACAAAGAGTTAAGCAAACCAGTAAAGGAGATCATCTCAAGGCCCAGCGAAGTCTCTTAAATTTTATGAAAGGAGTTGATCGTTTATAATGAAATAAAGTCACTAAATCCTATATTGCATTAACCAGTAATTGTTTGGCATCCAAATTACTTTGCATTAATTCCATTTCCTCGTTTAATTCAAAAAATATTAATTTTCAGCTAAATCGTATTTGAGACTCATTCTTTGAATTCAAACTTTAATTTTGTTTAATACGATATTCTTCAATATTTTTTTACTGAATAGTACTGGATATTGAGAAGGAAAACCTGTTCACCCTTTCATTGCAATAATTTTTCAGTTATTTGAAAGTTTTTGGGAAAATAAAATTATGCTTTTATTGTAATAAGCTATCTATATGAGAATAGCAAATAATAAAGCAAGCATAATCTCAATCAATTATAAAATATTTTAACTTTGCGCTGACTGCACAATCTGAAATAGACTAAGTTTATCGCTGAGCTAAGGAATATACTTAGCTTCTTTTATTTAATGAGATTTGATCTATAAATATTTTTTCTCATAAAGAATTACCAATTTACGTCAATCAATCAAAGGAATCATCAAATATTGAACAAATATAACAGATCTATCACCGTTTACCTTTTGCATTAGAAGTTATATATAGTATTTTTAAAAAATAAATAAATTGAGATTACGCTAACTATTATAATTCGTAATAATCCTTTCATTATGATTCGTGAACCACATCCTGCACTATTTATTCACTCCAAACACCACCACCTTCATTGTATCACTTTTAGCATTATTAATAAAATCGTATATTGTTGAACTATTAATAATTTTTGTTGATGCTGAGTTCCCCATTTAATTTAACATTTTATATCATCGATGATATGATAATATATTAACACTGTCATTACTTTCAATGAGTCATACAATTCGAAATATTAGTTGGCAAGAGCAGTCACAAAGTTTTAAAGACAGCTTGCTTCACATCAGGCAAGCCTTATTTTTCAAATCGAATAATCTCTGTTGATTTTTTCAAGATATAATTAGTAAGGTTAAACTTTCATTTTTTAACTTTCTAATCCCTCAATCCAAGGCTGTGAATTTTTTTTTACAATTGATCTAATATTATTGTTCTTTACGCATTCGTATATAATTGCTTCATCTATTAAACAAAATAATAATTTAATTAAGCAAACCAATTTGCTAAAAATAGTTAATTCAGATCCATAGCAATCAGGGCAGCCTCCCACTTTAAGAAAAATATGTCCCCATTCAAAAGATAGAAGAATCAAAATATATTTTGAAACTATTAGAGAATTGATGAAAGATAATTTGAGAAAAGAGATAGAATTTTCATACTTATGATGCTTAATATTTATCTATCCTTGGAAATATTATTTGTCTATTATTAAACTAATGTTTGTTATTTTTTATATTAAGTTTCAAAGCTCAATCAATTTAACTTATTAAATTCAATTCATTAATTATTGGAATTTTAAAGTTATTCATCAATCATTTCTTCAATTGAATTGCTCGCAGCAACTGCTCATAACCTTCAGAATTGTTTAGTTTATCGAAGATAAGATGAGTTTAGACTCCACCATTTTCTTATTTCAGCTCCTCGGTAATCTTGCGGTAGTATTTATTGTAATTGTCATAGGTTTGGCTCTTTGGAACCGTAAATACTTTTAAGACTGCAGTGGATTGAGACAATTAAGGTTGTATCTTTTTCTTTCTTCCTCTTTTCTTTGGACAGTTTGGCTGGACAGTTTGAGTTGGTGGCTGAATAGGCTCCTGAATTTCAGATTTGGGTGGTGCTGGCTTTAATTTGATTTCCATCTCTACTTCCTTTAATTCTTAAATCTCAACTTAATTTTAATTGACCATTTACTGAGACCCATCCTCAACGACTTTCTTAATACTGTCTCTCTTTCTTAAATGGGCCTATTTTTTTTAGGGGATTACCGCTAATGGAGTCAATTAAATTTCATTAATTATTGAATCTTCTTGCTTGGTTACAGGTTTTTTGGTATATCCCTTGGGTCTACCTCTCTTTTTAGGTATTTTAACAACAGGCTTTTATTCAATTGTGATACCTTGAAGAGCAGCCAGTTCAGCTAATTGCTTTTTTCTTTAAATTGCCTTCAAAGTCATATGATGTATTTTCTTAACCTTTGGTACTCCATCGTCCTCTTCCTCTTCGGATAGACTCTCATCTTCTTCAACAGACTCTTCTTGCTCTTATTATTTAGGTAAATCAGAGTGTCCTCTGGTGATACGACCATTATTTCTCTCTGGGTTTTTCTCTTCAAATAATCTGGTTTGGCGCATGTTTCTTATCTTTATTTAATGATATCAATTTAATGGAATATAGTTCATCTAAATTTTATATACTGGTTATGAATATGGCTTTAGCCTCTGTCTATTAAATTTAAAACAATGGCATTGCCAAGCCACACTATTGGTATAATTTATTTGATTGCTAATATAATATGTCAGACGTATTTGATACCTGTGAAAACAATTTTCTTTATAGCATCCGCCTTGTGCAAAAAAAACTTGTCTAGTCAACAGAAAAAATAATAAATTTAGAGGAAATAAATTCTGCTTTGTCGGATGCTAGCAAATAAGTAAATAGTGTGAGATATTCAGTTAAGCCAAATGGATATTTAGTTTTAAATGTGTCAAAATATCAGCATGAAAGCAAAGGTATGCATAGAATTATGCTTTAGATTAATATTTACAAGAAGGAGCTCAGTTCCTATAAGCGAAAAGTCAGAGATCAATAATAAATAGCTGAAAAACAATAGACATCAAACTGCCAAGCTTATAATAAAGAAGATGATGCTGTAGTGGACCCTTTGCTTTAGGCTAAGCGACTAATGTATTAAAATGAGGCTTATTCAAACTAAGCCGCAGTCGGAATTCAAGATAATAACCAAAAGCTAATGAAAAATATCAGTAGAATTGGAAATATTAGTATATAAGTATCTATGCAGATAATCAACTTGCTACTGCTAAAAAATTGCTTGGATCCATTCAACACAAAATATCGAAGAACAAATACACTCTTTGGGGTGTCCTTTTCATCCTTTTGTTAGTAGTTACTTTTATAGTATACACTTATGTGGCATGATCATCATTATTAATACTAAAACTATAAATTTATTGTATTTAAGATATGATAAAGGATGGCTAATCAATCATGTCGAAGACTATAGGGCCAATCATCAGGTCTGGGTTCCTTGAAGGGATATATTCTAAGATAGCTGAGATTGGTTGTCGTGGTTTTGTAATTATAAATCAGTATTTTCCTCAGTTCATCCATATTTTCAAATCTATTAGTGTTTTGTCTTGCAAACTATACGAACTTGTTTGACAAAATCTGTGAAATTAAGGCTCCAGCATCAGTTCTATCGGCTGAAACACGCCATTAGAATAAGTTCTTTTCAGGATGAAACTGCACTGCAAAGATAGGATACTCGTTGCTTTCAAGCGTTGAAATGTAAATATCACCTCCTCGGCTTCTGGTTGTGGAGGTGGCTTTCCAAAAGTTCATCATAAGTTTGCTATTTTTAAAGCTAGATTATTTCAAACCATCCTAATGGTTAAAATAAAGAATTCCATCTCCTGAGGTTAATTTTGCCTTTAGATTGCTGTCAAGATCATCGTACAGGTAAGAAATTTACTGAAATTTAAGGATATTCAGCATATGGTCTGCTCCAGTAATTGGCTGAAGAATGTTTTCATCGAATCCTGAAGTCAGATAGGAAAGAAGTTCAAGCCCAAGGCAAGTTCCCCATATCGGATAAATTCTCCCATTTTTATTCTAATTGACGGCAAACTGCAGGATAAAATTTGCATTTTTTACCCATCTGTTATCAATGCTTATCTAATCTTCTCCTGCCCCTCCAGTAAACAAAATACCATTGACTTTTCGAAGCATAACTTCAATTTCTGAGGAGTTAGAAAAAGCAAAAATTGGTACAACTTGCGCCCCACTCATCTCGATGTACTTTACATATGCGGCTGAAATGTAAGTGCTCAGCATATCCTTTGTTGAAGGCTCATCATACTCGTCAATTTGGGTATAAATTCCAATAATTGGAGACTGCTGAACAACTGCCAAGGCAACTGTCGCCAAGATTGCAAAGGAGACGAATGCAAACTGAGTCATATGTAACAGATGTAAGATAATATTCGTTGATTGTGATACAGAATCAAACATAGTCCTCTATATTGTTGCGGTTACTTGCTGAAATGGAGCTGCGATATGATTTATAGTGACTCGTCGATTTCCATTCTAAGTAAAACTCGTATACATCCTTCACATTTTTGCTGCCTATCAGCTCGGCAATAAATTAGAATTGCTTGCCAAATTTCAGAATACCCTCCTCGAAGATGACTACTTATCGTGGAGACCATTTCTAAAAGACGAAGTTAGGGGTTACAGGATTTATTAAGATATCTAAGTCTCTCTTTTTGTAGAGATGGTTGACTGCGTCAAGGTAGAATTCGATTGGTTTTTTCTTTTTTTAAGGATTGGATTTAAACACTTCATTTTGTGGATGAATCACTTGTAAAATAGGGTGCTTGCTTGATCGAAGAGTCCTTAGCAGGGGAATGAATGGGTGATCTTCGATTCCTCGGTTACTTTGCAGGATTTGTTCGAGGATAACTTCAAAATTGGGCCTCGGAAAAGAATTCTCCCCTTAATTTATATCGAGCTTGATTCGTTTTTACGGTTGGCTCATACAGTAAAGCTAATTAATACTTGAATAATAATGGATCAAGGATAATATTAAATTGGGTATTTCTTGAAAACTCCTATCCTGAAAGTCATTGGTAATTGTTTATTCTTTTTACTCTTACTTTCAAACAATTCAATGCCATTGCATCTACTTGTATAATATATATTAGATATTAATCAGAATTGACTGCTCATCAATAATATTAACATATTAACATCATGTACTAGCTACAATAAAGAAACAACAGCAAAAATTTTGGATCTCCTCTCCTCATTGCCGATCACAACATAGTCGTCAGCAATTCAGACAGAACCTGCACTGATATTATTTGTGCTATCCTTTTTCTGGGCTTTTTGGGAGCATTCGTTGGACTATTAACTTTTGGTCTGGTTGGTGGAAACGTAAAAAATGTGTTCGCTATTTATAACTCGGACCATATAAAATGTAGTGGCACCGCTTATCCCTGTAATTTTGAAATTAAGTAGACGGCCTTTTTATAGATGCTTCCTCTCTGTCTGATGCTATGTGCATAAGTCAATGCCCTTCTAACGGTCAGACGGTATCGTGCTTACAAGATTCAGTCAACTGCCCTCATGGAACTTTTTTTAGTGCTTATGATTTCGTACCATTTGAAATTGTGTGTGTGAAAGCTGTGCATGTCAACGGAGTGGATATCACTTCCTTTTTTAGCTACAATTCTTACTCAGCATGGGCTTTTGATCTACAGGCAGGCTACTTAATTTTAATCGGAGCAGCTATTGCAGCGATGATTTGCTCATTAATCTTTTTACTGATCGTCAGATGCTGTGCTGGAGTCATGATTTGGTTTGCAATTGCTGCCTGCATTAGCGGACTCGAGATTATTGGAGTTCTTTTCATTCTACAAGCTAAAGGTATTCAAATAGCTCAATTCATCAACACTCAGCTGAACACTCTTTCATTTAACACCCTTATCATCATCGGTAGTGGTCTTATTGCAGCAGGGGTCTTTATACTCCTGTTAGCTTTCTGTCTCAGAAGTAGAATCAAAATGGGAAGCAGAGCTGTTGAATTAGGAGCTGTTTTTCTGTTATAAAACTGCTTCATGATCATCTTGCCCATCACACAAGCGATTTTCATCACGGCTACAATTGGAGCCTTAATAATTGGAGGTGTAGCAATATACTCGATGGGAGCTTTTACTTTTCCTGGCAATATTTCTTTTCCAGTAGTAGCTTTTTAGCAAGGGCAAATAGTAATGCTCGCTTTCTTTTTTGCAGGCGCTCTGTGGACATTATTTTGGCTGCAAGGATGCAATCACTTCACTCTCTGTTCTGCAGTCTCTATCTGGTACTTCAACCACGAAAATGTTCACAATCCTGGAAATCCTTTTTGCGACTCTTTTGGCAGATTGATTAGATATCATCTAGGAAGTGTTGCATTTACTTCCCTTATTAACGGAATGTTTTTCGTGGTTAAAATAATCTGCCAAATATTTTCATTTTAGGTTAAAGACGACGATAATAGTTGTACTGCTTACTTTCTCAAATGTCTTAATTGCCTTTTTTGCCTCTTTAGAATGTAGCAATGAAGTTATTTAGTTTCTTAAGGTTTTTGGCTGATGGAGTTTATGTCCAAATCGCCGTATTCGGGCAAGGCTATTGTTCAAGTACCATGAACGCCTTTAATTTAATCTCTGAAAACACAGTAAAACTCGCTATCACTGATGGAATTAGCTTTTTCTTTACCATTCTCGGAATTTTAGGAATAAGTGTGGGAGTTTCTGTAGCAGCTTACTTCTGCTGTCTTGAAATTGATTACTTCGCAAAAGTGTTAACAAATCCGTTAATTGTGACTATTGTTTCAGGTCTGATAGCTTTCGTGGTGGCATCCATCTACCTATCAATGATAGACATCTCTGCACAATCTGTAATGCAATGTTATCTGATTGACCATTAGCACCATAATGGTCTGCCAAAATTTGCTCGAAGCCAATTAAAATAAATGTTGATTTAGGACTAAAATTGAATCTTCTATTATGATTGATGCAAACATATTTACTTTTTATAAATGGACTAAGACTAATTTGAAATTAGACTACAAATAATAATCAGTTAACTCTTTATGGGAAAACTTCATTTTATTTATATTTCTATACACAATTAATGTCAAATTACTCGCAAGAGGATGGAGATAGAGGCAAGGATCATGTCCTTGCAGTTTAAAATACCCTTGTAGATGATGAGAGAAAAAGCAACAGCTACAAATGTTCTGAGGAGTTAGAGTTTCCTAATTCAAAATAAACCAAATAAGAGTAAGAATAAAATGCAGAAGAATTCTTATAAGATTACGATTAGGTGTACCATGAACTTAATTCTGGAATGTATGAGGTTAGACTATCACAAACTGAATAAGAGTAGCAAGCCCAATCTTCAAATGATTTAAGCTAAACGTAAAATAAAAATGAAGAATGCGAGGCAAATGATAAATTGCCTGAACTACAAAATCCATCAATTAATTAGCAGTCATAGTTAAATCAAAATTAAGAAAACGCACTCGACGAGCCTTCCCCTCTTGAACAGGAAAAAGTATTATAAGAATTATTATAATAACGCTTAGGCATAAAGCATTCAGAAATAAGCTATCCCTCCATTGAGATAGAAGATAAAAAACCAAATTATTAACAGGTGGAAAGCTAAGAAGAAGGAGAAGGTTGCTCAAAATAGGCTGTCAAGTATGAGTAAGTATGTGATATTAGTGAGGACGACAGAAAGGATAATTAGATCGATGCTTAGTAAAAGGAAGAGCATAAGCAAGATATCTCACATTAGGACAACACAACCGATCATATTGCAGATATTTAAAAAGAGGAATTATCTAAGCAAGAGATATTACTTTAGAATAATATGCCCCAAAATATAACCAATGTTGAAGAAAGGGAACTTTAAGACCAAAAAACTGATAATATTATTGATATTTAACAAAGGGAAGAACCAAAGCCAGAAATCTTACATTAGGATAACATAACAGACAACATGATCAAATTTTAAGTAAAGGAAGAGACACATATCTCACATTAGATATAAATATCAAGCAAGTTGGAGAGGCAATCAACGAGCACAAGCTAAATCCACTTCGATTAGGTCAATATTATCGGCTATGATAAGACCTTCTTTTTTAAAATATAGACTCAAATCTACCAAATTGAAGTCAAACGTAATCGTAAAATATATACCATCAAGAGACGGTTTATGGATTTCGCTTTACTCTATAAACTCGCCTTGATATAATTTTCAGGATTTATCCTCTATCCCTTCCCTCGAAAGACATTATAAATCTTCAAACAACTGAAGTTTTCAATAGGTGATTAACTTTAAAAAATGCTTTCCATTGAAAAGCGAATTTTATAGCTCTAAAAATTTTTACAATTTTTAATAGGTCATAGAGAAATAGGCTAATCTAGACTGATTTCTTCATTTCTGACCTAAGAACACGGTCTCTACACCATTGTAATGGCCAATTTGGAAGCTAAAATCAATGAATAAGAGAAATAGTATGAGCTCGGCATTATAACTTAAAATTATAATAGTTTAAAATCTATTGTTATCAAGGGATTTAGTTTATTTCAAAACTATATTCACCAATCACCATCCAGAGGCAATTAAAGTCCTCGTATTCAGCAGCAACTCTAAATAGAAGGTAGGCAACTCTAATAGCAATATTAGCCTATTAAAAAATAATTAGCCTCATGTAAACAGCGAGCTCATCATTTCTACGAAAGAGCTGATAGACTAAGACAAATTTATAAAACCAACAGTTAAGTTTGTAATATTGAAAGTAATATTGACAGTATTCTTATTTTAAGCAGCAAACTTACCTCCAGCAAATCTTACTATGAAAAATATTACGAATGGATTGAGGATAACATTTTATTTGATGTAAAGTATTTCATTTCTCTTTTCGAACAGATTGAAGAGCAAATTGCATATAGGAGCAGTCTTTTGAATAAAATTGGGCACAGTGCGGTATAGATTGATAAGATTAAAAAAATCTTACAAAAAGTGCAGTTGTTTGATTCTCGATTTTTGCCAGATTGGAACGACAACCTGCTTCGATTCCAACAATCATAATAACATATTTATAAGGAATTCGCCGTAAATTGGAAAAATCACTGTTTGCTAATGTCTAAAATTTGGAAGTGATCGTTTCATAACTAAATCAATATTAATATTTTCGGGATTTAATCATGGTTAGATTATTTTAAAGATCATTGACCTTTGGTCTGAATTTGGTAGCATATGGAGCACAAAATCATGGTCAAAAGCACAAAAAGCCATAAGTTTATTTTATTGTACATATTTTGTTTTTTATTTTCATAGGAATCCCAAATCTATTGATGACTTTAGATTTGCTAATCTTTTTGTTAGGCTGAATATTTATGGACTCTCTCCAGATATTATTACTCAGTGGTAGGCTCAATTTACTTCATGAAGGATATATATTATTATAATGCGATTAAGACTCCAGAATGATTAATAACTATCATTGAAAGAAGTTTTATTCGAACATTTTTGAATGGATTTGCTACTTGGAGTATAATTGAAAAAGATGGTTGGATATAATCCATAGTTTTCCAATGGCAAATAAATTTTGCAGAAATGAATCATCCGAAACTCTCCCCAGAAGCACTCACTCTATAACCTTTCTCATCTACCATTAGAAAAAAGAGGCTCTTTCTGTCACTCTCAAATGCACCGAAACCGTAGGTAAACTCATCGATACTGTCAAGGAACGCCTAAAATATGAACATATGATTGGTTTGTGCTCACAGGATCGATATTTTACTTTAGATTTTGCCTTACTCAACAGATCCACTAAGCTTATTGGGATGAAAAACAATCTAAATCTTGATGTGCTATTTGAAGGTGTAGTTGCTGATTATTCAAATATTACCTTGGTTGATTTTGAGTTTTTAGCATGCATTGGATAAGGCATTTCATCAGCTGTATATTTGGTTCGTCACTGCGCAAATGGTCGTTTATATGCGCTGAAGCAGATAAAAAAGGAGTATTTCCGATAATTCAAAACATTTGAAAGCGTGTTGCGCGAAAAAAAGATTCTCAGTGAGATGATAAGTGATCTCCCCTTTGTGACTCAACTGGAAGCATCCTTTGAATCAGAATGCTATTTAAATTTTCTATTGGAGTTTTACCCCGGAGGGGAGTTCTTTTACCATCTGTCTCACCTCAAACTTACTGAGGATTATGCGAAAATATATTTTGCAGAAATACTCCTTACGATGGAGCAACTTCATAAAAGGAAAATTTTATATCGAGATCTCAAGGTAATCATTGACGTATTTAGCCTGAAAATATAATGGTTGATTTTGAAGGACATCTTCATTTGGGAGATTTTGGATTATGTAGAATTAACCTAGAGAAGGAGGACCTCGCACACTCTCATTGTGGAAGCCCATAATATATGGCCTTCGAAACAAGATAGGATATGGGGTATGGTTATGCTGCTGATTTTTACACGATGGGCGCTATCATCTACGAAATGGTAAAAGGAGTGCCTCCCTATTATAAAAATAACCCTTTATAGTTTAGCGAAGTGAGCGAAGGCTTTCAATAGCTAGTTCTGGCTTTGATTGAGCGAGACCCATCGCAACGTTTGGCTAACTATTCGGCAGTGAAAAAATCAAAATGGTTGAGAGAGATTGATTGGTAGAAAATATTGAAAAAAGACTATAAGCTGCCCACCCGCCTAAACTACTACATCAATTATATTCATGAAGAGTTTATCACCAAGTATATCGATAGCGAAGAAATCAAATATTAGTAAAAATACGATAAACTGTTTGATATGTTTTTCTATATCAGCGATCGTAAGGATAGTCTAGCAAAATATTATCCACAACTTCACAAGCGTTATAAGATTCAAAGAGTTAGCATTCGTTCCAAGCAGCCCAAATCAAATAGAAGTAATAGCAACTCCAAGACCAGTCAAAGCAAAAGTAAAGATAAAAACTTGCAAAATATGCTTACAAATCGCACGAAACGGCAAACCATAAAAAGTCCCAATATATATCTCAGTCCCAATTATTGTCTTGAGAATAACAAAAAGATCAATCATATGTCGAATAAGAGCTTGTCTAAAAGCAAAGAATCAAAGTTTATTCAATCGAATAATTTGATAAAGTTCAACAAAATTGTATCAGTCAAACCAGCAGACTTGAAAGCTAAATAATATTTAAAATAATTAGAAAGACATGCTTCTAAAAAGAAAATGACCTGAAAGATTAATTGATTTATAATGCAGAAGTTATTTATTCAAGACTAGATTGAGTTATTGTTCATCATTCTCATCCTATTTTATTCTAGTATCAGATTGGCTGAAAAATATTACTGAAAATCATGATTAAGGATTGAAAATTCAATCATAAAATTAATTAGATATCAATATTATAAAGTCAATTTCTTTTATATTTTGCAAGATTCAGGCAGATCTTTAAAATGATTTATATTTACTGCTTTAATCTTCAAACTATCATATATGCAGTTTTATGCTAGAAGTAGCTTACTTTGTATGTGCGTAGCATTTACATTTTTAAAGTAAATAGTATGACGTTGATTTAAATCTTGGTTTCTACAAATTCAAAATATTAGAATTAACACAAACTATGTGCGGAATATGGGCCATCATCAATAGGTGTATTCTTACTCCTGAAAAATTAGCTAGCTTTGAAAAAGTAAAGCCAAGGGGACCTGATCACTCCATTATTCATCTTAATTCTTCCAGCATCATTGGTTTTCATAGACTCTCCATCATGGACCTCACATCAAAAGGTTAACAACCTTTTTGCCACTTTAACTCAAAATTCAAGTATACAGTCATAGCCAACGGAGAAATTTATAATCATGAGCAACTCAGAAAACAATATAATTTGGAAATCGATTCACGCTCAGATTGTGCTGTTATCTTGCCATTATTCATGCAGCTAGGGGATGATTTCGAAGCTCTTAATAAGGAATTGCATGGTGAATACGCTATCTTTATTACTAGGGAAGAAGTTAAGACAGGAAATGTTGACTATTTTTTGGGTACTGATCCTCTGAGCGTAAGGCCAGTATTTTACTCCAGCAATGAGCATGAATTTGGAATAAGTAGTTTGCTCTGTGGATTGTCAGATTTTGACAAAGACGTAAAAAGATTGGATCAAGGGACTCTACTAATCGGAAGATATACTCCGTTAACAAATGTAAATTAAATAAAAACCTTGAAAAAATATACCACTATTCCCAAAGTTGATAAAAATGAAGAAAATATTCAACTTTACAGGGAGATAGTTGATACTTTCAAGGATGCAGTGAGGGAAAGATTGATGTCTGATCGACAAATTGGTTGCCTACTTTCGGGGGGATTAGATTCAAGTCTAGTAGCTAGTGTAGCTGCCTCTCTTTTGAGAGAAAAAGGCCAAAGGCTAAAAACTTTCAGTATTGGTATGAAGGAAGGTACTGATATAGTGTTTGCTCGGTAAGTTGCAAAGCACATAGATTCCGATCATACTGAATTCATATATGAAGCAGAATAAGGCCTCCAGGCATTAAATGATGTGATAGAAATTACTGAAACCTTTGATATCACCACCATTAGAGCTTCAGTTGGGCAATATCTCATTGCCAAAAAGATATCTGAAACAACTGATGTTAAGGTTGTCCTCAATGGTGATGGAGCTGATGAGTGCCAAATGGGCTATTTATATTTCTATTTAGCGCCCAGTTCTGAGGAGGCTAAAAGAGACAGAGATAAACTTGTTCAGGAAATTCATCTTTATGATGGCCTGCGGGTTGACAGAAACATCTCGCATTTTGGTTTGGAAGCACGAGTCCCTTTCTTGGATGAGCATTTCGTAAACCTTTATTACAGAATCAATCCAGACTTGCTTATTCCAACAAAAGAACGAATCTAAAAGTATCTAATCAGAAAGGCTTTTTAAACCATATGCCCAGATGCTCTACCAAAATCAGTTCTTTGGAGAAAAAAAGAAGCCTTTTCAGATGGAGTTTCCTCTAAAGAAAAATCTTGGTATCAAATGGTGAGATAGCACATACTAAAAGACTTGTATCCAAATATTTTAAGAAAAATGAGCAATGGTGAGCACAACTCTTCGTCTGTTGAGTAAATGGAAAAACAATTCTAATTTAAAGGACTTCAGCCAGTATGCAAAGAATCTCGATACTATCGATTATATCACCAATCAAAGTTTGGTGACAACGACGCCATCCTGAGTCACTACTGGCTTCCGAGTTGGGCCAACACTAATGAGCCTTCTGCCCGAATATTGGCAGTTTATTCATAAAATCCAGCAAAGTGATGTTTACAATTGATTTAAGGCATATTTGAAATATAATCACTCCCAATGCGAGTGCACTCAGCAGAAATACTGTCGATTAGCATCTTTATAATATTTAAATTTGCTTTGAGATGATTTTTTTTTTTTTTCTATTCTGTATTGTTTTTGTGATCGATAGAGGTACAATGGTTAAGTATTCAGATAAATTGATTTATTTAATCGAAACTACAAATAAATTAATTTAAAGGTAAATGAGTATCATCTATTAATTGGTTTTCTTCCCTTCACTTGCTCTTTTTACTGAAATTTATTTAATTATCTTTCGTCGGATGAATATGCTGATTTTCTGCATTAATATTTGTCAATAACGATACTGACTATTACTTTGATTCCATCAACTATGAAAATGATGAAGAATTAAGCATCTCACTTGTAATGACTGTGGCAACAGTTCAAATAACCATGATTTGCGTTTTGGTGAATTAATTGTAGGCTTGCATATGACTGAGGAAATGGGTGATTTTTTTGAATTGATCCATTATTCTTGAATTAAAAAAAAAATACTTTTATTTCTTTTTTCAATCTGTTAATTTATGGCATTTAAACACACTTGATACTCATCTTTTTTTTCTTTATCTTTTTATCTATTCATCAGAAGTGGAATACAGTCTCTCATCGTTTATAAGTCTGAAGTCGATTGCCTGAATAAGAAAGAAGCGTCCTTAAGAAATTACGTGAGAGCGTAGCTTGCCCATTAAACTGCAGTTTTGGGCATGAACTGATTTGCAATTTAGAAAATAATATCAGATTATATGAGTTCATGAGGGCTAAACATCATGATCCATGTAAGGTAAACTTTTTATAAAATTCATATTTTTCTTTGCGATTAACCTATGGGCTTCAGTTCATTTTTTACTGTTTCAAATTAAGTTATTTTTCAATGGATTTATGGGGGTATATTTTTTCGTATAAAATATTTTCGTGCTGATATAACTTAACTTTAAATCAAATTCCCTTATATAAACTAAGAGCATTAATACAGCTCAATTTCATCAATCATTCAAAAGTATGAATCATTGGGAATGTAGTACTTCCATATCTAATTGAGACACTTCAACTCTAGTCCATCCACGATCCCATCTCCGTTTTGATCGCAAAGAGGCGGTTTGAGATTGAATATTAGGAATATTTGGTTGCAGCTCGTTACATCAATCGAAGTGAGGGTTCGATCCTCATCGTCGTCTTGGAATACGTCAGCCAGCAGCAATTTGGATAAAGATTGATTTGTAATCATGGAGATGTTTTGAACGCTAGCTAGGCCGCGAGGTACAGCTTGATTTTGATGCTGGTAGCAATTTACTGACTGACCAGCGGGGTGTAGTCGTGCGACTCCTGATGTCTCCACATTGAAATAATAGGCACAATGAGCAGCAGTTAACAAGCCATGAGCCACTTCATGATTTAAATTAATTATACTGTAAAATGTTAAAAAAGATAATGAAAAAGGAATCACCTAAGAATAGCCCTATCTTTTTTAACATGTGAATCATTTTTTATTCAATTATATAATTTAAATATATGCATATTTTGGTTGATGGGCAAATGGAATATTCTAAGAATTTACATTATCATGTAAATGATGTTTCCACAGGAAAAATTGCATCTAATTATCAGCAGCATCTTTTTTTATTTGTCTAACTTCGAGTGCTGATTTTAATACTGCTTTTTAAGAGCTTAAACGAATTTTTGACTTCTTAATGGTTTTATTTATTTTTGTTATAAATTTATTTTGCTAAATACTCGAAGGCTTCATTAACCCCTGTTCCTTATTTAGCGCTTACCCGAAAGAATTTACAGTGATACTCCTGTTTGAGCTCATTAATTTTGTCCTGATATTACAAAAGCGTTTATTACAATTAGGCTGGTGTAAATATATCACATTTATTGCCCAACAGAATTTTAGGTATTTAGTTGCCACAATGCATGACTAGTTGCTGAAGCCATATTTTAGCATCATTAATAGAGTCCTCATTTGATATATCAAACACTACACAAGCAGCCTTGGACAGACTGAAATAATTGGACACAATAGTTCGGAATCTTTCCTGACCTGCTGAATCCCAAAGCTATAAGCTAAAGGTACTATCTTCATGAGTAACTTTTTTTGAGAGACAGTCAATCAGACAGGTCATTTTTTGGGGACTGTAGTCTCCTTGCACATATCGCATTAGTAATGTGCTCTTGCCAACACCAGAACGACCAATCACAATAATCTTATATTTCTTTAGCGACTATTAAGTTTATTGGCTCATCACTATATAGGATAAATTATAGAATTCTGAAATATGTTTTCAGATAAATAAAGTGGAAAAAATAACCAAATTGAGTGACTATCGAATTATTGAACGCTTATCGGATAGTTTTTTAGATAGTGATAATTAAAAATTAAAAGATTGACTGATGGGAATGAAAACTTTTTTATTTTAAATCGAGATCATTCAATTAGTATTGAAAAAATTCAAAACAGGATACCCTCAAAATAAAAAATAAAAACCAAATATTTTGTTTGTTTGCTTGAGATAATTAGTTATTTTCTGTGCTAGTATACTGTTATTATAATTACTATTAATGTTCATTTGTTTTATTATTTTCTATCATTAAATTTATAATTCGTATTATTAGAATAAACATTCATCAAAATCACATGGCCAAGGAAATAACACCTCCGCCTTGATTTTCACCGCCTATGCCATCTTTCATCGGAAGATTGGCCCGACAAACTGGACAGTTTCCTTTAACACGC
>Ga0302188_10001160_pt1 | contig 21227 bp, 14 predicted proteins | sample II_Bog_E2_1_FD_198783 | JGI IMG/M metagenome (GOLD analysis project Ga0302188, IMG submission 198783) | Peat permafrost microbial communities from Stordalen Mire near Abisko, Sweden - II_Bog_E2_1 | ecosystem: Environmental > Terrestrial > Soil > Wetlands > Peat | place: Sweden: Abisko...
TAATATTGCACCAAATGCAAATCCAAATAAGTTACTATAGAAGGAAAGACTGATTGCAACTGAACGATTCTAAAGAGGAAACCATCTCTCGGCTAAATAGGCTGACATTGGCAGTAGAATAGCTTGCCCAAAAGATTCCAGCAGCATGCAACATAACACTACTTTATGATATTATTACCCACGTAAAAGTTTCCCTCGGCGGCAAATTGAACCCAATAACCGGCCATTGAGAGAAAGGCTCCACACATAAGACTGTAATCGAGGCGCCACTCAATGAGCTTTAGAGCAGGAACACAGAAGATTATTTCAAAGATAAGTCCGATATAGAAAGAATTGCTGATTGTCGACTCGTTAATATCGTAGTAGTCAGCAAAGATATTAACGTGAGTGAAATATATGCCGAATCCAATGGCATTGGAAAAAGTAGCAAAGCAGTGCCCGATCAGGGTCAACCATTTTTGAATCGCCTGCGGAGGGGCCATTATTATTATAATAGTTATGATTCTGATTATATTTATCCATTGAAAATATTCTACCACAAAAAATTACTATTTTAATTTCAGTAAATATCGTAAAATTAAGATTCCACGAAGATTATAATTATGAATTATTTGTTGATCACATTTTATTATTGTATTTATCCAATTATCATAATGCTGAAACATCTAAATTTGATCGTTCTTATATCGTTAATTATTGCTAAGCTAATTAAAAAATAAAATTTAAAGTTTAGAATATTTGTACTAATACAGTAATGAAGCCTGATGCTTATCTAAACAATACTCATGGTGCTCAGCTGAGGTTCAGTCCCGATCTTACTTCCTATTGCAAATCACATCAAAGAAAAAAGAAATAACCTGTGCTTAAACTAAATTATACTCATGTCAGGAGCAAGACCAAAGTTATAAATAACAGCATCAATATTCATTAATATTTTAATCAAGAGGATGAAACCCTCGTAAAATCAATTGATATATTAACTCAGCATTAATTTGAAAAGAAAAAGTCCCTTTTAGCCACTGATAAGCTAATATAAAGGATTAAAGATAACTTACGCTTGCTGTAGGCTAAATTTACTGATCTATTTTAGGAAGAAATTAACCAATAAAAGAAAGAAAAGATCAATAACAATGAAAAAATAACTAGTCAAGAAATGCACATGCTACTTAATGTGAGTGATAATAATTACAGTTAATTTATCTAAGCCAATAAAAGATAGAATAAGTTAGAGGAAAGTGGACATCTTTACAATGGATTCCGAGTCTAGAACAAAAAAACAGATAAAGATAAAAATATGAGAAGAGGGGGATAGATGAGCTGGAAATGATTTTGATAATTATCTTGACTGTTTGAGAAGATTTGACTATTTATTTAATAAAAATTAATTTATTGGAGGAGTTTCTTATACATTTTACTATATTATAAATTATTAAACTTTTCATAAATTCATTAATTGTTGTTTAAATCAAATAGATGCATCCAATCATAGGTTGAGACTTACTTTTTCACTGTCTAAATTATTCTTCACAAAATTCCAGTTTATGATATCGGTAAAATTCTGAAGGTAATTGGCTCTCAAATTACGATAGTCAATGTAGTAAGCATGCTCCCATACGTCTACAGTTAATATAGGCTCGTAGTCACTAGTCAGAGGGTTACCTGCGTTAGAGGTGTTAACAATAAATAATTCACCTCCCAACTTAGTCAGCCAAGTCCATCCTGATCCAAAATTAGCCAAAGCTTGAGCTTGGAAATCAGCAATAAATTTATCAAAAGTTCCCCATTTCTTTTCGATGAGAGCTTTGAGCTAAGCTGATGGTTGAGTTTTATTGGGAGTAATACAGGACCAATAAAAAGTGTGGTTCCAATGCTGAGCGGCATTGTTAAAGATTTTTGCGTCTTTGCAGCTGAATTATAAGAATGTTACTTCAAAATGATATATTCGAGACTGCGCTTTTCCCATTAAGTTCCCTTTATCAGAGCGTTCAGGTTTGTGACATAGGCCTGGTGATGTTTACTGTAGTGGTAATCAAAGGTTTCAGCGGAAATGATCTTTCCAAAGGCAGCCTTATCATAGGGCAGAGGAGGGAGGGTAAAGCTCATGGTATTATTTATTATTAAAAATTAAGATATTTCTCAATTTAATTGACATTTAATCAAGTAAATAGCTTTAAATTTATTTTTTGTTTTAAGTTATATAATATCAATAGCTTATCTCCTTACTTTGAGCAAACACCCCTCCAAATATGGAAATTATTGCTTGAATGGTATGGTACATAGACCGATTTCCAAGTCTACGGGTGAAGCGGTCCAGACTGAAATGCAGTTCGATATATGATTTTTGAGCTGGATAGTAAAATGCGTGTTTTAATTTGCAAAATATAGCGAAGGAGATAAACTAAATTAGCTTTTCGTAACTGGGAATTATTAGGATGATAAGCAAACAAAACAAAATGAATGCTTCTGTTTTGATTTGAAACAGGATTAATTACTATGTGATTAATGAACTGTTTTCAGACTTTTTGTTAACTATTAGAAAGAGTTTGCCTGATGTATTTAGAATCAGTGGAACATAGTACATGTATTCATTCTTGGGGAAGAATATTAACCAAGTTATCTGTAAGATATGATGAAGCAGTTCTCCTGTGATTAATTAAATACAAGGATTTTTGCAATTTAGGCACCATTAAAAACATTGTTTTAAGTAGTATATTGCAGTTACAACTATCGTGATGATTATGACCGTCAACTGATTCTATTGATAGATGAGAATCACAAATCCTATGAGCACGAATAGAATATAGGTGAAAAAGCTGGAGATTATTAGAGTGATTTTATCGATCATTTATATGCAATAATAATTACAAATCTATAAAGAATATGAATTTGTTTATATATAAATGAGATCATGCACTTTTTCATAACTCTTAGGAATTATATTTTTGCTTTATTTTCGACTAGAGATCAACTATAACTTGAAGAATATCCTGCCTGGAGAAGTTTCCACGATAAAATTTTGTATGCTTGTATTCAACTGAGTAATCAATAAGTTAGTCTATTTTTGGCTCATTTTGCTCAAAGATAATTGATTTGTTTATATTTAGTGCAAAAATGTTGTAGTAGTAGGGGCAGATACTAATAACAACTTATTTATATTCTAATATAAATTCGCGCATGAAGATAGCAATAGCCTCAGGAAAAGCATTGCGTGCTTTGAGAATGAAACTTAATACTTTATAGAGAGCCATTTCACTTAGCTGTGCTTTCATACTAGGGAGTAAGAGCTTCTTGATGCAGTATTTATTGTAGATTTCCATTTCGCTAGACGATAAATTTCGATAGTGGCTCATAACTTCTAAGTTGTTGAGCACAAATAGTATATGAAAATGAGTATAATTGCATTAAATGGTTTGGTTAATAACTACTTGATGATAGAAATGAAGTCCAATTTCACGTAGGAAGATTAGATTGCTACCGATGTCAAATTTAAATCTACAAATTTAAATTTATTAAAACTTTTGACATTATTTCAACGTAATTTTATTTTTTGCACTTTATTATTTATTACTTTTTTTGATACTTTATTATTAATCATAAGTGCAGTTTATTCCTTTGGAGTTTACTTAATCCTCTATATTTTCCTCACTTTTAATAAGATGTTGGTGATCTTCAATTTGTTAAGAACCAATACCAACAGTTTCTATTTTTATTTGCTAAATTTAATTGGTTTTGGAAAGAGATTGATGGCATGTTTATTCCGCTAAGTAATGTGATGACATTGACTGCTTTTAATGCTTAATATTAGCGCCAAAAACCTCACTGCTCTCATTATTTACTGACTGCGATCTTGTTTACTATCTCATTTGAATTAGATCTTTTTGCATTTGATAATTAATAATTGTTTTGATTATAAGAAGACCATATTATTAATTAACAAATTTGATATATTCTGCTTATATTTATATACTATCCGCAATATTAGCAGAATCAATTGTAATGACATTTCTATTATTTGTTCTCAAATTATTTTTTTTATTATTTTTTGCAAATAATAATTCTTTCTAATTATTTGTTTGCTAAAATTATTGAATTCTCATAATAGAGTCATTATATTTTGATACTAATCTATTCTTCTTTATCGATCTAAAGGGAATCAATATTTTTGGAAGATGATTCCAATTATTACTGTCTTCAAAAAATATTGGAGAATAAAGAATGAGAGTCACCAAGAATTTATTAGATACAATATTTATTAAATAGATAGATTCACAAGAGTATTATCATCAAACTCATATATCATTTTAATTTAATGAGCAAAAATAAAATATTCAGTATCTAACTCAACACTAAAGCTGGTTTAAGCAAAACATTAACTACTCCCACCACTAAAAAGAACCTGTCTCGTTAGAAAAATGCAACCATTAATCTTGTGTCACCAAAAACAGCGAAAAACAATATATCTCAAGATAAAATAAAAAATGAAAAAAGTTATTCTCTTGCTAAATAAACCTAAAAATTATCGACACCTTCCCAAAATTCCAGACTTTTGTATGCGTCCAATCCGAAAGGGGATGATATATTATTGGAAATATAAAATAAAATTAGGTAGCTGAATGAAAAATTGCAAAAAATGTATGCATACATTGATTTATTTAACTTGATCAATTATGATGATCAAAAGACCATTCGTTGTTTACAACATAATAATGTTCTCACCCTTTACTGCATCAATGAGCGCAAAATTCTCTGCGTCAATTGCACTTATGGCATCACAAAGCATCGTACGCATAAAGTATTACCCCTGAGGGACTGTATACATTATGTGACTTAGGATAATGATTTATTAAGTGATATTTTGCATAGAGATATAAAATTTTTGTAAGAAAGCCATAATCACAGCCAATAAAATATGTTTCTTCTCCAAAAATAGTATAAAAAACATTTAGAATAGCTCGATTATGATTTCAAAAAAAGGCTAGAAAGCCTCACTCTCAAATATTAGACAGATAAAAAAAAGATTGAGCAGAGTTATGAAAAACTTATTAAGAAGTCTTAACAAATTACTGAAGGAATTGACACATTCAAGCATAATTTTTGGGAAACATTATCAAAAATATAAATGGGAAAAGATGCTAATCTTGATCCTGCCGATGCTTTAATCATGAAACAAGTATTTCGTGTTAATCTATCTGAATTCACTCATTTCTAAGTTAAAAAAATTACAAATAGACAAATATAACGTTTGGGCTTTAAAATTAGAAGCTGAATGACGAATGATTAATGATTATAGTAATTTCAGTATTGCTGTTATTTGAAAAGCCTCTATAAGGGATAAATAGTTTAGTTGTATAATATTAAAAAACGCATGACGAACAAAGCCGACTTATAGAAAATATACTTTCACAACTATACAAAGCACGCACGCCCAAATAATCCGACATTGTATGTATTATCCTATGTAGCATATCTAGCTTAGTTAATGATTCACTCACATTATTTACACCCCATAAAAATGATCCAGGATGCTAAACAAATGATAGAAATTTAGCAAAAAACAGTGAGTATAAATCAAAATTTGAACCCCTCAAAGACAGCTCCAACATTTTCTCTGGCCCACAAGTGATGCCACACAATTATGCTAAGTACTCAAAAGATGCTTTTGAAAAAAGTAGATCCTATCTTTCACAGTATGGGTCCAATCTCCTTTCCCCTAACATTACTAGCAAAATTTGATAATAATTTAATTTTTGATTTTACAATTTTATAGAGATAAAATTCTAGAGTAATATTCTTAGAAATAGAAGATAAATTTAAAAAGAGAATTGATTTAATGAGAATAATCATCAATCACTATCACTATCATTAGTCGCTTTTTTGTTATCACTATCAATTCTGGCTCCTTCTTTTTAGCAACAAAAAACTTTAAGGCAGATATAAAGAACACCAACAAGACACATGACTGAAGATGCCACTAAAGTAATTATTTCGAAAGTGTTGAGCTGATCGTCGAAATTTTTTATCAACATGAGAGGCATCGCCCCAGCATATAAATTGAACAGTCCTCGTCCAAAGTAGTTGTACAGGAACTTCATATTACGAATCATGAAGGCAACTCGGCATTAGATGAATAGAATTACAAGGCCAGATAAACCAATATATCCGGGCATTACGTATCTGAGAATCTGGGCATCAGTATTTAAGCTATCAGTACCTTAATAATAGCAGTATCCAGCAAATGCCACGAAGGCGATGCCAACCAGTAAATTCAAAGTCTTCAGAATGTAAGTTACTTCAGATCGATGTGTCTTTTTCTTTTGTTTATTTGACTTGATCGGAGCCTCTTCAGTCTCCTCAATCTGGCTATGCGAAGATTTGTCCTTGTTGACTTGTGACTGTGCACCAACACTACTTTTGAGTAAACCTTAATTGGGATCACTTTTTAGCATTTGCTTCTAATATCTTGGATTGAATATAAATCTACTCGATGGCTTAATAATTATGGCTTTTTCCAATATTGAATAATCAACAATAAATTCAAGTATTTATATTCGAATGATCTTAAGCCAGATTTTATTGATTCGCTAAAAAATATATCATAATCATAATAATGACAACTGACAAAGTAAATAGAGCTCTTATCTTTGATGAATAAGAAGATCACAACGAAACCCAGACGACACCCAATGCTCCTCTGTCATAAAATAACATAAGAAAGGAGGCTGGAATAAAATTTTAAATTAATCTTGGTCATGGGTAATTAGGAATAAAAAGAAAACGTCAACAATCAAATAAAAAAGATCAGTTTTCTAAACCATAATAGAGCAAAATATCCAAATAGACGAAAGTAAAGTCTCAGAATTCATAAAATTTGGCCTATGAAGAATAAAACGCTTATTCCTTTCGTGATACATCACTCCCAAAACCCCCAAACATTCAGAAATCGCTACAAAAACAACAAAAGGAAATAGATTCCATTATTGAGAAGACTTAAAGATAGCTCTAGGCTGCGTCAAAGTCTTAGGCAGGAAGTAAATATCGTAGTAAAAGTCCATTCGGTGTTTCTTCAGAAAAAGAGAGCAGTTCATCGACCCAAAAGCTAACTGGTCATATTTAGATAATGCACGATGCTAAAAGAATGACTCCAGGATTGTTTCAGCAATTGGATGAAGAGGAAATAAATAATAATAGATCTATTAATCCTCTTTAATATCAGAAAAAGAAAAAATTAGAAGATATTCAAGAAAGTAAGGGATAGAGTATGGGGGACAGTAAAGCTTCCAAAATATATCCTAAAAAATTACCTCCTCTTACTGATAGTAAAAATGTGCAAATGAGCGTGAGCAATTCATTACAACGAGCATAAGACAGTTCGATGATAGTTTTAGAGCACATGAGACAAGAATTGAGCGAACCTGATGCCAATTAAAATGAAATAAACTTGAAGGAAATGAGGGAAATGGAATTAGCCATGACATGCCCTCCTCCGCATCGACTGTGGAGATGCAGTTTTATAATTGACCGGTCATGCTGTTCTTACCCAATATTTTCATTAAAAAGAAAAGATTCATCTTTCCTAGTTAATGCAAAAAAATAGTTTTGTCGTATCCACTCTTATTATCAAATCACTGCTAACGAGAAAACATTTGGAGGGTCAGTCAGAAGTAATTTAGGTTATCTCCGAAGCAACTTTGCTGGAACTGAGTTCAATCTGTACGACTAAAGAAAAGGGATTTGCTAGCTTGTGTGCACGATTTGTTACAAAGCTGAACTTTCTTGTTCCGCAACTTTTCGAAACATTTAAATATACATTCGAAGTCAATAAGTATCCTATTCTTAACTTCATGGGGCAGGCGACAAATCTTATAATTTGAAAGATCTTTATCAGTATCAGTAAAATGTTGATAATAAAAAAATAATTCGACTTGTTAATAAAAAACCAGAATGGAATTAAAAACATAAGTGTTATATAATGAACCTTAAGGGACGCGGAAAAATTGGATCAGTCAAGAATATGGCACTCATCGAGGAAGAAAACCCATAAAAATATATAATGCTGTTTTGCAAAGCTGATACAGATAACTTTCACCTTGAAATTGTTCGGCCCTTATCTCCTTTTATCGCCATCGGAATTCTTCTCAGTAGTTTTGACTTTAAACTATGCTGTCAGTGATACTTTATATAATATGATTCAGTGCAAAATCAGTAGATATCATCATTAATTAAAATGGAGTTCTTCAAGAGAATCATTCTCCAAAGATATCTTGAACTCGATTGTTTTCCTGGACATTAAAGATATTTTTCCTGTCTAGAGGGCAGGTATTATGAGATCGGATCCAATCCAACAAACACTCCTCATGAAAAAAATGCCCACATGATTTAATTTCAACACATTTTTTGCCATCCTCAAGTTCCAATAAACAAATAGAACACTCTCCATTCTACTAATGCTCCAAATTGACTATCCTTAAGCAGAGCTACAATCCAAAGTCTATTTGTATTTGCTGATAGCATAGAAATCCTTATGTGGCTATCAAAAAAAGAGAGTTTAAAAATAGCCCTATTAAAGCATACATATACGTTAAAAAATATATATTAAGATAGTTTACCTAAATTATTTCATTATCGTAACTAAAGTGATTATAGTTATAGGAAGAATCTCGCCATATAGCTTGCACTATTTGTTCACAGACGAATATACACCCTGCAATAGTTAACAAATTGAAAAACATCCATAGCATAACATCGTAAACACTTGTGAGACTTGCAAAAATAAACATAGAGAAAAAGAGGAAGAAGTGAATAGCTAACAGGAAAATAAAGCGCTTTCGCGAAGAATCATCATTCTCACTTTCATCACGAGTAATGAGTTGATATAACAGATACATACTGATTAGCAGCATGAAATTTACAAGTACTATTATTACTACTCGACTATTCATTATAATATTCAATGATTTTGCATCACCTTATATACTGATTTTTTATAGTTACAGTTTATCAGCGAGATTCTTTGGCAAGAAAACCCTATAAATAGACATACTAAATATATATTAACTCCGAAAGGAATAATTTGATCCAAGTTTTATTTATTTTTCAATTAACTTAAGTTACTATCTTCTGATCCTCAGCAAGTAGCTCAAAATATATTTGTTAATTTCTAATTCGAGCCTTATCGCCAAATAAGAAATAAATAACAATCAAATGCAGTCTTTTCGAATTAGCAGAGAGGCTAAAGCAAAATTCATCCGATTTATGTTACTTTCAGTATCAATAAATTTATATCCTAAGTTTTTCTCATTCAGTTTGAGACGCTCAATTTTATGAAATTTAATTGAGTCTGTGCTAAGTAAAATCAAGTCTTCAAAGCGTTGAATCTCGATGACCTCAGAATTGTTGGTAAATGTAGAAACAGATCAACCAAATGTAAAGAATATATAGACTTAAAGTTATCATGAACAATGATAGACTCAAGAAACAAATCAGAGATTTTATTGGTAATTACAAAATTAATTTAATATTATCTTTACAACCATTAACTGCCGCGAAAGGAGCTATAAATTACTGAGAAGATTTCGCAGCTTAGTTCTTTAGGAGCAAAAGCACACGACTATTTATTTTATCCGTAATAAATCGGTTTGATCACAAGATATTATTAATAATATCATCTATGGATACATATGATTAATTATAATTTTAATTCTCTCTTAATATACAAATCTCATGATGAATTAGTTAAACATTTAATATTGAAAAATCATTAATTCAATAATCAATACATTAAGTTTCACTATCCTCTGTTTTAGGATAATTGTCATCTTCCATGGGCAGTTGAACTTTTTGACATTTCTAAAGCTTCACTTTAACTATCCTTGTACCTTCGCGTCCTTTATCTTCAACATTAGTTTCACTGTTCATATTTTTGTGTATAGGAGTCACACTCCGATGTAGCCTTTTGACGCGGATTGGCTGCCCTTAAAATTGCTAAATTTTACAAAGAAGTTAAGCACTGATTAAAAGTATTGCTGCCATATTTGTAAATTATCCACAATAATTTGGAGCAGAAAAAATTGTTATGAGTCTTCGGTTAAAAGCAAATTAGTAGCCCTATTCAACAACTTGATGAGAGCGGCAAATGAGGTCGAATTCATTTCTATTCAGAAAGAGGTTTACGACGTTGCTTCCATAGTAGTGACTAATGCCCCTCTCTATGTTATCACTCCAGCCTTAAGAATTCGCTTTTGGATCTGACCAAAGCATGTCCGATAGCATTTTATTTGCATGTGGTTCGATAGGACGCCTTATAAGATTTACAGTTGATAAATGCTTAGTGAGGGGACTAAGCCCACCGTGTACGCAAAATATTCGCCCAGCTACTACTGCTGCCACTGGCAAAAAGTTAAAACTATCAGAAATCATCTTCCAAATTCTTATGCTCATTCTCCGCTTGCACTCATCATAGAATCCATATAGTTTGTTTACTTAGCTGGCCTAGTGGTTGCCTCGTAGTAAGAAAAAATTGTCAGGGAATTTGATTTTATAGGCAAAGAGTAAGCAAATGCATTCCAAAGATTGCTTGCCACGGTCTACATAGTCTCCTAGAAAGAGATAGTTATGTTGCTATGGCGAGCCAAATCGGTGAAATATGGTCAGTAAATCTTGATACTGTCCATGTGTGTCTCCACATATTTGTACAGGTGCCTGCAGTTAGAGCAGCATGGGTTGTTCTGCAAAGATACGGCGAGCCATCACACAAAGTCCATCGACTTCAAACTCTTTGAGGGGAAAGGAATTATCACGAAAGGATTTCTACGTTAATTTGCTGATGATATCATCAATGTTGAGCGCACGGCTGCTATTAATTTCCTTCATCTTCTAAATGTTCTATAATGAGATTAGTAATTAACATAAAAAAGGCTGTATTATTACAAAAAATTCTAACATGCGGCCAAATATTGGCATTCTATTCTCGTGCCAATTATCCAAAGTTTTATGCTCATCTTTTCTAGAAAAAAATATGATTTTTTACGATTTATTAGATTTCAACATCTAAATAGCATCACTAGTTCGCGAATATAATAATTTGAAATATTTAAATGCAAGTGTAATATAAGGCTGATAATAATCATGAAGACTCCTTCCACTCCATTGACAACAGCAGATCCGAGTTCACTTTTGTCCAATAACCATTAGCTGAATCTACAGGCAAAATAATGCACCGTTTTGACATTCGAGAATCTTCTGCTCTCGACTTATCTTCGAATCCTCTGAACAAATCCATAGCCTCCCAGGAACCCGTCGGTCTTGATGATATTTCAGAGATTCATCAGCAGTAAAGTAACTAAATGTCGTGCTCAATGTGCTTGCAAAAATAGATAGATGTAAAATCTAGTTGATGCAGTGTCTTAGTTTACCTAACCAACCCACACAAGAGGAGGTTCAATTATTGCAAGAAAATATATCTCGACTGAGGAAAGATCAATCCATCCTAAAGCAGCAAATCTAAATATTTCAAGGTATGATGGCCATTACCAAAAGTAGCAGCGAAACTATTACCAAAACGTTAATAGAGGCTAATAGATTTGTCAAGAAATCATGCGAACATTCAACCTCTAGCTAGCCATTTAATATTCCTTGGCCAGATCCTAATCAACTAGCTTTCAGACAATTAAAATAACCCTAAAAGTCAAGAGCACTACAAAAGCCTAAGTAACAGCATTTCGACATAAAGCCAAATAAATCTCAGTCAGCAACATAAAAACAGGCAAACATTCTATATAAACGAGCTTCTTTGGAAAAGCACCTCATCCTTTTTGACGATAACTAAAATCAGTATCGTATCGAAGTGGAATACGAGCAATAGCATTTGAAGTTATAAGTAGTGAACTATCAAAAAGGAGAAACCAATTTCATCTATGCAGCTCGAATCACTGACAACATCCTCGGTAGTGAAAAGATATCTTAAAAATTTATCGTGCCTTTGAAAAACTATCAACCAAAAAAATTCACATTGACTGTGAGCGTTGTTCTATTAATTTTCAAGCATGGGATGTAAAAAGAAGAGAAGAATTTATTGCAGGCTGAAGAAGTCAAGTCTTTATCTCTACCGCTGCCTATAAATTATTTTATATGGTCTCGCTTTATCAATGGAGGAATCAAGTCAGATGTGGTAGAAAAAATAGAGAAGAGGCTCTATATTTATTAAATTGACATCAATTATGGAGTTGATAACTTGATTCATAAACAACTCAATTAATTTTAATGGGTTCAGAAGCATTGGATTAATTTACGAGGATCAAACCAGCTTCTTTGGGTAGACTTAGGAGAAGTCAAGGAGCAATAGGATGGATTTAAGTTAGTATTCCGAGTGGGCTCGAGATAGAGAGATGCTCAATAGTCTATCGATCTAATTTAATATCTTTGCTTCATGCTGGCTCTTTGATCAATATTATATATTCAACTATTATCTTACAAGTTGCACAACAAAAGAATCAAATTATAGTTTTGATATAATCATTATTTATATTTGACCAATTTGGGAATACAGTTCGATATTTTTACTCTTTAGAAACAGTTTTGGAAGAGGAATTTCACCCTTTAACCTTATAAGCATGATAAAGCTTACTTAAGAGTCATTTTACTCTGCTTATGATTTGTTTGATTGAATGATTGCATAGCTTGTAAAATATAAAAGAAATCCAAATTAACGGAAGTTGTGTTTCTGATCATTACTGATGTAAAAAACTATAAGTACCCAATTCTTTTATATTTAATTCGAACCTCCCAAAATATTAAACATGTAGACCTTTAACAATGACTCAAGCTCTTTCCCCACTTTAAAACACTGCCGGTTGTGTCACCTGCATGACTGTTGATTACTCTCACAGCCATGAAAACTCCAGCCATCAATCATTCGTTTCTACCATCTCCACATATATCGAAGAGATAGCCTTATAAGACAAATTAGCTCCAAAAGTGAAGCAAATTTCTAAAACCAACAAAAAATCAGTTGCAGTTTGGACTCACAAGGAAGTTGAATCTTTGGTTACCTTGTTGAGGCGATTTGGCAGTGATTTCGCTACCATTTCTACACATATGACCAAGACTCGAGACCAGATCAAGAGGAAATTTAAAGTTTTAGAAAAGAAATGGCCACACTTGGCCGACGCTATCTTCGAGAGAGAAGCCATCCCAATGACTTGGGTGGAATAAAACGTTGAAAAAAATGATTTTTTGGAGTGATTGATGCTGTAATATTTCATTTGAACCTTATTTCTAACATGTACTTTTTTTGAATATTAATTCTTCATTATAAATAATCTTCATTATTTGATATATTAATTTCAATGCTGCGAGTGAACACGTTGGCTGAATCAGGAAAAATGTTAAAGTTGTAGCATTAATTTTCGAGTAAAAAACATAAGATATACAAAAGTTACGATGTTGAAACTCAGTAGACCTATCTCACAAAAATAATAGTTGCAAAAGATGAATATTTATCACTTTATTACCAGCATCATCTTCAATCCAATGTTATGAATTACTTAACAATGACTAAGTCCAGGGGTTCAACTATATTAAATGCTATCCCTTACAATAGCTCAGTAATGATTAAAGAAACATAAAGAGCCAAAGATCAAGAAGAGATGCCAAATAAATAAAGCATCAGTAAAGTTATTTATATGTCTAAAAGTTTTATACCGGGCTGCACACTCAGAGAAATGGTTCAGTCTCAAGACAATAGGCTAAATAGTCAATTTAGTCTTAGTTTGGTTGGCAATATTCTTGATTTTATCCTACGGTGTGGAGGAGTAAATGACCTTATCATATCATCTTAAAACATCATTGTGGGAGAAGATAGTAGCTTTCATTTAAATTATTTTTCGACTGTGGGATTGGACCTTCTTAAATTCGACAGGTATATTCCCAAGATAGACTTTGAATAAATATTTCCTTATTTAACTTCTCGATATATCGATAAATGCAATGTTACTCATCAATACGATGTAGAAATCCATTTAAATTTTATAGTAATTAACTTTATAACTGCATTTTTTAAGAAAGATATTTTATTTCAAGTAGACTTCGAACATTAAGTCAAGAAGGAGAGCATCAAATAGCAAATGAATAAATTGGAAAAAAGATTTCTACCCACATTAGTCACACAAAAGTAACTTTCAACTCTAATAAATTAATAATATGGTAAAGCGTATGGAAGACAACTTATGGAACTTATCAAATGTACACTTTAACGATCTTTTCGGAATGAAGAAACCAAAAATAATGTGAGTTAAAAAGGATAAATTAATAAAGAGACTTTATACGATTGGGAGTGGATTTTAAAGCTACTTTGTCGAGAAAAATCCCGTGATTCAACAATTGCTCAGAAATAATTTGTTGATTAACATTTTCGGTGCTTTGCATCATCTCTCATGGAATTAATCAATCATTACAACAACATCCTGAATTATCTTCTGACAAATAATTTGCAGCCAGAAAAAATAAAATTGCCAGATATAAAAGAAGTTAGAGCTTCACTATTTAAAAGCATTAAAGGCAATTAACAAATTTAATTAAGCGATAAGGATCTGAGAAGATTAATTGAGACAGCTCATAGTCTTTTCCGAGAAAGGAAGTTTTACTATGAGAGGGGATGGTATATCAAAGAACTTTATTTTCCTATCAAAACAGGAATGACCTTCACTAGAATCATCTAATTTCCGAACTGGCTGTGTATGTTGGCGAAATAAACTTAAGTCAATCTAGATAATATTACTGCAGTCTTGAATTTATTAGAGTTGATTCTTCAGATTGAAGAAGACGTGAAGTTGCTGGAGCCTTTCATTACATAAAGTGTCCTAATTAACACTCTTTAAATCAACAAAATTTGTAAAAAGAATTAGGCCCAATACAAGTTCAAGCATTAAAATTAATATTATAATTAGAAAGGTTAACCAATTGAAACATACAGATAGATTATTCTTCATGAATAAATGACACATAGTATTATGGAAAATGAAAATAGGGAAATCTAAAAAGTCGAAACCAATGAAAAAAAGAAAAAGAAAAAGAGTAGACGAAAAAAATCTTGGGAACTATAATCCGATAAAGACGAAGATTAACAATAATTACAATGCAATAAAGAATAAAATCAATAGTAAAAGAAGTAACATACATCATAGGCATTAGTGCTTCGTTTCAGGGAATTATTTAGATAAACCCTTACAAAATTGAAAGCTTTTATACAAAAATACTATCTCACCGTAAGTGAAAGGAAAGTTCGAGATAATATCAGAATAAACTGCTAGCCTTAGTCCAAGATAATACATCAAATAGAAAAGTATTTCGGCAACAATAAGAAAAAATCCAGCAAAATGAATTCACAAATTAAGAAAGCTGATATATGAAGATCTACATTGAAATGTTTAGTGATTAAAATAATTATACAAAATATATAGCCAACCCTGTTATTATGTTTCCCTATTTAAATGATTGTAAGTAAACACTGATTTAGTCAGTTAGTTTTAAAACATTTGATTCAATCAAAAATTGTTTAAGTTTAATTTACCATACATTTTCCGTAAAAACTAAATTGCCGTTAATTTTATAATAAGTAGATGTAGTAATACGTCTAAAAAAACATCAAACAAGAAGTAAGACAAATCATCGCTCTCCAAAATGGAGTTCATAAATGTGCTAGATAAAATCAGCAATTTAACTCCAACATGTATTCCATTCTTTCTGATAATCAATGCCTCAATATCAACAGAATCAAACGCAATTTTATCGGCAAAATTAATATAATACAGTCCTAACTGAATCAATAGTCTGGCTTCTAAAAACAGAAAAGTCTAACAACCAAAGAAAATATAAAAGGAAAATTAAGTATTGACCGCTGTTAAACTCATATAAAATTAGTTTAAAAATAAGCGAGTCGACCTGTGGCTGATGAAAAATGCCAAACGATTTCACATGAACCTGTTGACTTTAAAAATAAAGTTTAATCAGAATAAGCAAGCAGAATCACTATCTTTTCCAATATTCAGAGCTAAGAAATTATATTATAGATCCCTTCAATCATTAAGCTTAGATAAAATAGAAAATTTTAAGAGATACAAACATAGACTCAATAAGAAATAACACCAGACTTATTGGCAGCCCAAAGGACTCCAAAAAGAAATTACGACAGCTTTGATAAGTAAAATCAATATACTAAAAATAAATAAATCAACAGCAGCCAAAAGCGGAGAAGCTATGCTCTTAATCCATCACCACATATTACCCCTCATGCTAGCATTAAAAAGAATAAAGAAATTCATTAATCAAATAAAAAAACATCAAAAATATTTTCCAGTAATGAAAAACGTCGAAAATTTATCGAAATGGTTTCTTTATATCCGAACCGCAAGAATGTTTTTTCAAGCTGTCCTTTTGCCACGTAACCATATTGATTTTGATCTTGTCTTTTCTCTTTGATATTATTTGTTAAATTATCTCTGATATTATCGATCTGAGCTCTAGGTATAAAAGAAATTATAGTGTTGATGGCTGAATAACAAACTCCCAAAAATAACTCGAAGAAGGGTAAGGGAAAGGTTGATGAAAATGTCATGTATCTCAAGAATGTGTCTGAAATAATCACTCGCATTATCGAGAGCTATGAAAAGAGAGAGAAGGTTGTATTAACTTCTCTCATCTCAGAAGTCACCAAGAAGAACAGGATTTCTAAGGCTCCAAAACTTGTCGAAATAATCAGTGCCATCCCTGAAAACTATAAGAGCAGACTTGTTCCTCTTCTTAAAGCAAAGCCAGTCCGCACAGCTAGTGGAATAGCAGTTGTTGCTGTCATGTGCAAACCTCATCGTTGCCCTCATATTGCAACCACCGGAAATATCTGTGTCTACTGTCCGGGAGGTCCAGACTCAGACTTTGAGTATTCGACGCAATCTTACACAGGATATGAGCCGACATCAATGCGAGCTATCAGAGCAAGATACAATCCTTATATCCAAACAAGAGACAGGGTAGAACAATTGAAAAAAATAGGCCACGATGTGGATAAAGTTGAGTTCATCATAATGGGAGGCACATTTATGTCCCTTGATGAAGACTATAGAGACTATTTTATTAGAAACTTGCATGATGCATTGAGCGGGCATGTTTCAGCTGATCATCACTAGGCTGTTCGCTTTTCGGAGCAAAGTAGGGCCAAGTGTATTGGAATTACTATTGAGACTCGTCCAGATTTTTGTGGAAAGCGACATTTATCTGATCTTCTAAGTTATGGATGCACTAGATTATAAATCGGAGTTCAGAGTATATATGAAGATATAGCCCGAGATACAAACCGAGGGCATACTATTGAGGCTGTGAAGAAAACCTTTACAATGGCCAAAGACTGCGCATACAAAGTGGTAACTCATATGATGCCTGATCTACCTAATATGGGAGTCGAGAGAGATCTTTAAAGCTTCAGATAATTCTTCGAAAATCCAGCCTTCCGACCGGATGGAGTAAAGATATATCCCACTCTAGTAATTAGAGGTACAGGCCTCTATGAATTGTGGAAAAACGGCAAATACAAAAATTATCATCCTAATGATCTAGTGGACATAGTGGCAAAAATGTTAGCCTTGGTTCCGCCTTGGGTAAGAGTCTACCGCGTCCAAAGAGATATTCCTATGCCTTTGGTGACTTCGGGAGTAGAAAAAGGTAATCTAAGAGAATTAGCCTTGGCTCGCATGAGATAAATGAACATCCCATGTAGAGATGTTAGGACTCGAGAGGCAGGAATTAAGGAAGTACACTTTAAGATTAAACCATAAAATATCGAACTCATTCGCAGAGACTATACTGCCAATGAGGGGTGGTAAACTTTTATTTCCTACGAAGACCCCAGGCAAGATATTTTAGTTGGATTGCTAAGATTGAGAAAATGTGGTCCGAGTACATTCAGACCTTAACTTGGCCCTCATTGTTCTCTTGTGAGATAGTTGCATGTATACGGCTCAGTTGTGCCCATTCATACTCGAGATCCAAATAAATTTCAACATCAGGGCTACGGTACTATGCTAATGGAAGAAGCCGAGCGTATCGCTAAAGACTAGCATGGTTCTACCAAAATGGCAGTTATTTCTGGAGTGGGAACAAGACACTACTACCGCAAATTAGGATACGAGCTATAAGGTCCATATATGGTCAAACAATTATGATTATGATATCTCATGATAGTTACTTCATTGTTCTATGAATCATCATGGCTCGGAAGGGTCGAAGATTATAATGAAATCATCCAAGACATGAGTTACAGGATAGCGGCGGTATACTGTTGGAAATCCAGTACCAAAAACGGTCTTGCCAATAAATCCCTTCACAATTTCCGTGATAGAGTACTTTGCTAATATCAAGCTTTTGACTTGATATTTGTTGTCAAGGCTTGTAATTTTTTCACCAAATATAGCAGAATCATGGACGACTGCGCGTATACTATTCTCTTCTCCATACTAATTTATTAAATTTGTACCAATCTTACTACCATATTTACGTCCATTTTAATTTAAATGATGTTAGAACTGTTGTAATTCAAGACGCACGTTTATGGAATCGTAATCATGATATCGTGATCATCATGACGCGCCACTTTCATTTATAGATCCATTCTTGATGTATCAAGATTGCATTTTATATTAAAGCGGTCGTTGGCTGGAGCTTAGTTTGCATAAGGCACTGAGTTGCCCAAATCACCCATATAGAACTGGAAACCCGGTACTTCCCAGCTAGCATCAGGGGTGACATCGAATAATCCCTTGGTTACTGATTCTTTGATCATTGATCTGACAGTGTTAAAGCTAATAATTTATTGTAGTCCTCCATATTAATCATCATCGAATTCAGTGGGCAATTTGGTACAATTTTAAGTATTACTTTCGAGTCCAAATTTAAAGAAAGCCTCGAGACCCTTAGTGTTACGGTTGGTTAATTTAAAAGTTCTAGCATAGTTTTGAAATGACAAAGTAATATTTTTGTATTTGTATGTGATATTGTTGCTTCCTATCAGTTGTTAATGGTTTAGGAACTGCTTCAACATCGGCCCATAGAATCCATTTACTTCACTAATTATTTATGACTTCAGTTTACGACTGCCAGCTTTATTGTCGATCATTTTGTTAAAGATATCCAACTCTGTATCAGTTAACTTCGGTGACGATGATTAAATATTAAAAAATTGAGAAAAAGTAAGAGCAGGAACAACATCGGGTTCCCATACTAAATATCCATCTTTCATTGTTAAGTTTTTGGTAAAGTAGGAAGGATCTAGCAAACCCTTTGCGAACGCTGTCCCATTTTTAACAGAACTTGAGTAATGAATTTCATATTTGAAGGTTGTTCCAATGGAAATGATTCCCATTGTGACATTAGCCATTAAGGTATCCACATAAGATTCAATTTGATGGTGGTCGTTATAATAGAAACCTGGTCGCAATGCTACTACTTTGAAATTGGCGGCTAATACACTGTCTGTGTAGGTGTTGTCATAAGTAGTAATATTCTTGTCAAGTTAAAGGAAGAGATTTACAAGTGAGTCTCGTCTGCTCAGTGCAGGATAGGACATATAAAATGTCTTCTGGGGTTCATCGCATACGCTGGGGAATGCCACTGCAAATAAGAAGCAGAGTAGGAGTAAGATTTTCATCGATTGATAATCTATTTATTAAATCTCATCGGTGTATCATATGATAAAAATAGATTAATCATATCTCCAATAGTTGGATAGTATTACGAACTTCTGTATAAGCTTTACGGTCCATTTGCAGGATGGCTCCCCTTTGATGCTCCACTTTTCGCAGGAAGGTGCTGCACTGTTCGAGTATAAGCTCAATCACTTCCACAACCACACTTTCAGACATTGTAAGTTGTTTGCTAAGTTGATCAGTGAGAGTTCCTCGAAACATGTTGCATATCTTTTTCGAAGAATATACTAGTAGTATTTCATCCATAATGCGCAGCACATCCTCCCTTCCAAATCGTCTTTTCCCTTAGCTCAGTTTAGCCTGTTCCAGCATTCGATTCTCTTTCTCTTGAATCTTTTGGTACAGCATATCTTTGTAGATGTTGCTAGTCTTCGTAATCATATTTTTGAGGCTTACCTTTTCCTTTTAAATCTGTTTAATTTTCTCTGATTGCTCTATTGCTGTCTCTGCTCGTTTATTTAGAAGCAATTGATTGCTGATTTATATTTTCTCCTCGAAATCAAACTTAATCATTGGGATTGGAACATTATTCTTGTGGCCAGCTTCAAATGCCCCCTTCCCCTGTAAATATTCGAATAGCTTTTGTCTGAAACTAGCCTTACGGGAGGGAATATCTGAAACGCTTGGAATGTCAATAAGAATATCAAGTGTTAGATCGCGGCTACGTTCATTGTTACAAATGTAAAGCTGACTGTCAATGAATAGAATTTGCTTCAAATGAGATACTTCAACTATTAGTTGCACACCTTCGATAAGATTACGGCGAATTATTTTAAAAAATTCGCCATACTTTCTTCCCCGATGAGTCTTTAAATACATGAGATGCTAATCCAGTCTTGATTGAATTCGCACCAAAGTTCTCTGCTACAGATTGTACTTAGCGCTTTGATACTCAGGAATCAAATGAGCATATTTCTACCGTAGTGGAGTGCTGCATATTGATTAGCTATAGTTAGGTCGGCCCTCAAACGAGGATATCTCAAATATTGGCTGTGATTCTGGGTCAATAGATTCCAGTTGCTTGCGGTCAATAGTTGGCTGTTCTTGGAGATGAGTCATTTTACGGACTGTATCGTACTGTTTAGCTTCGGTCGGGATAGGAGAAGCTCGTTTGAATCGAGTGGAGGAGTGCAGGAGAGAGTAATCCTGGTCCTTACTATCATTGGTAGTACCGGGTGAATCATGAACATCCATCAATAAATTTTAGTACGCATCATAATTCAAAATTGTTAAAAACCCGGACTAACGAACTTATAAAAGATTGGATAAATAAATTGTTATTATTACTATGGCTTAATTCTTTATAATCAATATACCAAATGTACAACAAACAAATATTTAATTATTCATTCTCATATTTCAAATTCAAATGATGGGGTTGGGGTTGGGGTTGGGGTTGGGGTTGGGGTTGGGGTTGGGGTTGGGGTTGGGGTTGGGGTTGGGGTTGGGGTTGGGGTTGGGGTTGGGGTTGGGGTTGGG
>Ga0302188_10001161_pt1 | contig 21222 bp, 16 predicted proteins | sample II_Bog_E2_1_FD_198783 | JGI IMG/M metagenome (GOLD analysis project Ga0302188, IMG submission 198783) | Peat permafrost microbial communities from Stordalen Mire near Abisko, Sweden - II_Bog_E2_1 | ecosystem: Environmental > Terrestrial > Soil > Wetlands > Peat | place: Sweden: Abisko...
CCCAATAAAATTATTCATTAAAGCAACAAGGATTACCAATGACACTTGAAATGATTGCCAACAATAGTAAGAACCGAAAACAACAATATGGTTGTAGAAAAATTAGAAAGAAATAAAAAGAGCGATCAAGCTTAACATACAAAGGAGTTCCATAACCGAAACAAACTAATAAATCTTCAACTTATGATCTCGAGGATGGGCTTACCTAACTAAAAATAATGAACTAAAACTTAAAATTTAATAGAAAACATAAACCCTTTCGTCGCAGAAATAAAAATAGCCAAATAAACCCTATCAATCTGATTCCTTCAACGATACACGCCGATGAAATAGCTGTTGATGAAGACACCAAGATAATTCACTTTCACAATAGCCCCTAAAATATCTGATTTCAATTATTTTAATTTGAAATATAGATTTAATTCAAGCAACAGTAATACTAAAATTTTATAGAAAAGACGAAGGTATTTATATAATAATAACCATGCTGAATTTTAATATCATAATCAGAATGGAGAAAATTTATAAGGCGAGCATATATTAGATTAAGAGGTCATGAATTTGCATCAAATAAGCTGACAATTACAGCTAGATCCCTCGTTCTTAGGTTTTGTGTCAGTTTTAAATCCTCCCTTTTTCTTTATCACTAAACGCACCGACTCCTCGAACACCTCCTTTAAACCCTCACGTGTTAGGGCACTGCATTCCAAATATTTGCGTTTCAATTCATTTTCAAATACGACTTTTGCTGTTTCCTTTGCAATTGGAGCAGATTTGGGGTCTTGAGCTTTTTTGGTGTATTACTCACGTAGGTCAATTTTGTTTCCCACAAATACTTTTACTGCCTCAGGCACCACATTTTCAATTTATGGATACCACTTCATCGATATGTTATTACCTTTTTACGAGCATTGGAGAAGGAATTAGGATCTATCACAGAAAAAGCTATGATAAAAATGTCAGTCCCAGGGTATGCAAGAGGGCGAAGTCTTCCGAATTACTCCTGTCCTGCAGTATCCCTAAATCGTGGGCGATGTACCATAGTCCAAGGTTAATAATACGTCCATCAATTTTGAGAGTGGTGGTAAGATTATCAAATACTGTGGGCTCGTAATCCTTGGGGAATTTGTTTTACGCGTAGCTATATGATGATGAAAATACCTGACAAGAAGGCAAGTCTTACCAATGGCGCCATCCCCCACGATAACCAGTTTGACTGGAATTGGTTAGGACTACATTTCACTTCTCTGAATTAATTACATCCAATCTAAATAACAATTATCCATAATTTGGTTATAGCAAAGCAAACGCACATCATTTCAATCATCGGCCATTATTTAAATTTTAAAGATATGTGGAGAGGGGCTGTCAGTACTACAGTGAACCAACTGGTCGTGAAATTTTAGACCAGTGGAATTCGGAAATGAACGGCCACATTTTTAATAGGGGCAAGAGTAGTTGCAGCTGGATTGCGCGAGAGGGGAAACTGTATTGTTTTGAGATGATGAGCTTTCTGTTTAAGACAGAAGATACGCTATTGTTCGCAGCGAATTTAGCTGAGTTTTGCTTATATTATTGAAATCTCCTGTATCTTAGTCTAGACCTATATAAATTATGAGATACCTCTAACTAACTTAGCAAAAGATCAGCCTATAGGTTCTGCAGAGACTGAAAGAAGAAGAGAGAGTGAGCTCGCACTTTCCCAGTATTGTTATGATACATCGACTGTTTACTTCCCAGAGCAATTGCAACATGACGGTATTTACGAAAGCTTTGGTGTTAAATCATCTATTAATCCTTTGATGAATTATTAGTTAATGCCGCGAAATACCATTTACGTCAAATAACTGCACATTTATCTAACCCGCCATATAAAATAAGTGGAAATAAATTCAATTAAAAGAAAGGCAAGAAAGGAAATAAATTGAATTCATAAAATAAATTAGGTAGATTAGTTGTTTCAAGGAAAATTTCGAATTCAGATCTTTAGATACTTTTATGATTGTTTATAAGGTCTTGATTAGAAGTAAACTGACATCTTCATCTAGCTATTCATTGCAATTTATTTAAATCACGAAAGCAGAAAGTTAAAAGGAGGCAGATTATGGATCAAAATTATATATATGAGTATAGGACTTATATTTGAATGAGTTCCTATGTTGTTCATCTCATCCCACTTATCATTTAACAAAAATAATAATAGTTCTTAAGATAGTACTAGGAAATGACTAAGAGATATTGAATAAATTATAATGTAGAAGCCTCAGATAAGCACTAAAATATCACGTTAATAATATGAACATCTTAAATGATGATACAAAAAGATAGATTCAGAGGTATTTCAAGCTGACGACTTATTATGAGAGGTGGTGCCGGCTTTCGTTACATCGATGGATTTAACTGTTTGCAATGAGGACCTTTACAACAACGAGTATTGCTCGTACACTTATATTTATATTTACTATTATTAATGGATGGATAAAATATAAACGAGTTAATTAATTAACTCCATGTATCAACCCATCCCTTTGAATAACTATAATCCTAGTTTTTCGAGAGCTTAACCACAGCAAATACCGTCTTTGAATCATTCAATTAGAGTATCATAAGCGAATCGCATCGGACAGAGCAGTTCACAAATAGTAAATTTGAACAATAAAACTTTACCATTAGGATATCGACGAGTATTATCACCTTTTTCAGGATATCAGATTCCTCCGTATTATTCGCCTCCAGGCTATTTAGTACAACCTATGCTAACTGTAAGACGTCAAACCCAATATGATACAAGTATGAATTTTGACAGTGAAGCTGCAAACTCACTTTGCGAAGGGAAAATACAGGAGAATATCATATATTGTGTGGTTTGCTAAAGTCAGTACAAGGCCATTGATAAATAGGAACATATTAAAAAACATAAAAGAAAAATCCGAGGAAGTCCCATTAAAGATCATTTCACAGATAAATTAAATGCCTACCGCGAGGAGGCTGAAAAAATTAAAAAAGGGTATCTAATCAGACCAATTGTTGAACCAATAGAGTATAATATTCAATACTAGCCCACAGTCTATAATCTTACGAAAGAAGTGGAGTATGTAGACGAATCTATTGTTGAAAAATGCTAAATAGCTATTGGAAATTAAAGCAACAACAGTTTCTCCTACTATGACAATAACATTACCTTCAACAATAATGCGATGAATTATATACCAAATTAATAAATAAAAACGGAGTCTAATCCTTTTACAAAAAATTCGGCAGGCTCAAGTTCATCTAATTATCCTCCTAATTTTCCTTTGGCAAGATAATTTGAAGAAAACCCCAATGTTTCTCCCTATGAAGCTACCTTGAGCAAATTATAATTCTCATACGATAATGCTCCTATCATATCATAACAAATTAATAACACTCGAGAACTAGTTGATCGACTACGATCCTCCAGTGACGTATCATCTTTTTTATTTAGCCGATATAAATCAAGGATCCAGCTTATGAGTCATCCAAAAGATCAAACGGAAGTATTACCCATATCCTTAAAGAAGAATATTTCAATATTGCTTGAAAGAGAAGATATATCTCCTTGATATTTTTTTTGCCAATCAACTTTAACTCAAAATAATTATGAAGTACTCGAATTTGTATAATAATTTATCGAAGCTATTTATGAATAATTAATTGCCTCCTCCTTTAGTGGAAAGTCATAAACTGTAATATAATAGAGATAAGGGCGCTCGTAGCACGAAAACAACTCATGTATTACTGCCGCATCTTCTCAAATTAGGGGAGGAATAATTGAATGTAAAACTGAAAAATGAGATGGGTTTTCAATAAAAATAGATATCAAATAGTAAACTGTTGCTTCTTAAGAAAAGTGGATTCAAGGGAATGGCAGATCGAAATAATAATTTGAGGGATATAATTAGATAAAAGGGATAGAAATATAAACTGTCATAGCAGTTACAAAATAATTATGCTTCCTGCTCCAAAATGTAGAAAGGAGAAATCAAAATAGCCGATACACCTATTCTCCAATCTCGCCAATAGAAAGGGCATAACTCATAGTATAAGCCAATTGTAGTGCCATCTAGAAATAAGACAAAATAGTAATTTAGTAAAAAATCAAACAGAAGCTTACTAAAAGAAGAATAGAAGCCGCCAAGTTCAAAGAAAACGTATCGCATAAAAAAGGTCTAGAATCGAAATTCAAAAGGGCTGAGAGATGCTCTAATCACCCTCAATTAATAGGAAAGCAAATTGCAGAAAGAAATATTATAACTCCATAAAAAAAGTATAAAATAATTGGATCTCCTCAAAGAAAATTATAATATCAATGTTAATGTAAACAAAGTAAATGTCTACTTGAGCAAGGACAACCATAAGTAAATTGCTAATCTTTAAGAAAGCGCTCATCGAGACATGATAGTGGAGAAAATGTCGGAAAAGATGAAGTTGAAGAAAAAAGAGTTGGCTAAAATTTAGAGTAAAATATAGCATAATGAGTATCGGAAATATTTAACAAATTTACCTGAGGATATCGAAGAAATGAATTCAAGTGAATAATAAGATGCGGTTGGGGACCTAATTCCTTCACAAGGCCACGAGCCAAAGATATTGATCAGTCAGGGAAGCTATTCTACCGCAATGCCCAACATAAAAGATAAAAGACATGCTCTTAACCTTCGCAGAACCTATGACGTCTTCAAGCCAGGATAGAATTCATTCTCGGACCATGAAAAACTGCCTGCAAATCAGTAAATATCGACTGAGAGTGGATAAAACAAAATCACAATAAATAGTAATTTCAAAGATTTTCTTTTAAGCTGAGTTCATTGATAGTGCCATTTTTATTGTTCATCATTATAAATCTGCAATTTGGATAAATATCATTCATGCTGCTCAGCAAACCATTTGCTGCGAAACAAATTGTATTTTTTATATTTGCGCAGCTCTTAGGAATTTTATTTAAATGGCATATGGAAATTTGGCTGGCCACTTTGTATCGCTGGATATACTAGCTTCATAGTTTATTTGAATGGTTGAAGCTATGTGGATTCAGCTAGTTGTAAATTGCTTTGAGATTTTTGCCCTCTTAATTTAAAAGTAAAATTTTTGTTATTTAATTCTTTAGCCTTCGATAATAATTCTTCACTTTTATTTAATTTGATCTTTCTAACATGAGATTCTGCTTTTTCACAAAATTGATTTTTAGATTTCATAGTAACTCCATCACTCATGTCCGTATTGTCCGCGAAAACATATTTAGGAATATTGCTCTGCTCATCGTATTCAATAGGCTCTTTGCTTAAATTTTTAATCATGAACTTTTAATATGTGTTGATCTTCTAATGAAGCGGACCTGACCTCTCTGAAGGTACAATACAAGACTGATTTTTTGCATGATCCACCGAACGATTGATTATGGTCGGTAAAAATGTATTAAGTTGATTGTTTTTCTATATTTTCATTCTATAAATATAGAAGAAATAAGTAAAATATGGTAAGAGAAATCATTTCAAGGCGCCCTATGACTTTCTAGTATTCGTAACCATTCGATTGATGGAAATCACGTAGTCCCGAACCCTATCTACAAACAGACTTTCCTTTTTTTCTTTAAACAGCTTGATCAGTAAATTGTCATGATACTCTTGCTCAAGATGACTCATAGGCACATTGTTCATAACAAAGATTTGCAGGGATAGGAAAAGAACTTCAGAGTTCGATTTGTTTTGCTGTTCACGGGGATCTTTGAAGATAGGACGACTCCATCGGCTGGCCAAAATGATTTCATAATGGAAAATTTGGCTGATTCGTTTAAAAAAGTTTTAATTTTTTGTGTAAGTGAACAAATCTGCAAAGTTATTCTTAAATATAGAGATAATGAAACTCCATATTGCTGGTTCTTTCTAAAAATGATCGTCGCAGTGGTCGTTGAGCATACTAAAAACGAGCTGTTCAAGCTCCATCACAGTTTAAACATTAGTAGCTGATAAATTTGCGTATCCACTGCTTACTTCTTCAAAAACCTTCATTAGTTACTGGCAGTTATCATCGTTCAAGTTAAACAGAAATAGTTAAACTACTTCCCTCCAAAAAATATACTTTTTAAGTTTGAGGTACTCATATTTTTGGCAAGGTTCTTGATTGAGGCAGACGCATATTTAAGTGATCGAGTTATTAATTACGTCGTTGTAGTTGGCAAACTTGATGTAAATTAACCATTTATAATAGCGAATCGCTAATGAAAGGTACTAATCACATTTGTACTCCGTCTGTTAATAGAAATCCTTGGTGAGAGCTTCCCAGCAGCGACCAATATGGATAGAACGCTCTTCAATAATTAGTTTTCTCTTTTATTGATAGTTTAGGTCCTGATTTCCTGCCTCTAATTAGGTTTTAATTAACATCAACTCAACATTTTCATGCACAATCACATTATAACCACATCTAAACTGATTTATATCGCTATTTTAGAAATTTTATCTTGCTTGTCCCTTGAGATAACTCGAATAAACAAAATATTTGTATTAAAATACTTTGATTATCTCCTTCAGCAAGTTGATGTGATTCTTTATGCAATAATTCAAACCCTTAATGCCTGATGTTTAAGATGAAGAAGATACTTTAATCAAATATGTTGCAATTGAATTAAGCTTGGAAAAGTAAAAGAGGCTTCGTTTGATATCAGGTCCGTCAGTTATCACCTGTACTTGCTTAGCAAAAATTGAAAAACTATTTAACTCTTACTCAATGAGGTGGTTAACTAGATTTTTAATATTATTGAGAGTTACATTGTCTCTCATATTATCAGTTGCCATCCTTTTAAAAAAGAAGGAATACAAGGCAGGATAAATTTGAATAAGTTCCTCCTCATAAGCTCCACCCTTCTCAACTTCATGCGTTTTTTCAATCAACAGCATAATCTCATTCCACTCGATGCCACACACAACAAAATGAGGATTCATAAGCATTTTACTGAGCATCAGTATAATAAACTAGTTCATTAAATCGTTTTTGGTGGTTTAGAGACAGCCGAAGACAGCTCCACGATGGCTGGCTAAGGTTAAACTTAAAGGAGACGCCATCATCAGATATTTTGAGTTCAAACTATAACATCTTTTCAGTGAAAGCTTACTTGAATCGAGCATATGAATTTTTTTAGTAAAACTATTTATATAGGCATTGATAGGTATCTTTTATGGGAAAGATTCACTTACAGAGAATGCAATGACCATACTCCATGTCAACCGATTAATTATATTTATAACCTTCTATATCTATAATTGATTTTGGCTAACACGAGATCCAAGGTCTTTAGGAGAGATATTTTCCATTGTACTTTTCACATTCTTATGAACTTATACATTTTCTATCTTTTTAATATTTTGCAACTGGTTTTCGATAGATTATGCGTAGATCTTCACCAATTTTGGATCTTTCATAATAACCTCCATTAAATTGATAAACTGAGAACTACTCTCATAACTAAACTATCTGCACTCGCCGTAAGTTTATCCGTTGTTTATGATAAGGTTAAAAGACAGATAAAATTTACTAAATTCTTTAGAAAGTGGAGGTAGACTCATCAGCAATTATTATATCAGGATTGATAACTGCGGTTGAGGAGAAATTTTTAGTTTTCCCACTAGTATCAACACAAATTTGGAGCACTCAATAGCCTTGATTTCCTTCTCAACGGTTTATTCATCCTCATCCGGCAATAGATTGAATTTCACATACAGATTGATAAACTTATTCAAAAAATTAACCATCTTCCAATATATTCTGCCCAAGGAATCATATAATTCCTTAGAGAAGTGGATCTTAGTGAATCCGTCGAACTCCACCTCGACATCATTTTGATCCGGTGTTTTGTCCATATAGGGCACATACCTACCCAAAAATTGATGCATCAGATTCAACAACTGAGAACTCAGTTGATAGGTAGCTTCTCTTCGATTGCTGACTCTTCGCTCATCGAACGAGTCCTGTGTTGATGTGCTCTGCTTATCTGCATGGGTTACTGGGCGTGATGATTCCTCAAATCTATGAAGAAAAACCTCCAATACCAACAATAGTTTTCTAGCGATCTTGCTGTGATTTTCATTATTGCTGGAACGTTCCTTGAAGTTGAATATACTTTAGAAGCAACGTCTCAGCTACTTCTAGAACTCCCCCTGTTCTAATAGCTCCACCAGCAATTCAATCAAGTTGCAGTTGAATAATTCATAAGCAGGCATACACTCCATAGTTTAACTCAGCATTTAAAGGCAATGTGGAATGATAAGCATTCTATCCACAGAAATTTTATTCTGTAAGCAACGACTAGCGATCTTTAGGATGTTGCGCATGTCATCATCAATACTGTTGCGAAAGGTTTCGGCTTATTAGGCAGTCATATTGCCATCCCAACAATCTAAACTTTCTTGAAGTAACAGAGTAAGAATGCTGAAGTTGTTAACCAATTTAGAAGTTGGAGTTTCCTCCCCCTCTTCAAGCATATTAGAAATAAAATCTTTAAAGAGGCCAGTCCATTCATGTTTTAGCATTGCCACTAAGACCTCATTTGCCCGTGCCAGTAAAGTGTTTCTTTCATTTGATGATTCGATTGCAATCGTATCATTGATCAAGCAAACAATGTATTACTTGATATTCTTTTTGTTGAATTCATCGATATTGTTCCACTACCGGTTAATCCGATTGGCAAGAGTACCAAGGGCCATTAGTCTAGTACTTTAATAGTTAAAGTTAGTGATGAGATAGGAGAGAGCAGGCCAGTATTGCTCTCCTTGCTGACCAAAAACCAACCAAATCTGATTGCTTAAATTTGCCATTTCGCTGCTGATGAAACCAGGTTGATTGAGTCCATAAGTAGTTCTTTCCAGTATTTGTAGTTCTCTAAAGCCGAACTCTTGACCCTCTGCAAGTCTGGAGAGGAGATACTGGAGATCAAGTATGGTGGGTCTTTCCATTCCTGTGCCAAAACTCTATTTATTATAAGTTCAGTCAACCCAATTTAGTAATATAGCCAAGCAAAAATCAATACCCACTTCTATCTATTCTGATTAAAACCAGATGGCTAACTTTTAAGTTATTGACTGAAATGAGTTGAACTGTTGTGGTATACATTCACTTTTGATTGATATTTCAAATTATTTTGATGATATATTTTGATCCTCAAGTTGGTGAAATCGTGTATGGAATTGGGATACAGTTAATAATTAAATTGATAACATAACTGTTTTTATAAAATCTTTTTCATGAATGTTTCTAAAAAAGCTTGAAAAAGCCTATATAAAATTTGAGATAGTATTGAAGAGCTATACCAATCATAATGTTACTTCTATTTACAACAAATTTCTCCGAAAATTGCTTATGTAAATGATTTTCCAACTTTAACTTAAATAAGCTTTATAATCAGCTCATTCATCAATATAAATTTATATTCTATAACGTCTTCAATCATATCCATAAATTTCTTGGACCAAAATTTAAGCCTACAAAAAGACATGAAAGATATCGAAATAAATAAAATCTATATCATAAAATTGAAAAAAATATATAATCAGTCGTCCTCATGCTCAGCATTTTCGCTGAGGTATGCGTCTTGTAATTTTTGCCGCAACTCATTATAAGATTCCTCATCAACAAATAGATTGAAATCCAGTGCTTCGAAAATATGCGTTTAGTATCGATAAAGCTGGGCAACATTAACACCTCCAGCAAACTCAAAGGTTTTGTTATCGTAGTATCGATCATCCTGAAATTTGGTGGCCAGGAGGAGACAAGTCAGCAATATCTTGTGAACATTGGTGGAATTTAGGCTGAAGTCTTAATCATTCATGTTGTAGCGGTCCAAGTATATTATGGCTATTAGCAAGCACTCCTTCGAAAATTGAGTAAACTTGTGAATGCGTCGAAGAAAATCTACGAGAGTGATACCTGACGGCAGTGAAGAGTTAAACATGGATTCACATTCCACGCCCTCCTGCTCAATAAGATCCTATAATAGTCTGGCTGTCAGCGTGATAAAGTGGTCAAATTCAGGGTCTATCTCTTCCTGAGAGGGTTTCTAGTTTGACTCTTTCATTATTATTATAACTTTGCTGGTCGAATTTATATTCCAATTAAAAATACGCCAATAACAATTGTTTTAAGCTCAAGTGTTCTGATGGACATCAGTCTATTGCCTTGATTGAAATCAGAAAAAATGTTGATTAATATTAAGATTGAAAGGAAAATAACAATCCTAACTGTCTGCCTGTTATTATACTATCCAAAATAATGGAAGATTTAAATGGATTGAATGTGAGTTTTAGATATCAACGGTTGCCCTTAGCTACTTTTTCGATTTCTTACTTTTTCTTAAGGGCATAGGAGCTTTGAAGGTTGCCTTTTTCGACATTGATAATCTCATCAGCCAGGACTTCAGCGATACTCTTTTGAGATCTGAAGGCATGCTCTCGTACTCCTTGAGCAATCAGATAAATAGCCTGATTGACTCTTCTCATAGGAGACACATCCACTGCCTGTTTTCTTACCACACCTCCAGCTCCGATTCTGGTCGAATCCTCCCGAGGTCCAGCCTGCACAATAGCGTTAACCAACACTTCGAGGGGATTTTTGCCTGTTAATAGGTTAATAATTTCAAAAGCATGTCTCACTATCCTGATAGCTTTAACTTTCTTGCCGGTATTGCGGCCGTGGAATTGAAGCGAGCCCACTAGCCTTTCAACTATTGGACATAAAGCTTTTCTGAATTTCTTGCTTTGATATCGGCCAGCAGTATGTGGGACGAAAACTTGGGCCTTGGTTGACTTAGCAGCAATGTAATCAATAAAGCAGGGGTCTTCGATCTAAATGATAAAAGAGATACTTTTATGTCGTCGTAGGACCACTTCGAAAATAGCTTAGGAGCATTTTAAAATCCAGCTTTGGTGGTGGTTTAAAGTTCAACTTTGTTTGTGGTGGTGGTCATGGGAATATTAAAATATCTATTAAAATATATATTCAATAAAATAGAAAAGGTGCTAGATCACTTGTTGGAAGAAACCATGGCTGGCAAAACATAGGAAAAAAAGAAAAAACTTAAAATAAAGAAGATGGAACTCGAAGACGTCCAAACTAGGATAATCAAATTATTATACATTATTTAGTAATCCTCCTAAATATCGAATACATAAGGTGAATCCATAAATCTGATGTTGTGAGATACAGAATGAGCCAAAAGAATTCTTCAGTTTAGGAGTAAAAAATTAGAACGAGCCGAGGTTCATTTATTAAAAGGAAATCAATTAAAATGAGTTTTCCAACTCGAAAAATTTAAAAATTATATTGTGAGAGTTATGAAAGATTTGGAGCGCTCCGCAGAGGTCCTTTGCACTCTAGGCAATGTTAAGATTATTATTGACTTTGTCCTGTCTGAGGATTTTTGTCTTAGACTCTCAATTATCTATTCAAGTCACTCAATCGATCAAATATTAGAATTGTATGATAAACAATCAAGAAGTCCAGAATTCAGGAAAGAAGTAGACCGTGATAAACAATATCAGTAAAAAGCCCATCGTTAGCGCAAGACCAGGAACAACATATTTTGATTTTCTCCATCTGATATTGTTCTAGATGCCGAAAGTCACTATTACAGCTAGGGCGAAGCCAACAAATGCTTAGAGGTATCGATTTTGTGAGAATAAATGATTGCGAAATTATATTTATAGAATCGGCATATGGAATAGATACCAGGAGTAACTGATTTTTCCGATGAACCTGGTTATCCTATTTCCTAATAAGAATTCATTGAAAATACCTGTTTTAAAATGCATGTAGGTTGTTGAGCTCAATACAATGAGAATATGCCAAAAAGTAAAATAAGTTTAATAAGTATTGCCCTGCATCACGATAGAAACGAATATCAGAATTGCTGCAATAGAAGAAATGATTCCATTTTTGCTCTTTGTTTTTTCCCACAATGTTTGTTATCTTAAAGGTTTTAATTATTTTATTTCATTTATATTCCTTCCTAATAGCTTTTGTTATTCCTATTATTTCTTTTGATTTTTCTTTTATTAGTAATATGCCGCAAAACATCCTACCGAAATTTGCCAATATGCCAATGCACCCATTCCTGACCAAATATCTCTTAAACCAAATATCTCGAAACTAAAGGCGTTGTAGGTGAATAGTAAGAAGAGAGCTGCAATTCCAATAATAGTCAATCCTTTCCACATCTGCAATTTCCAAAGTATAATTGAAAGGAAAGGCCACAAAAGGTAAAATTGTTCCTCAACTCCCAAAGTCCAAAGTAGCATTGCAGGGTTTGCTCCACTTAAATGATTGCGGATTTTATACATAAATTAGAAATTAACTCCCATCAGAGTTCCCGCAATAAGTGTCTTTGATGCCTACTTTAACTCTGATGGAGTGTAAAATATGCATTCGATAGTAAAATCGAAGATCAGCACAGTAATCAAGGCAGGAAAAATCCTCCTTATTCTCCTGTTGTAGAAATTGTAGTAAGAAAATGATTGCGATTTTCTCAACTCTGTGAAGATAATTTTGGAGATTAAATAACCGGAAACTGCAAAGAAAACATCCACTCCCATGCCACCTCCCTGCAAAACCGAGGGCCAAGTATGCGAGAAGACCACTCCCATGATTGCTATAGTTCTGAGTCCATCTATATCTGATCGATATTATCCGAGTGAAGTGTGAGGAAGGCTTGACTTCATTTCTTTCCCTTATTTCTCAGCTGTGTCCTAGATTATGGCAATGTCTACATCCTTGTTTGTGGCAATGCTCGATTAACCCTCTATACTTTATTACTGATCTATTTTTTCACTCAGTTAAATTGACATATCCTCCATTAATATTAATTAACATACAATTAAATGAATGAAATATATTGATAATGCATATAGATAGCTTAGACGTGAATTATTGTTTTACAGGAGAAAATAGTATACGAATAACCTCCGGTCTAAAGGCACATGTTCATTGTTTTGAAAAAAGCATGGAGATTTTAAAGTCAAATCTCAAGGATTGACTCTAGTGAATAATATGTATTTTTCATAGATACATAAAAATTGGAAAATATAAGTTCAATAAGATTATAGTTAAAAAAATGTACTCGAAGATATTGGGAGGCTACCAAACGAGAAGTAGGTATGTAAAAGTAAAGAAAAGTAGATGGAAGAAGTCGGAAAAGCGTATATGAAAGAATAAAATGGATGAGGATAAAATATATGATCATGCAGCAGTATGTGGGACAAGAATTTTATCTTGTGGACTGACCAACTATCTAATGAATCAAGTAAGGATTTTAAGTTAAATCTAAAAGAGATACCTTTATAATGTTGTTGCATAACTTCGAAAATAGTTTATGTGAAACTTAAAATCCCACTTTGGTGGCTCAAAATTTAAACTTGTTTGTTGTTGTAGACATTGTAATATCATATCCAATATTTCATATAATTGGCTAATTCACACATTCAAGCTAAGCTCCAACTTTTGCCAACTTTATCATTAAAGTTATCCATGCTCAGGTAAAGCAATTGCTGTTAAATGATGAATCAATATATAACAAATAAAATCTTCTATCATTCACTTGAATGGCTACTTTAAGAGAGCGAGTTTAATGTAGGGGCGGATGCAGGAGTAGTAGCTGCTCATGGTCTTATCTTTCATCATGTCCAGCACCTCGATTAATATGGTCGATATGCTCTTCTTGTGCTTGTAGGCCTTTGACCTGGTAACAGTTTTAATTTCATTGAATAGATACTCTGTAGGATTCAGCATTGGCGTCTGAGGAGGTAAAAACAGAATCTTTATGCTGTGCTTCTTTTATAAATTTAGCAGATCGTCCCTACGATGGAGGAATGAAGTTTCCAGGACTAAATATTTTTTCATCTTTGGATTTTTGTCATTTATTGCCTTGCCAATGTCCATTACAGTTTTGGAGAAATCCATCTCTTCGAACATGTGGTTAAACAGTTAATAGAAGACAACGCCTTGCAGAGACATGATCATGAGATATTGAAGATATTTAGTATATCTTTAAGGTTCGCTCTCGCATTTAGCCGAAAGAGTCTCAGATTTATCACTTTTAGAATTCGCCTTTGGCTTTATCTCACAGAAGTTTTACCTTCTCAAGGGGGAGCAACTACTCAAAGATTGATTATTGGCGAAACTGAACTCTCCCATGAAATAAATATCTGAATTGGGCTATTGAGTGAGTTCCAAGTATCGAGTAGCATACCTAAACCGGTTGCTAATGGCTTCTGGAGTATTGATATTTAGGACTTGAACCTACATATTTTTGGGCTATAATTTCGAAATTCTCATTAGATGTTGTATAATCTTTCGAGTAATGGGTATCTTTTGGCCATTCGTATCTAACTGATGTAAAGATTCTACTTTGCTCATTTATTTTGCGATCTATGTTTGAGATAAAAAGCCGTTTCTCTTTATTAATTCTGACATGAAGTGCAATCTGCGTGCTGTAATGGCGTGACTATGCGCATTTGATGCACGCAACTGAGTTGTTACTCTGGTGAGAGTACTGCCTTAATTAAACCTACTCAATCTGCTCATAAAAAGTGGATCTTTATTGTATTAATCATAGAGATGCTTGACCTCTGTCGTGGAAATCCCAATTCGATTCGAAATTTCACGAAAGGTCATCCTTTATTTATAGGGCTGCCTGAGACTTGAAACATAATGCTAAAAATTAACTTTAAGTTTTTAGATAAGCTATCTTGTGATAGGCACTCTTTTTTTGCGTTTGCGCCTTTAAGGAACATCGACAGAGATTGTCTGATTTTTACCCTTTTTAGGTGATATTTTTTTATTTTATTGTTGATTGGATTTAGCGAACAACTGCTTTACTTTACTGGCAAGTTTTATTCTATCATCTTCTTCAAGCACTTGATCATCCAACTCGTATGTTTGATTTCTCGGATTTCTGTTGGCGATTGATTTATTATAAACAACTTTCTGTTATTATTTTGTCTCCTACACGTTTTGATTATATCTCTCATTTTCATAATTATGAAATGAATCGCCTTATATTTATATCTCGCATCCATACTACTATTCATTTTAATTCGGTTCGTAATGAGTTGATTCTTAATAGATTTCTTGTTTTTCAGGATACAGTTCACTGATCGCATCCTAACATGAACCTTACTGATATTCTAATTTAGTGTTTTTATTTGTATCTGTTTGTTGATTGTGTTCTTCATTTTAACTTGAAAATAAATATGAATATTTATTAAAATCTTATTAATCTTCGCCATCCCACTAGTCTGGCTGCAAGTTATCGTCTTACCTCTTTTATGATTGAACTTCACAGTTCGTATACAAATTTGATCGATAGCTATTAATTCTCCGCTTGTGAAGATTATTAGTATTCAAATTATTATCTTTTACATCGTCCTACTAAAACTGCAAGCTCCATTCTTTACTGTTCATAATTGTAATCAATGTTGATAGTCAAATTGTCAAGTGTATACACTTGATGATTAGTTTTATATATCTTTGAAAAACTGGCATATAAATTTGGCCTAAAAGGTATAGGCAAGTTCTACATTGATACTGATTTAATCTTTTTAGTTGTAAAGCATCCCAGTTTTAATCATATATTGTGACTGTACCGTAGCGGGTTTAATTTTGATGGTGTCCATAAAATATTTATTATTTTGTTTTATTCGCTTTATCATGTCTTGATTTAATTAAAGAACATCTACTATTATTGCTAAAAAATAACAAATAGATAGTTAACAGATAATAATTATCAATGATCATTAATAAATTTTACTATCTTTTTTAATTATATTTGAGGATATAATCAACAGCTCCATGATATTAAGAAAAACAATTCTATGCATATTACCGATGACATATACAAAATCTGTTTTCTTCACAGTTGCTAAAATGCATATCCTCCAATATGAAGATTTCTTCAAGCAGTATTTTCCTATCAACATAGAATTCAAAAAGCTAATGCACCTCAATAGGCCATCGCTATTTATAACTTTTATCTTTAAAAAGGAGGAGAGCATCAAAAATATTTGGGGACTACCTTTCGTATTCTCACTCGATTACTCCGACAGAGTTAAGATTACTAAATACAAGAAATTAAAACTTTTTTGAAGTAAAAATTGAAGTAAATCAATTAAATCGACTTGAAGTAGATGGAAATATAAGATTTAAAAAATATTCTTCTATTTTTTTATAATTATAGCTCCACCAAAAGTCTACTAAATCAGGAGTAAAAGGAAATGATAAGCAAGTTAGTTGCCTACTTTTTTAATTTTTATAAAAATGTAAAGATAGAAGATCAGATAGATTACTTTCCTATATTTATAAGTTGCATGAAACTGGTCAATTTATATTGCAACCAACTGTCCAAATAATTCTATGAAACTGTCTTGGCAATCTTAATAGATCATAAATAAATCCTTATCTGCGACAATATGACGTTTATGAACATTCTTAATGTTATTCAATAAACCTATGAACAATCAAATCCACATCAACATCAATTTATCTCTTCATTTGTGAAGATTATTATCAGTAGCAATCCTGTAGGCATCTTCTAAGAGAGTGGTTTAGCTACAATAATGACCACTATGTACGTAATAAAGGACAAAAATACTATACTTGCTCAATAAATGACGTAATTTAATTAACTTCTCAATATTGTTGAACAACAATTATTAACCAAATTGTTTACTATTAACCAGAGAATTCTAGAAACTCTTATAGCCGATCTGCTCAAATACAATAAAAGTTCTAAAATTATAAGAAAATATTTTGAGATAATAACTCTGTCAATAAATGATAAAGGAGAAACTAGCATAAATCCATTGATTAACATCTATATTGTTCCTCATCTTAAAAAGTAAGATGTGTCCTTAATGAATCGATGCAATCAACGGTGGTAGGATAATCTGATCTTATTTTTAAATAGATATTTTAATAAAGAGAATAAATTTTAGAATAAAATAGAAGATCAAATAAGGCAAATGATAAGTTCAAGATTACTGAAGTGGAGCAATACATAAAAGTTATATTAATTTTATTCAAATTAATATGTTTACTTTAAATAATAGTAAGGATTATATCTTTTTATTAAATTTATTTAAAACGCGTATACTTCCGCATTAATGTTTGATGATAAACATTCAGTAAACTTTATGGATCAAATTCATCTATATCTCCAAAAATTATAGTCAATTTGGAAGGAAAAAAGATAAAAAAGAATGGATTCTTTAATCTTTTGGCAGCCGATGTCCCTATTTATTAAAAAAATAAAACCCTCTACCAAAACATTTTTAAATCTTAATCATCAAGAAAAATAGCATCTCCTATCAAAAGATTATTTAGATAAACTTGCAAAATTAACCAAAAGTAAATTTATTAACTAACTGACCTATAGAATAATGATTATGCAGATCAAATTATTATATGCCAATGGACTCTCAAAATAAATATCCTCATTTTTTACCTCAATCGATACTTATGCAGCAAACTATACATTTAAGCAAAAAATGATTAAAACATTGTTATTTCAGACTAAAATTGCTTCGGATCATTATGAGGCAGTTTTCAAATGGCTGGCTGCTTTTTATGACAATTCATATTAAAAATTATAAGAAGTAATATACAATTTAATTTACGAATAATCTCTTGATAGGTAATACAAATTCGACTATTATTCTACCAGCATTCTTTGCTTTTTTTATTAAAACTATAGTCAGCCTAATTTGCAAAAATTGTTATTCGTAAGTAATGAGCTGTTTACAAAACTATTACTTTTTAACCAAAATAAAGTGGTTGACTTGATCTTCAAAACAATTGCCTGCAATGCTAAATTAATATTCAAATACCGATAAATAATTTACCAGCTAATAAATAGATCTTTCAAGTATCACATAGATTGTTCTTTTTCTAAACCACATTCAATTCTTAAGCATATTTTCAGCATCCCTCATCTAATGGATCCTAATTTTGTGAAAACTATGATCCATTTCTGCATGAATAATCACATTTTTAATGAAAAATCTCTCTCTGACTCACTCGATAAAAATATTAATAAATATAATGAGCAAGGAGATCATTAAAGAATAGAGCCATTAAAATCTATTCAAGCAAAATTTAAGCAGCAACTGAAAAAAGAAGATCAGATCATTTATGATATTTTAAATTCATAAAGCCTAAAAGGCATAAATTCAATTAAAAATTCAGTCATAGCCTTAGCTTAAAGACAAGAGATATTTAGCTCAAGATAAGATAAGTTATAACCATATACTCATTAAGTATTATCTTTACATCTACATTTTATTAGAAAATTAGAAGACATTCAATTTCCACTCCACTCTCAAAACCAATTTACCAATAAGATAATACATCAACTCATAACCCAAGGATTAGTTAAATCTGAAACCAACCAATATACTAAACTTCAAATATTTAAATTAATGATAGATCATGGAATATATTGCGAGTAATTTACTCATGATCATTTTGGATACTTCCATTCATCATTCTAAATAAAACCTCAATAATTTTTGCTTTTAGCAGCCCAGTATCCAATCCCCAAATAATAGTCGCTTATTGCTGATAATCTCTAACATTTTACAGTAAACTTTAATGAAAATTTATTTTCCTTTCTGCTTATATTTACACTCATAGAAAATCCATCTGAAAAAATAACTAATTTTATGAAAAAAATGATTGAACCTGAAAGGTAACATTTGCCCTCTTTTTTCATCATCTATTTGGAATATTTTTATCCTAAAAAATATCAATAATTACTACTACCAGCTAGAAATAAGGATGAAAAATCTTTTTATAAATTAGGAAAATAATCAGTTAAAATTTAATATAAAACAATCCAAAAGCTATTCATGAATCCCAGAGTCACTTTCTATGATTTTCATAACATTGAATAAACCATAAAGAGAGATGGATGCCATAAAATGATCCTAAAAAAAATATTACAAAAGATAGCACCATAAAAATAAATCATTTTCGAAGAGGAAATTGAATCACCACAAAAAAACAAAGGCGCATTCTTCAGTAATAGTAAATCTATTAATAAATGATATTCATTTGTATTCTTAATTTTTATGAAATCATCATTTAGGAGTAATCTGAATTTGTACTTTTTTGCCAAGTGCATTTTTAGCAAGATTTATTTAGTAGAAGTTAAAAGTTTCACCCTTGAGGAGCTGAAGATGGCATCCTTCACAGTTTTTACTAAAAACTATATTCATTCCGGCAGGGTAATAAAAACTATCACTCAGAAAAAGCTCAGTTTTTTTATTATAACAGTCATCACGCGCCACCCACACTAAAGTAAAAACTCCCTTCTTGAATGATTCCCGCACTGGAACTCCGCAAATGGCATAAGCATATGGCCTTGACAAAGCTTTAACTTTATTAATTTGTAGATTCCCATACTCATCATAGAAAGATTCAGTAGTTCCAGGATTAGCCATTGTAGTGATATCTTGATAATACTTAAATTGCCAGTAGGTCCAGCTACGAAAGTTAATTTCCATTAAATCAGTCAAAATAGTAATTTATTCTGCACTTTTAACTGTACCTGATAACGCTCCATACTCTGTCATAAAGCCACCAATTTTTAGATCGCGGATATTTTGCTATTTAGTGGCAACTTGTAGAGTATCAAAGACCTTACAGAAGTTAGTTGAAACTGGCTCGCCCAATGGGGTTACATAAGGACAGTATATATGATAGCTAAATACTTGTTTATCTAATTCATTGGGTCCTCCTGGGGTTTCGAAAAATCCTCCCGCAAAAACATCAATCACACTTGGCTCGAAGAATATGTTATTCTTTTTATCATTCTTTCTAATAGCTTAGTAAAGTCTTTTATAAGCAATTAGAAGATATTTATTGTTGCCTTATCCAGGTAAAAGAGTATTGACAGGATCAGTATATATATCAGAACCTATTGGTTCATTGAGAAATTAATAGCCAATGAGATTAGGCTCGTCAGACATGTAAGCGGATAAAATTTCCCATACTTTGCTAAGATGATCAAGAAGTCCTCTTTGATTGGTAAAGAGGTCTCTTTGCAATTTCATGATATCATATGTAAGGTAAAACTGTGAGAATGGAATTTTCAAACAATCCTCCCTCAAGGGAAAACCTTGATCGTCATATCGAAGTTTTATTTTAAGTGGAGCTGGGAAAGTTTCTCTCTTAGCAACCCAAACAGGTAGCCCTTCTCCGCAAAATTGTTTTAGAAACAAGTCCTGATGAGCATCAAGCAAAACCATTATGCCAAATTTATTACATTTTCTGACGATATCTCGAATAATTTCAACATAGGTGTAGTTATAAACCCCTTTTTCAGGCTCAATTCCCTCCCATGCAGCATGAAGTCGGATAACATTCATCCCCCAATTCTTCAAATTGAGAAGATCATGATCAGTCAAACTATAGTTTGTACTGTACTCTACAAGATTGGGATAGAAGGGAAATATTTTATAGACTGCATTGACTCCATGGTACACTGTATATCGAGTATACTGATCAACAAACATAGAGTTGTTTGGATCCACTCTAACACTGGTAGCGAGAGCAACCAATGAAAGTAGAATAATAGCGGTGATGAGTCTCTATCTTATATCTTGCATGATAAATAATAATAAAAAGGATAATTTGCAATCTTATCCATGAAGAATAATTAAAACTAAAATATCAAATTATTGTCAGAGCTTTATTTTCTTCATTTTTTAAAGTATTTAATATAAAGTAATTATATACTATTCATTATTACAAAGATAATAAGAAAGTTATCTTTAAAATTTTACAACATCAGATGGTTGGATTCTCGATTTGATTGATTTACTTCAATTTTACTTAAAAACGTTTTGATTTCTTGAGTTTAGTAATCTTAACTCTGTCTGAGTAATCAAGTGAGAATACGAAAGGCAGTCTCAAATAGTTTTGATGGTAGCCTTCTTTTTCAAGAGAAAAGTTATAAATGGCGATGGCTTATTGAGGCGCATTAGTTTTTTTAAGATCTTAAAAGCATTTGCGGACATGATGAAATATAAGAGTTTAAACAGCTACTACTTACTGAATTTTAAAATGATCCTAAGCTTTTTCTAAGTGGTCTTACAAAGGCCTAAAAGGACATCTTTTATAATCGATATCGGAGAGCTTTGTTTTATTGTTTACATTGCTATT
>Ga0302188_10001162_pt1 | contig 21193 bp, 15 predicted proteins | sample II_Bog_E2_1_FD_198783 | JGI IMG/M metagenome (GOLD analysis project Ga0302188, IMG submission 198783) | Peat permafrost microbial communities from Stordalen Mire near Abisko, Sweden - II_Bog_E2_1 | ecosystem: Environmental > Terrestrial > Soil > Wetlands > Peat | place: Sweden: Abisko...
AGGAAATATGATATTGAAATAGCAAGCACATAGTAATTAATTTTTATGTAACTGCGTACTATTACTCGAAAAGGTTTTGATCAATTTAGTCTAAAGTCCCACGATCTCACTAAACTAAAATTAGTGTAGCAGCATGATCAGATAGATAGAGAGATAAGATAGATAGATAGATAGATATAGTTTCCAATCGGGATTATACTAAGAAATAAGTTATAATAATTTGATTGATAATAGGCAATTACTTTTTATTCTAATTTTCCACTTCATTGGATATGTAATTATTGAAATTTCAAGTATTGCCAATATCTGCATTAGCAAATTTATCAATAAACATAAAAGAAATTTCATGCTGTTTTTGATGACTACAATTTCAATTTGCATTATTAGTTTAATTTTATGCTATTTGTTAAATTTTTATCAATTAAACTTTTTGATACATTGTACTTATTATTGATATTTATACTTATAGATCAATTAATATTATAACTCTTGCTTTTTATTAATATTAAAAATAAAGTATGAACTGGTCAACAGGGATTGTGATATTCTTTTTGGCATTCTTGGTGCACATTCTCTCACTCACAACGACTCCAGCTTTTCAAGTCACCACCAAATATGTCGAAACAGGTATTTCAAAAGATTATATAGGCATATTTATGATCACTACTACTGGAATTTGTGGAAATTCAAGTGCATTGGCTCTCTAATATGAGACTTTTACATTTAATTATCATAATAATCATTCCTCATACTCCCAAGTTCTATTTAGTATGCAATTCTTTAATTAACTCATCTCAAGCGATTTCTTAATTAATGTAACAGTTCTTCCATTTACTCTTCAAACAACTGGCTTAACTGCTCTGGTAATTTCTAATAAGATCTACTACATTCAAACTTATGGTATAAGATACTTACTAGTCGAGAGTGGGTTCAATAAATTGGTTATATTTTATCATATTAGCGCATATGTAGCAGGGGGGATCTATAATCTTACCTCAACTTCTCCTTTTATTTCGAATGTGTTGGTCCCTTCAATTAACATGACAGGAACAATAAGATGCTTGTTGGTATGGAGTGGAATAAATGTAACTTTGGCTACTGCAAATACGCTCCAAATTCAAACATCAGCAACTTTAAATGCGAGCAATCTACAGATAACTATTCAAACTCAATCTAGTACCCCGATGGGCTTCATGGGAATGGTATTTGCTGCTATTTGTTACAATGAATAAGAAGTAGCATCGTGGCCTTTCCCAGCTGCAATACTCAATTATGGAGAATTTTATGGCAATGGTAGTGCTTATTATTATGACTCAATGAGCAATATAACATTTGATTATAACTCGTTTTTTGGTGTCAATAGATATTGGGACAGTAATCAAAGCTTCATTACGTGCTAAATTGACATAATTCCTCAGAATTATATCCGCATTACAAATAATTTAGTATCAGGTACACTTGGCTTTACAAAAATATCCTTCCAATTCAAGGAGTGTAGCAATTCAACCCCATTCTATCTCATCAGTTAGAACCGGTGTTATGATACCTGTCCTCCTCGATACTATAATAATAACAGTCAGTACAGCTGTGAAAATTGCCCCTACGACTGCTATTAATGTCTTTCCAATATCATCTGCACAGTCTGCAATGCTACAACAGACTACAGGGTCTTAGACAACTCCACAGGCAGGTGTACTCGCCTTTCAGGATACTACGACGATGGTACCAACAATTCCACAGCTCAAAAGTGTGATATAACCTGCCTAACTTGCACTGGTACCTCAACGTACTGTACTTGGTGCCCTAATGGAACCTTTTTAAATAATAATTCTTGCTCTGCTTGCATGCTTCACTGCGACTCCTGCAATAGTTCATTCACTTGTTTCTCCTGTCATCAAAATTATACCTATCAAAATCTTTCCTGTGTCTCTAACGTCTCCATTGCCAACAACTGTTCTACCATAAGCAATTGTACCTCCTGCAATACAACCAATCAAACTCTATGCAGTTCTTGTTCTTTAGGCTATAACTTGACAAATAACAGCTGCCTATCCAAATGTGGAAACAGCATCGTGATTGCTCCCGAACAATGCGACAACGGCAACAACACAGGAGCGGGCTGCTCGGCCAACTGCACCATTCAAGACGGTTACGTTTGCATTATTACTAATCTTACGAGCAATTGTTCCAAGTGTTTAAACAGGACATACGCTGATTCTGCCCACCAGAACTGCGTTCCTTGCTCCAATTATGCTTGCCTAACCTGCAACTCAACGGGGCAATGTCTTTCTTGCAGTTCTTTAGACTTTCGCGTGCTAAATAATTATACATTGCAATGCATTCCTATTTCAGGATACTATGATAATGGATTAAACTCAACTGCTCTTTCCTGCGACTCGAATTGTCAAACTTGTTATGGGTTCTCTAACTCATCATGCCTCAGCTGTTCAGCTGAGAATACTCTCAACAATTCTTATTGTATCAGTTGCTAGGTTGCTTCTAGAATAGTGGGCTGCAAAACCTGCGTGAAAACGAACGTTACTTTCAGTTGTCTGTCCTGCTTTACTGGACATTTATCAGCCGGAATATGCTCTGCATCTGAACCTACTAGCGAATCGATCAGCAGCACTCTGCTGTTGACTATCTTGATCCCTATCCTTGTTGGTTTGTTGTTTCTCATTTTGATCGGTATCTGTATTTGGAAGCGCTGCAAACACGAGGAAGCAAAAGTGACATAGGAGCAGAAAGGAAAGTAGACACATTAAACTTCTCATCGATAGCACAATAATTCTACGAAGGAATTTGATTCTATGGTCGGACAGTTTTATACCGAATAGAACTTAGCCAGTATGAAGGATGTCAGAGCTCCAAGAAGACTGAAAAAACAGTTTGAACGACAAAATAACAATTCGGGTATTCTTGGGATTGGAGACTTTTGAAAATGATTTCATTATTAGGAAATATGATATTGAAATAGCAAGCACATAGTAATTAATTTTTATGTAACTGCGTACTATTACTCGAAAAGGTTTTGATCAATTTAGTCTAAAGTCCCACGATCTCACTAAACTAAAATTGGTGTAGCAGCATGACCAGATGACTAAAACATTGAGCTTAATCGAAGGGTGCCAAAAACGTCAGCAGATGAAGCTATATTAGGGCAGTAAGGGATATTACTAAGACCTCCAAATTATCTTAGATAACGACAGATAAAATGGACCATAATTATTGAAATAGTACAAAATCATGGTCAACTAAGACGGGAATAGAGTCATGCCTCAATGCTATGATTGCGGCAGATTTACAGTGCCATGGAAATTCTGCGACAAGTGTTTTCATGTTCACTATTGTTCAGAAACATGTGAAGTGCGATCGAAACTTACTCATCAAAAAAACTGCAAACTGAGATTAATGCCTGGAATAGATGTTGCTCTTCAAGTGGAAGTTCATGTTGGAAGTGATCTCGGTAACGATCTTAGGGTCTATTATCAGCACTAAATGCGTATGAGCCTAAAGCTAAGAGGAGATAAGATTATCAAGTTGATGGATGACTATTTTAATGGTGAGGCTAAAAATTTAGTTCCCGATAATTTTATAGTTTAGATAGTGGATCAGCATTTATAATATAGAAAAGTGAACTAAAGCAAGTATAATGATTCAAACACTATCATTTCCATAGAAACAATTTAATAATTACAGGCAATTTATGCAGATAATCCCTTTCTCAGTATTTTGGAAATTCTTTTATTAAAAAATGGAGGTATCCTTGCTAAACGCATCACTTAAGTGCATGATAATCACATTCACTTGATCTATATATTCTTGTGTTGTGTATGATCACAGCAAAAATTATAATTTTTAAATTCTTCCGTTTATAATTTTCTTCCATTTGAAATATGCTATAGATTGTTTTAATCTATAGAATATAATTTTTACAAGTAGACTCTATAACCAAAAGAATATTCAAAATTTAATCCAATTGTAGTTTCCTAATGATATTTTGAAAAAGATAAAATAAAAATATTTGTAATTGAATCAATTATTATTCAAACTCTTTTGAATTTGTTTTTCAAGTTATTTTCGACGATTCATGACCTTTTTTTGAACTGCCACCCATTTTTATGTACTATTTTCATTTTTATCTTTTTACCGAGGAGGCTATATTACTTTACTCTTTTTGACAGGAGTTGAGCTGTAGTTTTTTATAGTAACACTTTTCTTTACTTCAGGTTCATTTTCAATCATCTTTTCCAGTTGGCTCAATTACTGCCCTTCATGATTTTCTTCAATATCTTTATGTTTTTCTTATTTTATGATTACACTCTCAGAAACAGGTAATTTTACAATTTAACTGATCATACAAGACATTGGCTCTATTTAATGTATTCCAATTGCATTTTTCAAAAAATCACTTAAGATTTCAAAGCAAATAGTCCAAGATTTAATTTTGGAGTTATTGTTAACTATCTTAGACGTAATTTAATAAGTGAAGTTTAATTTTGCATGAAATTTATTATCAGCATTATTGATGTTATACTGCGAATTATTTAGATTATTTTTTTAAATGAGCAACTCGTAGAAACTTTAAAGGCACTTGACTGTAATTCTTCTATTTTTTTTGAAATAAAAAGTTAATAGAGCTATCTATTGAAGTAATTTATCACAAATCTATTCTTAACTTGATGAATGAAGTTTCAGTTGTTCATTTATTTTGCCAATTATTTAAATTTGATCTTTCACATAGTTAAAAATATTGATGCTTTTTACAAAATGTTAAATATTAGCTGATCGTATATAGGCATTCTTGATATATTATAGCAGCTCTCTGTATTATAAGTTCTTATTTTTTATATATATTAGTTCAAAATTCTCAAATAAGTTATCCTCAAAATGATATGACTATTCTTATTTGTATTCTGAGAAAGGCAAAAGGAAATCGGCCTATTTCAGAAATTAATTTTATTAATTTTTCATAAATTAATTTTGAAAGGATTACGTGGAATTTATCGGCGCATTGTACTATGATTGTTACTTTTCCAATTCTGATAAAAATGAATCTGAATGTTCAAATTGACTTAGTTTCTATGGAGAAGAGACACTTTATTAATTACCAATAGCTTCATATACTTTAGTTTTTAACTCAAATTGTTTTGTATCTAGTAAAGCTAACAAGCGATTGAGCCATACTTTTGTATTTTCCATTTCTTTTATCTTGATTTTTTGAACTTTATCAATCGTCTTCACCAGTAACTTAGAAAAAAACATTAAGAATTATTTATTTTTTATCTTTGCGAGTAGTGTCAAAATGCTTTTGTATCTATGCAATTATGTAAATTGAAGCATTTACTTTTTCTTCAGCCCAATTGATCGAAGCTTTATCTTTTTGGAGCTTTGAGGCAAAATAGAATAAGGTGGAATGGTTAAAGTAGGCCATTTATTTAAAATTTAAGAGACTAACTGATTTCCCCATTAAATTGGGTTATAGCAATTGGTTAGATTGGTCATAGGATTAATGAAACAGCCCGCATGCAATTGCTGGTAATAATAAATTGTGCAGATTTTGAGTGCTAAATTTAATGATTGCTCTTGTAGATTCTTATTTTATGAAATTATCAAAAATAAATGATAATCATTGGCTTGTACTATATTTACCATATTGTAAGTGGAAAGAAAGTATGTGATTGGAAATTACTCGCAAGCTAGTTTGTAAATATGAATGAAATTATCAATGACAAAGGCTTTAATGGAGGAATTTCCTTGAATGTAATATTTATTGATAATTGTGAAGAACTTGCAGGCAGTTTTAGGTTAGACAGATATCATCTCCTAAATAATTTCAAATAAGTAAGCAACAGTTGTGAAATTTTATTATTCAGAAGTGCAGAAGATATAATCAAAAACAACAAATATCTGATTTTTTGAATTTATATTCAATTATTTCCAAAAATTAACTACTGCTGTTACTAAAAGCTACTTGGCAGAAAGTTTAATTCTTATAGTTTGATCTTTACTGTTATCTGGCTCAAAAATTTCAAAGGCAGGCTTCAGATAATAATAAATTGGAAGAAGCTAAAAGACTTATTTGCAATAAATTGACTGCCTCAAGTATTTTATTATCTTATTGTAATTTCGAAACATTAATGTTTTGTTTAAAAAAATATTAGCTAGTGTTTAGTTAAAGATCTTTTGAAATTAAGGATTTATTTTTTGCAGGAGGAGATCAAGAGCTTAGCTATGAGGTGATTTTAAGAGTAATATGATACCTTGCTTATTCATCCATTCACTTTCTTATAAATTATTCAACAGAGTGCATGAAAGGTGACATACTTCACTATTTTAACTGAGGACTCCTATTCCTAAGCCTTACATAAGATATTAGAGATTTTTGTGTTCCAAAGAAATAAGATAGTTTAATGTCAGTATATCTTGCAAAATTAACTCGTAAAATTGTTTAATTGTTCTAAAGTCATTATGATTAACTCCATAAATAATTATCTGCTTTAAATATTTAGATTGATTTATTAGAAGACCTAAACAATCTGGTAGAGATATAGACATTGAGTGATGTAAGCAAAGTACCATAAACTCGAGCAGATTAGTACTTTCACTAATCGGTTTATCCATCACTAAAGATTAAGGATCAAGATGTGTTTTTATATCCTTACGCATTTACTTCTATTTGGAGGAACGTCCAAATTGTTCGTATAGAAATTAAACTAGATTGTTTATGAGAGAGAAAGTAACATGTTCGGGATCTATATCTTGATCAAACCCTAAATCTTTGATGATTTATCTGAATAATGATATCAATACTTAATGATGGCCCAATTTTCATTTGAACTAATGTGGGCAATTTTCCTAATACGTAATAGACCTTCACTCGTGTGTCCATGCTATTTGAGGATAAGACGCAATAATTTTCCTATTAAATATCCGTTTTAAAAATAAAGCTGATCGTTATAGCTTATCTCTCTATTGGCTTTGAGTTCGGAATGAATAAGATCATAGGCTGAAAGCCAGTTAATTATTTGAGGGCTTAGCTAAAGTGGCATAGTTTATCGTTTGCTATTAATAAGGTTTTAATTAATAAATAAATAAATTCATAATACTATTGATTCATCTTTTAGATAAATTATCTTGATGATTCTTTAATTGTAGAGTATATCTTTAACTATGATTGATTAGCTGAGTAGAATCAAATAATGTTTTAGAACAATTTAACTTGACAAAATGGAATAATAATATCTTTAAATAAACTCCATTATCTCTTCATTAGAAAAATCTTTAGACTTATCTTCAAATAATTGAATTTATTTAGATATTTGCAGAGTTTATAAATTTAAAAATAATTTAAAAGAGGAACTTATGACTTTAAAGTGGGGATTTAATAATTCTTAATTATGAGATAACAATCTATAAAATTCGAAAAAATACATTTTTTAAGATCTAGAAAATACCTTCAATCTCAATTTTTATAATATTAAAAATCATTTGGATAAATTTTATTGAAATTACTAGAATTTTATTCAAAATCAATTATAGAATTATAGACAGTGCAATGAGATCTAAAATACCATCAATAATAATATAATATTTATAAATTCTTTTATATAAATAAATAATATAAAAAGTATCAGTTTTATTCTTTAATCAACAAATGTGCAAAAAAGGATTATAATTTATAATCCTGATTTCATTAGATAAAAAGAAATATTGCAATTTTTAGATAAAGTTAAGTTAAAAGAAGTTTTCAGCTTGTCGGTATGTTATTGATTAAAATAGCTTTCCAATTTCCAATTCTTATAAAAGTATTGTATTTCAATAATAAAATTATTCTTTGATATGCAAGGGGCTACTCAATCTCAAATAAATGCAGTTGTGGCAGGTCTTGTTTTAGAGCAATTAGGATTCCAAGTGGCTTCTGAGACTGTTATCCCTCAAATTCTCAATAGTATTGAACCTTCTGGTGGTACAGCGTTTCGGGACTCTCTCATAGGTGGCTGCAACTTGTTAATGAAGCTCTACCAAGTACTGGAAGAAACAGGGCAATCTCAAACTTGGAATCTTGTCCAAGTAATTTTAACAGATGGAGATGATCTTGACTCAAAGACCGATCTTATGAAGGCAGTTCAGGCCATGTATGTGATTGGACAGCTGCTTCATGTAAACATGCTCAAGGTAATATTCATCGGGGTGGGTGTATCTGAGAAGGCGGAGAAGGAAATGATGCTGTTAGCAAAGGCAGGAGGCGAGAATGCTGAGTATTATCGAGTTGATAATGCCGATATTGGAACAATTTTTCAAAAGATAACTATTAAACTAGGACTTGAAAAGCGGCAAAAAATAATTGGAGTTGCTAACAACCAAACTGCTGCTTTTCTGATACATTAATAAATCAATCCCTTTTTAGCTATCCAACAGCAAAATTACTCAGTTCTATTTAACCTCGATGTTAGTGGATCAATGAGTGGACCAAAATGGAAAAGTGTTTGCCAAAGTGTTCAAAGATTCACTAACTTTTTGGGAGAAAATGATTTGATATCAGCAATGGTATTTAATGGAGAGGCCAAATTGCTTTCAACGATGAGTGCTAACGATCCATTATTTAGAAGACCGGCTCTTCAAAATAGGCCTCCTTCCCCTCGAGTCAACAATTACCAAGTGGTTCGAGTTGTAAACAATAGTAATGCTCGTGTTGAACAACCTCAAGGAAGAGTAAGTAAAGACTGTTATTGCTCGATAATCTGAATGAGATGATAAGTTAAAATTATAATTTGTACTATCATCTACTTTCAGTTCCTTTCTCTTTATTATCTCGTAGTGCTTTTTTTAGAGAAAATCAGTCTTGGATAGGAATCAATTTCATTTCATTTCAGTTAATTGATTTTATGTTATTCTTATTTTGTTATTTGCTTACTGATGTAATTTTTTTATTAATTTTTTTTTTTTAATATTTACCTCATCTCTTCATATTTATTTAATGATGTCAGATCCTTTTATTTACTACATATTCACTTTCTTTATAATCCCCTTTTATTTAACATACTGAATTAAAAAGGAAAAAACCTTTAAGTTTCAATATATGATGAAAATATGTTGAGAAGTTATACTATGCAGGCAAAAATTTGTATAAAACATAATTACAAGTTTATTATTTGAATTGTCGTGATAACTGTTTATAATATTTATATATAAGCCAAAATGAGCGATTCAGATTAATAAGTGAGTATGTCAGCAATGAAAGAATTATAGAAAGCACAGAAGAAGTTAGACGATGTTGAAAATAACATTAAAAAATATAGGAACAAAAGAAAAGAGCAAATCTAAATTAGTAAAGCCCCTTCTCCGGATCTTTAAAAATATTTTTCATTTTTAGGCAAAGAGATTTTGGAATAAGATGAAGATCAATACAATTATAGTGTTCATGAGCCAAGAGTAAAGCCTGAAGTTTTCACCCATACTTTTCAAAAAAATTCTGAAATGGACAAAGAAAATAATTCCATTTCAATAAATCAAAAATTGCAGTTCTAAAAGAACTCAAGTATAAATAAAATTGAAGAGTATTATTCTTAGAGAAATGTGTTTTTATAGCAAAAGATAAATGAATTAAAGCAAAGCAAATAAAAAATGGTCGGGGATCAACAGCTGCTTCGACGAGATAATCAAGAGTTATAAGATAAAATTCAAAAAGCAAGATAAAATAAAAAGCAATCAAGTAAAACAAATGAATTGAAACTGATGATTGAGGAAATGAAAACAAAGATTGAAGAGGATGATTCATAGCAGATGTAAATGCTAAAAAAACGAGAAGAAATTAAAAAACAACTTAAATAATGTCTCAAAAATCATAAAAAGAATATTAGTCAATCCTTACAGCCATTTAAATGATTGATAATTAGTAAAGCACTCAAATATTTTTTTATTACCTTTGCTATTAAATGATTGATTTAAAATTCCTCTCATTTTATAAAGTAAAATACTTTATCCAAGATTATTATTTTTAAAAAAAAAGATCATTTAATGGAATACTTCATCACTGGTTTTCTGGTATTATAGTTGGAGGAGTTAAAAAACTGAATTTTTGAGTAACGGTTATTTATTTAGTATTGATAATAAACTTTTATGTAAAGCCTTTTTATTTCTCAGTCTAGTTTTCAGATGGGTCTTTTTATTTGATATTGAGTTCTGTTTATATTTTCGACTCCTTCTATCTCTCTATTCTTTCTTTAGCGGCTTGAATTGCTAAAAATTAGATTGTACTTATTCCTTTCACATTAAGATAGAGATGAAAAAAGATGAGATTTGCTATTAAAATAGCAAAAATCGCATTAATAACTCCGACTGCTCCACTAACAATTGTTTTAGCCTGTAAATTTTAAAAATAATTTTACAGGTAAAGGATGACAACTGCAATGATGTATATAACCAAGTTAAGGAAAGCTGTTGTGATCATTCCTATAAATGACCGATAATTTCGACTGCCTATGCAATTATTAATCCATTTGCAGTGATGGTCAAATTTTTCAGCACACCTCAATGAGATAAAAAATACCTGTTACAAGATCTGCAATGCCTTGATTTTTATCGAACATAACTACTACAACTTGTGCATAACACCAAATTAATTCCTTCATCCGTTTTTTGAACCACGAAACTAAATCAAGAACTCAGTACTTTTATTTGCTACCATTTCTATATTAGATCATGATTGGATCTGAGGGGTCAGTATAACTGCAAATACATGTAAATAGTAAAAGGAAAACGATAGAACAGGAATACAGAATTGTAAAGATAACTAAATGTGCCATTGAGGCATAGGCAGGCAGCACGATGCTATAAAAAATGATAGTTTATAAAGTGAATACGCAATAACTAACTATCTGCTGCAATCCAGGGCGTCTGGAGAACGTTGTAATCTTTTCGTAAGGAGTTGACGCAATCATATTTACTAATCTTCGATATTAATAATTTAATAAATTTGAGTATTCATGATAAGCAAAATTAAAAAATGAAAGTTATGCTCTAAATATACTCATCTCATCAGATTTATAATATAATCAAGGAAGAAGGTAATAAATAGAAAATAAAGTTTATAATTATAATGAATTTAATTATCATTTTTTAATTTCAATATTGTAGCTACCCACTCCGGGCGTACAGTACAATTTACCAAGAATTTAGTTGTTTTTCTCCATTTTTTATTTTTACATCACAATTTTAACTCCTTCATTCATGTGATCAAGCTTTTGGCCGAACAATTCAGCATCTTCAGAATTTATTGAACTTGTAGATATTTGAGATTTTAAATTTGCAAACAATTGTAAATGATTCTTAATAGCAGTCAGAATAAAGTTTACCTCGGTAGTAATTAGGAATATTCCTCCATGAAAATAATTTTTTTTGCTAATACCCTCCATCTTTTCCTTTAGGATCATAAATTTCATTTTTGCCAAGTTATTGTATGCTTATTTATTGATAGATTATAATTCCTTACCTTCCGTATCCATCTGTTTATACAACTGCTGCAATGGTTCACTTATAAAATCTTCAATTAGCAAATTGGTGATAAAATAAGTTTTGAGGGGACTGGACATCATCTCGTGATAAGTTTGCACAAAAGCTTCTTTCTTTGTAATTTTACGCAGTTAAATGTTTTCCTAATTTCTTAGCCATTCCTAAATTTAGCGTAGTTTGGCACGCTCAAGCTGATTGCCACCCATTTCAATGATGACGACATTAATGAATTTGGATAATTGATCAATTCTAACTATTTTCTCTTCTTTTTGTTCGATTTGTGAAATATTTTTAAAGGCTACTATTCTAATTTTAGAGGGTGTTTCACTTTTCATTAATACTTAAATATCCATTAATTAATATTAAATTCAGCTCTATTAATAACAACAAGGATACAATAGTTAAAATTTGTAAATTATTCAATAGAATAAGACCAACTCTCAATCATAAAATGATAACATCAATAAAAATGATTCTATTTATATTTGTTTTATCAAATATGCATTGCAGCAATATTATTGAAGGTGACTATCCATTAGGAAAAATAAAGGTTAAAGAATCAGATGTTATTAGAATTGGTTTATTTATCAAAGATGTTGTAATAGTAAATTCCCACTAACTGATAACTGCAATATATAAGTAGTATTATTACCGTTATTGAAATTATAGCAACAATGGCTATCCAATTTATATATTGTTGTAAACTTAAAAGCAGGTATGCTAAACAAATTGATCCAGATATTACAAAATATTTTTTATAATCTGAAAGGCCAATATCTGTTCCATATCTGCTGAGCTGATAATTAAATACCAACCATGTGGTTTCGAGTATAATTAAGAATAAACCCATTAGAGGTTTTCCAACTGCCAGGCACATCACTATTGATTGCGAATATATTAATAAATACAAACCAGCTTCTCGAAGAGTATAATAGTGTTAAAGAACATCAGAATTGTAGGTTTGATAATAATGGTAAATCGCAGCTACCATAAGAGTGGGAATTAGGAAAATAATGATATAGGCCCAATCGATGTTGGCATTTGAAAAATACTGGTAGTCTGATTGTAAGGTACTTGGCTGCCCAATTTGAACAAAGGCAAAGAATAATTAATTCATAAAACCGATATGAAATAATAAAATTCCTATTCTCATAATTTTACGTATATAAGGAGGTTAGTCAGTCAATTTAATTTTGTGATAAATCATAGAAATAGCGATTAGTATGGCAAAAATTATCACAAAAAGTAATTGAAAAGAAAATGTAAAACCAGAATTTCTTAAAAGGTTTCCATCAGGAATAAGACTATTCTCACTCGGATTTTCAACATAAAAAGGAGGTATTAAGGATTTAAAAAAATTAGGAAAGAATGATAAGTGTGCTATACCGAAACCATTTAGAAAGAAATACCCTCCATCGTCGAGTAAAGTTGTAAATTTGAACAAATAGCATACTTGAGCAAAATTAAAAGCATGAAGGATAATATTATTCGCCTCTTCTGCATCAAAATGATCCTTTACTTTTGAGAGTAAAATAAAGACAATCATTATCACAGAAAATATATATCCCATGACTTTCATATTATTTATTGCGGAAAGAGTAAGATCGCTCAATGAAAATTGATTCGAAGATGAAACAATCGAAACAAATGTGCCGTTAGAATTTGTGCCGCTTGTTTCAATGAGATTGTAAGAATTGTAGTCTTCATTCGGAGGTAGTTGAACTGAAAATGATAATATGCTATTAGTTGTAGCCATTGGACTTGAAGGCACTAAAGGAATTGTGTTTCCTGTATTTTTATTGATGAGATTCACTGTGACATTGCTTGGTAAATCACCTTGATTGTTCAAATACAGGCTTATGTAAGCTTTATTATTTGCTATCAGAACTGTTTCGTCTAATATATATCCTGATGTAATGTCAACGCTTCTATTATTCGAACTATTATTATTTGTATTATTTATGCTGTTATTTGGATCACAATATCTTCCATTTGAACTGTAGTTTTCAGGGCAAACCCCATAACATTCAAAGTCTAGTATGTATAAAAGACCTGGCATGCAAGTCAAACAACTAGATACATTGCAAATTAAGCATGTTGCATCACAATTTAAACATGTTCCATTTAAAGAATAGGTTTGAAGCGGACAAGAACTCATGCAAAAACCATTGTGAAACAAATACCCAGAAATACACATACTGCATAAATTTTATGAACAAATCTAACAAGTCGAAGAACACCCGCTGCATGTACCTGATGAAGATACATTTACTGAACCAAAGCAAGATAAGCAGCTTATATTAGAAGAGCCATTGCACGTTAAGCAAGAAGGATCACATTTTAGACAACTAAAATTTGATAAAAAATATTATCCTACACAAGATGTACATTGTGTCAGCGATGCACAATTTACGCATGGCTGTGAGCAGTTAGCGCAAATATTAATTGCGAGGGTATTATCTAAATAAGTAGTATTTATGCTACAAAAAGTACAGTTTTGTGGATGTCCTGAGCAACCGTTACAATTCGGATGGCAGGGCAAACATAGAGGGCCATTCTGATAAATAAAGTAGATTGCTCCTGAGCAGGATAAGCTGCAACTTCCATTACTATTTTTAACTCGACCATTACTGCATTGAGTGCACTGAACTGCATATTTATAACACGAAGAACAAGTAGCATCACAAGGGTAGCAATTTCCTTGAGTGGCATTAGCTAGATAATAAGATGAAAAGCAAGCAATGCATGAAGAATTAAAATGATCATTGCAAAAAGCACAAAGAGGAGAGCATGTTTAGCAAATCAATAAATTACTATCGAGATAATAGCCAGCCATTAAACAATAGGGAATGCATAAAGTTTTGATTAAAATTTATTTGTTAGTAATATTGCATGAAGTGCAATTATCAGTAAACTGAGAGCAGGTTGCGCAATTTAAAGAACAGCTTTGGCAAGAGTTTGATATTTAAGTAAAACCAGCAGCACAGCTAACGCAATTACCATTGCTTAATGGCAAAGTACAACCTAAGCACGAAATATCACACTCCAAACAACCAATACCTGATAAGTAAATTTAATTTTATCTGCATGCCATATTACAAACGGTTGACTGATTTATTGAACATAACTATGTGTTTGAACTACAAAATCCAGGACATCCTGAACAAGATTGAGGAATTAAGACAGCAGGATTGCAATTGGTGGCATTATAAATTGTTGTACAATTTTGAGTTAATCCATCACAGCAGTAATCTGTATGATAGATATTATCAACAGAACATTGAGTAGCACAGTTTTAATTTCCTGAAGTATCATAGTGAATATAGGAACCAAGAGGGCAGCAAAGTTGACCACTTACATCGAGAACCCCATCACAATAGTTGCATGTATTATTTTGTAAATCTAGGAAATAGTTATAAGGACAGCATATTTGATAGCCAATCAACGTAAAGATATTTCCATTGCAATATCTGCACCCTCTATTGTCTTAAATATAAAAAGATATAGGACAGCAGATGGGAAAAGTTGATGATATTGGCAGTCCATTACAAATTGCTCCCTGAGTAATCTAAACTGGTATTCCGAAAGAATTTCTTAAATCTAAAGATTTGTTTAGCGTCACGCAAAGAACTTCAAATAAGATAAATCCTGTACAATCATTGCTGCAATTTTGATTTGCAATTGAATAATACTGGCCAGCTAGGCAGCAAATTGAAAACCCTCTATTAGCAAAATTATTAATGCAATTTTATTTAACAGCTATACAGTTTTTGGAAGAGTCCAGTCCATAGCAACAGGATGTCGTAAATGAAAGAAGCTCAGAATTATGGTAAATACCATTACTAACAGTATTATTTCCTAATGGGGTACAATATTGCTTTTCACATTGGAAATTTGAAATTACTGAACTCTTCCAGCTGCATATATCAACGCATATGTATTGATTGTTAGCATATTAGAGCATTTCTCCACTTGGACAGCAAGCAAACAGGTTGGGATCACAATTTAGACCAAAGCTTAATTTGCACTGACCAGTTGGCACATAATAGAGTTATTAACTGCCACAGCAAACTTTAAAAGGAGAGGTAAATAGGATAGTTGAGCAAGGTCCAGTCCCAATTTTTATGCATCCGGAAGAATTTTGACTTAAATCTAGATAACGATCTGAAAAGCAGCAATTACTTCCATTATTTAAAATCTGTCCTGTGCATTTTAAGCATTGATTGTTTTGAATGTAATAATTTTTAGGGCAACAAACAGAGCGATCAGCTGAAACAAAACCTTGACAAGTGTGGACCTGCAAATTTACAAGATATTGATTTGGCATTAAGCATTTATTATTAATTGTTGTTGTTTAAGAAGGACATGATGTTGCGCACGAAACAATTTATTGAGAATAATCGTATAGACTACAGGTCAAAGCTGAAAATGCAGTTATGAAGAAAGCAAATAGGATTGAAGCTTTCATCATAGTTTATAATTACAAAATTACAATTATTACTAAAAATATAAATTCAATATCTGAGAAATTCAGAATAGATGACAAAAAAACAAGAAAAATAAGTAGCTATGCTAAGCAATTTAAGTCGATAATCATCTTTGGTGAAAATAAACCGCCTCTTCGGAGGCTGTCTATATAATTGCACTTGCGAGAGATGCACTTTCCAAGGTTATACCATCGATGCGATTCTATAAAATCAAGACGCAGTCATTTTTAAGGCACCAATCATGGTTCCAAAATTTGTTTCTCATCATTACGAAATGCTTGGAGAGAGCAGTCTTACTTTTAGATGTCTACATACCTTTGAAATAAAATCATTAACAAAATTGAAATGCTCCTATATTGACATTATACCTGGCCTCGTGCATCTTTTCTTAACTATCAACAACAAAGAGACCCGTGAGGAAATTACTGTCAACTATTCTCAACTTTCAGAGTGGTATATTAACTCAGTTATAGCACGTCTGTATTACACGACTAAATTAGGCATTCCTTTTCTTAGATTTAACGGAAAATGCACAGGCCCAGTCTATATCAATTATTTTTTTACTGGATGGAGAGTGACAAATATAGAAATTACTGATCGACTGCGCATTGAACATGGAAAAGAGATTAAGACAATCAATGAGTTATGGACTCGCTTCTAAATTATCAAATTTACTGGCCTTTATCTGGTGATTAAATTTTGGGATGGACTGAAGAAATATGAAATAGGGATACCTGTAAATAAATTATCAATATGGTTGATGGCTTTTCTGTCAATAGTAAAGGATTGATTTTCAGTATAATAAAAGTTTAGTTAATATATTATCAGATTCATATAGGTTTAATTATTTATAAGAATTCTTTCCATTCATTTGGTTTAATTGACTGGCTTTTCCACATGTTCTCAAACTCTTTGTCAGTCTAAGTGAAAATGTAATTTTAATTTTATTTGCTTCGGCATTTTATCATAAAGATACCTTCATAAAGTTAATTAATATATCTTTTGTCCCAAAATCTAGAGGAAAAGGATAGATACTCTATCATTTGATCACTTAAGTTCAGTTACTTTGAATCGCTGTATTTGCAATTGAAGTATTCAATTTTTTCTTTTATTTTTTACACGTCATAGAATATAAAATCGTCCTAAGTATTTCGAATCCAAGTAAAATTCTATGAGTAATTTAAATGCCCAATAGAATTTAAAAGAATAATAAAGGTATTGTCTGACATTATGGAAACTGTTTTTTACACATCTTAGTTATTGATTGAATCTTCGCATTAACATGATGACTCTTGGCAAATTTTACATTCGAATTCAATCGATTTTTAAGTGACTAATTGCCCCTCTTATTTTTATTTGATGAGGGGTCGACCTTTTCGGCCAGTTGCTTTTGACTGTTTAAATCCAGGTGGTTTTAATTACATCGGTCTAATTGTGGAATGTTTGTTTTTAATGTGAGTATATAAGGCAGCATACGATCCATATGCCTTACCACATCCTTCAGTGCAGACAAAATCCTTTATGATATCCTCATTTTTACGGCGATGAACTTTTTGCATCATCAAGAATATTCAATTAGTAAAAGAATTATAATTCTACAATACTCGTAATCATATGGAGAATCTTTGTGAAGCTATTCATAATAAATCTAAATTCTCCATAATCAATTTGATTATTTTTACTATTTTTGTAATTTATTTGATTGAGATTAAATAACAACAAAAGAATCAAGAATTGCATCTTTACAACTGAGGAGATTACTAAAATTATTCCTTTTAATTCTTCTATGAAATTTTCTATTTTTTCGTTACTTTACTAATATGTTAAATATTGCCCTGAATTCTTTACATTTATTTCATTTTCGTTTTTTATCTGACGATAGACTTACTCTCATATTTTTTGTCGATCAAATTGCGGAATTACTTATAGACATTCTTTGCTTATTCAATAGAAATTTCAATTTTATCCACTAAATTATAGGCTTTTTTAACAAATTTTAAGAAAGTTTATAAGAGATTTTCTTTCATCCATCTTCTAGATTGAAGCATAAATGCTCTAATAATACTTTCCTCTTTGCTAGTAATTGGGCGTATTGACTTTTCACATTGTTTGTAGATAAAATCCTATAGACTCCTAAAAGCCATTCTCATGATGGTGGCCATAAAATTGTTATAGGTGTTGCACTCGCTAAATAATAAGACATTTACATATGATAATTTACTACATTCCAGATAAGTTTTTGACCATTAGGATAACCGAATCCTTCCTTTATATATAATTCTGCTAGTAATCTTAAAATTTTAGCCTTTTGCTCCTAACTGAGCTTGGTCTTCTTAGATGACATCGCACAGAATAAGTAGCTTTGTACAATTTGAGTATACCGTTATTCAGCTGTTCATTTTTATAAAGATTCAATAGGATAATCAGGTTTTTTATGAAATCAAGTATAATCGTTACAGTACCCAAATAACGGATTTAGAAATTATGATTTTTCATTAATGATACAAATATAAACTCCACTAATATCATTTGCTCTTTAATTACCTGTTACACAGTTCCTTCCTTCGAATATTCTAATTTATTTCGCAGATTTTAATATAATTGGTATAAATCTCATGTAGATCAGCATTGAATTGAGGCTATTTGACTTGACTCAATTTTTTGTAAAGCTGCAAATTCATTTTTTAGAAATTATTGCTTTTCAAATTAACATAATTTTGCTAATTAGGACATGCTTTTTTATAAATGTCCTTTTTATTACTCAATTAACAACTATGATGTGGCTGACGAGGAAGACTTCCCTGTTTCCACTCTTTATTGATTAAATTTTTCTGTCCAGGATCTAAATATAGTTTGATATACTTCTTGAAATCTCAGAGTAATTTTTATTTTAATGATTTAAGACCAGTTTATAAATATTGTGAAAATTTCGAAAGTTGATGTTTTCCAGCAGCTATTCATGACTGATATTTTTTGTTTTAATAGATTAGTCGGAGCTTATTATTTTACCAAGTCGTCTTTCACTGCAAAATGGAATAAATTGTTAACTATTTAATACACGTGAGCTCGAAGGCTGTAGATTATGTTCCTTTACTAATTATTTCTGCAGGCTTATGCAGCTGAGAGATTTACGAGGTTTTATTAAAGGTGATTTTAGCATAATTTTAATTATATTAATCAAAACATCTCTAAAGATGCTGATGTAGTAGCCAAAGATAGTATAATTAAAATTATTTAAGCTGATAATCCATTGCTGTGATAGTCTCGGATAAATATACAAATTTATTAGAATTATTATTTTTGATTATGGTCGAACATAGACGAACCTCTTTGCTCGAATAATGGTTGCTACATTATTACGAAATTAGATGGCTGCGAGTGGCAAACTCAATTCTTTATTTCATAGTAGAGATTCTACTGTTCATCGTTCTGACGTTCTTACCAATAAAAATTACTTTCAATTGGCTCCTCTCAGACTATGACTATGTTCAACAATCAATAGATATAGGCATTCTAATAATCTTTGTTCTCCACATTTATTTGTATTTAGATCATAAAGTTAAAAGACTGGTTCAAAATCCGTAAATAAAGAAAAAACTGTTATTCCAAAACAGAGTCATACGCCTTAAATGGTTGAGCTTACTGACTCCATAATTGATATATGATATCCTCTGTTTGATTGTGGCCATTTATGAAATCATCGATGTAGAAAATACATTAACTTCTCGCTATTTGGAGTTAATATACTTGCCAAAAGTCTACAAAATCGTTATGTTTCACAATAGATTCCTAACATACATAATTGGAACTCCCTTTTATGTCATATACAACGTTTTCTACGGTCTATTCATTTTGATAATTATTGTGAGCTATGTAGGCTGTATATTCTATCAGATCGATCATTCACTCTATAATAATCCAAACTATCCATATCCATAACTATTATGGGTGGTGGAATCAGCGTGGAACGACATTATTGGACAATCTTTTGCCATTCAATTAGAATATACACTTTATTGGTCACTGGGAACAGCTTCGTCAGCCGCTTATGGAAATGTTGCGGCTTCAGCTCCATAAGATGTTGTTTTCAATATTATTTGTCTATACTTTGAAGGATTTCTTTTTGGATTTTATCTAAGTCGTATCCACTCTCTTCCATAGCTGATTTCTCGCAAATAAAATTAGCTACTCGAACTTTTCTAGAAATTCTAAGCTCACAATGCCTAAGTCCGCACTAATCAGCAAGGAGAGACTATTTCTCAATAACTTTATTTTAAAATCTTATGCTCCTTATAATACCAAGAAAGTAGAAAAAAATCTCTTAGTGAAATAGAAACAATCCTACCTCAAGCATATGTAATATAGATTAAGGCAGAGATATTCCGTTAATTACTAATTCTTAACCCTTTGAATTTATGGTCAGAAAATTAACTACGCATGAAATTGTCTTTACAAGTTAGGGAGTGCATCACCGAAGTTGGAGAGCAAGTCTATGATTATAGCGATATCGATAGAACAGATTTAATTTTTTTGAAAGAAGGAAAAGTTAAAACTCAACTATTTTTGGATCATCAAATGTATTTTTCTTGTAATTACTCGGCGGGAGATGTTTTTGGGTTATTCAATTTCGTAACTGGCATACAACTTAATAGCGAAGCCTGCAATTGCTAGGAATACTGCAATTTATATGTGATTAAACGGGCTGATTATAAGAAGCAATTATCACTTCAAGAAAAAGTACATTTCGAGTAATTATTCACGAAAATGATCACATTTCAGGATTAGTTTGCACTTACTGAGTCTGTTGGTCAGTATGAGCATCGTTTGAATGAATAAGATTGCGATGTTCTTTTCCTTAATCCTCATCGAAAAGCTCATTATATTTAGAGAGTGATGAATCGCAATAGTCAAAACAAATTCAGCCAAAAACGCAAAAGTTATGTTCGGTTAAATTTCTCCGAGAGGAAGTTTTTGCCATTTGAACTTGGAAAACAGCGAAATATTGGAGTTCAATGGCCAGAAAAAGATTAATTTATTAATTCAGTGGATGGAGTTCTCATCTTCTGAAGATTGATCTTTTAAAATACTCTATATTTGTTTTAAAAATTGAGGGGTTGGGGTTGGGGTTGGGGTTGGGGTTGGGGTTGGGGTTGGGGTTGGGGTTGGGGTTGGGGTTGGGGTTGGGGTTGGGG
>Ga0302188_10001164_pt1 | contig 21191 bp, 9 predicted proteins | sample II_Bog_E2_1_FD_198783 | JGI IMG/M metagenome (GOLD analysis project Ga0302188, IMG submission 198783) | Peat permafrost microbial communities from Stordalen Mire near Abisko, Sweden - II_Bog_E2_1 | ecosystem: Environmental > Terrestrial > Soil > Wetlands > Peat | place: Sweden: Abisko, Stordalen...
AGTGAATAGCCGACGGAGAAGCTATCGTAAAAGAGTAATAAAACGATATCCCACAATGGCAATTGATCATTATTTTTGAAATAATTATTTATTAATAAATTTAAAAGAACAGTGTCAGGAATCTTACCAATCATCGCCGCAGTCCTCGAAAGTATCATCCTATTATTCGAGCAATTTATTATCCAACACTTCCAAAGAACCCGTATATAATTTTTAGATGCGTTCGTCATAGACCAGTTAGAATTTGTTTTATTTTTACATTTACTTTAGGTACTGCATGCCTTTAGGACTGTATCTTACTGGAGGAGGGAACATTGCATCTAAAGTTAATCTAAATCAATTCGCAATTACTATAAAGCATTTTCTACCATTTTAGGGATAATGCATCCTAAAAGAGAACAAGAAAGTTCAAGGCAAGGGTTGGTATTGATTTCAATAAGCCAAACATCTAGTTTTGAATCTATCATAAAGTCCATCCCGAATATTTCGAAATTATTCTCCAACTTCTTCGGGTCAATTCCTCCAGAACAAGCCTTCATTGCATCAGCTGCCATTGACTTTATAAATTTATAACTACTTTCATCCGAGGATAAATAGTTTGGTAAAAACTCACTCCTGCTTTTTTATTATATTTGTCAATATACGCGCTCAGTTCATCATAACTAATTTTATTTCCTTTTTCATACTTTCCATAGTCGGGCAAATTTTTCTGAACTGCATCATTTGTTAGATGAATACATCCATTGTTGGAAGTTAGTGAATATTAACTTGATGTAGTTCGTATATATCCATATTTATACCAGTATCCCTTGATTATTCCGTTGACACAAGTCATCATCATATAATGACGGATATCGAATTTTCGTTTATTATAAAGAAGGGGACGCTCAATGTAAGCTTGAACGATAAAGGTTCGATAAGTTCCATCGGCGTACTTCTCACGTGTTTTTAAAATGGACTTTATTTACTCTAAAGTAAGACACATTTTAATTCCATTTCCTCGATTACTATTTTATCCTGGTTTTACAATCCAAGCATTATATTCTTTTTGTTTCCCTTTTTCTTGATTGTGTCTCGCAGTTTCCTTCGCTCTCTTGTGATAGTATTTCAAAAATTAAAAATATTTCTTGTCCTCCATGCCGTCTTTGATATGGAAAGTCAAAGGTAAATAATCAAAGACATTTTTACCTATTTCATTGTAATAATTTGACATTGTATTAAATAAAGCCTTTTTATTGCCCAAAACGTAATTATTTATCAGGTGGTTATGCATGCGGGTTTATTTTATTTCGGATGTTTTTATGCAAGTATCATACTTGAAATTTTTAGCACGAGGAAGCATACGTTCATCACAATGCTACTAACTGTGAAAGTAAACTTTTAAATACGATTTGAAACGAGTAGAGTCAGTATCTGTTAATATTGATCCTTAAATATACTTGCCATGGCTATTTTTCTATTTATCAATGATTTAACTTTGACAATTTTGCTTCCTAAAAAAGTCCAGTCTTTTTAATTGAGTCCAAACAAAATTAGCTTCCTCTATTTTATCAGTAAATGCGTACCAAGGTCTTCGAGCAATTAATCCATTGACCATACATGAATTATTTCCTTTGCCAACGAAGACTTTGAGCCGATGTTCATATTCCAAAGGTATTTCCACAAAAAGATTATTACTGAAGTTGACCTTCCAAATAAGATCTCTGTAATAGTAGGTTTAATATGGAATATTTATTTTTCTATTAGTTTTCCTGACAGGAGAGAAATTTTGTATCTATTTAGTAACTTTATCGGCGCTTTATTCTTTTCTGCAACTGTAATGCAAAACTTTGTTTTTTTTAATTTATTAACCTTCGTCTTTGACGTCTTATTAAATTTGCGGAGTGATGTTTATCTAAGTTTGATTTATCACTTCATTTTTAGGATTGTTATTTTTTACGTCGATAGTTTTAATGTTCATATTGAAGGGAGGAGTGTCTTAGGTAGTGGAAATTGGCCGCGAATCTTCGTTAGCCAAGGTGAATCCTTTTTGTATTCTAGATTTGTATGTATTATCTTTGCTCATTCTTGCTTTTGATTTTTGGATGAGAGATGATTTGTCCTTTTACATTCCTAAACTTAATGAATCATCAACCGATGAATTCACCATTAGACTCAATGATTTTTTAGTCGCAGTCATATCAATTAGCATCATTTTCTCAACATTAAGAAACTAAAGTTAGTCGTTTTTTATGTGAGTTTCACTAGTTATGGGTTTTAAACGATCTCTTTGATTTCCAACCGATCTTTTCTTTGATGGTTGATAGAATGAAGGCTTTATTGTTGCTACTGGCTTAAAAGAGTTTAAAGGTTACTATTTATCCAGGAGACCGAACTCCCGTAAAGCGGATGAAAATATGATTTAATCTTTACAAAATCCTTCCTTTTGAATCTTCCTCAGTTCTTCGATTTGCTTCTTCAAGAGATCGCTTTCTAAAGTTTCATATAATCTTTTCTTGTTAATAAACTTGTTAGGACTAATGATAAGTCTTTTTTTAAAGATGAAGGTGTCCTTTGGAATAGAAAATATTGGGTGATTATTTAACCTTGGTTACACCAAAATTACTTTTCAGTTTCGCTTGTGCTCTCTATTTTTTCGTCTTTTACGTTGGACTTTATATTTTTTGGAGTGCATCGAGGTAACTATTCAGCCTGTGCAGATAGTTTTCTATGAGAAATGACAGGGAGAGGCTTGATGGTTTCAAACTTACTCAATTTATCTGGCTCTTCCATTTATTGGGAGTTATTGCACTTATTATTTTATTACAAATTATTAATGCATTAGAAATAAAATAAATCTCGACTGGAGTAAACGAAATACATTTTGCATTAATCAATAGCTGCTGGTTAATTTTATTATTTGTAGCTATGACTATAAATAGGAAAAACTATCAAAATAAATCGTGTTAAAATCAGAGATAAATTGATCAATTTAAATAAACCAGAATAAAGATTTCACAATTGGCAATTGAATAGCAACATAATTTTTATTGGCAACCAATTTTTAATTTAATTATCCTACAATATTGCTCACTTAGGTATAACATTCAATATTGATCATCAAACTACGAACACTTAATCACAAGCATCCTATATTTTGAAGTTCAAATGAATGGTATTATGGAAATTTTATTTTATCAAATTTTCAATTTTTATGGGCTTTAGAATGTAGTTGAATTCACTATCAGGTGTTAGAAGAACTTAAATATTTTTTAAAGCTCTGACAAATCTAAAAGGTAACGATATTTCAACCACGGTTCGATTATTTAGCATTAATTAAAATTCAACGTATAATAATTAATAGAGTCCTATTTTTTTTAATGATAAAATGTCGTTAGTAGGTATTGTGAAAATAATAATTGATTTATTGATAAAATATAATTTTTAAGATCGAATGCCTAAAATAATGATAGTTTCGATCTGACTGAAACCTTGCTCCCAGTGGTCGGACTTCTATCTCAAAATTATAAAATAAACAGGCGACCAATATAAGTTTGCTTTGATTATACTATTAATTAAATTTTGAATCAATGTTATGCGTCATTCTTATAAATAATAAAATGATATAAACTCATTTTCCTGAAATAACCCCTTAACATTTTAGTTTCAAAGAAATAAGAAGTAAACATTTAAGCATCCTCTTCAGTTTCAAAGAAAAATTCACTTTCATAACCAGGCAAACCTTGTTTTTGGCTATATCCATATATGATAAATATATGTAAAAAATAATCTCTTAGAAAACCAAACCAACAAATTTTGCTAAAGAATAGATCGCCAGAGCCACCACTTGCCTCTGGCTTGCCTGGAAATATCTAGAAGTTAATCAAATCTCCTTAAAAAAACTTTTATAAAAAATCCAAATTAACAGCATCACTTTTCTCGATGTTGTGCAAATGGAATTTGATATATTACAGGAAATCAATTTTTAGATTCCTGCAGACAACACTTACTTTTCATTGATTCGATAATTCGAAGTCAAGAAAAGCGATGTCCAAGGGTCAGACAAAAAGAATATCGTCAGTCAATGTCTGTTATTCCTAAAGGAGGCAGTGATGATGTCGCATGACTTTTCGTTATGCGTTGAATTAGGCCCAAACATCCTTTCACTTTACTTATAAAAAGCTATGAAGGATCGACGGATAAAGGAAGTGTATTCAGTGATAGTACCCCGTCAGCAATAAAAAAAGCGAAGCATAAAGCAGGCGTGTTGAGAAAGAAACAATAACGATTTATTTATTACCAATTACTACCATCAGCATTATACTTTTTTACCGCATATGCTACCATTATATAAATCAGAGCTTAGAGTTTAAGACTCGCATTATTAAATATAGTTTCACTGATTGTTGTTATCATTGTAGTCATAATCGAGGAATATTAAAAACTTTGCCAACACTTGTTTTCAGGATATTTGATTATTTATAAAAATTATCAGCAGTAATTACGACAAATATATATAGAGAATATTTGGGAGGAAAAATTAAAAAGCAAATGTCCAGATAATTTAATTTCATTAAAGTAGAGCCCGTTCGTACTAACTATAATTTTTATGAAAAAGGCGACCTCGTATTTGCCAAATGTAAAAATAGTCCTCCCTGGCCAGCTGTTATAAACGAATTTAAAGGATTTGATGAGGACGATGTGCAAGTTTTCACTGTTGATTTTATGGGAACCCATGATTACGCCTATATGGAAAGTTACTTACTGACCCCTGTCTCGCAAAAAAAAATTAAAAAAATGAAAGCTACGTTTTAATAATAAAATCCATGCCTGTATAAAGCCCTCGTGAAGGCTGAAATAGAACTAGCCTCTATAAAGTAATTTAGCCAGCTGAAGACCCAATTTATTGAAAGATATATAAATCTTTATGAATCAGAGAACAATACAGATGGGCGGGTGTTAGTAGACGCAGATTAACCACTTCCAGCAAATAAAAAAATTAGAAATACAATAGAGTTATTAGCAAAATAGAAATAAAACTGTGTAATCCAGCCTTGTTATAAGATATAAACTCGGGCTTCTAAAAGATCAAGATTGACCTTGTGGCACGATTCTAAACTGACTATCTAAATTAGCACCGTCATGAAGCAGTAGAAGCAAATAATGACCAAAATAATCGTAGACGATTTAGTCTGGATCAGATATCAAAAATTTATAGCAGCTAATATCAAAGTTAAAGTTATTTACTAACAAGTAAACAAAATATAAAAATTAATGACTTCAAATTTCCTCAAAACCAAAAAGTGTCTAAAACGATAAAAGAACATCGTAAATGTGATCAATTACACTTCAGTCTAAATCGCAATGCATTCTTGATAATTTAATATTTTTATTTGTTATTAAAAATTGTAGCTTCAATCAACAACCAAAGGGTGCTTTCTCAGAATGTATGGATGAGAATTAATTTTGTCTCTGATCTCATTCCTTTGCCTCAATTCCACTTCAAAAGTGTTGAAGAGATGATTTATTTAGTATTTCTTGTTTTTGAACTGAGAGTCTTCGTATATGATTCGAGAAAGCTTCAATCTGTTTTAGATTTCTACATCAAACAATAATTACTCTTCAAAGCGTTTGCTTCAATATGCTCAATTTTTGGCTTTGGCTATTTTTTAAACTGGCCTCTTGCCTCAAGATATTCGTCATAGGAAGTATTTGATTTATGGGGAGAGAGGTTCGATCGACTGTGATGCCGAGGAAGCTTATTTACCGAATTAAACTTCGACATTGATCGAAAAGGAGAAGTTTGATTATTCTTTTTTTCGCCATCTCGATAGGGAGACTTTGAAATATTTGAAAATTTAACTGTTGATTTGCTTTGTTTTTTCTCTTTTACATTATTATTGAGCTAATTCTATTTCCTTGGTGATTTCAACTCTTAAACATTCGAAGTTTATTCTTTATTTACGCTTCTAATTGGTTCTTCCTTTCTTGTTTCGTAAGGCGTGTCATAAGAAGACTTTTTTAATCTATTCTTTTCTTAATGATCCTTTATTATATCGTAGGGGGTTGAATAAATTTGATGTCTTTTGCTATTTGTGCCTTACTTTTCATGAAGGGAATCTATCTTCTTGCGTTATGTATAAAAATTGTTAGGATTTGTTGTCACCATTTATTATTAAAACCTTTTCCTATTTGAGTTCAAGTATTTTTATTGATTTTTTAAATCTTCATAATACTCTTTTGCCTTGGATCCATTCTAATATTTCTTTATTAATTCTTAGTCATCGTTTGGCTGGAAGTGAGAAGTTTGTTGAATAGTATCGGCTTATAAGTATCCATAAGGTCGTGAAAATCCTACATTTCTTTCTCTATTTAACACATCTCTTTCCAGTCTTAACTGCTATAGCCTATTAGTATGTTCTATTTCACTTTGAAGCTGCTTCCTATAGATATTTTATTGAGATATAGTGCGATACAATCTTTATTTTTCTTATAAACTTCTCAAATTATCGAGATAGTTAGCCTGAGACGACAATACTTTGGCAGTCGACACATCCTCCTGAAGTTGCATCTCCATGTCAATATACTTTCTCTGATTTATTGGATAACTACTCGACGAAGCTTTTATTAGAGACTAAGCAGACTGCGTTCTATCTCTTGTTTTGTTGAATCTACAAGCGGTTGATATGGAATTTGATAGTTGGTTGAAAATCTTGGATCGTAAGTCATAACGTAGGTGTTCAAAATATTGTAGTTATAAAATTTATTGAGAAAACAAATATAAAAAGAGAAGGGATTATCTATTAAGTAAAAGAGCGATTTAATAATCTATCAATTTATTCCAGAATAAATGATTTTAATGGATCTTATGACTGGGCAAAAATGTATCTCAAATATTTGGATTATAAATATTATCTAATCAAAATATAATATGATCCTCTATTGTAAGAACCTCTAAAAAGAATTTGTTGTCTAATATATAAAAAACGGCATAAATACTGATTATTTATAAATCTATATAAATCATTTGACATTATTATCAATTTGGATCATGATGCTGGTGAAAGTGAAAGGTCTTACTACTGGAGAGAATGATGATTATATGGTTAACATTAGTGCAAAAGTTATCGATTTAAAACGGGTAATACACCCATCTCCCACACAGATTGATTTAGTTTTAAATCGAAGGGAAACTGTAATAATGGAGGATGATAAAGATATCTTGTTCTATGAACTAAATGAAAATGAAAAAGTTGATGTAATTTTAAAATATAGGCGGCTTCAATGTGAAGATAACAAGTCTAATAAGGAATTTATTCATAAAAAATAGATTCAAATTAATCCTTTTTGATAATTCCTATCGTTTTATTTTTAAATTCTGAAATAATATTTAGCAGTAATTATCAAAAATCATTATCGTTATTAATCATAAAATAATTTATACTCCATTGAAAGTATTGAAAGTCATAGAGCCATTCCAGAAAGGATTTATACATCAATACAATTTACAAATAAAAAATTAAAATATGCTTCGATTCAAAACTCTATGATGATTTTCGTGGAAAGAAAAGTTAGGTTCGGGATAAATTTACATTTATTAAATTTATGAATATACGATAGGTCGCTATCTTTTGATTTATTTACAGAGAGAAATATTGGTTTGAATTATTATACTTTCAATATTATGATGCATCTTACAGTGAAATATATCACTAATAAACTGATGGATTTTGTCATTAAGTCTAGTTCAACAGTTCTTGACTTGATACGCATCATCGAAAATCGAGAAGGGTCAAAGCCTGATTAGTTATATTTATTTATAGATAGAAGAACAGGAGTCATAATAATGGAGAATTATAATGATCTCTCTTTTTACGAGATTAGTGAAAAGGAATTAGTGTCAGCCAGCTTGAAACATCTTCGCCATCAATGCCAAGGTCATCCTTGCATTCATTATTAGAAGCCGCCTATTTAATAATAGTCCGATGAATTGAATTTAAGAAGTGAATAAGATTCAATATGAGTTATTTATGATATACCAAATATTATCTTTAATGATCATAAAGTAATTCACTATTTTATCATAAATTGGGAATAATATAAATTAATCAAAAAATAAAAAATAGTTAGCTCTGTTTTTAAATACTGCCTCATAATTTGTTTGCTCTTTTGATCATAGTACAGCTGTCCTCATTTCAAGCAATAAGATTTAATTCAAGGTATTTTTATACAGACAAAAGAATCAACAGACTTTAAAATTAGAAAGAAGCTTATCATCATTGTATTTACTGTGATTATTTAATTAATATATAATTTGATTAGCCGGATTTATTGTCGCTGTTATCCGATGCTTATGGCTACACCAGATCATTATATAATTTAAAAATGATCGATAGGAACGACAAATAGGACAGCTACTTTCTGTTTCAGCTATCATATGCACAAATATGCCGACACCAATCTTATCCCTATCTCAACATTATCCTCACTGTACTTCAGTACACTCTCCTCCTCTTCAAATGCTACGATTTCGTATATATCCCAATATACAGATAGATCCAAGACTGATCACCTCCTTAGCACTTCCAAATTTCACTATCCTCATCGTTTTAGCCTCCTTGCTTATTTTCTTCGCCCTGCTCACAATGTTCTCCTATCAGTTTTCTCTTCTCAATACGGTATGGGTCTATTTTCTCCTGTTTCTATAATCGATATCAATCATCTACTTGGAACTAACAGCACGTTGCTTTGCTACTGACACTTGGTGCACGGCAGATATTAAGTTGTAAATTTTTACTATTATTACAATTATTGGACTTGCTATCATAATTTACCTCCGCTCTCACTGCTACTACCCCTTTTACTAAAGCAGCAATCACTTAGCAATGTAAATACTAATCAATATAGGAACTCAGGAAGGGCAACCATTCACTTATTTGTCTATGCAGTGCTTATGTCACTCACTTCGCATGGATTTTTCGTAGATAGCATTTCTGAATGCAAATAACTCGCCTTTATATGTAGCGCCGGACTGTTTGCACTTTGTTTGAGCCCGACTGCAGCGAGTCCAGTAGTCTGCCGTCTCCATTCTGTCCTAGTGGTTGCTCTTCTATGGACAACTGCTCTAATTTGGCTGACTCCAATGCTAGCCGGTATACTTGGGAATACCACTTACAGCGTAGAAGCCTTTTGGTATTATTGGGGATACTCAACGCCCATTGTCTTGGGATTAAGAATCATCCAAAGCCGTTACTTTAACAAGGGCTACGAATGGAAATGTCTTTTTTTAGAGGAAAAGATCAGCAGTATGAGAGATCTTTACCTTCAATGCAACTCCTTGATTAAAATAATGAATAAAGTTAAAACATCAGAGCTAAGAACGAATTGTACTGAATTTAAACAACTGTGGGAATTGATCAGCAATCATAATGAGAAATGCACAATCGCATAATGCCCACTAGCTGTCATTAGCACACTGCGAATCTAAAGAGGTGACGAGCTTCTTTAGCAAAAGAGGTTTTCTAAAACAGTGTAAAAGACTTTGTAATTCGGTTTGCAAAAGCTATCAAATCAAAAAGATCAATTTCCAAATCTTATAGAACTCAACTTATAAATAGCTAATTATGAGCTATAGATATTTCATCTACGAACCAAGGGAATGCAATTATTCAATCGAGAGTTTAACAAGGATGAGAGGACGAAAGACGAACAGTGGGGGCTGTTTTACATGAAGAAGAAAATTGATAGTTTTGATGGGTCTGGAGAAATGAGGGTCAGTGGCGAAAACGCTGAGGAAATATCGTTGTTCAAGCATGATATTGAAGTGTCTGTAACGATGCTGGCATAATTCTGGTATTTCCTCTCCGATCCTAAATGCAATTTAAAGAAACTTTATGATTTGGCAAATGTGTTATTTCCACTGAAAATAGGAGTCGATAAGACTTGGAAAAGCATACATCAACTGCATAACATCGAGTCATACTATTTATACGCACGATATCTTATCAAAATGTTCAATGATAAGGAAAAAGGACTCAGAATATTGGATTAGGCCAAGAAACTGGAGTCTTCTTCTCATTAAAAATAAGATGTAGTTGCAGGAGTCGATGGCGTTCTTAGTTAAGAGCATGGAGTTATTTTTTTATAGTTTGATGGCAAAAACAGTGGAGTCATGTATCAAGTCAACACGGCCTGCTAAAAGATCTTTGGATATAATAAGGGAGAACTCCAAGGACGTAAAGTTAACGACATCATGCCAAAATTATTCTCAGTATACCATGATCGTATTCTTGAAAACTACCAGCAAACAAACAGGCCACGCATGATGAATAAGTAAAGGTCAGTCTGGGGTCGTGCTAAAGATGGATACCTTTTTCCATTTATAATTTGCATTAAACCCGTTAGGAATTATTACAGTCAAACGAGCGAAGTCTATGCCAGCGTGAAACGAGATCTATGGGTGAGGGAAACTGCCTTTTTATTTACTGACTGTGAATTTAATATTTGGGATGCTAGCGCTTCTCTAATTGGCATGTTTCCTGAAATTTATGGCAGAGTGTTTCTAAAAAAAAAGATGCACATCAGTTAAATAATTCCTAATTTCGAATAGATGAAAAACAGTTTAATCATTCAAAAGGAAATTCAATAAATGTAAATACCTCGCAGCTTCGAAATAGGCGGAGATCAAACTTTCACTGAAACAATTCTTATTACTCTCCAAGCTTAGTAAACTAATATACATTTAAGCGGGAGGATCGGCTTTTTTTTTAGATTTTTGAAAGGCGCGGGTCTAACCAATACTTATGAAAATATGTCCAGCAACAGCATGAGCGTCAGTATTAGCAGAGTGAAATAAACAAATACTGAAGCTTCAAACTGCTATTGGATGAAGCGATAAGACGATTTTAAATTTTTAGCCTCAATGTAAACCAACAATGAAGATCATTCCAAAAAGATGGCCTTTCACGGTGGACTACTGCATAATCAGAACTAAACTAAATCTCTTATACATTCCAGGATTAGAAACAGCTTTTAAAAAAATCAACAGGAACTGAATAACTCAATTGATAAAGAAGAAAAAATTGATTATGCAAAAGAAATTAAGACAAAACGATTACAGGGAAACAATATTCGATAAATCCACGAACTGAGTGAAGCATCTGAACATAACGGAATTGAGGGTGCTGACGAGCAATAACAAGAGTAAGTCGTCGAGGCAATCAAACCAAGTGAATTGAATTCCATTCTGTAGAGGTAGATCGACAACAAACACATTACCTTGCTAAAAATCCTTACAATTTTAATATTAGTGATATCAACAGTCACCTCCATCATGATATACCTATCAACTTCTACTCACAACAACGATGTAATTGGCTATATAGATACTCTTATCTCCCTCTCTTCTATGTAATCCCAAGTGATGTATGTCAACATGTTCGCGAATAAATACTATCTCGGACTAGCAACTGTGTCAGATATTGCCATTCTTACAGAAGAAATCAATCAGTTAGATCAATTCGCTTAAGCAATACCCCTTTCAGTGAATACACCCATATTCTACAGTGATGGGACGAGTCAGGAGATGCTTCTTTCTTTTGCAGTCAACAAACTAACTTCTGAAGCTCAGTTGCTTGCTTCTTCAAATACAATTTCGAGTTCTTCTCCCACTTTATATTTTATTCTCTATAACTCAGTCAACGGAATTTAAGTCGGATGCGAGGCTGCAATTCTGATTCAATAGAATTCTCTCTCTGTATCAAGTATCGACATCTAAAACACTTACATAATTTATCTTGGAGTTTCCTTTGCTGCTTTTACCCTGATTCTCATTCTTAAAAATATCATACTTCGAGCAGTGCTAAAGAAGAAAGCAGAAATTCTAAATATATTTTTTGAGATTCCGAGAGTGGCATGCAGCTCCATACAAAAATAATGTGAGAGGTTTATTCAGAAACTATCCGATGACAATTAAGAATAGGAAGTAGGAGCAGATGGTGAAGATGAATAGGAGGAAGAACCAACTGCAAAAAAAGGAGGCAGACACAAGAAAAGGACAATCATGGGGTAGGAACAGACTGCTTATAATTTTGTTATCTTTAGCATTCTCTTTCTACTCTTTCTCCTCATTTATCCAGTTATCGTCCTTTCTTTGTCCAAAAACCAAAAACCAAGCGAGGATTATATTGTGAACTCCGTCTCATCGATTTCTCAAATTGAGAAAGAACTGGCAAAAATGATGAGCTACATGGTAACATTTGAATTATTTAGGATAATCACCTCCTCAACAGCAATTTCCCACTTTAAAATAACTTTTCAGCGCAAGCAGTAATTACCCATCAGTATAATCTTATCCTGTCCGATTTAAACGCCATCGAACAGGAATTCTTTAATACGGGAGATATTTTGGATTCAACCTACGTGAATTAGTATAACTCTCTTTTCTTTAATAATCTGTGCTCTAACAGCTCAATTTGCATGGATGGCTACCAATAGAGTAAGGGGTTAAATTCCATTTTATTTTATTACTACAATTACGTAATTGGAAGATACCAATCAACCATGAGCAACGATTCTTCGTTCCTCAATTCCTCATCCCTTTCTATTGACAGTATTGAATGATGAATTTAGATGATTTAAGAACGCTCATCAAGACTTATTGGCGACAGTTCGAAGAGATCAGTCGCATGGGTACACTGAGGTTTTTGCAAAGAAACGACTCGTGGGTGTTCGGTGTAATGCTAACAATTTGCATTCTGGATATGACTGTATTGATGTGGGCATGGCTGCGTTTTTATGTGTCCTTATAGCAAAAGATAATCGCTACAGAGTATATCCTGACATTTATTCCTATCGACGAGATAAATAAAAATCCAAAAATAGTGAAGTATATCAAGTAACATGTTCTACATATTCAATGATCTTAATTTTATCAATCAAAGCTAAAAATAATTGGTTCTACCTTAAATTTATAATATAATATTAATTCTTCTGTAAAGATGAAAATTTTTGTGCAAAAAAATTATGAGTGAGATTTGATTAAAGTAAAAATATGTAGTTTGAGTTTATACTTATTCCATCTTCTCCTATTTAAACATAAAATAATTCAATTTCATTTATTTTCATTTATCTTTAGAGTATCAAACTGATAGTGAGGATTTGTCGATAGCAATTACTATATGTTAATTTATACAAGCTAAACTGTTCCGAGCCTTCTCTTTAATTTAACAGAATATTAATAATATTAGTAATTCTTATAATTAAAAAAACTCTACCATACCTTTTTCCAAAATTATTTTTCATATATCAGAAAGATTTTAATTTTAATTTTATACAATTCAATAAGTTAATTATCAATTGAACCAATAAAAATATTGTTAATTTGCATAATTTTGCATAATCATGAACGATTTTCATTTTTCTTTTTGATTTCGTCTTCTTTAAACTAATTCATCCGTTTGTCATTTTCCCTTTGGATTTCTTCTTTAAACTAATTCATCCGATTTTGTATTTTTGTTACTTCAAACTCTTTTTTTGATAAATCACGATTTTTTTCAAAAAGATCATCATCATATTCTTTTATCTTGACTTAATTTTATTTAATTTTTGTATTTATTGCATCAACTTAGCTATTTTTTTCCTTGGCATTAGCACCATTTTAGCTCAATCTGCTATTGGCTTCGTTGAGAAGACCTTAAAAAGTCTTTTATTTTTTCTCTTACTTATTTTATTTTTGTTCTGTTAAAGTTTTATCAAATGATACATTTGTCATCTTTTATTATTTATCTTGCCTAGACGTCTTTTCAGTGGCTAATTATTTGTTTTTATTTTCAATAAATAATATTTCTCCATTAATCTCACGACTGACTTCATTTATTTTTTCCTTTGTTACAGACAGGATTCTTGTTTTTTTGTTTAACACAGAAAGTAGCTTGTTAATCTTTTACCTGATTGAACGTCTTTTTCTCTTATTCCGAGCTTATTCGTATTTCATCTCTAAAAGAAAGATTTAAAGTTAAAGATTTTTAATTTCTTCATCAAATCTTTTAATTTCAGCCACAATATTATTCATTTCCTTTTTTAGATCTTAAACTTCAACCGATTTCTTTTCAATCCTTTATTTTAGATCTTCTATGGCCTCATTAATGGCTGTAATCTTGTTCTAAAGATCATTCATTTGCTTCTCTAATATTTGTATTAAAACCTAATAATCTTCTATGCTGGATTGAGACTCCTCCATAGCCTTTTTGATTTCCTAAATGATTTTTTCAATTTTTTCTCTGCTAGCCTTGAAATCAGCAAGTTCTGAGATTTGCTTTGCGAGCTATTAATTCATCTTATCTTGCTCTGACTTAGCTAATTTCTTTTGTCTATTCACCAATTGGATCCCATCTTGAGCCTAGTATACCTTTAATACTGCTTCCTATTTCTGCCTTCTCATTTGCATGTATTCAGTCATTGTATACTTGTTAATTATTTTTTTAGAAATATAGATTGTTATTCTATGCGGAGTCTTAAATTTGGAGTATTAGTTTATCATTACAATAAAGTAAATTAAATAAGTAATTTATGAGCCAGATAGAGTAAGACAAAAAAAGTTAGGAGTTTATCAACAAACTTGCCAATCATCAAACAGAAGCAACTAATTTATGGATGAAAAAAAGACAAACTCTCAAATAATAAGATAGAATCAAGAATTTTATGACTGCTTTTATGGAAAATGAATAATTTTTATTTCTTAATCGAGGGATTTATAGACTTAAAATACAGATGTTTTTAGATACTGTCTTTCTGGAAGAAGACCCAAATATATATCAACAAAAATTAGCAATACTTAAAAATTAGTTAATTAAAAAGACAACAAAATAAGAAACAATACCTGGAGAACAAATACAAATTAGCATTTTTTATGATACTCGAAGAATGGAGAAGGAATATCGCTACAAATAATTGGCTCTGTAGAGATGGATTTAACTTTTTATTAAAAAAGAATTAAAAAAGATTGCTTTTGATCTGAGAACATAGGTCAAAGATAAAAGAATTTTAGAAGGTAAACAAGAAAGAAAAGATACTTATACGGGAATATATCTGTTTGATCCTTTTTTTAACTGTGTGAAAATAAAAATGTTCAAAACAAATGGTTCACTTTTCAACGGAAAATTTAAAATTCAAAGCTAAAATATTAAATAGTTTAAACATATTCCAGACACAAACGATTAGACTTGGAAAGATTCATCGGATTTCAAGTTAACTCATACTATTAATCAACTTTTATAGTATATCTTTGAAAAGGAAAATGGCTAGCCAGAAGACTAAGTAATAATTCAAGATTTTTTCAACAAACAAAGATTAAAAATATTAAGTGATTTAGAGTATAAAACTTAAGATATAATAAAAGTTATGCCAATAAAAAAATGGGCGAATTAGATAGATGCTCAGCTTCAAAAAATTCAAAGTTTGGCAAAAAGAAATCAAAAGGAAAAAAAATAAATGTCTCTATCAAAGCAGGAAAATTATAGAAAAGCAAATTCACATAAAATACTGAGATATGTATATTATTTAGCCAATAATTAAAATAGGAAAGGTCTTTAAACTTTAAACAGAAATATTCCTTTGCTCAACCCTTAAATAGTTTAAAATGCTTTTAAAATTATCGAAAAAGAACTTCAAATGCAACAGCTTTTGTTTAAATTGTGTAAATATTTTAAGGCTTTCTGCATAACAGATAATTAAAAAATCTAAAAGGGAATTGCAAAACTGGGCACTCCCAATGGTATCCTCTTCTATGGACCTCCGGGAACAGGAAAAACAAGGCTGACTTAAGATTTAGCGGAACTCATGGGCATGCATCCGATAAGTATTGGAGTATCTTCAGCTGACTTTATGAAATAGTTAGTTGGACAAGCAAAGGGAACTGTAAGTAGTTACCTTAAAAGACCTGAACTTTCACCTCATTTAATGTGTAGTTTCGCAATTGATTAATTTGATGCAATTGTTGGAGATCGTAGAAACAAAGAGAGTAAAAATGGAGAAGCAGTAGCAATGTTCCTTTCAGGTTTGGGAGGGAATCAAAATATTGAAAATCTTCTTGTATTTGGATCAACAAATTTTAGAAATAATATTGATGAGGCTATTTTAAGGAGATTTTCTCCTAATTTTTATGTCAATCTTCCAGGTTTAGAAGAGAGATTAAAAATAATTAAAGGGCAACTGCCTAATTTAGGGTAAAGAGAGCTTAGCTTTTTGAGTAGAATAACTCCAAATTTTTCAGGCGCTGCTTTAAACAATGTTTGTCACAATTTAGGATTACTGATAAATGAAAAACATAATAATAAAGTTTTTTAGTAAAAATAGTTAATATAAATTGTGTCCTCAGTTGGTGAAGACTTTAAACTTAAATTTGGTAATGAAACATATCCTCGCCTTTATAAAAGAGTAAGCAAATAAATTTCTTTGGACATGATAAAAAGTGCTTTTAATAATTTGATTATTATTGAAAAATAACAAAATAACAAATCTAAAAATCAATTCAAACTCATTTTTACTAAATAATAAAAAGAATGGAATATATAAAGGATGGTTCCTTTCCTGTAAATAAAAGAAGTTGAATTAAACTTGAGTTTCTCTGAAAGTTAATCATTCAAACCACTTAGTTTATGGATATAAAGAAGCATTAACAGATATGATCGACAAGTTCAAATAATTCTGGAGGATAATGAAAATAATGCATTCCATCATTATAAGAGATATGACAATCCTACAATTTTAATGATTAATATCAAGAGGTAAGATTTCTTTTCAAATAACATCTTTTTCGATTAACCGCAGAATAATCTTTATGTTATCTACTATGTGGAAGGAATAAAAGGATAATAAATATTCAAAATGAGCAAGTATAAAATTTGCTATGAGCCAAAAGTATATACTGGGCGAATTATTGTTGATCTCACAAATAAAATGAACTCTTCAATGATTTTCTAGCGAAAAAGGACTTTCACTTGCCCATTAAGAATATAAAAGAAGAATATTTTACAAAAATAAGAAGTTCTATCTTCAAACGAAGCTCTTCCTTAAATAATTGAATTTCTGATGTCAAAAAAAATTGACTATATTCAAATGATAGATCGCCAAATGATGAGCGATAACAATGCATTTAATGATTAAACATGCCTCAAGACAATGACTTTAAAAATTGAGTAAACTTCAAATTATAAAACTTCAGGTATAATTATTGATGCAAGCAGTTTTCTTTCAGTAAATAAACCAATCCGTCAAGGCCAAAAAGAATAAAATGCATCCATGAACATCAATTAGCCTGCTCTCTATAAAAATTTAATTAATTTAACGAATAGATATGCGTTCATTGATTAATAATCTGAAAAGTGGATTGCAATCATTGTGGAGGATGAATAACTTTTGAAAATGCTGAAAAGAGATTTAAAATGGCCTGATTCTCCAGAAGAATAAGAGTAAAAATTCAAATAATAAAAGAAGAAGAAATCTGAATTGGCCAAAAAATAGTTTAGAATGTGCATCAAATGTTCACAGGTTTATACTGGATAATAAAATTAAAAGCAAAAGACTTGTAAGCAGCATTACGGTTACTTTATTGATGAAAGATCTTTTATAATAAAAAAAGAATTGACTTTAGATCAAGCAAGAAAAAATCAGGTTTAAATGAATTTGTAAGTAACAGATAAGAGTCAAAAGAAAGGATATCGATACTCCTGTTGTTATAAATATATCGATTAGGAGCCATGCGAATATTTTTATCATTGGTATGGACATTAGGGATAGGATTAGTTGAATCATCCCTTAAAACTCGCACAGGAGAAGTTACCTAAATGGTAAAGAGAATGCAAAGAAATCAGAAATCTAATATTCAGATGATCAGATGACCTTCAAACAACATTAAATTGATTTCACCATCAATTATTTCATAAATATTAGATAATAATTCAAAGATTATTTTAAATAAAGTATTTTAAAAAATATTAGTGCATTTATGTTAAAATACATGACCTATCAATTTTCTTTTTTCTTGAGTAATTCACTTATCCCTTATGCATTATGCCTTATCAAGCATTTGATTTATGATAATTATCATAATATTTTAAATTCCTCTACTCTTTTTTTGATTATTCCAATTATAACCATGATTTAATTTTAAATAGTTTATTCCTAACAGTGAGTTTATTTGGCATCTGTTAGTGACCATTAGTGAACTTCGATTTAATAAATATTTCTTAGATTTACGAGTTTGTAAATTATTTATTAAATCTGTTTTTTGTTTACTCTTTATTGAGGAGTTAATGAATCTTTTCTAAGCTATCAATAAGAAAAATGATTGAAGAATATTATTAGAAATTAAAAAAATTATGGAGTCTTAATTTTAATTTTATAAGTATTATCCGAGATAAAATTATAATATATCATGAGTTTGAGATCGAAGTGCTAATAGTTCATCAAAAGGCTGGGTAATCATTCTGACAGAGCAAGAGATGTGTGGGGTCAAGTAAGAAAAAGAAAGCAGACTGATGGTAAAAATATCAATGAATTCTTAACTATTTTCATGGAAAATTAAGACTACTAATTTCTTTCTAAAGGTTTACATCGCGAAAAGTTAAAGACATTTTTGGATACTATTTTTTTAATATAAGATTAGTATTAATTTGGAGGAGCACTGAATAGCCTCAGAAGCAAATTATTAATGGAAACAGCACAACTATAAATAAATGGATAAAACATTTTAATAAAAATCTCATATAATACTACATAAATTGAAAAAAAATATTCGTTTAGATCATTCGTATTGGAGGAATAAATTTAAAAATATGTCAAGACAGAACTCACAAAATTAACTTTTCATATCAGAACATAAACGAAATCAATAAGAATATTGGAAGGAAAACAGGAAACAAAAGACAATTATGTGGGAACATACATCTTCGATCCTTTTTTCAACTGTGTAAAAATATAGATGCGAAGATTAAACGATGAGCCCTTCATTGGAAAATTCAAAATTTAGAGTAGCAACATTAATAAATTCAATCATATCGAAGATACAAATACTCAAACTTGGATCAACGAAACAGATTTTGATTTAAACGATCCAATTGAAGAACTGTTAGCTTATATCTTTGAGAAGGAAAACGCCTCTCCAGAAGACGAAGAATTGGTAAGATTTTTCTTTTAAAAATAAGGATTGAAAATTATTAACGACCTTTCTTATGATACTGACAATATTATTAGAAGAATTCCCAAACATAAGTGGGCCAAGGAAGTGCAGGCCCAATTTTAAAAGATCAATGGTTTAACTAAGAATTATAAGAAAGGTAGAATAAACATGCATCCACACAAAGAGGAATGCATGAGATTAGGAAATTCACATAAAATCCTCAGATACGTGTTTTACATGACCAATAACGCAAATGGGAAGGGCCTTTACACATTGAATAAAAACATTCCTTTGCTCAGCCTTGAGACAGTCTAAAAAGCCATTTAAATTGTCTAAACAGAGCTAATAATCAAAAATCTCTTTCCTTAATTACGTAAATGTTTTAAGGCTTTCTGCATAACAGATAGTTAAAAAATCTAAAAGGGAATTGCAAAACTGGGCACTCCCAATGGAATCCTATTCTATGGGCCTCCGGGAACAGGAAAAACAAGGCTGACTTAAGATTTAGCAGAACTGATGGGTATGAATCCGATAAGTGTTGGACTACCTGCATCTGAATTTATGAAAGAGTTGGTTGGACAAGCAAAGGGAGTTATGCGCAGTTACCTTCAACGATCTAAGCTCTCTCCACATCTAATTTGCAGTATTTCTATTGATTAGTTTGATGCTATTTTTGGTAATCGTAGATGTTAGTATCAGAAAAACGGGGAAACAGTTGCGACCATGCTGGCATTGGTCGGAGGAAATCAAAATATTGAAAATCTTCTTGTGTTTGGATCAACAAACTTTAGAAATTACATCGATACAGCAATTCTTCGGCGCTTTACTCCAAATTTTTATGTAGGCCTTCCAAGTTTAGAAGATAGAAGATCTATCATTAGAGGTCAACTGCCTAATTTAGGGAAGAAGGAACTTAACTTTTTAAGTAAAATGACACCAAACTTTTCAGGAGCCGCCTTAATAAATGCTTGTGCTAAATTAGCGCTACTTATTTATGAAAAGAAGTAATATGAAAGGGTTTAAGCATATGAAATGATATAAATACTTTAATCTGTTGGAGAAAACTTTAAGATTAAATTTGGTCGAGAAACATACCCACATCTCCATCGGAATATTAGCAAAGAAATTTCTATGGACATAATGAGGACAGCTTTCAATAATTTTGTCGTAGTTGAGAAATAAAAAGGAAATTAAGATTCAAGGGATCAATGTAAACTGGTATTCGTAAAATAATAACAGCAGTGGAGTGAGGATTCCATCTCTTAGTATCTTGAAATTAAAGAAATGGAATTGTCATTCCCCGCAACAATTAATTTAACTTTTCAATATATTAGCTCATAGATTGAAAGCATTATTCACAGATCAAATCCGCAAATGCAAATTATTGTTTGTGATTGCTTAATCAATGCTTAAAAGTATCATTTAGGATACGAAAACCCCACACTTTTAATAGTGAGCATCTCAGATAAAAAATTCTAAGCCAATAATATATTTCTTAATAAACCGCAAAATAATCTTTACGTCATTTGCTGTGCTTAAGGAATAACAGGATAACAAATCTTTAAAAACAGTAAACTCAATATTTCAAATGAACCGAAACTATATTCGGGTAGATTGCTAGTTGATCTAACGAATAAGGGAGACGCTTCCATGATTTTTGAGAGAGTAAAAACACAAAATTGCCCAATAACTATGGAAAAGACGGGATTCATGCAAAGTGGAATAAACTCGGCGCAAGGGGCTCTTCCCGAAGTGGTTGAGTTTCTGATGTCCCAGTAAGTGGACTATATTCCAGTTATAGATAGTCAGCTCATGAGTGACAACAATGCTTTCAATGACGAAGAATATCAAAAGATAATAACTTCTAAAATTGATGAAGCTGACAATTGTGAATCCTCAGCCTTAATTATTGATATGAGCAGTCTAGTTTCAGTGAAAAGAGACATATCAGGCAACTAAGACTAAAATAATTCATATCAAATCGTTGGTATCTCTGAGACAACTATTTATAGAAGATTAGTTGATCAAATTAAAC
>Ga0302188_10001165_pt1 | contig 21189 bp, 14 predicted proteins | sample II_Bog_E2_1_FD_198783 | JGI IMG/M metagenome (GOLD analysis project Ga0302188, IMG submission 198783) | Peat permafrost microbial communities from Stordalen Mire near Abisko, Sweden - II_Bog_E2_1 | ecosystem: Environmental > Terrestrial > Soil > Wetlands > Peat | place: Sweden: Abisko...
ATGAAGGAAAATTTGGAGTTTAAGAAGAGGCATAATGAAGAGATTAGAGATTTGGAAAAGGATTACAAAGCCCAGATTTAAAGTTAAAAACAAGCTGCTGTTGCAGAGTTTTATGCTCAAAAGCAGGAAAGAATTTTAAGTGGAAATACTATCGATTCACAGTTGTCCACATACGTAAATCCTCGAGATTAGAAAGGAAGATTACAAGAACAAGTCGTCTTCAAACACACCGACAAGAATGGTCTCGTCAGATACGGCGCAGATAGACATGCTCTTACTTGCTTTGTAGATATGAACTTCCCTGAAAATGATGCAGTTTACACTCAGGAATTAATAAACCGATCGCCAATTTATCCTGTGGATGTCGAGGAGAAGGACAAGTTCTTGGATTAACGGCGAAGAGCTAACTACATCAAAAGTCAGTCCAATATATACCCTTCTCATTACCTCTTGCCGAATAGTGATCAACCTGAAGTAATCAAAATGATCAACAGCCAGTACAGCGAAGTTTCCCCTTCTAATCCTCAGCAAACAAAGTCCCCGAAGGATATGGTGAGCACGAGAGGAACCCTTGGATTATCAAACAAAAGCCATTGAAGGCTATTTGATCAACATTCATTCATCCCGATTATTAAAGCAATTATTATGCAAATCAATCGAATTGGAAATCTTCTGTCAGTAGCGGATCCAATCCGCCAACCAATTTTGCGATGAAGGTGAAGTGGCCACCTGCATCGATTTTGGTTTCAATAGTAGTTGGCTAATCCTGCATAAACCTGTGCTTTTATAATATCTCATAGCCATTGCCTGCAAGGTGATACTGCTTATGAAAGAAGACAGGTCTTGATATTTCGTTATTGACATTCTCGATAATAAACCCGTTTATTTTGTCAACCAACCGATAGGCACATAGATTCTTATTGACCTGTCTAAACGTGCCGTATCTTTGAGCGATGTCTATACAGGTTTCACTCAAAATATTTGGATGTTTTTCAATAGTATCACGAGAAAAGTCAATTTGCTGAGTTCCTTGATAATTGAGATTCATTTCAAAAGCTCTCTCTTTCCAGTCTCCACTAATAAGCAGGTAATACTCTCCGGGATCGAGAGTACAATTCAATAAAAGTATTCTTCCCTTAGCATATTTACCATCAATCCAACGATAACCGTTAATTCCATCTTTGGTCACGAGAAGCATGCGAGTCCATACATAATCGTAGCCATTGTTTCGGTAATATTTGCGATCACGTTGCACTAAACTAAATAGGCAAGTGGAGGATCTCTCTTTCACCTAAAATTTGCGAATTGAAGTTGAATTCTTTGCTTGCTTAATTACACATCCTAATGAGTAGAAGCTGTCATCAATGCGGAAGATGCGGACTGTCTTAAACTATTTACGCAAATCACCAAATTCCATTAGCAAAACTCGATGATGCCAAAGATCTATCAGCTTCGTACGGACATCCAAATTAAAGTAAGTACCACTGCAAGAACTACTGTCCGCTCTGATTGCATAACAGCTTTCAGGAAATATCTGAGCACGATAAGGATTGCAGACTACAGCTACAGCCTGCGAGTGAAGCATATTGTTCCTAAATTTAAAATCTGCAGCCTCCTCCTATAAATTTAATTCTTCACATTGGAAACCAGTTAACTCATAGAGCATATTTTCAACAGGGTCATCAAACAGGCACTCATAACAGTTGTACATCTTGGCTAAGCATTTTTGCAGTAAAAATGGCCAAATCTCAACTTCTCCAACTTAATTGGGCACCACCGTCAGAAAGGCTGGTACATCAATTCCATTTCTTCTCACCACAGGGATATGATCATCGATTACGATATATCGCCAAATTCCATCATGGTTAATGCGCAGGTAGTAGACACACAGTCCTAACGGCTTTTGATCTTAAAAAATGCGCTGCAGACAACGATTGCTATTAGTTAAAGCATTAAAGGCTATAGCCATGTTGTGACAGTAGGGTAATGCTCCTGCCTAAACGATACACTTGCTCGAAGGGTTGTCATGAAACAAAACTAGCTTTTTTCCCTTAAAAAGTTCTTCTATTCTCACCCAGCGAACGCCTAATAGTTATTTGATCTTTGGTTTACTATAACAAAGAGAGGCGCCTCCTGGCGGAAAGAGATTATCGAAGAATTTTGTGTTTTCTCCTTTTAATGATTTCAGAGTTTTGATATACTTCTCTAAGTGATATAATTAATACCGTTGGAGCAAACTCCTCCAGTATCTTGAAGAGAAGATTTAGGCGGCAGGCAGTCGATTTGGCCCATATCCGAAGTTCCAGAACTTACACTAACTTTCTAACTCTGAAGATAAATACATCTATGCTTGGGCTTTTTTTAAGAATAGAGGTGGTACGCTTTTTTGTGCGTGAAAGTTGAAGACTACTGCTGCTGATTTCAGCAAAATTTTATTAATCCTAAAATCTAACAGTCCTATTTTTGAATTATCCATCTTCTGAATCCATCGAAATAGTTCTTCTTAGTGATGGCTTTTAGCACAACTGACCTTCTCTTTTCTATATGACGATGCTTTGAGTCACCCCGTTTATTTTTTCAGAGAATGTTGGTGGTTCCCTCGATAAGACTTGAGCTTTAAACTTGATGCTTTTGCCAAAATTCACTAAAATATTAAAAGAGCAACTTGAACGGGCGGGAACCTTGACATCATTATAGCGATTGGAGTTTTAGTTATGTCCAAAGGCGAGAGTTTTAGTATTTTTCATAATTATAACGTTATAAATTGACTGATGAAAGTGACCATTCAGACTTATCTGAATGATAAATAAATACGGCATTACTCGTATGCAAATGATAACATAATTTTTACAAGATGAATTCTCTTCCAAATACTAATACAGTCGTTTGTACCACATATATCCACAGTATCATTTATTTTCAATTGGCTCTTCACTAGGCAGCGGTTTGAAGTTGTCTTCTAGTATGCGCTTAACGTAGTATAGTTGAAAACAACTGCAGAACAGAGCCACAATTATCTTCAGCAGTAAAAAAAATACAACCACTATTTATGTTTGCTTTAGCAGTATGCTATGAATAAAATTGCGCTCCATGAAAAAATGCTGGTCGCGATAAACTTTCTACAACTACTGGTAGCTTTTGAAAAGCTATTCGTGAATAGACATCTTCTCCTTATCACCTATTACACCTCGCAGAGGGTCATCAGTACGAATAAAGTCCACTGACACTGATTTAGCAAGGTTATCCAGAGACGAGAAACAGATTGATGCTTGATTGCCAGTTACGTTAAATTCCCCTTCGAACTCACTCTTACCTAAGATTTAGAATATGATTCTGTTTTATTCCTTCACCACACAGAGCATTTCCTTTTCAGAATGTCCGCTTACAACATATTCAAACTCATAAGTGCCTTCAGTGATGACTAGACAGGTCTATCGTGATTTAGTGACAGGGAAGTTCAAAGTGAAGGCGGCCAGAGCAAAAGTAGCAGTGACTATAATAGTTTGTAATAACATTAATATTATGCCAATGAGTGATAAAATGATGCAGATGTCATTTATTAATGATAGGCAGAACGATGTGATGTCTGCCAAAGTTGTTAATGTTCGATAATATATTTATCATTATATCAACTCAAGCCATGCCTGAAATAAAACGTAGAACCAGCAGTAAACGCTCTAAATACGCCAAGATACCCATCAAGATCAAGGTCAAGTTCTTAAGAAAAGTTTTACTGGAGGGATTTTCCATCAGAGACGTAACCCTTATAATAGGTAGTCATCCATGATCTTTGATATTAACTACTCCACTGCCAAAACACTGATCCGGCAGTATCGATCTGATAACCTCGGATACGATTTGAGCATGCCCACCGACGAAACAACTCCCCTTCTTAACAATGAGAAAGCTGTAAGATGCACCTACAGCTTCATTGAAACAAAAAATGACAAAGGAGAAAGGACAACTGCTCATAACTCTCTTTTCTATCTTAAGCCCATCTAAAATGAATGTGCCTTTAGCAACTCGACAAATAATTTGAAGTCCGATTTGAGTTCTCTTTGCTCTCGAATTGAGATCATCAGTTCTATCACCTATTTCTGAGCTGCCTCCTAATTCTATCTACAAATATATATCAAATTAAAACAAAATTCTATCTATTCTACCCTTTCCTCAGTTGAACATTTTTGAAAAACTATCCATTTTATAATGTGAAGAGATCATAGATTTATGTCCCTCAAATGAGACATTTTATTGCAGGTTTGAGAGTACTAACATTTTTTTGTTCGTTTTTTAAGTAATGACATATTTTTGTAATAAAATCACATAAATATATTTACTCATGAGCATCACCTACGCCACCATGCTCGCCAATAATTCAATCGAGACCATCCTAGATAAGGGAGCTCAACGGCTATACAATAAGTATTTGTAACAAAAACTGCCACAACATACTTATTAGCAAAATAAAACAATGATGCTCTCCAATCTTAAACTAGATTCCATTTAACATCCGCAAACCGCTACGCTTTAAATTATTGGCACCAAACCCGTAAGGAGTGGACCTAGGGATAATATAGTCCCTGGAAGTATTAACGTAAAAAAACAGCACTTCAATGAAGACTTTTCCACACTCAGCCCCAAAAATACAACCATCGATAAGAGCACCAAATATGGCACTATTATTCGAAGTTAGCGGTCTAATATGAGAGGAAATACTCCTAACTTAATAGATGTTAACGATAGCTTACTCACACCTGAGTAAAACAATTCACCGATTTTTAAGCGAAGAGAAAGACCTTCCACGATGCAGGGAGGCCGATTGCAAGCAAAGGATTGTACTCAAATTCAAATCGAATCAAAATTGTAAAAAGTCGAAGAAAAAAGAGCAGTAAGTTGTCATCCAAGAAAAAGAAAATCTATTTCTGAGGTGCAGAATAGAAAATAAAAACTAGTAAAACTGAAAGAAGGAGCTCCTGCGAGTTTTAAGGAAGAAATATAAACCTTCAATCGACTGAGGAACTATAAGAAGTAGAAACTAGCTGAAGAGGCAGTAAAGCAGGCAGAAAAAGCTAAGATATAGACCATTGCTAGAATGAAATAGGTTCGCATGAAGTAGCATTATCATGAAATGCGATAAAATCTAAATGGAAAAGGTAAGGAGGATGTGCCTATCACAAGCGTAGAGAGTATGGGAGGTCATATCATTTTAAATGGTTAAATTAATCAATTCCATCACACAAAAGCCAATATTATTCAATTATAGTTTAATCCAGAAAATACCATAACTCTTTCTACCATATAGCCTAAGGTTGCTAATGTAAATGGGGTGAAGAAATACTCTTTCCTCTCTTCAAAGATAAGTAAATCTTGCATAATCAAGGAAACAAAAATATGATGACTAATGAATAGTTCACTAACAGCGGAAAACGACAAATTTCATCAGTTCCTTACGTGACTCTAAATTATGGAATAACACTCGCCGAAAATGGTTTAGCTGTTAGTGCAACCAGAAGGTCTAAAGACTCGAGTCGGTAAAAATTTGAAATGGAAAACTCAGATCACAGATTCAAATCTCATATTGCAATGGTGAATTCAGCTCGAGCGAATAATCAAGCGATGAAGGAGGCTGTGGACATGGTGACAGCAAGATCTTTCTTTATTGAGGGCAACAGAGAGTAAATTCAACAAAAGTTTATGTAGGATACACTTTAAACAAATAAGGAATTGCAAGAAAGCATTCTGTGGAAACCAAGGGCGAAGTCCTAAAATAAATCCATCAGAATCTCAAATCGTGAAATTTTAAAACGCTAAATATTGGAGGCAAAGTTCTGCCAACAATGATTAAGTAATAACTCTTTTGCAATTATCATATATTAATCATAAATTAAGCGACAATTTTCAATGAGCTAATAACTACCGATCCAAAATGAGACTGGACAACTTGTAATTATTTTGATTCGTCTTTTTGTCCAAGTAGTACGACGTCAATTCAATAGTTTGATGAGCAGATATGATTTTTCATCCATATTTTTGCTGTTATGCAGAGATTGGAAGAGGAATAATTGATTCTTCTATAATAAAAATAATTAATGTCAGAAAAGAAGTCAGAGGAAAAGAAGACAAAGAAACGGAACTTCATGAGTCGAAATGTCACTGAATTTCGGCATCTGTTAGCCAAGGGTAGCCCCACAGAAAACGATCTTAACTGGGTTATTAACCTTCGTTAAGATGTTGTCGCCCCAAAATTGGAACTCGGCGACTGCTCACCGCCTGAAGTATATTTTAAAAAGACATAACTCACCAATATCCGAAGCGAAAATAAACTAAAGCAAGAGCATCCCTTCTTTCATGCCAATTAATACGATCACATGATACTAAAAAATCCAGGGCACCCACAACAAACGGAAGACCAACTCAATTTCTATGCCCAACTCAGAAGCGAATTTCAACGCAAATTGACAACCAGTTCCTAAAAGCATTTCAATACTCTACCGTACAAAGATAGAAAATAACTTCCCACTTTTATTAAGCACGTAACAATTATCATAGTTAGGGGTGTGCGAAGAAATTAAAGTTAACTTCCAATGATAAAGAATTGGCACTTGACGGCGCGCATAAGCAGGATCCCTATACAGAAAAAGTGTTGAGAACTAAAAATTATGGCTTTTTAGAAAGCTTCACTAAATTGCATGGCCGTAGTCATGTGTCTCTTCCTTCTCTTGCCTGGCAGGTAGGACTGAGAAATTATCGATGATTATAAATTTAAAACTTTTTAGTGCATACTTAATATATATTATCATACATTCAACCATTTTTCTGTTTGAACCACAACTTATTTACAGAGGCCATAACAAAGCCAATGAGGCAGCCGTACCAATATATACTCAGCCAAATATGCCTTTCCTTCTTTTTAACGGACATCCAGTTCAAAAGAACTTATATTTAACCGTAAAGAAGTAGCAGTATCAATAAGATTAGCGTTAATGATAATTTAAAACGCTTTTGCTGAGTTAAAAACGAAGTACTTCCTAGACCAACCGTTTGCGGAGGCATTCTCTTATTATATCTTTGACTTGACTGAGTGGCTGCACAAAGGTATTCTATTCGTGCATAAACAGTAAAATATCTCGACAAAAAGTCAAAGATTGTTTCTCCAATTTGGTATGATAAGCAATTATATTTGTGGATTGATCTAGTGAAAGAAACCATATATCCTTCATACATTTGCTTGACTTTTATTGTATCTGCTGAGGCAACAACTTTTCCATACAGCGATAGCTGACTCGCTACCATATCTACTTGAACTCAATTTCCCACTCGTTGTAGTGATAATCCCCGCAAATCTTTTTAATTTTTTGGTTAATCTGCTGCTAATTGAAAACAAGATGTGATATTTGCTGGCTTAGCAAATTATTGAGCTAGTTTTCTGCTGCGGTTTCAAAAAGGTTGAAGAGATGGGTAAGTCTTCTCTCCTCCTTGCCTATAATTTCTGCCAGTTTTTAATTAAAATACCTCAATAAGAGAGAATATTCTTTGTGATTAGTGATTATCTTTTTGTAATGATCCACTATTTATTTTCTCTTTTTGAAGATTAGATGGGATAGCTTCTTGCTGTTTTTATTATTGTCAATCTACATTTGAAGATTTAACTATAATTATTATTAAATGTTTTTCAACAAGTGATCGTTGAAGTACTTAATCGCTGTTGGCTCAAATACATTAAAAGCCTTCAGACTATGCAAAGATACTTATTACATTTTCATGTGTCTTGGCCGATTACCAAGATAATAGTCTTCAGATGATTTCTTTAACTGTTGGATATAAGTCGCATAACTTTTGGCATTCTATAAATTGTTTGTTTTAAGTATCTATTAATTTAGTAAAGCTAGACACTACTTCTTAATTCTTTCAAAAACAAAATTCTTTAAGGCATCATCGATCGACTTCAGATCAATTTAATGGTCGTTTCTAATCTTTGTCCATAACTCTTTAATATAAATAAGTTTGTCTTTTCCTGAGTACCCATTGAAATCCGATACTTTTTTAACAGTGATCATCGCCCTCAATTTTGTAGCCTGTTCTGTAAACTCTTCATGCTCATAGAGATAATTAGACATGAAATAATAGTGAATAGTGAATTTAAGGCATTTGTTTTTATACTTATCTATGAGGCCTGCCATTTCTTTGGATAATTCCTCCTATATTATTTTACGATTTGCGTCTTTTTCAAAGTCTCTGATTATGAAGATTATTTTTTTGAGCTGCGGCAAGACCAGTCTTTCGCCGACTTTAAATATTGCATCGAGGATATCTAAATGCCCTCCAGAGTATCTGCCTACTTCATTCATGAACAAATTTATCAAAATGACGTCTGACAAAACCACACAAAACAGACTAATATGTTTCTCAAATGTTTTTTCATCCTCACTACGCTAGGTAGAGTCAAATCCTTCAGTGTCTATAATATTGATGTTGTTAGTGTTTTGCAGCCAAATCCCTTTGGTGCACCTATGCCGATTGACTGATGTATTAAGAACTGAAAATGAAGAATTAAAGGTAAAATTCAAAATAGTACTTTTTCCAGTTGCTTGAGTTCCAAAGATAGAAACGGTAATGTCAGCCGCAGGAAATGCAGTAAGTTTATTGCTGAATCATAGAAAAAGTACTTTATTGAAGCATTCTAGTCGATCAAATGAATCATTTTAATTATATCTTAGAAACGCATTAAAAACAAATAAAAAATAGATTCGTCAGTCTTTTATCTGAGCAAATGGAGAATCGAGTGGAAATAATATAATAAGGATAACTATCGTAGATAAGTACCACTCCCTATTAGTCTATATGGTTAGGATACCAGGTTTTCACCCTGGCGGGCCGGGTTCGATCCCCGGATAGGGAACTTTTTTGCTGTTATAAACTAAAACTTTAATAAATGATATCACAATATTCATATCAATATCGTGGCTGATGCTTTCCCTTTCCGCACGGCGGATTTACATTTACATTATATACATTGCCACATACCTTGCATTCATTTTCATTATTTATTTTCATTATTTCAATCTCCTTCACCCTATTTTGTATGAGTTTTTGCTCGTACTTTTACATGAGGTCCTTGCGAATACCCAGTTGTCTTACTTCTTATGGTTTTTTCATTCTGATCACCATGCTATCGAGGATAAAATAGGGTTTAGCTTTGATGGCTTTAAGGGCTTCAAAAATGTTTCCATACTGCTTTCGATATATATTCAGAGGATGTTTTGGTTCGAACCCGGTCTGTAATTCTTTGACTAAATTATATGAAATATACCGAGCTCAGATGCGATCAGTTGCATTCTTAGTCCTCCGTCTTTGATAATTTTTTCAAATAGGTAATCATAGAACAGCTGATCAAAGCCATGATATTTTTACATATTTATTAAGTGCTAAATCCTTGCTAATAAAATTAAAATATAAGAATAAAGAAAGTCAAGGTGAATCACACGAACAACTGTTAAATTTTGTCCTTAATCTATAAGATAGATCCCTGCAGCGGTGAAAATTATTTGATCGTGATACATGCTGCCACGACTGGTCGATTAATGCCACAGGCTCTACCAAGTGCTGCTTTACTCTCGATGAAGCAGTAGACTATGTTGTTTTCTGTACACTTTGCAGGCAGAATCATGACTATTTAGATAGGATCGCAATCAGCAGCCATAATGACAATCTCAACATGGTTCTTCGTGATTTATTTCAAAATTTCATTAACTCCTTTCCTTACTTGTTTGAAGGGAAGAAGCTGCTGAATCAGTTCAAATATTTTGATGGTTAACTTGATGTCTGCGAGAGGTTCAGGTTTCAGTTTATATTAAACTACTTCTTTGGTTGAATTATCTTTGATTTGAGCTTTCAAAATATCGAAAAACTACTCTTCTTATTGATTGACTTACATAATATATAATTAAAAATGTCTATGCAAGATACATAAAGCCACATTCCTTAAGAAATAGACAAAATATTTGATGATTAATTGGATTAATATTTTGATCATGATACGAGTATGAATAAATCATTCGAAAAGCTTAAAACTACTGGGCTTGAAGGCTTCCTTTTTATCACCTTTAACCTCTAGCTTGAACTTCGGCAGAGGTTTTTACTATTACTTCGATAAGAGTTTGTTTGCTTTGCTAACTTTATCGATTCCCTTAGAAATTGTTGGTATGTTTGACTTAGCCATCTTCCTCTTTTCCCCCTTCATTACACTCTCTACGTATTGCTTTTTTCCCTCTGCCTTTTTTACTATTTTTTCAGCTGATTCCGTTCCCGGCTCAAATCTTCTGATGATTAATGTGGGTTGTTCTTTTTTGATTTTTTTAGTTTTTTCTTGTACCCTCCGAAGGAGATCATTCTCCAGGGTTTTCTTAAAATTTTATGGCATCTTCTCGAAATCTACATCTTTTTAGAATCTATCGTCGAGTTTAAAGCGGCTATCGCCTTTGAATGTCTTGGCAATTTCGAGCATGACTTTACCTTTGTCTCCATCTAGAATATTATTCTGAAAAGGCTTGCAGGTGGACATGTTGAATGTAATTAATTATTATTCTTGAGAGAAGATGACGAATTGCAATAAATAAAATTAAATACAACCGATTTCTTACTTCATGTTGTTATCTGCAATAATCTTAGCTCGCAGAGCAAAACCATCATTTCTAAAATTAAAATGTTTCTTCTTTATAAAATTTAGTCTTCTTGCAAACAAACTGAGATACCATATGAATCTTTGGAGTGAAATAAAGTCTGCTCTTCTCGCTATTGGTTTTTTAAATTGAAATCGCAATTATTTTATTCCAATAAAAGCATTGGTAAATTTCACTGGTTTATAATGAATAAATCGGTTTATAAGATATTTTTAAATAAATCAAATTCAATTTGGTGTTGATTCATATTAACCTGCTTAAGATTATTATTTGGTAAGGATGGAAGATCTTGACTTAAAAAGATGTTTAGCTCAATCCTTCATGTACTCCTCTCATCAAAAACACAAATTACGAGAGTTTGCTTTGGAAATGTTTAATAATAAATTAAGAATACATGAAAGAACTCATCTCTGCCACTGAAACAACTTATGAAGAAGACCAAGCAGGCAGCACAGACCCATTTTTCATTGTATACAATCGAAGGCAGCTTGTAGCTAAACTCAGGAGGAAAACTCTCAGAAAGGCTAATGACTAAAGGAAGCGTAGAATTCAAATGGCTTAGTCTGATCAAGAAAGCTCATCTGAGTTAAAGGAAGCCCAATAAATATACAATTACTACTCGAATGAGCCCTGGGATATTCTAATGGATGACAGTGAGAAGCTGAGGATATCACGCTCCTCTATTCATACTTTGAGTCCACTTTAAGAATTTGATTTGCAAGACAGTCGAAGAGAGGAAGATTCTCATTTTAATGCTCTATTTCCTGCTGTGAGTGAGAATCAAAAAATATTCTGCTCGTTCTTCACAGCTTTTGACTATGGTGAGTATTGAATTGGATGTAAATTGTCACCAAATAGGCAATTTCTCAATGATGATAACAAATTGTATTCTTCAATGACATTTATTATTTAAATATTGATGATTGGGGTTTGCTTATTGCATTAGAATATCTTGTAAAATAATATAAAATATCAGTCCTGAAGTATTAGCAATGAATATCTTAATAAAATGGATGATTCTAAAAATAAACAAACCTATACATTTAATATCTTTTTAATTAAGTTCATTTAGACAAATTACTCAACATGCCATTTGTCATTTGTTCTAATTCAAAATGGATTTGTAATTTATTACTCGAATATATAAAGAAGTTGATATTGCTATAATTAACTATGATCAAAAGAATATTCTCAAGTTCGCTAATTACAAAATACACTAAGTCCCTATTCAACCATAACAAATATTTATACGCAAGCGCCTCCCAGATTCTAAGGTAGTCGGATACCATCAGTCAATCCTAAATTGATTTGATTCTGGGAAATTAACCTCAAAGAGAAGTTTCAAAACCGTAAGGAACTCCTAAAGAACTGGAGAAAAGATAGATGTTCTATGGTTTAGTCCCGATAAAAAACGAGAATTTTCCAATATGCATTGACCCAGATTTTGTTGAATTATTAGAAACACCAAATCAAAACATAATGAATGCGTTAAACTTAACTGTAGATAGCTCCTTCCAGGACTACTGCAAAGGAATTGAAACATTTTGGAAGGAAGACGAACTCTATGGATCTATTTCGCCACCCACTCAAATCTTATCCCAGTCTTTGGAATTTAATTATGTTTTGACTCACGATTCGCCATATCTACAAAAATTGCGAAAGAATTTTCTGGTTAATCTGTCAATGCCTGGCTCAATTGAGGCGGAAGATGCTCGAAACTTCTTGTAGCTGCGTCCCATCGAGTAGTTTCGACATACTCCCATAATTCCTATCGCCTAATCAACAATGAAACGCCACAAATAAAAATTAGAGGAGTACCACCGAAAGCAACTAGTATTCTAAATATCAAGGGAATCTATATATAATTTTATAATGTTCTGTATAGCTGTGGGAATATGTGGTTACATGGTGTACATTATTGCACAGAAATAGTAGGAACGGACTGTTGCGTACACTAGGCTGAAATACAACCGAAGGATGGGGATTCAGTAACCACCAACATTTAAAATATGATCATATATCATAATATTCATAACGCTCTTCAAAATTCAATAGCATAAAACAGTAAATATCATGAATCTTCCCAGTCATCACCACAGTCTTCGAATGTGTCGTCCTACTCTTCTAAAAGCTTATTATCGAGAACTTGTAGCGAACCGTTGTAGAGTCGTTATACACGCTCATCATACACCAATTAGAACTTATTTTATTTCTAGAGTTATTTGAAATAATGAAGTCCTTTGGGTGAGTATCGCACTGGAGGAGGAAACATGGCATCCATTGTCAATCTAAGTTAAATTTAAACTACTCTAAAGTGTTTTCAACCATTTTGGGGATGAGAGAACTTAGCAAAGGGCATGAAAGCTCAAGGCATGGATTAGTATTAATTTAAATGAGCCAAACATCCAAATTAGCGTCGATCATGAAATCCAAACCGAACACCTAAAAATTATTTTGTAGTTTATCGGGGTCGATGCCTCCCGAGCAAGCCTTAATGGCATCCGTGCCCATTTTCTAAATATTTGATGATTTACCTTCATTCTAGGATAGATAGACTGATAAAAATTAATGCCCTTCTTTTTGTGATATTTTTAGATATAAGAACTGAGCTCTTCATAACTAATCTTATTCCCCTTTTAATACTTCCCATAATCTGGGAGGTTTTTCTGGACAGCATCGTTAGTGAGGTGGATAGAACTATCACTGCAATTAAGTGAATATTCGTTCGAAGTTGTACGCACATACCCTTATTTGTACCAATAACCTTTTATCATTCCATTTATGCAGGTTATTAGAATGTAATGCCGCAAGTCAAATTTTCGCTTAAAGTAGAGCAGAGGACGTTAAATGTAGGCTTGTACAATATAGGTACGATAACTACCGTCTGGATATCGTTATCTTTTCTTTAGCACTGACCTAATTTATTCAAGAGTCAGACACATTTTGATTCCATTGCCTCTATTGCTGTTTTCACCTGGTTTGACTATCCAAGCATTATACTCCTTCACTCTGCCTTTCTCTTGATTAGCCCTTGTGATTTATTTAGCTCTCTTATGATAGTATTTTAAAAATTAAAAATATTTCTTATCCTCCATTCCATCTTTAATGTGAAAAGTGAGGGGTAGATGCTCGAACACCTCGAGTTTGACCTCGTGGTAGTAATTTGACATTGTATTGAAAAGGGCTTTTTTATTACCAATAACGTAGTTGTTAATTAAGTGGTTGTGCAATCGCTGCTATTTGATGTCCGAACACTTGATGAATTTTCTATATTTAAAGGTCTTAACCCTGGCTAACAGGCGCTCATCGCAGTGCTCTTCACTGTTGAAATAAGTATTGAAATATGAGACATAGGCTAAACTATCAATATTTGTTAATAAAAGTTGCGACTGATATTTTCCTTTTTCAAACTGTTATAACGGAATTTATGCTGTAGTCTTTGTTTGTTTCTTCAAATAGGTGAGTTATTTAAGCTGTGTCCATACAAAGTTGGCTTATTAAACTCGATCGGTGAAGGAAAACCAATATCTTCTCATAATAAGTCCACTGACCATGCAGGAGTTATTGCCCTTGCCTACAAATACCTTTAACCTATGTTCATATTCTAATGGAATTTAAACATACATACTATTGGTAAAATTGATTTTCCAAAGTAGGTCGCGATAGTAGTAGGTTTCAAAAGGAACAATAAACTTTCTGCGAAAATTTCTAATGTGTAGGTTTGTAACTTTTGATTTCATCCCTACACTTTCGCTCTTCTTAAAATGTTTCTAGTTGATCAAACTGATCATGACGGGCTCTTCACTTTCCTCTTGGTTAATTTAAGTTTTTTCTAGATTGGCTAATTTTTGTTAATTTGCCTTCATTACTTCGGGTTTGTAATCCAAAGATTTAATATTGATAATGTTTGGAAGATTGCGTCCCTTTTGAAAGTGCGACTCCTAATTTAAATCTATAACTTTTTGAATGTTGAGTTTTTCTTTGATGATATTAATTTCTCGGATCAATTTGCTGTTTGGTATTTTTTATTGGCGGCGATAATATGATTTCTCCTTCTCATCTCCCATACCACTGACCATCAAACTTGATGATTTCTTGTGTCGGTCTTACAAGAGTATTATCTTTTCCACGTTGAAGAAATACACATCGTTTGAGTTAATATTCGATTCACTTATCATTGGCCTCAATCGCTCGGGCTGGTTCACAGTCGATCGCTTCTTGTAGGGCTGATATAAAAATGCTCTATTAGGAGGTTAATTATTGATAAGCTTAAATTGTTTTTATTATTGTCTGGCATTATTCCTCATTATCGAGGAGAAAGCCGATGATTACTTAGAAAAGCTTTTTTATTTGATTTTACTGTCTTATATTTTTTTTCTAATGGGACTGTTCTCGACTGTTTCTAATATCTTCTCCCTCAAAGTTATCTTCTTTTTAGGGCTCATGGATAGCTTTTTCTTCACTGCTGATACATCTTTGAACTTCTTAAATAAAATTTACTGCTTAAATTGTCTGAACTAACAAATAAGTTACTTTTCTGATTTTGAAAGTTATTGCATGAGTTCTTGGTTGAGGAGTTGCCTATTAGATTGATAATTATCAGGAGATTATTCTACAGTTTATGTGCATATTTTAGTTTGATCAATGAAAGGTAGTGACTGTATCAAATTGCATCTAAGAGATTTGGTTTCTTCTGTTTTTTTCCATTCATGGCTGAATTGTTACATATTTTTTTATTGTACAGAGATTATTATTACAATCACGAAAACATTGCAAATGATACCATTACTCACTCATATATGATTACATACAAATGGAATTTCAAGGTTATTATTATATCTTATTAAAGCTTCAAATGTTGCATTTTTATTTACATTTATTTGCTTACAGTTTTATCGCAAATAAAGAATATGCATTCAAAAATACAATCTGAAGCAGTAATTAGCTATCTAATAAATTGATTCAAAGTCATGAAAGTGAGAGGATTAAAATAATATCAGTTTTCAGGCGAATCTTGCTGAGTTTTTTATCTTTTTAGCTTTAAAACTGATGACTCCTGCTTTTTGAGTTAGTCTATTATTGTGTTTAGTTCGGGAAGATAAATATCTCTTCCCAAGCTATCCTAAAGGATCTCTTTGATAGTGTCTCTACTGATTTCTCCACTTTAGGGATCAGCGAGTATCTCAACAATGGCATCATTCATATCCTGCTTCATAAAAAACTCTATCATAGCTTGTACATACTCCTCGAAGCCTATTTTCTCTTTAGTCTTGAGTTCCTCAATGAATTGTATAACTATTTTATCAGTTTTGTTATAATTCTGCGCAATCATAACCTCCCTCAAGCGCTTTACACTCAATTCTTTATCGAGAAGAGTGAATTACGATTGAAATTAATTAATTTATTCCTTGGTGAGGTAAGGAGGGGCAAGGTTTTTTATAGATTTGTAGGGATTTGCCTACTTCTTTCTCATAATTGTATAATTATTATTATCTCCCATTCGCAAATTAAGTTATTTATCTCCAATTTTATAGATGACATCAATCCTCGTTTTTAGTTTATTCAATAAAAGCTAACCTATAGAATTTACGTTGCTTGAAGGAGAAACTTTGCAATAACTCTACCCTAAGTTTATCAGCTAAATGCAAAATATCAATTAAAGTGGCTATATGTTTCCTCCTTTTGAGGAAGTGCTCGTCGTAAGCAATAGTAATAAGACAATCCAAATAAAAGGAGATGATTGCTTTGAGGATATCCTCAAAGAGAATTTAGAACATCCTTACCAAATTTATATAGTTTTTCCTGAAGAATAAACCAAATCAGTCATCTATGTTCTACTTAACGAAAAGATTGTAAATTTTGCTTAAAGCTACGATCCCAATAAAAATGTAATTGCCTTTTTAAAGAGTTTGCCTTGTCTTAAATTCGCAAATCTTTAAGCCTGCTATATGAAGATAAATGGTAAAAAAAAGACATACAATCAAATTTGCTAAAAGACGTTAATTAAAGTGATTGATGAGCTTGGTTGCAAAATAGTCTGCTTTAATATAATTGAGAGTATGAGTTAAAATAAAAAATAAATAAAAGGAATGGCAGAAGAGGAAAAGGCAATATAATATAAAATCTCATCATAGATATTTTCATCCATCAAAAACAAACAAAATTCAATCAAAATATTTATTTAATTCCAAGCAGAAAATGGCAACAATATCAGTCTTATATGCAAATAATCGTCCTTAAACCTTGAAAGGACACTGATGAGCTAGCTTTAGGGTATTCTCGATTCATTGAGGGAGGAGGGATTCGACTGGCCTTATTTATAGTCCAACGAGGCTATTTATAGAGATAAATTAAAGATACTAATCAATAAAACTGAATACAGGCAGTATAGATAAAAATTAGGCGTGAAGTTTAAGCCAGGGTAGATTCAAAATTTCAAGATAGAGCGTGTATATTAAGGTGGATGAACTAAATAAATGATAAAACAATGTTTGTATTGATTATTTAACTATATACGTACTTTAATGACTTTTAAACAATTTACGAATTAGATTGCTCATAGCCGTCATCAGCAATTATTTTACTCATTTCAATTTAAAACTCAGAATATTATTGATCCTTCTTATAATCAAAGAATTAATCATGGACAACAGTCCCCTCCCTGAAATTCCAGTCTAAAAATACTAAAATATAATTGATAAAAATGTTACAAACCATTAAAAACCTCATGCCATTGTTTTGCAGCACGATAAAAAGAAAGTATTAAGAACGGACCCTTTCGTAGTTGATGCAAATTTACTTCATGAGTTCTTTAAGTCATTGCTCTTATCGTAAGTAACTGTCAACTTAGAGTCAAATGCAGCAAAGACAGATTTTATCAAACAATACATTTCCCCACTTAATAACAAGCATGTACCTATTTTCACTCAATAAATTAAAAAGTCTCTCATATAACAATTAGCGCAGGACATTAAAAATAAAGCTGCATTCACTGAATCACTTAACCTGTTTGCTGATTTAATAAAAAATTTCAAAGACTGCTCGGTAACCCCACCCATTATCATGGCGACATATTTATAATTTTAAAATTTATGGTTTTAGAGTAAGTAATCAATCTCATTTCCTATAATTCAAGAGGAACTTTTCAAAAGATGGAAGTTGATTCCTTATCAATTATTGAACCAATTTTTAAATAAATTTTAACTTGTAGAACGCTTCCAATCTGCAAGTACTCCAGAGTATCACTTCATTGATTTAGGTTCTTATTATTTTTAACGGGAATTCTTTTCGAGAATAGAATTCAGCAAACCTGTTCATACTATCTAATCTTTAAGGAGAATAGAAAATCAAGTGAGGAAGATAAGAAGTTATTATTAGTGTTCGAGTATGAACAACTTCTACCACGCATTACAAAAAAGGATCAGCTATTTACTGAATATGTTTTGAGCCTGTTAAAGAGGGATGAGTAAATAGCCAGTAAAGTATTTGACTGCATACAAGTAAATTAGAGTGAGAAGTTAATAAATCTCACTCGCAGAGATATTCACGACCACCCGAAGATATTGCATGCAGTGATGAAAAAACATTACAGGGACATTGTGCGAAGATTTCCAGAGTGGTATATCGTGGAAGATAAAATATCCTTTAATAGTAAATTTGTAGAGTGGTACGCAAACTCAATCCTAAAGTCATTTAACAAATAATTGAATAGTGATTCTGACACTTAGAAAGTAACCATGGAAATTAAAACTCTCGAGGAAGCAGAGAGAATAGCTTAATCTTTACTTTATAGAGCCAAGATAATAACTGAACTGAAGGGTCAATAAATTAAAAATCCTCTCTATGAGAAAGATGATTTTATTCCGGCTGAGTATATCCTACAGGAGAATGGCAAAAAAGGAGTGTTTTGCAAAGAGGATTATTTCTAAATGGCAGACAGCAACAAAATTCAGGTCATCGATCAAATTGACTCCAATTTCTTTAAAGCTCAATAAATTATTCTGCATTGCAATCAGATAGGTTTTGATAGTTAGTTTTGGGCTACTGCTACGAAATATTAAGAAGGTGGAGTGTCGATTATTCAGTTAGCGACTGAACAAAATTATTTTATTTTTGATTACTATAAACTCAGGCACAGCAAGGAGTTTATTTGTTTTATAATAACTTTAATGGAGGATGAGCGAATTGTCAAAATTGGGCACACAGTTTCAAGTGATTTGCAATTTCTCTATCAAAATTTTTAGAAGAAGATGAACATCAAAAGTATGGTCGATTTAACTCATCTCCTTAAAAAATATTATCCTCAAAACACATTCAGCTCCCTTGCTTTTATGGCTGAAAAGTTTTTAAACAAAAAAATGTGCAAATACGAACAACGTAGTAATTGGAACCGGAGACCTCTTAAAAAAACACAACTTTATTATGCTGCCCTCGATGCCTATATTTGTCTGTTGATTTATTAAAAAATTAAAACTGAAGTTAAATAAATTGAATTGGAAACAGAAGCCATCATGGAGAATATAGAACATTAGGTTGAAGATGTAAAGGGCTAAGGCAAGGCAAGCAAGGAATAGTTAAAAAGAGGAGAAGGATAATTCGATTTTATAAAATTTCAATAATATGTAAATAATCCAATATTTTTGATCGACAACATGCTCAAAAAACTCTGTTCAACGATGAGAAATTGTGGGTTAGACGCCGATTTTATAGCCATCAAGGATTATTAGCTTGCTGTGACTCAAGCCAAAAAATAAAAACGTATTTTAATCACAAGAGACGCCAAACTGCTTCTTAAAAGATATGCTCATATTCCGATTTACCTTTTAAAGGAGAGAAATGACAGTGATCTAATGTTTGCAGAACTTAAAAAAGTGTTTCACATCAATTTGGAAGACTATCGAACCCTTTCTCGTTGTGTCAAGTGCAACAATCCCGAACTCATTATCATATCGACAGAAGAGGCCAGAAAGGATATTAATTTTGTGCATGAAGATAACATCATAACTGAATTTTGGAGATGTTCAAAATGTAAGCAAATATATTGGGAGGGAGGGCAGTTTCAGAAAGCAAAACGTAAATTTTAAGCTTTGAGAAAGTGATGATTTACATCTATTTCATAAAGTATAAATGATTAGAATCAAATATGGTCTCGTAGTCCATCAATCTATTTCAGATAGGCCATTATACTGAAATTATCACTATAGTTTTCCCTTATCTTTTAAAATGCTTGGTCTATCTTGACTTTTGCGGATTAGCTGCGGATGTTGAGAAGAACTATTGAAAAAATACGAATTAAAAAGTCAATAATCTCTTTATCATCTGCTACTTGCATCACTTATAGTAACAAAAAAGCCAGCAAGTCATTGAAAAAGGTTTCTGCTTCCAGTTTTCCCGTCTCCAGTGCCTAGTTAATAATATTGTAGGCGAGTTTTTGTATCCTAATTGTGGAAAATGCGGAATTAATATTTCCAATTTCATATTTTCTTTGTTCTAATTCCCGAATAAAAGGAACAACTTTTTAAGTGAATAATTTGGCTGTTATTGTACTTAAACTAGCTTTTATTAACTCTAATGTGATGAATGTTAACCCTTTATCATTCAGAGTGAATATAATGTTAATGAGCCGAGGAATTATTGCTGCTTGAGTGATGAATTTTCCTGTGTCTTCGGGGTAGGCAATCGATATTATATGTAGACTGTGCATTGCTATTTTGAGAATGTCAAAATCTTCAGTTTAGATGTTCATGATGATCTGGCACAATGGTTTTTTGATGTTTTTAAAAGAGTCATGCGCTGGTGCCTTGTAGAGAGTGCGATGAACAACCATCAATAGAGTTTGAAGATATTTTTTTGATGGTTGAGGTACCATAAAAAGATGTCTTAATTTATCCACGAGGCCTTATTCCTTTACAACATGATTCCTCCATTCAGGAAAATCGAGTAATACATGTTGAAGTATTGATAAGCAATTTTAAATGGTCCGTATATCGCCATTTTTCATCAAGTGTAATATCCTTTTAGTCATTTCTTAGTTCGGCGGGGCTTACCTTATAAAAAAGAGATTGCACAAAATGTAAGAGGCAAAAAATTGCTAATCAGAATTGATGTATTCCTCCCCTAAATATTTCAAGACGATAGTTTAGTAATCTGCTATTTTTAGGGCCCTGATTCCAGATTCAGATTGAGAGAACTTAGCTGCTTTTATTAGATCATTGAGAGTAAGATTGATGCTGTTATTGATGGGCTCGAATTACTCCTCCATCATTTTCTATTTTTTCTCGAGATGTTCCAGTATCTTGATGCGTTTCTTCTCGAAAAAGCTATCATGGTGCCCTTTTCTAATGCTTGCATGAAAACTTTGTAGTTTACTTTTACTGTCCATACTTAGATATTTAATTATTATTAAAAAGAGGCTTCAGTCTAATATATACAAATAATTTGAAGCGCAAAAGTTAATACTAAATTAAGTAAATTCATTTCATATTTTTTAATTACTTATTAGGGGTTGGGG
>Ga0302188_10001166_pt1 | contig 21185 bp, 39 predicted proteins | sample II_Bog_E2_1_FD_198783 | JGI IMG/M metagenome (GOLD analysis project Ga0302188, IMG submission 198783) | Peat permafrost microbial communities from Stordalen Mire near Abisko, Sweden - II_Bog_E2_1 | ecosystem: Environmental > Terrestrial > Soil > Wetlands > Peat | place: Sweden: Abisko...
TCCCGCTCAGGCACATCACACAACCAACACTCCCCAATAGATACACGAAACCCTCACGATAGTAAACTACCTCGTTACATGACGGACAGGTTCGAAAATGACCGGTAGGATGAGGCGATTCCATATTATACCAATGATACACTGCCCGATGAATTTGTCAATTTTTTTTGATGATACGTATCCAAATTTCTAGCCCGAATCGTTGCCATGTTCCGTCTATAATACTTCTGCTGACGCTCTTTAAGTGCTCGCTTCTGCTCCTCATCCGTCAAATACTTCTTCGCTCTTCCCATAAATTTTTATCCTTTCTGTTTAACATACATAGTTTGAAAAAGTAGTAAAATCTCCCTATTAAATTTGGTCCCGGGATTTTTTTGATACTAATGTCATAGAAACTAAAACTTGTGTCACCCGAAATGTTTTTTACTACTTTTTTCTAATAGAAAATATCATCCATATATCGAATATATGGGGCAGGGGTCGGCAGGGGTCAAAATGTCCACTAATCAGACACCCACCCCCCGTAGGGGGTGGGGGTGGGGCTGGCCACAATCTATTGTGGTTTGGCGGGCGTGCTGACAAGATACCACTTGGCACGGGGCTTGCTACAAGGGCGGGGCTTGTCCTCTGAATTGGATAAGGCAATCTTAACAATCTCCCCTTTGGCGTAGGTTGATAAGACATTTTTAACGGCTTGCGGCTTGTAACGCATCCCCGCATTAGCAAAGAGCGTGCCAACCGCCGCAACAATATCGTTTGTGAACATTGACCCTGCTACGGCGATTTGGCGCAATTCGGTCTTTTCAATGCCACGGCCAAAAACAGAATCATTCTCCCGTAAAACGTGCTTAACAAGGGCGACAATGCCAAAAACGTCCAATTCCGCATTGGCGTAATGCGTGCCGAAAAATGCCCGTGTACCTTGAACTTCAAGCGTATTGTTAATGTCTTGTGACGTTTGGACAATTTCGGAAGACTTGGCAATGGCTTCCGCCTTGGTTTCGTTATCAATTGTAGTATTCATTGTAAATCAATATAACACATTCCAGTATTTAGTCAAATCTTATTTAAAAATACTTTTGCCCGTGGCATTTGGGCCAGTAATTGCATTCGGTGAGATTGACTTGGTTAGGGGTGAAGTGTACGCCAAGCGTCGAGGGTGGCTCTATTTTGGAATATGGCGAATCTATCTTGTGCGGACGTGCCCGCACACTCCCAAAGGTTTAGACCGCCGCAAAGGGAAATGGACTCGTTTAGAAATGCCATTACAAGGGCTTGCTCGTCGGGGGTGACGGGAAAGAGCTTGTCGGGGGTGTCTCCACCTGTCCATGCCGTGCGTTGATAGGTTTTACCTGTCGAGGTTGTAATTTGGTAAAGGCTATTCATATCGTGCCTTAATATGGCATACTTATGCAAGTTGTCAATAATTGTTTTCAGGCACCGCCAGCCATGTCGGGCAAGTACTGTGCATTACTTTCATTCGGTGAGCCGATGGCGGTCGAGGGTCGAGGACGGGGGGGAAAGGGAAACGAAACACCCCCGACGCCTTGCGAGCATCGGGGGCGAGTAACCCCGCCTAGAAAAATTGGTTGGCGGGGCGGGGGAGCCGATTAGGAGACGGTCACGGCAGCGGCAGGATGGACATTGACGGTGTTTTCGAGGCCCGGCGGGTTGATTGTGGCATAGGTGCGGAAAGTCGCATCATAGAACACGTTGCGGGGAGCGGAGCCGTCAGCGGGCTTGAATGACAGAGTGACATTGAGCTTGGCATTGAGCTTGCCGTCTTCAATGGCTTTCGCCACGTTGGCGACGGTGTTTGCCTTGGACTTGCCGGTTTTGGCCCCCACCGCTTTGGCGACACCCGCCAAGTCTTCACGAGTCATTGCATTGAGGACGGGGATAACGAGAGATACGTTGCTTTTCATAATGTTTTCTAGTTTTGCAGTTACTTTGTTTTTGAGGCACTCGCCTTGCTTGTTACGCCTACAACATAACACAAGCGGCTATATTGTCAAATGTTATTTTCAAATTCATATTCGGCAGGATTATTGAACCCGCCGAAATGGACATGAAACACAGTAAAATCATTCGGTGACGCCAAGCGGATTTTATCAAGCGGTGAAATAGGCAAGAGGCCATCTTGCCAAGTAAGCACCGCTCCCAGCAGGATGGATGCCTGTAAGATTTGGACTTGGTTAGGCTGTTCGGGAAAGATAGCCCCAAGTGTATGCTCATTGACGACGACGAGCTTTTGAAGTTGTTTTGTCAGAGTATTCATTTTCATAGTGCTTCAATGTCATTCGCTTTTGCAGCAACCCGGAATTGTTGTGATAAGTCTTTCCGTTGCCAATGGTTAGCGGGCTTTCCTACATAGTCCACAAAGGCAGGGCGAAAGTTAAAGTCAACACAGCAAAAAGTGACATTATCACGCCGCACAGAAGGAACTTTGATTGCCCCAACAACGCCTTTTGTTCCTGATGGCACATAGACTTTCCCGTCAATAGTCTTATGTCCACAGGAATAATCGGCCAATGGGCGGATAAGTTTTACCTTATCCCCAACTTTTAGGCTGTTGTATTTATTTTTTGTCATATCGTTCTTCAATATCGCATACTTATTCCATTTGTCAAATGTTATTTCAAGCACCGCATGGGCCGCTGGCGTGTGCATGTAATGTGCAGTACTTACTCTGATGGCGGTTCGGTGGGGTCGAGGTATGGGTGGGGATACACGAAAACAAAAAAACCCGCCGACCCTGGGTGCATTACAGGGCGACGGGTCTTGCGAAACGGCCGACTAATCGGCCAAAACGGATTGAACCTCTTCGAGTTCGGGCATTTCAATAACGACGCCCGAAGCTTTCAGGCGGTGGATGTTGGCGAGCTTCACGGCGATAACGGCGGGCTTGAACGTAGAGCGAGGGCTTTCCTTGTACAGCCACGGCTTGACTTCATCCGCCGAAACAGGTTCGCCCGCTTCATTGATATAGACGCTTTCGGACTTGTCCACTTGCGGGAAGTATTGCAGATAATACTCCGTTGAATTGTCGGGGGCTTCCACCTTTTTATTGTGGACAACGGGCAAGGTATTGCCGCTGGCGGTGGTAAGGTGTTTATACCACGTTTCGCCTGGCTCATATTCCACCTCAGTTTCCTTCACGCCCAATTGTGCAGCGATACGGCGGGCCACGCTGTTAACGTAATTGGCATTGATGACGCCAATTTTCTTGGATACCTTGTAAAGCCCCTTTTCCGACTTCCCCGCTCCCCAAGGATTGCCCGCACGGATTTTGACCACGGGGGTCCGGGTGACGATAGACACGAAACGGCAGGCCGTTCCGTTGGTTTTGAGAAAGCCGAGCATTTCCAAGCTTGACATCATTGTTACTACATTTGACCGTTCAAGTTTCATATTGTTTTACTGTTAATTGTTGATGTTTCGCACTGACATTTACACTTTAACACACTTATTGAAATTGTCAAATGGAAATGAAAAGACTTTTTGCATATGACTCTTCACGCCGAAAGGGGTCGGACAGGTCGCCTTCGTCGGAATGGACAAGCATGCGCTTGCCTTTGTATTTGCAGAAAAGCGGATTGAAGTTTCCAATTTGCTCCGCACGCAATGTCAGCTTGACGGTTTCAACTACGTCAAACTTGCCAAAGTCACCCGTAATTGCGCCCATGCGTTCAGAACCGTAGTTTGTTTGTCCCGCTTGGTAGCGACGGACTTGGATTGTGTGTTTCATATCGTGCCTATACTTTAGCACACTTATTCAGGTTGTCAAACTATTTTTAGGGATACCGAGCTTCTGCATAACGGTCCCCGATTGAACGATAAAGGTCACGGCGACGGTCTGACTCCGCATTGATTTGGGCAATGGTAAATTTTCGCTTGCGATTCGGGTGCCGGATGAGGTCATCCCGCATTTCCATTAACTCATTAATGGTATAAGAAAGGATGACCGTTTCATCGGAAATGTCATCGGGGTTGATGGAAAGAATTTTGATGTTGCGGCCTTTCAGGCGTTTCTCATTAAACTGCCATTGAGCCACGGCATTCTTGCATGTTTCCAAGTCAGCCACTTCAAACACAATGCTATTATACAAAGTCGAGTGGCCTTCCCCTTCGCTGTAATTGACGTTAAATTTCATATTGTGATTCACTATCGCACACTTATTCAGGTTGTCAAATGTTATTTTCATGCACCGAGCCAGCATGCCCGGCATGCCGGGACGAGTTAGTACTGGTTATTACTTGTCATTATCCCGGGTCGGTGGCATGGGAATTACGTTCGGTGAAAGACAAATAAAAACCCCCCGGTGCAGACAATCACCGGGGGGGCGAGCGAGATGAATCCAATAGAAACCCGCTAAGGCTTAGTTATGGAAATTGGAGCGTGTGTCTTGAGCTTGCGGGGCTTAGGGGCCGTATGATCCAAGGCTGTATATTCATCAAAGATATGGCGATAAAGCTCATTGCCGCCTTGTCCATTGGCAGCAATTAAATCCACCACGGCCAGTCCCGTCTTGTTATTGTAGAAGAGTTGAAGGGTATTGCCCTTATTAGTGTCCATTTGGACGGTTTGAATGTTGCCATCATTGCGGGGGTTTGCGGCCAGCAGCATATCCAGCAAGTCAGCTTTCCACTCGTCATGGCGTCCACGGCATAGACCGCTGACCCATTGGCTGAATTCTTGGCGTTGTTCGGGGGTGAATTGCTTTGTAGTAGTATTCATATTGTGCCTATACTTTATCACACTTATTCGGTATGTCAAATTGTTTTCGAGGACAATAAATTCTTATGTTATGGGTTCAATATCGGCAATGATACTTGTTCCCGTCGCTTCGTCGGTATCAATTACGGCCACGGAAGGGTTAGCCGCACAGAACTCATTGGCGGTGTCGGTCGAGGCACAGAGAGCACGCACTTGAAAGCGTTTGCCATCGGCTTCAACAAACATGTGATGCCACGGATTTGAAAGAGTTAGCATACCAAGACATTAACACACTTATGGTGGATGTCAAATTTTATTTCAAGCACCGAGCACGATGCCCGAAGCCGGTGGCCGGGACGAGTGAGTACTGGTTATTACTTGCCATTATCCCGGGTCGGTGACGGGGATTTACGTTCGGTGAAAGACAAATAAAAACCCGCCAGCCTTGCGGCCAGCGGATTGAGAGAGATTCGAGAGATTAGGCGATTTTCACCGCACCGGCGTTCAGGATTTCTCGGATATACACGTCACCCATGTCGCCATATTTCCCTGTCATCGGGGTAATCACGAGACAGAACCAACGGGCATTCGGATTTAATGCTTCGTTTTCCCGGGACTGATATTTTTTCAAAACCCGCCATGTCCAATCCCCGGCCTGCCACACTTCATACGGGTTTTCCTTGGGGCGCATCTTGGCGCACTCGTTTTTGGCCTTGGGGGGTTTGACTGTCGCTTTCGCTGTTGCATTCATATTGATTTCATTGTTGATTGTTGACTGACACTAATACTTTAGCACACTTATTCAGGATGTCAAATGGGAATTGTTGCCGAAATGTTGGGACACCCTTGGTTTTTCCAGAACTCCAACCAAATTGCATAAGGGGCCGACATGTATTTGGTTGCGTTGTAAAATGACGGATGCCGCAGGACAAGCCAATCATTCAAGTCAAAGATGTCGGGGGCATCATCCATAAATCACCTCGTCAAAGATTGCGAGTTGAACAAAGGCGTCAAAATCCGTTGCGTCAGCCTGACAGAGCCAATCGTTCCACTTTTCGGGGTCGGCACTCAGGGGCGGGGGCGTGCATCCCTTGGGCCATTCAGGCGAGAACAAGAGCGGAAAAGCCGCAATGAGCTGGGCCTTGTCGAGAGTATAGTGCCGGTCCTCTTCCATGTCTTGAAACCCAAAGAGCCAAGCATCATAGTTCCATCCATCGCATACAAGGGCATTGCCTTGGCTCGCTTCGGGGAAGTTCGCCATGATGGATTTGACGGTGGATTCAATCAAGCTGTCGGGGATTGCAATTGTAATGTTCATATTGTGATTCACTATAGCACACTTATTCAGCATGTCAAATACTTTTTTTAGGCACCGAGCAAGAAGGCCGGGACCGCCAACGGCTGGAAGTACTGGCCAGTATTCATGACCGATGGTCCTCGACGGGTCGGATTTACGTTCGGTGAAAGGATATAAAAACGAAACACCCCGACAGAAACAGTCTGCCGGGGTGCTCGCCGATATGAATACTAACCGCAACTAAAACTTATTTATTCGAGTTGTCAAACATTATTTTGGCGAAATCTTTCGATTGCCATGTAAGTCATTTTACTTAACTGCCGAGGCCAGAAACACATATCACTAGCCAAAATCCGTTGCCGTTCATCTTCATAAATTTGGCGAATATCCGGTGTCGAGATACGGCTTGTTTTTCCGTCATGCCACCCGACAATTTCAGCCACTAACGCTTTCACTTCGTCGAGGGTGCAATCTTCACTAACAAATCCACCATCCATTACAGGGCACCAACTTCCCGTGGTAGTTAATGCTTCACGATGGTATCGGACTAAAAAGTAACTCATATCGTGCCTATACTATTGCACAGAGTTGAAGATTGTCAAATCATTTTCAGAGAATAGGATAGTTAGTGATAAGCACACGCCGCTTTGCGTCATACTCTGCCGAGTAGTGATATTCATAGAAGGATTCGACTTTAGTCCACTCCATGCGCTCGCCTGTCAGGACAACAGGGTGAAGGAAAGAAGGAATTCGGCTGCAATGGCGGGCAATGCTATCACTCTTCATTAGTTTGATGTCCTCGTCTGACATAGCGTATTCCGACAGGCCGTTCGGGGCACAAATGACAAATCCACGAGGCCACGGGAAGTCAAACACGTCACCTTGAAATTGAAGATTGACTTTCATGCCAACCCTGAACTGGAAATTGCTTTTGAATGTTACTTTGCCGACTTCCACCGTATAAGGGTAGAGGCCGACAACCTTTGTGACTGTGCCTTTGATGTTCATATCGTGAGTCAATATCGCATACTTACTCAGATTGTCAAATTTTATTTCAACTCATCCGCCGCAACGCTCAATTCAGTCACGTTGCTGTAATTGTTATCAATGAAATTGGCAAGCTCATCCAATGAAAGCAGAGCATTGATTGTGTCTTGGGGCAAGTGAGCTTCGGCCCCGTACCATGACAGAACATCATTAATGAGATTGCCAAGGCTTTCACTGAGAAACTCGCCATCCTTGGTGTAAAGGATTTTCAGGTCACTTGGCTCAAGATAAAGACGCCGCATGGCCAATTGGCATCCCTCAAATTCCGGGATACCCCGTTTGATGCGCCGACAAAGCTTCACGGCATAAGGATGGAACGCAGCCATTTCAGCATTTTGAAACTTCTCGACTCGCTTATCGTGAGCGTTAATCAGCCGTCGAAGTGTTTTGGATTTAACTTGCATGCCAATACAATACCACACTCGTTTCATTTGTCAAAAACTTTCTTATACTTTTTTCCGAGCATGGCCCAGCCATGCCGGGTATGCACATACTGGTCATTATTTGTGGTATTTAGGCTCGGTGAGGGTCGGTGAGGAATCGGTGAAAAAAAGAACCCCTCGACTTTTTGAGGGCCGAGGGGTTGCGATATGAGGCGAGACGCCGAGGCTAAGGACTCAGTAACTTAGAACCGACGTTGGAATGAAGAGACTTGCGGGGAAAGAGATTCGATTCGGACAATTTGACCGATGCCCACTTGGCGGGTCGGTGATGTATTGAGAGCAGTCAGGATGCCAACGTAGGTTCGGGGATTGGCAATGATGGCACCATACGTTGTTCCTTGGTGCGTGTAAACCACTTTAATGGTGGACGTTTTCGGGATTTCGGTTTGTAGTTTCATATTATTCCTTTATTATAGCACAGCGGTTCAGATTGTCAAATGGATTATTGCAATTGGCTGTAATCATCCAAGGGCAGACGGTCATGTTCTCGCACGAAGGCAATGAACCGGGGATAATTTTCCACCGCCCATTTCGCATCTGCCAGCAACATCGTGTTACCGCTCCATTTCTGGTCGGAAGAGAGTTGCCGCAGGGCTTTGATGGCCATAATCTTTTGCGTGCCCGTATAGTTATACTTGGCCATTTCCTGTTCAATGAGGTCCGCTTTGGCCAACAGTTGTGATTTGGTTAGTTCAATTTTCATATATCAGACAATAACACATTTATTCCGAATGTCAAATACTTTTTTTAGTCACCGAGCGAGGAGGCCGGGGCAGGGATGATGATTACTCAATGGGCTGTTCGGTGTGTCCAAAGCAACTTTAACAATGTTGCTGTGCCACTGCTACAAATCATTTGACATTTGACAACCCTGTGCTAGTATAATGACATGAAACTTGAATCAAAGACATCTTCGCAATCCACGGTGAACTCCTATCGGATTATCACCGAAAGTCACGGGCCAATCGTCTATTTGGAATATCTCAATGAAAAGGGCCACATCATTGATGAAATCCTACGGGATGAGGATGGAAACGACATCAGCGACCCGGCCTTGCTCGAAGATGTTCAGGAATTCATTGATGCCGAGACAGAGGAACAACGGCGGGATGAAAAAAACGGCCTGTATCCGACCAAGGCCGACGTTGCCAATTGATTCGGTGAAGAAATAAGCTTGACCTTGGGCAAGGGAATTGGTATTCTCTTGCCTATGAACAATGCCAAATGGATTTTTAAAGATGGCCCGTCACAAATCACTTGTGACAGTTTCCCCTATGCATACCGTCTTATGTTCAATACCTTGAAAAAGGGAGTTGAAACCGGACGTAAATACGATGAGATGGTCAAGCAATTGGTCATCATCGCCCCAACCAAAGACCAGCACGGCGACCTCCGGCGATATAATTACAATGACGCCACCGAACTCGCCAAGGCAAATGGCCTCTTAACTCCGACAGGGGAAATCAATTCAAGAGAATTTAAGCGTCGTTAATCTCCCACCACCAGTCACCCCGGCCATCCAGCCGGGGTTTTTTATTGTTAACCGGTATGAGAACATACTGGCCATTATTTGCTGTCCGGTCCATTCTCTGACCAGCCACCCAGTTTTCTTTTTTATACATTTCCATTTGACAGCCAAATAAAGTATGCTATTGTAAAAAGGTTTAAACAATTTTATGCTGTTTTATCGTATAGAAAACGAAAATCGTCTCGGCCCGTATGCAGGGGTTGGAACGATTAACAGTGGAATTAGTGGAACGGCCACTACTCTTCATCCATTGCCTCAAGAGGATGAGTTATTGAAATTCGTCATACCGACCATCCATAGGGGATACTATTTCTCAGGCAAGTTACGATTTGGATTTTCCAGCCTTGAGCAACTTCGGACATGGTTTAACGACGTTTCGGATTTGGGTCGCTTAACGGAACATGGATTTCACCTGAGTATCTATAAAGTCCCCAAAGTCTATGCGGGGGAGACCCAAAGTGTAATCGAAGCGGATTATCATATCGTTGAAAATTTGAAGGAGAAACACAATTTGGACGAAATTCACTTGACAACTTTTCAACCTGTGGTAGAATAAGAATATGAAAATGTACATCCGATTCTTTCGGAACAAAGAGGATGGCGTCCCCATAAACTCATTGTATGTGTGCCCCGGTGGTAACGACAAGGCAAACTGCCTGAGTAGCGATGCCGATACGATCAAGACCGCCATTGACGAATGGATGGAATTATTTGCCAATGGCAAGGTGGATTTCGTATGGCTTGTCGTTTGACAAATATCAATTTGGTGCTACAATAAGGATATGGATATACAATACACAAAGCAAGTGGATTTCCTCGGTCGCAACGGGGCGTATGCTCAAAAAGGAATATCCGTCAACACCTATGGCAACAAGACCAAGGTCACTCTCGAACCCATCACCAGCAAGGGTTTGGTGGGCCGTGCCAGCCTTGAAATCCCGTTGGAAGATGTTCCCTCGGTGATTCAGGCATTACATCAAGCCGCCGACCTGAAACCATCTGAATCGGTGACGTTGACCCGTGCCCAATGGAATCGCATCAAGCTCTTAATTGACCATGCGATTCAATTCGGTGAACAGCAACCGAATGCGACTGATAATCATCGCTTTACCCTCGTCAACCTTTTGGAACGGGAAGCTGAGGTCAAAAAATTCGTTCCAGCTTAATACTTCCGATAGCTTAACTGGCTAGAGCCTTGGGACAATAATCTCCTTGAAACTATTCACGGGAACGTCGCAGTATTCAACTAAATCTCCATAAATATCCGCAGTCTTCCCCTGATGACTGATGATCGTATTCACGATTATTACGTCCCACTTCCGTAGTTGTTTGTCATAAACTTCATCAAGTCTATCATCATAGACTTGTACCAGAACATCACGAAGCATTTGGATTTTCATAACGATAAATACCGGATATTACATACAAAACTTCCAAGTCGGTGAATAAAAAAAGAACCCCGACTCTTTCGAGCCGAGGCCATTGCCAAGGTGAGCCGGGGATTAAACTGAAAGAAACTGATGGATAGGCAATAACTCGCCTTCCGGATTGCTGTGGGTGATTGAAGTAAAGTCTTTGGTGAAAGACTCTTCCGTGGTCAGGGGGATATATTGATTCCTCCCGCCCGTGTAATCCTTATAATGTTCAGCCGTGCGAATCAGCATGGATTCTTTGCTCCACCGCAAATCGGAAATGGAAAAATACCAAACCGCATTCCCGAGAGTAAAGAACCCCGACATGTCGAAATGATTCGGCTTGCCAATGACAATGTTTGTGGCTCCTTTGGATTCAAGGAACTTGGTGAACGCCCGCTTAAACAAGCGGTGCCAAGAAAGATATTGCGGCGTCCTTGACGAGGATGATTCAAATTCTTGCTGTGTTGATTGTAATGCTTTTTTCATACCGACACAATATCACACTCCCCGAACTTGTCAAATGGTATTTATATTTTCTTTTCCAAAAATAACATTTGACAACCAATGCACATGTGCTAGAATGAGAATATGAATACACTCCCCTTACAGGGTGAAGTTGACGAGTTCTTGCGGGACTTCTTTCCGAAACATAAGGACGAATCCTTTTATCTTACCGCCCTCACTTCCCTTGTCATTGAACACTTTGGCGTCACCGCCGAGGATGCCGCTCTCAAATATGACCATTCCCACGGTCAAACCTCCGGCGAAACCACTCGTATTGAGCAACTTGCAAATCGGGGATGCGTGCATCTTCTTTTGAGCAACCATGCCAAGCGAACGGGACCAAACGAGTATCGGGACATTCATGGACCAAAGCCCGTGTATTCGCCTCACCGCCTGTCCCGCAAGCTGGTTTCCGAGGCACGGGTCTCGGTGAGACTTCTTAAAAGTCTTTCGGACCCCAAGTGGCAAGACCCTACCACCATCTTCATGGAACTCACGGGCCGCACCTTTTCTGACGAAGTGATTGAAGCTGCTATAGCTCATGAATTCGCAACCAAAACAACTTGACACTTGCTCGGTGAACTGCTATCCTAACTTATGACAATGCCTGACAGCTTTAACGAGTATAAACGTCGTATGGAAGCTGAGGGCTACCATATTGCCATGCAACCTATTCAACTCACCCCCGGACGCTTTCCACTTCCCACGCCATATCCCAACTCTTGGTCAATCGAACGTCAACTCATCGAAGCCGTAAGGGAAGGGAACCTTTTACTCGAAGCCGAAGCCAAAGAAGGGAAGCCTGCCCCTAGTTCGGTGAAACCAGATGCCAAGACCGCCGTGGAAGATGCTCTTGCGTCTAAATCCGATAATCCTTATGTTCGGGCACGGGCACAAATTCTTTCCAAATTGGACCCTCATATACGGTCATTAATTGAGCACTTTGAAACTTTATCATCTGAACTTCGGGCAAAACAGAGTTTCAATCAACGAACCAGATACGATACATTTTGTAAACAGGTCACTGAGTTGGGAGACAAATTAAGTAATAACCCCACTTGACAATTTTCAATGGTTTGGTATGCTATTGACGAAACTGAAACACACTACAATACAAAAACAATATGTTCAAAATTGATGATTCAATGCTTGGTCGGAAGTATTATACGATGGACCCCAAGACCCGCTACACCATCCGTGGATTCGCCCTGAACGGCACCCTCCTCGTAATAGGTGAATACGCCGACGACCCGAACAACGTCAACACCGAACATCGGATAGCGTCTCACAAACTAACCGAAATCCATTTGGTCCAATAAAATTTATGGGAATCAAAGAACAAGTCAAAAGTGGCCAACTGACCCCGCAAGAGGCAATGGCCAAGGTCTCCAAGGACAGTCACACCTACGGCTGGTGCAAACGCCGTGGACACAAACATGTGCCCGCTCCCGTGGCCGAGGCGGCTCACGCTCCCTCCGATGCCTCCGACGAGAAAGCCAAGAACCAATACAAGCAGAAGAAATACCAGAAGGCCAAGAAGTAATTGAGCGGCTAAACAGACCCCGAATGAGCAATCATTCGGGGTTTTATTTTGTACCATTATAACACAATTACTGGACATTATTTGCTATTTATTTACATGAGTTCAGGCATCTATAAAATAATAAATAAAATCAATGGAAAATACTATGTTGGACGGTCATCCAACCTCACCAAACGGCTTACCAAACATAAACGATTACTCAAAACAAACACACATTTTAATGACCATTTACAAAATGCGTGGAACAAATATGGTGAGCAAAACTTTGAATTTGTTATTGCTGAAAGAATGAGTGGACCCAAGGCGTTAATAGACACCGAACAAAGACATCTTGATATAGCCAAATCCAATCCGTGTGAATGTTACAACCAAATGTTTACTGCCGAAACAATAGAAGTAACAGAAGAAATGAAGAGGAAAATAAGTGCAACTCTAAAAGGTGTTCCACACTTTCCAATGCGAAAAGAAACGTCAAAACTCTTAGGTGATATAAACCGTGGGAAACGTCTTACCATAGAACATCGAAAGAAAATAAAGTTAGCTAACACAGGGAGAAAATTTCCAAATAGAGCTAAAGAGTCAGCATTTTACAAACTCCAAAACTCATTCACCAATGAATTATTTGAAGGAACCCGCACTGATTTCTGTCATCAATTTCAAATACCAAGTAGTCGAATAAGTGATTTATTATATGGTCGAAGACCCCGAGTCAGGGGATGGACTTTACTTACGACTTCTTGTATTTCTGACACGCTATCTCATACGCCGCTTTAATAGTTGAGCCAAAGCCCTCCACATTTTCGTGGCATGTAGGAGCACATCTATTCTCACACCGAACCTTAATTCCCCGAGCCGTGGTATAGACCATCAGCGGCCCACCACAGAGGGAACAGTGGATTGTGCTGTCGAGGACCGGAGGGGTCGGGACAAAGAGAGCTTCGGGTAAAGCAGCCATAGGTCAGGACATGCTGGCGGGATTAAACGAGGCGATACGAAATTCCTTGGCTTTGGATTGCAGGAACTTCTTGAATTTCCAACCGTTGTCGGTGTTCTCCAACCCAGTGAAATGAGCGGTGGTCGAGGAAATGAGCCGAACCTTGCGAAGTTGAGAATTCCACGGTTGAGTGCTCATCGGATACCAGAACGTCACCAATGGATTCTTTTCGACATCCGAGGGCTTGGGAAGCGGCTTGGCAAAGCGGCCATCCTTGCGGCGGGGCTGAGTCCGTGCCTTGAGAAAGTTCAACTTGGCCCGCAGTTTGGGGGTCAGTCCTTTGGCAGATGCGTAAACGATAATCATAGTGTTATTATAACCGCTTTTATATGTTTGTCAAGCGTCCAAAAGAAAAATTGTAGTATCCCCACCAATTCCTAATTGAACTAAGGACTCTTCGGACAGACACCGACAAGCTTGACAGACATCGGATGGACCCTCCGCCCACAGCCGATATTGTGTCCAATCAGCCAATACGTTATCAATCAAAACACCCGATTGATAATCATGCACCGCTGCCATCGCAATTCCGTGGGTCGGGATTTTACTGTTCAACGTTTTCATATACACACTTTCGCACACATATACGTTTTGTCAACTAATATCCCCCAAGAAAAGTAAGCACCCACCGCATAGTCAGATGTTCTTGTTTGACTTCAAACGTAGCGGTGGACCCGTGGAAATAACGAAGAAATTCGGCCAACTCTTTCAGGTCGTTGAAATAAATTTTTCCATTCATATCTCAATATAACCTATGACTGTAGATTGTCAAATTGAAATTGTTGTCTCCCGCATAAACGCTTGCAGACACGCCGCCGCAGCCCGTGGTTCACCGTTAAATATCCGGATGGCAGGAACTTTCATAAACCACGAATTGCCAAGGATTTGATCACGGGGGATATTCAATCGTCGCTCCGCAAATGATAACGACCCCTCGACACAGTTCCCCGCACGGATTGAATCATCCAAAGTAACATATGTGGAATTCAATTGGAGTTTTAGAAGTTCCTCAAAACGAGCATATTCCAACTGTTGAAGACGTTTTTGCTTGTTTTGGGCATGGTTATTGATAATATCATCAATGGTAATACCATCCGTCCAATACGGATGATAATCCACTCCATCGGAATCAATGGCAACAATACCCATATTGTCTTTGTCCCAATGCCACCCATCGGGAAGGATAAACTTGGATACAACATCGCTGGGAGCTTTGAGCCATTCCAATTTACGACCCCCAAAGACAGCGACGGATTCAATGTGAATTTCGTGTAATGCCGAGGTCAAAGTTCGCCAACCCTTGCCGTATTTATAGACACTTTCATGGTTACGGTCAATGATATAAGGAATACGGGCGGCAAATACCCGAAAGAGATATTGACGTTTGGATTCAACCGAATGAAGTCCACGTCCACCGACAGGCATCAAATGCCCTAACGTAAACTCCGGACAGATTTCGGGGGCTTGAATGAGTTTTGCCAAGGCAAGATATTCTTGCTGATACCGCTTCCACTGAGAGATAGTTGACGGTGCCCGCTTGTTAAGAGCTTCAATTTTCTTTAGCGTTTTCGATTTCATACCCGTAAAATATCACAGGTAATTGAAATGTCAAATGGATTTTTCCTGTATTATTACTTATATTCTTTTACTCTTTTTTCCGTTCACGAGCCGCCACGCCGCCACAAGCGGCAAGGCGAGTGTGGAAAGAATAAGTACTTTATAAATAAGACAGTAATAATTAGCAAACCACTTTTCCCAAACCATCAATATAAATAATGGAAAATATGGTGACACAACCTATTGGGGTGTTTTCTTTTTGGATACCATTAGTAGTATATCAATTGGGGTGTAGATACTGGATATTATTTGGATATAATTCAATGGGATTTAGGTTCGGTGAGTCATGAATAATACAATAGGTTGGGGTATCAATGAAACTATACACCACCCATTGTGTCTAAATACTGGACGTTATATGCACCATTCCGGCAGTAAAATGGTTCGGTGAATCCATATAACATTCGGTGATAAAAACGAAACGGCGGTTGAAGATAATGCTTAACATGACTGACAAGCATCACAATCAACCGCCGTTATACTTTATAGTGCTATTGAGAAGTGTGACTTCTCCGCACTGTATCTTGTTACCTTTAGTCCACGTTTAATTCTGTCTCTGCTTACCCTTTCGGGCTATGATGGCGAGGCTCTCCATCAATGACCTACCTGTAACAAGACTTAGTTCCCCTATCCCAAAACTACATCTTATACTACGGGAACCAAAATTGTCAACTACTATTTTTAAAATTGATGCCATAAGAGCTTCCCGCCCTTATATCCTTCGCTCACACTATGGCATAAAATCGGGGTAGGGAGGATTTGAACCTCCACGCTGTACATGCTTCCCGAATACTTCACTGCACGGGTCTAACTAGTATTTCCGTCTCATTTTTCTACGGGTGCGTCTTATTCCGCCACTACCCCATCAATTACTTACCGAACAGCGCCGCTGTCATATTGCCACTATAAACTGCTTTGCCGTGGCTGTCAAATGTTTTGTTCGTGTTTCCATCATACCGCCCTAACACCGCCCCATTTACATCCTCAGCAATCACTTGCGACCCCCGCTCATTCAGGTATCCCACCGTGCGCCCATTCGCATCTTTGATTGCTGTCTTCATAAAACACTATACCACACTCTCAAAACTTGTCAAGCGGGTTTGGCAATTATTTCATATACTCCACACCCGACATGCTTGGCATAAGGCATAAGACACTTTCCATTATAAAAATAATTGCCATACATCAAAATCTGTTTGGCAATCTTCTTATCTGTGCGAGCCACCCCGCCAAATGAAATACTTGCCTGTATCCGTTGAGCTTCGGCACTGAGTTCTTCAAATTTCATATTTCACCATATCACATTCTTTGTGGTTGTCAAATTTTATTTTCAGATACCCTGCCCATATAGGGTAGCATCGTATGCCAATGCGTGTCAACCGTTCTGGTATCAAGAATGTATTTAGACCCTACCGGCAGGGGGTATGTCCGTAAGATGTTGCTATTGAAGCGGGTAGCCTGTTCAAAGGCAACCCACTTCCATTCTACATTACTCCAAAATGTTGGCAATCCGTCGCAATCGTCGTTCGGGCCAACAATGACATAGTTGTCAGGCATACAATCAAATCGGAATCGTAACCCACTCCCCCGACAGTTTCAGCGGTGCATGAATCTTAATCACACCCCGCTTGCCCTTGGGCAGGTCAGAGGACTTGAACGAAACCACAGGGACATGCAAGTGCTTCTCGTTCACCTTTTTAACCTTGCTCTTCCCTTGCTTGGCATAATGTTCAAAATACCCAGACTTGTAACCGCCTTTGCCGTGTTTATGAATCTGATACCACGCCTTACCTGCCATAGACCCGGCGGGTTGATTCCCATGCAAAAGTAGAGCGAAATCTTTATCGCCTTTCCACAGAAGCGAATCGTCATGGTCAATTTCCAATCCAAGTTGCTTGGCTTCATCTTCTGAAAATACCACCTTGGACGAACGTATCCCAAACATTCCAATTAAATTGTCATGGATACCACCTTGGGAAGCTACCAGCTTCATATTGGATGGGATGGAACCAAGCCGCTTAATCCATTGTGGTAACTGTTTGGTATATCCATAAAAAATCCACTCCGGGTGTTGTTGTGCTACCATCAACCACGCATCGAAATATGCTTGGTTAAAGAAGTCGCCACTTCCATTGATGCGAACAAGTTTGATGTTTTTCTTAGTCATCAAAACGGATTCAATTAGACCCGCCATTCTAATAGCAGTTTTGGCTTGCTTCAATAGTTCAAAGTTTTGCCATCGGGATTCACGGACATTCTTAAAAAGCATTTCCGGAGCCGTGGCAAAACAACGGAATTGAGTTTCCGGGCCATCCTTGATTTTGCCCGTTTCTTTATCGGCCCGACTCTGACAGAGTTTGGCGGATGAACATGTCCATCCGGCGGGCAATGAAAATATAAAAGTTTCACCGCCAAGTTTGGCGTTTCCTTTGGAAAATGTTAGCGTTTTAATTGTGTCAGTCATACCGTTACTTTACCACAAGGTTGGAATTTGTCAAATAATAATTTCACTTATCGGGTGACGTGATATATTTATTGATATGAAAGTATTCATTTATACATTAACAGAACCCGATGGCTTAACCATTCGGTATGTCGGAAAAAGCAATGAGTTTCGAATTTCCAAACGACTCATAGAACATTGTCGTTATTCGGGATTGAAACATCACACACATAAAAATAATTGGATTAAATCGTTACTGAATAAAGGTTTTCGACCTCATTTGAACATCATTGAAGAATGTAACGAAGAAACTTACAGGGAACGGGAGAAATACTGGGTTTCATTTTACAAAGCAGTCGGATGTGATTTAACAAATGGCACTGTCGGTGGTGAGGGAGCATGTCGAATTAATAACCGAGTCATTACCGAAATTCAAAAACAACATATTAGAGAAACGTTGAAACTTCGCTATAAAGAACACCCCGAAATGTATAAACAATGCTCGGATGCTGGAAAACGGAATTATGGAAACTCCAAACAAACAAAGTTCGTTCAAACTTCAACACATGTTGGGGTATCATTTATGAAAACCCCGAATCGTTGGAGAGCATACACACGAAATGGGCCGAAACAGATTCATATAGGATTGTTTAAAACCGAACAAGAAGCAATAACTGCGTATGAGACATTCATGAAAAATGTCCCCGCCTTAGCACAGACGGGGACACATTTGAACCAGTATTTGCTTATGCCGCCACAGGGGCAGTTTCAGCAGGAACCACGGGAGCCGTTTCAGCGACAGGAGCCGCAGGGGCAGGCGTAGGAACCACAGGCTCGGCAATCGGCACCGAAACCTCGGGGGCAGCAGCCGCAGGCGTCACAGGAGCCGTTTCCGCCACGGGGACCACAATCGGATTGTGAACCGCATCGGGAATGCTGGCCGGAGTAGGCGCAATCGTCACCACAAGTTCGGCCAAAATCGCTTTGGCATCCGCCATCAGTTGCTCACTCGTCTTGGTGGACTTCCGGGCCTTGCGAGTAGCTTTCGGAGCCGTGGCCTCATTCAATCCCTCGGCACCCCGCACTTTCGCTTCGGCCAACGCCTCGGCAAATGGCGTATCCGCATGCCGATACAAGAGACCCCGACGACCGAGACCGTCACCCGAATCAGGAACCGCCGTATAGCCCTTCATCAGAAATACTTGCTTGTGGCCCAACGCATATTTCAGATTTTTGCGAATCGTCAACATCGTGGCATTCTCCCCCTTGCCGTAGTTCGCATTCGCCCGCCCTTTGCCCAAATACTTGCGGGTGTCCACCCCATTCGCTTCCATCAGTGCCACGAAAGTGAAAGTCAAACCCTTCGGAAAGAGCATCGTGTAACGAGGACGCCCCGGATGATCATGCTTCACTGCCACCGTGTTTTGCTTGTTTTTCATTGTGTTTTCTTTGTGTATGTTGTTATTGTTTAACTAAACTGTATCCTAATAATAGCACTTGTATATTCGGATGTCAAATCTTTTTTTAATCCTTTTTGAAACTTTCACAGAGTTGTCCCGGCATCCATGACGGAACATAACCATCATATACCCCGGTTATTTTTCCATCCTCAATCAGTTGAGCACCGAACATATCGGCACATTTGGCACAAATTCGTATAATTTTATCTTCGGTCTTCATACCACTACTATACATCAATATCCCTATTTGTCAAATCCTTTTTTATATCACTTTCTACCCTCAACCCAACCATAAGTGAATACTGGCCAGTATATGCATACTCATATAAACACAAAAAATCCCACAACCCTTTAAGATTGTGGGAGTTGATTGCGGTGCTTGAAATTAAACCGTAGTCAGCAACTCCGCCCCATCAGTAGCCCATTGATTGATAACCTTGGGATTGCGTATCCCTTCCCAAAATGCCTGCTTTGCCACCAATCCCGCCCCATACTCGCTTGACTCCACTTGCCGCATGGGATTGTTACCACGGGAACTGGTATGAGTATAATAATCAGTCACCGCTGACATCATATCACTCACATCATTGCCATCATTCCCCCGCCCCGATTTAAACAGGGTTTCCAACGTCGTAACCGTATTACGAGTACGACTCGAAAGCTTCTCAGGCTCCGAATTGCGAGTCAAAAACCCGGCGAATATGTCACGGGCATCCGTCAAACTGACAGATACTTGCGACAGTTTTTCAAACTCAATTTGAAACTCCCCCTGTACCCCCACGGCCTTGTCAATTAACTTGGCAATCTCAGGCAACTTCAACGTAGCATTCTTCGTGTGCCGTTGCCGGACCGATATGTCATCGCTGGCGGTGTCCAAATTATTATCATCCTTCCCCGCCTTGTTTTCAACCGCAAACAAATTCATTGAAAATGTATTGTCACACACAACACACGTGTTTGACGTGTTTACCCATAATACCGATGACTTGTCATGCCCATTCCCAAAATTCAGAAAAGCAGAAAATTCCCTCCCCGCCGCCTGAAACTTCTCCATTCCCTGTAACTCAATCGAAAGAAATACCCTCCCACGATTCCGGGTGCTCCCAACAGATACTATCTTATGACTTGTCCCAGAAATGGACATCTTCACCAATTCCAAAAATAAAGCATTGGTAATCGGTTGAAACGTATTGGGATTATACGGCTTCCCAATTTCCAACCCCGCCACGTCACTCGCTTCCAATACAGAATACTTGCTCGGCTCCCCACGCTTGAAAAGTGGCACCGGCACCAAATCCCATTTCTTCAAATAATTGTCCTCCAATGTAATTGTAGGACGAACATCCGTCTTCCCATGCCATGCCATCACTGTCCCCTCATGAATGTCATATTGTTCAATTTTGTCTGCCATAATCTTTATTCGGTTAATTGTTTCAGTTCTATCAACACCTAAACAATAACAGATTTATTTCAAATGTCAAATAAATCTTTTCTTCTTTCCCATTCTAGAACATTTTCACCCTTTATTATAAATTCCCATCTTTTTATAATAATAGCCTTGACATCCTACTAGGGACTGCTTTTTACAGTGTGCCCGTAAACACTCACGTTTATAATGTACCAAATCCTATTATAAAAACAAAATAAAAAAACACTTTCTATAACTACCCAAATACTGCCCAGTATCTACCCATCAAGCAAATACTGGATATTATTTACCCTAAATACTGGTATGTGAATAAGTATTTAAATATCAATTTGGCTCGGTGAGATAAACACTTAAAAATAGTATTTGCCCCATAAATCAAATCGGTGAAATATACAGTATTTACATATATGAATACAGTAATAAGTATAGTAAAGTAATCGGTGAATTGGCCTCTTTATTCACGCCTCGCCTCTTCGAGGCTCGGCGATACTTGCTTAATCCATTTTCACATACCCCATAGATGCTCTCTAATGACACTATAATAGCATATCTTCAATTTTCCATCCCACCATAGCGTCCACTCCACAAAATGCCCCATATAGCCATTACATACATAATAAACATGTTTGCCCGACGAGCGAAGCGAGGAGGGCATCATAAATACGTATGTATATGTTTGTTCCTATTAAAAAAGCATAGACATCTGTTTCACAAGTACGATGGGAAAACCATAGTGGGGCTTGGTGGG
>Ga0302188_10001174_pt1 | contig 21122 bp, 19 predicted proteins | sample II_Bog_E2_1_FD_198783 | JGI IMG/M metagenome (GOLD analysis project Ga0302188, IMG submission 198783) | Peat permafrost microbial communities from Stordalen Mire near Abisko, Sweden - II_Bog_E2_1 | ecosystem: Environmental > Terrestrial > Soil > Wetlands > Peat | place: Sweden: Abisko...
CCTTTCTGATAAATTTGAATTCCTTCTTAGTTTGTTTGCTTAGCTCCTGCGTTTATTAAAATATTCTGTCCTCAGGATGGAGGTATCTAAATATATTATCATTAAGTTTAGGAAGGTCACCTTAATCCTTTACAGCTCGATGAAATACACTCTGAAAAAAGTATTGTAAAGTCGGATTAAATGTGTTTTATATTTTCAGCTGCTAAATGTCCTCTTAGTCATTTCTTTTGTACAGTTGCATATGTTCGATCATATCGCGTACTAGTTCGCATTGTCTTTAAGTTGCTTTTTTCAGTGAATTAAAAGGGTAGTCTCTCACATCTTAAACTGTTGGTAAATCAATTAAGTATAAGGCTTCACGGTTGATTCCTCTGTATGGAATCAGTACCACTAAACGAGGAATCACTCCGTTCTTATTATCCCTTGGCACATAACGAGCAATTGCATACTTGTTTAGAGAGAGCATGGAGTAGATAAGAGCTGTGAACAGTTTTTGACCTTGAAGATATGGATCTGGCGTCAATGCATCATATCTATCCTTTTCTTTTCTTTCTTTCTTTTTAGGCACAATTGATTAGACTTAACCCAAAAACGCCTCCCTCTTGATATAGTGTTTGTCCACAAAGGCCAGTATCCTAAAATTTTTATTTTCCTGAAATTTAGCCTCTTTCTCAAGAATATCGGATATGGGAACAAGATGTGGACCATAGAGATATGAATTCATCTGATTTTATTTTTAGATTTCAACATTGGTCTCATCTCCTTGAATGATATAACTAATTCTAGTGGTGATTTCCTTGGTCTTCTCCAAAAGGGGATTGAAGGGTTGATTGACATCGTACTTGGCTAGGGATTTTAATCTTTCTCGTCTCACCATTTTGTATGTCTCCACTTCAATTGATAGATCCGGAGACAGTTGCAGTTCTCCCTTAAAAAGCGCAACTGGATTGACTTCCCTTTTCCTAAATTTTTTGTAAAGTTCTATTGCGATTTAATCAGGAAATATCTGCATATTGTCTTAAGCATCTGCCTTGAGATCCATAAGCAATTGAGCATTTACCAATTGCTGCATATTAGTAATTTCTGACTCCACTTGATTTTCCTATAGGACATAACCTTCCATGAAATTGATTGGAATTATGTTTAGTTTTACATCAACAACTCTCAGTTCCAGCGCTAAACTCTTAATGGTTTGCTCGTTATATACTGTCTCACCCATTCCGTTTGTGAACAGAAAAATACGTTTGGCATTGAATTTCTTCTTACCACAATGTCTCTCAAGCTACTCAATACAGCTTTTTATGGCACGAAATATATCTCCCCCAGGCTTGGCATTATCTAATTTTGCTTGACTGAGCTGATCGATCTTCCGTAGAAACTCTACATTAGGCTTTGAGATGGGTTGCAGTAGCAGATAGTTGTCGTCATCTTCCCCTGCATCTGCATCTCCAAAGATTGCGAATCCGACTTCATGATTAGAGTTGTTAAAAGTTTTTTGTTGGAGGGTGATGGTGACACAATCCATAGATAGCTTGAGTCTGGATGCGCTTTCGTTATACATGTCGTCCATGGAACTACCAGCATCAACACACATCATAACTGCTTCCTTGCTCGTCATTATTGTTTGTGAAATAAGAACTATCAGATGGCTTTAATACGTCGACTGCTCATTTTTATAGAGGGGATTAATTGTTTATTGGGAGATAAATCGACTTATAGTTTTATATTGGCAACTAATCATATAATTGAATGGAATATCAGTCCAACAAAAGTTACTGAATATCCACAACAATTCCTTTGCTTGAACTAACAACTACAGCCTATTCATATTCATTCCAAATTAATGGGATTACGTCAGGCTCATGGGTACCGGCTACCTCAGATACGATCTCAATTTCACCCATCCCGAGAAAGGTTTGCCGCACAGAGCTTCTGCTGGCAGAATTGCCCGTATTACTAATATTACCAGTACTTCGATGGTATATTTAGATCGGAGGAGGTCTATGATTGCTGATATTATCTTTGTGAATGTTGGCTTCATTAGAGCTGAGGTGATTGTGCTTGATACTTTCTTCTTTAAGGGATTCGAAACTGGAATTTCTGACAAAAGGAATGCTAGCTAGCAGATACTGGTTTGAAGGGTTAGACTATGTTTTTTAAGCCATAACCTGATTATTATAAATTATTTATGCATCTGCAGGAGCATAAGTAGTACTGGCGTTCCCGCCAAAGTTTGCAAATAAGCAATCAATTTATCCATGATTGCATTATGGAGAGATTACAGTCCGAGGCGATATTAATAGATAATAAGTGGCAATCACATCACAAACAGCTGTCACATTCATAACATAAGGGAAGAAGTGAACCTTTGGCTTATTTCAGCGAGAGGCAGTTAAAATTAGGCAAGCTCATTTTTCCTCTGCCAAAAGTAATTAAACTGGGACAGATTTCCAAAACTCCACCCATTCTTCATAGTCGTTCATTAAAGCAACTATCTCAAGAAATACAATAAGATGAAAATTTACCTAAAATATTTTCAATCCAGACCATCAAGTTGGATGAAGACGACCCTAAGTTACCAGAAAACATAATAAAAATATCTCCATTCAAATCAATTCCCAAATATAAAAAGAGCCAGCTTGATCAATAGGAACACGCTAAATTCTCTTCAAAAATAAAGCACAACCTGCCAAACTAAATGTTTACTCACAAAATGATTCTTCAGCCCAAACTATAGCCAATAAAAATATATAAATAGGCCAAAAAGTAGCATCCAAAATTAATTTTCAATCACTCAAAGAAGCGAGATCTGATCTCAGGTTGGGGTATCAATGATCAAGAATTCGATTGCTAATTTTGATCACTTGATCCATTTTAATATCTTTAATATTCAACTATGAAAGTGCTCATCTTCATCACAATGATACTATACATATCGCAAACACTTTTTTTCGGCATTACAGGCAAACCCTTCTGTTTTGACATCGATGAGGAACCGGGAAAAACCATCAAATTTTCGTATGAAGTGACAGGAGAACGACCAGGGTAAACTCAGGTACATATTGTCAGTACAAACAAAAAGGTGATAGTTAATTTGGCAGGAGCTAGCAATATGACTGAACAGAGTATAGACTCGACTTTAAATATTTGTTTTCTATCCACTGATGGCGCCTATAAGTCAGTTTCAGTTGACTTTTACACCCATGACAAGGCACACTTGCTGGAATTAGCCAAAAAAAGCGAAGTTTATGAACTGCATTCCAAACTAATCGAAGTGGGGGAAATTTTTAAGTAAATAACAAAAAAATAGTTGTTTGAAGAGGAGCGTGAAATAATTCATTCGTAAATAATAACTAATCACGAATCGATGGTCAAAATTTTTGGCATGATTAAATTAGTTGTCATTGTAGTGGTTGTTGGAACTCAAGTTCTTTTGCTGAAAAAGATGTTGGAAAGGAGGGAGGGATACTAGGCTGTTTGAGTGATGTTATTATGTGTAGACTGCTTAAGTACATGAAAAATATTGATAAGATGATGAAATTGGTGGATATATGCCAGTGCCTTTCATCATTGATTGTTATTGTCCATCAATAATCTGTTGTCAATTAAAACGGACAGATAGACTTTGTATTATTCAACTCATTTTAAACATAAAATTAAATTACAAATGGGGAAAAAATAGAAACAAGGTCATTCATAGACTAAATCTAAACAATCCAAAGCCGTCTTTGGCAGGCCTTAAGATGATCCTATTTAAACATTTTTTATGACTAAACTACGCAATAATAAGTTGCAAGTCATCAATGCTTAATCTGAAGCAGAGCTCGCACTCTATGATTTTCATGACCAAAATCCATAAATTTACTCAGCCTTGATTAGTAAGAATGAGGAGGATAAACTCAGCAATAGCAAAATTGTTTGGATTCGCAGTTGGTTCCATTAGATTGATCCCAATAAATATGAATTGCTTTGGCGTAGTTTTAGATTTGGAGCTGAGAAATACTAGTTCATATAGATCAACGACTAAAAAGATTTTCCAGAGTATCTCTTCTGTGATTACTGTGATCTTAGCTATATTTTGAACGAAGCACTGCATTCTGATATTCCAGAATTACGTTTCAAAACTTAATTCTCTTCAGATGAACTATTTTTTCTTGAACTAATTTGTTTCGCGTAATTGTAACTTAAATTAGTTCAAGGGACATGATTTCATTTCAAGTGCTGAAAGCTTTTCGCAGGAATTACCAACCTATCCTCAACCAAATGGTCGAAATCAAAAATAAAATCAATCAGCATTATTAAATAACTAACCAGAAAGAAGCAGATTAAAGTAGAAACAACGATTTATTCTTAGACTTAGGCCTTGAGAAAGACAATTCAAAACAACAGAAAGAAAGACAGAGCTAAATTGAGGAAATGCAACCAGAAAAAAGCAATGATTAGAAATTCACATTTAAAAAGAGAAGGATTATTAAGAGGGCAAGTAGACAAAGAGGCAGACCTGCCAGAGATAATTAAATAAAGGTCGTCCCCGAACAATAACTGTCTCCTGAACAAATCAATATGACGCTGCATAAATTGCTGATTCATATTGCTTGGGCCTATCGTTATATTCTTCCTGAGGAAATCAAGAAGAAGAAGGCTTTTGAGGAAAATCAATCATGAATGAAAATTTATTCTTTATAATATAATGAGAGTAGAATTTGATTTCAGACAATAGTTTGCCCGCTCCTTGTATTTTTTGGCGCAATTCACTTTTCCATATTTAAGATATAACAACTCCAATGCCAACAAAGACCAAATCAAAACCAGCAATCAATTTTGATGGCTACAAAAGAAAATAAAAATAGGGAAAAGACCTTATTGACCGTCTTTTGTTAGACATGAACGACTGCAATACAGATCCCGACATCCTTATACCTCTTAACTCCAAAGTATAACTTCTTGAAAAGGAACTTATTGGCAACAGTTATATTTTGATTGGCCCTGCAGGTAGTGGTAAAACCTGCTCGATCATATGGGCATGCCGAGAATAGCCAAAGCAGCGAGTGATAAAAATCGACTGCAGATTGTACGAGTCAGATACGCAATTTATTCAATACCTGACTCTGCAGATAGGTTCCTACATAAATCCATAAATATGCAAGAAAACAGTGATCGGCTAAAAGATCAATTTTTAATAATTAAACGGCTTGATCGCGCATAGGAAAGAGAAATTCATAGTGATAATAAAATATGCATAAAAATTGGTAGAGCCACGCAAACAGTTGTTGTTGTACACTATCTTCGAGTGGATTAACAATTCCAATATCAAGCAAAATCTATGCTTAGTACTTGCAACAAGGTATATCACTTTTATTGATAAACTGGAGAAAAGAATCCAAAGTAGGATGAATTCATAGGTCATATTTATTGGTAGGCCACAACCGAATAAGATCATAGACATTATTGTTTAACGTATTGCTTATCGCATACAACGCGCCCAAAATAAAAAGGAAGTTGAAATGTTGACTATACTTCGGAAAGCAGTCACCAATAATAAAGAACTTGACAAAACATTAAAAACACAGTATTAATGTAGCCCCTAAAGCATATCATTCTATCTCAATATCATGACCTATATCATTACCAATGATATCTATACAGTCGAGAAATGGGCAGAGCTAACCCAAGAGCAAACCAATAGGCTGGTGTCTGAGGGGTTCAAAAAATATAGTGAATTTATATCTGACTATAGGAAAATAGGTTCAAAAATGTTTGCAAGTAAATTTCTAACAATTTAGATTGCAGCATGCCATAGATAATTTTGATGGGCCTTATTCGAAAAAATTTCCTTTTGCAAAAGGATGGGAGTTATCGCAAACCAATGAATTTTAGTACTCTACTAAGTGAATACGATTTAATAAAATCAAGAGTACAAGTCGAATCAGTTGGCAATAGTTATTTTTACCAGGCGTATGTGATGGAGAGGGCTTACATGGACTTAAGAGACAAAGGGCTGATTTACTTCAGTCTTACCGATAACACTTCTTTGGATAAAAAAGAGATGTACTGCTAGTTTGGCCCTGAAGACATCGAAGAATTCTATAAACAAATGTAACAAATGCCTGAATTCGTTAAGGAAGTATATGGAGTCATTATTTATGAAGAGGATTGATGATTCATAATCTTCTTGTTAATTTAGATTATATATAAAGAAGCTTTTACCCAACCGTTGTTGGAAATATTTTGCACTAAAATATTGGATTAAATATTGAATAGCATAGATTTTATGCAGAAGGAATAATCTAAGTAAATCTGATCTGTAAATATCAAGAGCAAAACATTGTTAATATTAAGATATTATGCAACAAATATGAGCAACTTATCGTTCTTTCAATTGTGTTTTAATTACCTTTGTTTTTGCATGTAATTGATTAATTTTGCATTTAATACCTGCTCTTCAATCATTAAAATTATTGAATTAAAATTAAATGGCCTGAAATCTTTGTTTGATCAAAAAATAGATCTACTCATTTGCAAATTCTCAAGTACACAGGATTACTGTGGGTCTAGGAAAACTAAATGCTAAATAATTTCTGTTTGTAGTATTGAAAGCATCTTAATTTTGATGATACGTATTGTTCGAATTAGCCCTCAAATCCGGATCAATTATTTATGAAGAATTAAAAGCACCCAGTTTTGATTATTAAAGCTGGCAAAGAAAGAAATGAGTAAGACTTCAAGGTGGAAAAGCTTATTCTTCTTCATCCTTAACTAAAAACCTTAATTTTTTACAAAACCTAAAATGGGTATCTCAGTTATATTAAATAATTTTATAGAATAAACAACAGAAGGCATGATGAAGACAAACTATCATTACCTCAGCTCAAAAATTGATGATATGGCTGGAAATACTTTTGATGATATCTTTAATAATCCTCTCACGATAAAAAAGATTACAAATGTTTCTACCTTTAAATTTCACAAAAGGCTTATTAAAGGAAATCAAAATTGGACAGTCCTTGAGATAAGTCTTTACCTAACATTTTTGAAGAATCATTTTGACTTATTTGATCTTTCTTGGAGCTAAAAAAGAAAATTGAATATTCATTCTTTAATGAGTCAGTTTATCAATTCAAAAAACTACGCCCAATGCCGAATTTATCATCATAAAATGATTAAACTTTATAGAACGGTTGAAGGAGCTATTAGGGTGCTTCAAAAATGGTTCTCTGGTTAAAAACAAACTTCCGATAAACTTGATGAGTACAGGGGATTGAAAGTTGAAATTGAGGATTAATAAAATTAAAATTAGCTAGCATCCCATAATCCTTGTTGTAAAATTATTAAAAATAGTAGTTGCACTACCGAAGAAGATTATTAAAATTTATTAAATTTTTGATTTGTATTTATTCTTTATCAATTTATTTAATTTTGAATCATTCATTACAGACACTCGTACTCCTATTTGCTTGCGTTTGTCAACTAGAATGATCCCATTAGGCCTTATAACGCGTTTTTACCAATCCAAACATTGAATTTACCTGCCTCGGCTTTAAAAACTTTGTCTTTGGTCCAGAATCTTAGGGAGTTGGCGTTCAGAACAAAAGTAACACTTGTGGATTCTCCTGAATTAAGAGTTACCCGACTGAAATCTTTAAGTTATTTAACCGGTCGAGTATAGCTTCCAACTAAATCTCTGACAAAAAGTAAAACAGTTTCATCAGCTTTAACTGTTCCCTCATTCTTAATAGTGGCAGAAACAAGCAAAGAGTCGCTGAATCCAATAGAGGCCTTAGAAAGTTTAAGATTGGTGTAAGAAAATGAGGAATACGAAAGGCCAAATCCATATGGGAAAAGAGGAGTTGAGTCAATATCGAGATAAGAAGAAGTAAAAGGAATATACTCGTGAGTATCGTTTGGTCGCCCTGAATTTTTCTTGTTATAGTATAAAGGAATTTGGCCTGTTGCTCGTAAGAAAGTGACTGGCAGTTTTCCTGAAGGAGAAACATTTCCTAGAACAAGATCAGCAATTGCAGGTCCCGCCATTGTGCCCAAATGCCAGGCGAAAAGGACAGAATCAACATAAGGAAGTATGGGCTCTAAGAGAAGAGATCTTCCAGCATATATTACAACAGCTATGGGCTTTCCTGTTTTGGCAATTTGCCTAACAAGTTCCTCTTGAACTCCAGGCAAGTTAATGTAAGCTCTGCAGTTTGATTATCCACTCAAATTATTATCCTCTCCCAAGAATAATAAAACTTTATCAGCAGCATTAGCCGCAGCAATTGCTGCAGGAAAGAATGAAGTATCTGAGCTTCTTGCATCCTTGTAGCCCTGAGCGAAGGTTATTTTTGTTTTTGTGAGAGCTGCTTTCAAACTTGTTAGGGGAGTAATGGAATCCTGTGCCCTACCGTCTGGAGCCCAGCAGCCAATTTGATTATCAGGGTCGTCTGCTAAAGCACCAATAATGGCAAGATTTGCAATAGTGTTGCTGATGGGAAGAGTTTTATTTTTATTCTGCAGCAAAACTGGACACTGCAAGGCTTGTGCCTTCGCAGCATCCTTATGTTTTGGATCGAGGATGATTTTTTGACGGTCGGGGTCTGTATAATAGTTTTAAAACAGATTCATTTTAAATTTAACTCTCAGGCAATTGCCTACCCTTGTATTAAGGTCGTCTAATGAAACAAGTTTTTTATTTAGTAAATCTTCTAAATTGTCATAAAAAGCAGTTGAGACCATTTCCATATCGAGTCCGCTATTAAAAGATCTGCGAGCTGCATCCCAAGCATTTTATGCAAACCCATGGTTAATTAGCTCAATGACAGAATTATAATCAGACACTACCAAGCCATTGAAATTCCATTATTTTCTTAGCACTTGGTTGAGAGTAAACTCATTAGCAGTACTCGGCTCTCCGTTTAAATCATTGAAAGCGGACATGTAGGTTAAGACTCCACTGTTGCATAAACTCTGGAAAGGAGGCAAATAAATATCTCTAAGAGTATTTTCAGGGATGAGTGTTGTGTTGTAATCCCGACCACCTTCAGTCGCACCATAGCCAACAAAGTGCTTGCCACATGCAGCCACCGAAGTGATATCTTTTAAGTCTTTTGTTTGAAAGCCTTTCACGACTGCAGATCCCATTAGCGATGCTAGATAAGGATCCTCTCCAAATCCTTCTGCTATTCTTCCCCATCGAGGATCTCGAGCAATGTCTACCATTGGCGTAAAAGTCCATTTTACTCCCATAGAAGAGCATTCAATCGCTGCTACTCTGCTACCTTTTTCAGCGAGGTCTGGATTAAAAGAGGCAGCTTGAGCTAAGGGTATGGGAAAGACAGTTCTAAATCCATGAATGACGTCTTTTCCGATAAGGAGTGGTATTTTGAGCCTTGACTGCTCCATGGCGATCTTCTGCATTTTGTTAATGTTCTACAGTTTCCATACGTTGAGGAAGGATCCAACAGCTCCTTGAGCAATTTGTTTCTCGATATCTGGAGAGACTTCCTCATCGCCATAAGAAACCTGTTGAAGCTGTCCAATTTTTTCCTTTAAGGTCATGATGGAGAGTAATTGTTTGATGGCAGTCTAGATATCATCTTCTGTTTTGATTCCGCTAATAAATTTCTGGAGTTCGTAGAAGTGAATTCTTTCGAACTTAAGCTTTTAAATTTCTTGTTTCGTGGGTGTTGTTCCCATTCGAAATAATAAGATATAATGGTAGATTATAATGAGTATGATTATTTCAGTCCAATAAAAGCATAACTTACTTTCTAAAAAATAGTCATGAATCAGAAAAGCCGATTGGAATTATTGAATGAACCCCATCAATTCTTTAAATATCAACAGTCATCAGTATTAGCACCAAAACTTTACTATTACAACCATTTATGGAATTAGAAATCGAAGAGAATTCATTATATTTTCACCTTTTCTATTTTACAAAATTAATACGGCGGACAGCGATAATTTATATTAATTAAAATGAATACTCTAAACCAACTCAAATTATCCTATGAAAGTATTCGGTCAGCAAAATGTCCAGCCAAAGCTAAAAGTTTGATGCTAGACGGACTCCTTAAGTCACTGCGTTAACTTTAATAATTTACCAAAGTTTCGAAAACAGAAATCTCAAAAAACAGTATTTTGAAAGCAGATTTGACTGACAGGACCGACAGTTCATCCACCGGCATTTTCCATCTAAGTTTGGCTTCGAATACCTGTAAATCGAGCAGTTAAATTTTATCTGAAAGCATTACAGGATAGTTAAGTCGAGAGGAATTGTAAATGAGGATAATTATAAAACAAAAGGCAAAGCTTGGCCTGCATTAGGAAATATAAACTCTAGAAGATGATTATTTCCAGAGACAAAAAGTGCTGCTTACAAAACAAGAATGCAACGATCAATTTGATAGACTTATCACCAAAAAGACATATTAAATTCATAGAAATTCGTGCAGGGAGACTATCAATCACCCTAATGAATAAAAAAAGAGCCTGAGCTTTAGATTGAAGAGTTTTTTTATGAGATGATTGTATCTTTTAATATTTTACTATAACTGCTCAGAGCTTTAGAATATTTTCAGGTTTAAATATAAATACATATAGAAGTGTGATGATTTGGGAATAATGGTCGAATATACTTCTATTAATAGTTCTACGAAATCTATATCATTTTATCGATACGATCACCAACATAAATTTTATTTTCAAGATAAATAAATCGCTAAATGTTAGATATCCCAATATTAATTTATATTAGCGATATGACACAACCAATCGTGGCGTACTCTCACTCTTAACTTAGTTTTTAAACAGAATTACTCAATAAAATACAGTTCAAGGCATCTTCCAAAGTAAGCATGGATGCTTTCCTATTCAAAGCATTCAAGTTTTTTGACTTCTCCCAAACCGGAAGTTTGGCGAAAAATGATTTTTTCAAAGCCATCGCCAAATGCGGAGTTGTAGTTGACACCCACGTACTTTGAACAATAAATTAGGATATGGAGACAATCTATAAATACTACGCCGCCGAGGATGAAAAGATTTATTATAAGCAGTTTATTGAAGGATTACTGTTTAGAGAGGAGGATATAGAGTCAAATAGCAATCGACTAAAACAAAGTCAAAAGCAGCAGCCAGAGATCGCATTAGAAAATAATTTATAGGTAAGCCCAACACTAGAAGAAAAATCCAAATAAAAGCTCAGCGAGTCCAAAATGGATAGACCAAGTAATAAGCGTACAAGTTATTCCTAAGTGCTGAACTTTATAAGAAACAGCATTCAGAACGAGGGAATGGGGAGTCTTCTTTCTTTGGCTGTAGCTCTCAAATCATCCGACATCAAAAGGACTCACTTAATTAATAGAAAGACCCTTCAGGCTGTACTCCCCTTTTTGCTTTTATAAGATACTGAGCTGATCTTTAGAGAATTAGCAGGTAACAGTTAGGAAATAGATTATTCTGTGCTCGTCTATGACTTGAAGGGGCAATTGGATGAAAATCGGCTGCATGATGTTGAAAGAGCATTTCATGAGCTTGATACGAGAATGGAAGGTGAATTTTCGATTGAGCATTTGCTAGGCAGATTTTTAAGCAAAAGGGAAGGTGATAATTTCAAGAGAGCTGTTGATCTCTATGCAAGATTTCAAGGAATAGACGATGGTGTATTCACAGAGGAGGATTTCGTAGATTTTATTGGATTTTTGTCTGCTAATTATCCCGTTTATGAGAATTTTAGCCAATAATTGATGAGAGGTTTCTATGAAGAGGATAATCGATCAGTGTACTCGCAACGTTCAAATAGATCGAGAGATTTTCCAGGAAACAAAGGAGAAAAGTCATCAGTTCGCGAGTAATAAAGAAACCTTGGAGATTTCAGTAAGCATAAATAGAATCCTTTGGAATAAATAGACAAATTATCCATTCATGAAGAAATTCAAAATCAAGCATAGAGGAAATCAGCATCTCGCCATTCCCAGGCATAAAAAAAGGAAGTATCGAACAACCAAGTCAGGGAAGTTGAATCGATTATCCTACGTATTAAGAAGAGACTGTCAAGCAAGGGTACTCGTGGATATTTGCTGTTTTAAAAAGCTCTGAAAGGAGCAGATTTAAATCGAGATTCTCTTGTTAGTTATGATTAATTTGCACAAGTTATTAGAGAACAACGGATTGATATCACAGGCACAGAGACGGGAAGTCTTTTTGATGTCTTTGATGAGCAGGCAACAGATCAAATCAACTACCAAGAACTGCTTGCCACACTCCGAGGAAATATTCCACCAAATAGAAAAGCTTTGATTGATAAACTTTGGGAATAGATTAAGCTAAATGAGGAATCCACGAATTTCAGTCGCATTAAACAGAAGTTAAACTTCCGCTGCCATCCAGACGTACAAAATGGTCGCAAATACGAGTAAGATCTTTGGAGATAAATTCAATAGACCATACTAACCATTCAGGAACTGAGTGGTCTCACCAGAAGCGATACTATTACCCGCGCTCAATTCGAAGAATATCTTGAGAATCTCAGCTTATCTGTGGCTGATGACCAATTATTTGAGTCGCTCCTTTACAATTTCTGGAGACTTAGTATCGGCACTAACATCACTGAACAATATGCAGGCTCGCGGAAGATGTTCGACCCCACCAAAAAGGGCTATCTTATGGACCATCATCGCGGTCACCTCACAGGCGGAAGTGTTTCTCAGAATGCTCCTTTCGGTACCTCGTCATAGGCTACTAATTATTTAACTGAGCAACGGAAACTATGATATGATGAGAATCATGACTGTCCAAGGACAATAAAACATTATAGAATGAATGCATCAATAATCACAAGATTCGGCTTTTGAATTTCTGATTCCGGTCAGTTGATCAATGAATTCCTTGAATTCACTGTGTTTGTCTTCGACAACTTGAGCTGAGGTAAGACTGGCTTCTCTTCCATCGACTCCTAGTTCTTCAAGTCTGTGCTCATGTAGTCCTCGTTTTTGGGAGTAGTAACTCATGCATTAAGTATAGCTATCCTCTTAGACCTCCTCCACAATTTTGTTGACATTACTTTAAATATCTTCTCGCATTGCGACTATCTCTTCTAGTGTTTCCGCCATTTCGGCTGCTTCGATTTCACAGATTTGAGTATGATGTTCTTCCTCATCATCCAAAAAACGGAGATGCTAATCTCTGAGAAATTACATGTACTCTATCATTGTAAGATAGCAGTTAGCTATTGTTTCTTTTTCAATAACATAACTCTCTTGGACTCTCTTTGATAGCTCGGCTTTCTCAGTATATCCTCTCTCTAACTGTCGTAGTGATGAAAGAAAAGTTGTTAACTATTGTCTGCGTCTGGAGTGGGGTGAGCGTGTTTCCTTTCCTCGAATGGGCGATCGTGATTGAGTGATTCTTTCCACCTGAAATCCATTGCTGGCGAGATGAGCTGCGCATTTGCTGCAGTAGTTAAGTAAATCTCCATCTATAATGATTCGAAATTCAGCCTCACATTCCATATGATTAACGCACACCTTGCTCAGAGAATTTTGAGGCGATATCCTCTTCTTAAGAACAGTTTTGCTGGTAGCAATGGAGCTGGTACTGTCCGAACAGGGTGATTGCTATTTGATCTCCACAGGTTTGATAATTTCCTTATTCCGATTGGTGGGAAATAGTGAATTCTCCTTGTTATTGTCCCTGAGCCTGATAGGGGTATTGTTAATATCCTGATGACTAGGGATATTTCGTATAATGCGCCTATGAAACATGTCACCTTCTGGTTATCTTTGCTTGATTCGATCCATAACTGTTATATATTAAATACTATTCAATAATTAACGGTGAGTGCTAAAATAAAAAACAATAGATCAGTAGTGGCGGTGTTACTTTGTTCCACTCAACCATTAGGGGATTAATTTGGGAAGCAGATGCTAATGTCCTTTAAGTTATTAGGGGCGATACGAGAAGAGGTTTAGCCCGTATTGCTTTTGGATTTGCTTGTAGACTGATTATTCTCGTAATTCATCGAAAAATTAGTGGGCTAAGGCCTACGCAGCGTTTAATCTTTGCTTTGGAGAGTAAATCATGATCTGATCAATCAAATCTAAAAGGAGAGGATCAGCTTTGGGGAAAATCTAAATAAGGAAAGTTTTACTTTGTGCCACTCTCTCTTCTTTATTTTGGGAAATTTGTAATCATTTAGATCATAACTGGGATTCATATCTATTACTTGCGTTTTTGTCGGAGTTCCCAGCACCTTTATGATTTCTATCAGGTGATCTACACTACTTTCGCCCATAAAGAGAGGAGTTCCTTGGATCATTTCGAGTAGAATGCAGCCCACAGACCAAATATCTATCATTGTAGTGTAGTGAGTAGCTCCAAATATTAACTCAGGAGCCCGATAACAACGTGAACAAATGTATGGCAAGTTGGGCTAGTTTGTAAGAATTTTGGCTGAGCCAAAATCGCAGATGGCTACTTTTTTGCCTTTATAGAGCACGTTGTGAGGCTTGATGTCTCTATGGGCAATTGCAATTTGATGAAGGAAATTTAAGCCTCTGAATATTTGAAAGGTAATGAGTTTGATGTCCAGAGTAGTGATTCCGTGTTTTCCATTTTGTCTAATCAAACTAAAAAGGTCGCCATCATAATAGGCCATAACTATGTTTAGGTACTGCCCATCATTTTAGAAAGTTGAGTAATTTCCCATCACCCTCATTAAAAATTATCCCCTCAGCATATTAACTATTTCTACTTCTCTATTTTTATATTTTGGGTCTTGAAAAACTTTCTTTACTGCTACTATTTCTCCCGTTTTTCGAACTCTACCCTTAAAAACCTTTCCAAAGGTTCCTTGCCCAATGATTTAGATAAGTTCAATATCCTGAGCTGAGGAATATAGAGGGGTAATGTCAAGTGTTGTGGCTTCAGTATTCATCCTCGCTTTCATATAGACATTCATGTTCATATGTGTTGCGCTCTTGCTTTCAATTAATTTTTTAGCTGCCAAATTTTATTTGTGATTTTCATGGTCGTATTTCTCGGGATAAAAATAAGATTTCTTCTCTTTCTCTTTTTATTGAGCCTTTGGAGGCTAAATGTTTATCGATCGCTGAATAATAGGCCCAGTATCATTCATGCTCTTATCGTTTATTAAGGGCTTTACGATTCTCTTGATTTTTCCCACAGTATTTGAAAAACAGAGTTTGCTAGTGGGACTTGTGGCTTAAACAACAATGTTCTTTTTTACAGATGGAGATCCTCCTTTGATGGGAATCTTGGTACCCTTCATCATGCGCCGACCATCAAAATCAGTAATTTCTGGCTAGTCAGCTTCGGTATTAACCTTGCGATAGACTTTGTCTTTCTGAATATTAAAAATGGTACTTTTACAACTGGATTAGATGCATTAATGGATTTGCGGATAACTTCTCCTTGGTAGGTGTGCATATGTTGAGTGGGTAACTCGTTTGGACTTTTGGGTTTAGCTTTGGTGGAGCTACTATAGGTAAACATGAATTGAATGTTATGGAAATTAGTTGATAATAATCTAAAAGAATATGGCCTTTAGAAAATATGCATAATCTATCATTATTATTTGACAGGATGATTGAATCAATTTATAAGATGATATCTTTGAGATAATCCATTGACTTTCAACCTTGGCTTTCCCAATATTCATGATATCTTTGTTTATCTTCTACATTTTTCATCAGTGAATTCTTGCCCATCCGTTGAGTTTTTACATTTCTCTTTTTTATAATAATTCCAGAGATATTATGATGTCTTCATGTATAAAATTGAATCAAGAATATATTTTATTAGACTCGATATAATATATCTAAAAAATGTTTTTTTTTTCATTGTACGCCTAAATTAAAATAATTTAAGCGAACAATTTTGAATTTATTTTTATTGTATGTTAAAATTAAATAATCAGTTTTGATACATTTAACATATTAGTAAACATCAATCAAAATTTATAGTATCTGATCATCTTAATTTAATTTGCCGAAGCAAAGCAGAAACACTAATATTTGGGTCTGGCTTTTCGTTATTCAAAAATCCTGTATTTAACTTGAGAGAGTTAATTAAATGCTAAACCTAGTATTTATTACCCATATGCTCGAATACAATCATATACCACTGGAGAATAGCCTTTTTGTCTGTACGATCTTTGTCACTTAATTTTCTCATAAGTTCATTAAAATCCATTCGATCATTTTCTAAATTTTCCTGAATGAACTAAAACACACCTCTAAGATGAGGATAATGTTGTTAATCACCAAAAATAGATTTTAAGTGCTTTAAATTCTTATCATGCAAAGTAAGGCAATGCTTCAATTGTTCGACTGATTCCGTCTCTGATTTCTATGTAAAAATTGCTGATATTTTGGCTTTTTTAATTTTTGAAAGGATGTTAAACCTTTTAGTATTAAACTATTCAGTTAGTGGATTACTTTATATCAAATCTTTGTATTTCATCTTATATAATTTCTTAAAGTCGCTCTCCATTTAACCTAATTTATTTAATGATTTATGCAGTGTTTAAATCTACTAAACAAGTAACGGTCTAATTATGAGGAGTAACTCGTTAAGTTCCTTCAGGTTGATTCGTGCTGCAGGATGATAGGCTAGTGTAACATACAATAAAAATTTCCAAGTTTCAGCTCTTAGCAAAAATAACGTCGAGGACACTTTTGGGGATAAGGTTGTTAAAATAAACTTGTATTCTTTATAGTGTTTCATGAAATATTATTTATTGTAATCCTAATTTTCTGGTTTTCTTATCAGCATTTTGCAAGTCAGCATTTAAAAGAGGACTGCACCCAGACTCCAAGTGTCAATTTTAAAAATCTCTTCTGTTTTGCCTTGAATTTAGTGTTTATTCTCATTAAGAATGTAGTAAAAGCACTCAGGGGCCATGTAAGGATACGTGCCCATCATGGAGACAGCGCTCACTTCGGTTATTTATTCCACTATTTGGCTGTTTCCAAAATCAGCAATTTTAACTTCGAAATCCTTCAGTTCTACTCTATCTATATTCTAAGAGGAGCACTCTTATTCCTCATATTTTTTTATTTTTTTCAAAAGGACGTTGTTTGGCTTAATGTCCTGGTGGACAATCCTGCAAGTGCCATGTAAGTAGTTAAGCGCAAGGACCATTTGAGTAAAAGCACTGAGGATATCGCTTTCCGATAATTTAATTTATCTATCGTGAATAAAATCATAGAGAGTTTTCTCACAAAAGGGCATGATTATTGTCAGTGTATTGTTTGTCATGAGACACTCCATAATTTTAATTGTATTTTGGCTACCAGTCTCTTGATGGTACAATTGTTCCCACACCTTACGCTCATATTAATAATATCTACGATTCTACGGTTTGAAAGCCTTGGCGACGATCTTAATATCCTTAGGTTGTCCAATAGTTTGTCCATAATAAATAAATGAATGATTTCCTTATTTGATGTGAGTTGATGACTAAATGAAATAAATGGTTCCCGTTTGACCTATTAATTTGTTTCTTCTGATGCCAAGTTAAGGGTTATCACGTTCCAGCTGAGTTATTTTCAAATTACCTCTCTAAATGATTGATAATTTCTCAAGGAGCTTTCTGCTGTTGTGGTAGTGATTGTAGTCTTGGTTCTTGAGTCAAAGCATCCCATGTTGTATATTAAATAGTTATCACATGTATGTTTTGTGCATTTATAGCGAAGAAGTATATAGTTAAAAATTTAGTCTAGGTGATAAAAGAGTCGGTCTTAAATTACAAGTGCGTTGAAAACAAGTATCTATAGAAATTTTCTGATTAAAGCGCATGGGAGATTCTAAATCTATACTTAAGCTTTATCTTTCCAAAATCTCATATTAGTTTGAATACGCTTCAGTTTGATGATTTTATTTTAGCCATGATTTCTAAAAATATTCAGTATATTCATTCTCAGATTTTGTGAATCATTTTTGCAAAAATAGTTGGTCGATATTATTGGGAAGATAAGTTTTTAGTTTGAGGTAAAGATGTTTTCAGTCTATATCTTTGATATAAAATGATAGACAACTAAAATTGATGCCTACTAATTGACTTTAATGTCTTTATCTTTAATTATTTTAAAGTCGAGACTATTTCTTCTTGTTTCCTCTCTACCGATTCACAACAGTAATATATATGAATTTGATACATCACTTTCTTAATAAATCAAGTTATTTGAAAGAGAAGAAATCAATGGGAAGTGTAATCGTGGAGTATAGGATTGGTTACAATTCGTTTTTATTTTTTCTGTCTCTTTCTAGGACCCTCTTATCCTGTGTCTTGCGATGATGGCTTTTTTTACTTGGTAGTCGACTTGGAGTACTGACGCTTCTTGCTTTCATCGTTGCGGGAGTATCCCTAGATTAAAGTGAAGGGAAGTTTATCGCCCTTTTGATTGATAGTCAGAGAGTTACCTGATAGTTTTACTTGATAGGTAATGCTACGAAAATATTGCTGTTTGTCATGCTAGCCGATCGGAAACTCATTGTCGACAACATAACTACCCTTTAAGCTACCTGTGTTAAGATTCAAAGATTTCTTAAAGTCTTCATACTTGTCTTCAAAGGCCCGCTGTAGACAGGACATGATCTTGCCCCTCTCCCTCTCGAGTTTGAGTTAGACAATGGCTTCTTGCACTGCAATTCCCAGGTTGGTCTTTTTGATGATGTTCTCCATTCTAAGCTATAAATATTGTTCATTTTATAAATCAAAATAGTTGCATCTATAAGCACATCCGCCAAAATACGATCATAACTTCGCTTCGAGATTCCTATTTTTTAAGAATTGAGCAAAAGTCTAAAATGGTCTCAAAGACTGCAGCTGACGCAAATATCTGTGATAGATATATAAACTATCCACGTCAAAGTTGGGGTTGATCCACTCCATCAGTACTTGATCACCAAAAGTCTAATCTGGATTGAGAATCTTATTTCGTGATGGGTAGGCGATATGGAAGCCTAATTTTTTATAAATCTAGATTGATTTAACGTTGGTGTCATGAGGCAGCAGCTAGAGTTTGTAGATATGTCTCATTGTAGTGATCATTCGATTTTGAAGCTACTTGATCATAACTGTTCCAATTCCTTTATTTTGATACTTGGGATCGATCATAATGGTTGCATCCCCCAGAATGTGAGCTAAACTCTTAAAAGGAGAGGTATATGTTTTAAAATAGCCAACTAATTTTCCATCAATTTCAGCGATCATTACTACACCTCTCTTTATCCCGTGCTCAATACAGTCTTTAACATATTGGTTTGTTATTTACGAAGGCTCTTGGTTGATTGTTCCAGGATTATTTACAGCTATGTTTTGATAGAGATTAAAGATAGAATTGAAGTCATTCTGTGCATTACTGTCTCTGATTTGCATCAGTAGATTATCAATTATTTTGGTTTTATAATGCCGAGGTATCAATCATCATCATGCTCATAGGAAAGAATTCTTGCAATTTATCTCTGCAGCTCTTCTACCTTCTCGTTTATATTGCGAACATTCTTGCGATTCCGTTCATATTGCCTTTCCTCGTATTGCTTCTTGTAAGCCTCCTTGTCTTTAGTACACAGCTCATTTTAAATCTACGACTATTTTTTGCTCTTCTTCTCGATTAGAAGTTCTTTTATGGTTGAAACTGTGCCCGGAATTGTTTATTTGTTTTATAATATGTTGTTTAGCTAGGGATCAGAAGAATATTCTTGCTCACTTTCTCCTGCATTTTGGAGGTTTGTATACCTCTCCACTTCTTCCCTAGCGATTCTCTCAAGCTGTGTTCCAAACTCCTTAATTTCGTCCTCAATTTTCTTAAAATAGCTGTATAGCTTTAAAGATACCCAACATCTTCGTTTTTTTAATCCTTAGCTTCCTCCGAAAGGATGGCAATAATGCTCTTGTTGCTATCATCAATAGTTGGATTTAAAATTTATTTCTTCAACAAATTTTCTGCATCTTCCATGAGCTAAACTTCAATATTAAGAAGATTGTCCTTGAGGCCAGAGATGCTAGCTTTAAGTTTAACAGCCTAATCCTTCCATTCCTTGTTGATTGATCTATTCTAGTAAAGTCTCAAAAAGTTTTTGCGTTCTCTTTCAAAACGCTAAATGGATTCCAGTGATTTTCTTTCTGCTTCTTTTTCTCTAAGCAGCAATTTTTCTTCAGATTTCTGACTACAAGTACAATTACCTTAATCTTTTGCAATTTCTTTTAATTCTCCTCTTTTATTTTCTTCTGCATCGCATCGACAAGTTCCTTCACTTTGTTCTTAAAATTGTTTATTTAGTCCTACAGTCCACGCATCTTCTGAATCTTTTCGAGGTCATCAATTTTAATAATTTAACTTTCAAAGCCGTCGAGCAAATTCATCTTAGCATTTTGCTTCTTTTTTTCTTAAAGTTGTTCAGTCCACTCTTTTTCCTCTTAGACCTTCAATTCCAACAGAAACTTGGTTTGGTCTTCTCCTTTAAACTTCTAATCGCTCTATCTAATCTCTTTTCTCTTCTTTTCATCAATAAAAATATAGTCAAGATATCTAAATTAATGTAATATTGCCTAAGGTTAGGAAGGAGAGCAATGAGATGTGCTTCATACTCTGTATCGCGATTTCCATCTTTAATGGTGAAAGGATTTCCAAATACATTGAGTACCTGCAAGTATTTGAACTTTGTTTTTTTATCCGAGCTGCGCCCGAAGTACGCAATGATTTCTTCAAAGGAACGAATCAAATTATTACCAATGGAAAATATGTTGAGTTTGTTGCAGTTGTGCAGTCCATCGAGGACCATGATTTTATTGTTATACAGGGATAGATCAGTGAGATTAACCAGAGTATCCAGACCTTATATGCTTTTGATGCGATTGAACGATAGGTCCAGCCACTTCAGATTGGTCAAATGCCCTATATTCTCGATTTTTTCGATTATGTTATTGTCCAGCTGTAGCGTCTACAACCTCACAAGAGCGTCTAAATACTGGATCTTTAGGATATCTGCATCAGTAGACTTATACTCAGAAATGACAATGTTAATACCTTAATTTTTCCAAAATTGATCTGAGGTTCCTTCGGGATAATCTTGTTTTCGTTCAGGTAGTCACGCACAGCTTTTCT